>Ga0164243_10000040_pt1 | contig 334024 bp, 293 predicted proteins | sample OricompcompostOP_FD_108781 | JGI IMG/M metagenome (GOLD analysis project Ga0164243, IMG submission 108781) | Organic Plus compost microbial communities from Emeryville, California, USA - Original compost - Organic plus compost (OP) | ecosystem: Engineered > Solid waste > Mixed feedstock >... | reverse complement strand
GTTGCAAAAGATCAAGGCTGCGTAGTCTACGTTGCAGTTGATGGCAAAGCATTTACGGCGCGTATGGCAGCCGCTCCGCTTCCTCCATCCGCTTGGTAAATTGCAAACTTGTATGTTTCTGCCGATGCTTTGCTGCTCAAGCTGCCGTATCCTCCGAGGCCGTTCTTCCCACGCTCGAAGCCTGTCGGCCATGCATAAACCCTAACGCACTAGCTTATTGAATAGTAATCAAATAAGGCAAACGAGCCTGAATACCACTTTGCTGCACAACTGCTTTTGCCTGCTTATAGAGCATGTAATGCTCGCCCCACTGTTGTTTGGCCACCCATGATTGAATATCATCTGATGACGAGCTCATCAATGATTCGAAGGGATCTTTAACGGTAGGATAACCGATCAACCTGTATTCTTTAAGTTTGGCTTTGGCTGCAGCTGATTTTATGGCGTCATTTAAACTGCCTAAACGATCGATCAAACCATTTTGTAAGGCCTGTTCGCCTGTCCAAACACGTCCTTGCCCGATACTGTCCACTTTAGCCTGTGTGATTTTTCGTCCATCGGCAACTTTCTTGGTAAATGTTTGATAGATGCGGTTGATTTCTTGTTGAATGAGGCTTTTTTCATTGACGGTAAGGGGCCTACTTGTCGTCATGAGATCTGCATATTGTGCGGTCTTTACTTCATCAAAGGTAATACCCAATTTATCATTGAAAAAATGTTGCATATTCGGGATAATCCCAAAGACGCCGATAGAACCGGTAATGGTATTGGGTTGGGCAAAAATAGAATCGGCAGCACAGGAAATATAATAACCACCCGATGCGGCAACATCACCCATAGAAACAATGATTGGCTTTACTTTTTTAGTCAATTCTACCTCCCGCCAGATGACATCGGAAGCCAGGGCACTTCCGCCGGGAGAGTTTACCCGGAATACCACTGCTTTTACCCTCTTGTCTTCCCTTACTTTGCGGATCGTCCTGGATATCTTCTCTGAACCGATCTGATCGTCGGAACCTTCGCCCGAAACGATTTCGCCGACGGCGTACACGATAGCAATCCGATCGCGTGCGATGTTTGCCTTTTGGATCGGTCTTTTATAATCTTCTATGCTAACTGATTTAATTTTATCGTCTTTTTCCAGATGCAAGCTGCTGCGGAGTTCAGCCAAAAGCTCGTCCTTGTATTTTAGGGCATCGATAAGCTTGCTTTTTAGTGCCCCTTGGGCATCCCGCGCCCGATATTGATCGGCAATTGCTTTCAAGCTATCTACCGGTATGTTCCGAGTGGATGAGATTTGCTTTAAAAAGGTGTTATAGATGGAGGTCATATAGGAAGTAACCTGCTCTCGATTGGCGTCGCTCATCTTGTCCAGCACAAAAGGTTCGACCGCACTTTTATAGGTGCCTACTTTAATGACCTGCGCTTCGATACCTAATTTTTCCAGTGTACCTTTGAAAAATAACAACTGGGCAGCGAAGCCCCTGAAATCGAGACTGCCCTCGGGATTGAGGTAAACCTTATCGGCCGTTGATGCCAAGTAATAGGCCTGCTGGGAATACGCTTCACTATAGGCAATAATGAACTTTTTCGACTTCTTAAAATCCAAAAGTGCATCCCGAATTTCCTGTAATGTAGCAAAGTCTGCGCCTATTCCGTTCATGTCCAATACAATGCCCTTAATCCGATCGTCTTTTTTAGCAGCACCAAGTCTGGCTAAAATCTCATCGAGCCCAATTGTTTTGGTAGAAACGAAGCCGGGAACACTGATATGGTCAAAGGGGTTTTTTTCGGTACGCTCTTTAATGGCGTAGTTTAACCGGATAAGCATAACCGAATTATCGCTGATTTCAATGGCTTTATCTGCGCTTGCCGAACTGATAATTGCGCTGGCAATCCCAATAACTAAAATGGCGAAAAGAATGGCAGAAAGAAAAATACCAACCATAGAGGCCAACACGAATTTAAGAAATTGCTTCATAAATGATCTTTGCTACATGTTCAATACGAATATAAGACAAGCGAAGGAATTTATTGTTACAGAAAGAAAATCTTTTTAAATGGTTTCGTTTAGCATGAAATTTATTTAGGTTTGGGACATGCATTTGGTTTATCTTTTACTGGGTTCTAATTTGGGTGAGCGGTTAATGTTGATGCGAGCAGCCTCCGCACAGATTGCATTGCAGGTGGGGACAATAGTTCGAAAATCGGGTATTTATGAAACGGCACCTTGGGGTGTAAGCGATCAGCCTGTTTACCTTAATCAAGCGCTTCTGGTGCAGACCATATTATCTGCTGAAGAGGTTTTATACACCGTTTTAGCTATTGAAAAAGATTTGGGAAGAGTACGAGAAAAGAAATGGGAGGCTCGGTTAATTGATATTGACATCCTGTTTTACGACGAAGAAGTTAAGCATACGCCAAGGCTTCAAATACCCCATCCGTTATTGCACCGGCGCAAATTTGTACTGTTACCCTTGCAGGAAATCGCGCCAAAATTTAAACATCCTTTGCTGGGCTACACCATTGATGAAATGCTGAGCCATTTAAAGGAAGATCCATTGGCCGTGAAGAGGATAGATGAATTGGATTAGGCGTTCCTAAATTGAAAAATAGAAAGAATGAGGTAGAGCATAATGATAAGCGGAATGGCGGTAAATTGAAGGATAATGATCAGGATGAGACTTAAAGCAAGTAACAGATAACGGTATAAATTAGTCGAAAAATTAAAATTTGAAAACTTGAGTGACATTAAAGGTAGTTCTGCTACCAGTAAAAAACTTAAGGTAAGTGTTAATGCAATTAAAATAACCGGGTTCTGTACATATTCGCTGGCAATCAAATTCCGGCTCATTGCGATATGCGGCAAGGACAGAATAAAAATGGCACAAGCAGGAGTAGGTAAACCAAAGAAAACATCATTTTGTCTGGGGTCCAGATTAAACTTGGCCAGGCGGAGAGCCGAGCAGATAGCAACCAAAAAAGCAGTGTATTTAATCCAGGAACCACTATCGGCTATGGCAGGACTGAGGTTAAACAATTTGAAGAGAATGACAGAAGGCAGGAATCCAAAGCTAACGATATCGGCCAATGAATCTAATTCTTTTCCGATAGGGGAACTTACCTTTAAAGCTCGGGCAACCAAACCGTCTAAAAAATCAAAAATGGCTGCAATAAGAATGGCATAACCAGCATCGATAAGCTGGCCTTCGAAGGCCAAAACTACACCAATGCAACCAGAAAAAAGATTAAGACAGGTGATAGCATTAGGTAGGTGTTGTTTCATCCGTTTTTTGTTTTTCTAGGCGCATATCCACTTTCGGCTTAATCAAATCTTTCAGTGTACCGGAAGATTGCATCCGGTACGCTGAAAATAAGATTATCCATTCATACTAATGAGAAACTCTTCATTTGAACGGGTTCCTCGCATCTGGGCCAATAAAAACTCCATTGCTTCTGTTGAATTCATATCGGCTAAATGATTACGTAACACCCATATGCGTTGAAGTGTTTCTTTGTCGTTCAACAAATCATCCCGACGGGTGCTGGAAGCCGTAATATCGATAGCAGGGAAAATACGTTTGTTCGCCAATTTACGATCCAATTGCAGTTCCATGTTACCTGTTCCTTTAAACTCTTCAAAGATTACTTCATCCATTTTAGAACCGGTATCGGTTAACGCTGTCGCCAAAATGGTTAAGGAACCGCCATGTTCGATATTACGTGCTGCCCCAAAGAAACGTTTTGGTTTATGGAGCGCATTGGCATCAACACCACCGGAAAGAATTTTACCGGAAGCTGGGGCCACAGTATTATAGGCACGGGCCAAGCGTGTAATCGAATCCAAAAGGATAACCACATCATGTCCGCATTCTACCATACGTTTTGCCTTTTCCAAAACAATGTTCGCAATTTTTACATGCCTCTCAGCCGGTTCATCGAAGGTAGAGGAAACGACTTCAGCGCGAACGCTCCTTGCCATATCCGTTACTTCTTCGGGACGTTCGTCGATAAGTAAAATGATCAGGTAAACTTCCGGGTGATTTTTAGCAATAGCGTTGGCGACTTCTTTTAATAGAACCGTTTTACCTGTTTTTGGTTGAGCTACGATAAGACCACGTTGTCCTTTCCCGATAGGGGTGAATAAATCCATGATGCGGGTGGAATGATTGCCCGCGTCTGTAAATAACTTCAATCGTTCGGTAGGGAAAAGCGGGGTTAGGTAATCGAAGGGAACACGGTCTCTTACTTCGGCGGGCACTTGGCCATTAATGGCTTCTACACGCACCAATGGAAAGTACTTTTCACCTTCTTTAGGAGGTCGGATACTTCCCCGTACGGTATCACCTGTTTTTAAGCCAAATAACTTAATTTGGGATTGTGAAACGTAAATATCGTCGGGTGAAGTCAAATAGTTATAATCAGAAGAGCGCAAAAAGCCATAGCCGTCCGGCATGATCTCCAATACGCCTTCGTTGACGATGACATTGTCGAAATCCAGATTAGATGCAGAAGGAGCCGGAGCGGTTTCTACTTTTGTTGGAGATGTACCATTGGCGCTGTTTGTTTTTGGCTCCACATGGCGATCTTCTCCTTTTTCAAAGTTTGGTGCCGCTACTTTTTCAGTATAAGAAATGATAGGCTCTTTCTCGCTTTTCTTGCGAACTTCTACGGGTTCGGCTTGTTTAACGGAGGTTCTAACACGCTTGCGTTGCTTTGGATCGCTGGACTCGTCCTTTACAGGTTCTTGTTCTTCGTTTTGCTCGTTATCAGTCGTGATAATTTTGTTGATCAACTCTTGTTTCCTCAACTTTTCGGCATCCTCAATGCCGATTAATTTTGCAATTTCACGTAGCTCTGAAACGAGCTTAGCGTTCAATTCATTAATATTCATCAAATGTTGTTATGTGTAATAAGGATTTTTTTGCTTGTGTATTATAGAAATCTATCCTCCTACTAATAGTGTTGATAAGTCTAAACTTCGCTTTGGAAATTTCCTTGATTATCTCCTCAACGGCTAGGATAAATTTTGAGATTTCGCTGCAATTGTATGCATAAGAATTGATATTTCAAAAAAAAATGAAAAAAAAGCGATAAAATGATGCTGAGATGTTCTTATAGAAAAATAAATCTAATCTTTTTAAACCCCGGTCTTAACCCTATTCAGCTTGGATATTCTGGCTAATTTTACTATTTTTGCAGCTGTTTAAGACCCTGTTAATTCCCCTTGATATATGACCCGAGAAGCGTTAATCGACCAGATTAAACAAAAACGTTCCTTTCTTTGTGTGGGATTGGACACGGATATAAAGAAAATTCCGAAGCATTTATTGGATTATGAAGATCCTGTATTTGAATTTAATAAACAAATTATTGCAGCGACAGCCGATCTATGCGTGGCATACAAACCCAACATTGCTTTTTACGAGAGTGGGGGTATGTCGGGCTGGCAAAGTTTGCAAAAAACCTGTAAGGAGATCCCGTCGGACTGTTTGCATATTGCCGATGCCAAAAGAGGGGATATAGGCAATACGGCAGCGATGTATGCCAAGGCTTTTTTTGAAGAAGAATCGGGTTTGGCCTTTGATGCCGTTACTGTGGCCCCTTATATGGGCGAAGATTCGGTTACTCCTTTTTTAAGTTTTCCAGGGAAATGGGCGATTGTCTTAGCTTTGACCTCCAATAAGGGCAGTTTGGATTTTCAATATATACAAGATCGTACAGGCGTTCATTTATTTGAGCGAGTCATTCAAAAAGTTAATGCTTGGGGTACAACAGCAAATTTAATGTATGTGGTTGGTGCCACCCAAGGAGAGGCGTTTAAGCTTATCCGAAAACAGGCCCCGGAACATTTCTTATTGGTGCCAGGAGTTGGCGCTCAAGGTGGAAGTTTAGAAGAGGTATGTGCTTATGGTATGAACAAAGATTGTTGCTTGCTGGTTAATGCTACACGTTCTATTATCTATGCTGGAACCGGAAAGGATTTTGCTGAACAAGCACGAAATGAGGCGCTGCAACTGCAGAAAGCAATGGAAGCAGAACTTATTAAGTATGGTGTAATCGGCTAATTTGAAAAAAGGACGAGTTAAAAAAAATGACCATGCTCATTAATTTACATTTAGATTATGAATAACCAGCAAAAGCTGTTTGATTTCCTCGTGAAATTGCCGTTCAAATTGTAACTTTGCAAATTGATAGAGGATAGTCGCCCGAGCTATGGTGAACAGCGCTTGGCGAAAATAGGTTAAAGTATGAGTGCTAAAGACGATAATGTAATATTACAGGAGTTAGCTGTTGAAGAATATAAATACGGCTTTACTACTGATATTGAAATGGATATAGCCAAAAAAGGCTTGTCGGAGGAAACCGTACGTTTTATTTCTGGAAAAAAAGGGGAACCGACCTGGCTTTTGGAATGGCGATTAAAGGCATTTAGGCATTTTGAAAAAATGTCTTTGCCGAAATGGCAAAATTTTCAACATCCGAAAGTGGACTTCCAGAATATATCATATTATGCTGCCCCTAGGGAAAAACCAAAGGTAAACAGCATGGAAGAGGTTGATCCGGAATTGCTGGATACCTTCGCAAAATTAGGTATTCCGCTGGATGAACAAAAAGTTTTAGCCGGAGTGGTTGCGGTAGATGCCGTTTTCGACAGCGTTTCCGTGAAAACGACTTTCCGTGAAAAATTAAAAGAATACGGTGTGATTTTTTGTTCGTTTGGCGATGCGGTAAGGGAATATCCTGATCTGGTTAAGCAATACCTGGGCACCGTTGTTCCGCAAACGGATAATATATATGCGGCGTTGAATGCGGCAGTTTTTTCCGATGGTTCTTTTGTATATGTACCCAAAGGGGTGCATTGTCCTATGGAACTTTCTACCTATTTCCGGATCAATGCACAAAATACGGGTCAATTTGAACGTACATTAATTGTCGCCGATGAGGGGGCTTATGTAAGTTATTTGGAAGGCTGTACCGCCCCTATGCGCGACGAAAACCAGTTGCATGCTGCCGTTGTGGAACTGATTGCTTTAGAAAATGCCGAAATTAAATACAGTACCGTTCAAAACTGGTATCCCGGAGATAAAAATGGAAATGGGGGGATTTATAACTTTGTAACAAAACGAGGAATTTGCCGTGGAGATCACAGCAAGATATCGTGGACGCAGGTAGAGACCGGTTCGTCGATTACATGGAAATATCCCAGCGTGATTTTAAAAGGAGATTATTCGGTAGGTGAATTTTACTCCGTAGCTTTAACTCGGAATCATCAGATAGCCGATACCGGAAGCAAAATGTACCATATCGGTAAAAATACGCGAAGCAAAATTGTATCGAAAGGAATTTCGGCAGGTGTGAGCCAGAACAGTTATCGAGGTTTGGTGCAGATTGGTAAAGGGGCCGAAAAGGCGAGAAACTTTACGCAGTGCGACTCGCTTCTAATAGGCGATCGTTGCGGGGCACATACTTTCCCTTATATCGAATCAAAAAATAAAACAGCTAAGCTGGAACATGAGGCAACTACCTCAAAAATTGGGGAAGATCAGATTTTCTATCTCAATCAGCGGGGTATCGATTCGGAGAAAGCCGTTGGTTTGATTGTGAATGGTTACGCTAAGGAAGTGCTGAATCAGTTGCCGATGGAATTTGCAGTGGAAGCACAGAAATTACTTTCGATTTCTTTAGAGGGAAGCGTAGGATAGTGAAACTAGAAGGTTATTTTTTAGATTATAAGTAAAACAGACGGTGATGTCTGCATAGTTAAACATATGTTAAGTATAAAAAACCTACAGGCATCTGTAGAAGATAAACAGATTTTAAAGGGATTAAACTTGGAAGTTAAGGCAGGAGAAGTGCATGCGATTATGGGGCCAAATGGTTCGGGGAAAAGCACATTGGCTTCTGTATTGGCAGGTAGGGAGTCATATGAAGTAAATGGCGGAGAAGTTTTCCTGGATGGAAAAAATCTTTTGGACCTCTCTCCTGAAGACCGCGCCAGGGAAGGCTTGTTTTTAGCTTTTCAATATCCAATTGAAATACCTGGAGTGTCTAATATTAATTTTCTGAAAACTGCGGTAAATGAGATTAGGGCATATCAAGGACTTCCTCCGATGGAGGCCAAAGAATTTTTGCAAAGGGTTAAAGAAAAGCAAAAACTAGTTGAGTTTGATGCCAAATTAGCTAATCGATCGTTAAATGAAGGATTTTCAGGCGGTGAAAAGAAACGGAATGAGATCTTTCAACTAGCTATGCTTGAGCCAAAGCTAGCCATATTGGATGAAACGGATTCGGGATTGGATATTGATGCTTTACGGATTGTAGCCAATGGCGTGAATCAATTACGCTCGAAAGATAATGCCTTTATTGTGATTACACACTATCAGCGGCTGTTGGAATATATTGTTCCTGATTTTGTTCATGTTTTATATAAAGGACGTATCGTCCGTTCAGGAACAAAAGAATTGGCTTTGGAATTGGAAGAGAAAGGCTATGATTGGTTGAAGGAAAGCGTTGATGCTGAGGAAAAGGCTGCCCTTTAATCAGTTCAATGGTTTTCATTTTCAGGCATTTTGATTCATTACACATGATAACACAAGTTTCAAGTTCATTATATCATCAATTGATAACCACTTTTGACGATGGTTTAGTAGGCAAAGATGCTTTGGAAACCATTCGCAGAAATGCGTTTTTACGTTTTAAGGAACAGGGATTTCCTTCCAATAAGCAAGAGGATTGGAAATATACCAATTTGTCGTTGGTCTTGGATAAAAGCTATACGTTGTCGGCCTGTTCGCAAGCTTCTTTGGTGCTGGACCGGGCAGAGATTCCGGGGTTGGATACCTACAGACTTGTTGTGGTAAACGGTAAGTTCAGGGCTGATTTGTCCGATCATATTGTACAAAAAGGCGTTTATATCTGTGCTATTGAAGAAGCTTATGCACAACCTGGATTTCACGAGCATTTTGCCCAATATGCAGACAAAACGGATGATGCATTTGTTGCTTTGAACACCGCTTTGTTCCAAAGTGGATTGTTTATCCATGTTGCTAAAAATACGGCTTTAGATAAAAGTATACAGGTGATCCATGTTTCTTCGTCTGTTGAATCGCAGTTTGGCCAGACACGTAACCTGTTTATACTTGAAGAGAACACCGAGGCGGAAATTGTGGAGTCCTTTATCGCGCAGGATAGCGAAAGCAACAGTTTATATAATAATGTGAGCGAGCTTGTATTGAGTGAAAATGCAAAACTGCAACATTATTATTTGCAAACCGGCAATACTTCCGCAAACTATATCAATCACACGGAAGTTTACCAAAAGCGGCATAGCCTGTATAATCAGTATAATTGTACTTTCCCCGGCGCTTCTTTTGTGCGCAATACGATCAACGTGAGGTTGGATGACCAAAACGTAGAAAGCCATTTGTATGGTATTACCTTAACTGCCCAGGATCAGCTTGTTGACAACCATACGATTGTGGATCATCTCAAAGCAAACTGCGAAAGTTACGAATGGTATAAGAATATCACTCAGGATACTTCAACAGCTGTTTTCAACGGTAAAATTTTTGTTCGTACCGATGCGCAGAAAACGAATGCTTTTCAACAAAACAACAACATGTTGATCGGTGAAAAGTCGGTTATTTATACAAAACCGCAATTAGAAATTTTTGCTGATGACGTAAAATGCAGCCACGGCTGTACCATTGGGCAATTCGACGAAGACGCGCTATTTTATTTGAGAGCGAGAGGTATAGGCGAGGAGAAGGCCCGGGTATTGATGGTCCATGCTTTTGCCTTTGACGTGACAGAGCGATTCTCCAATGAGTTTGTTCGGCATTATGTGGATGAACTTATTGAAAAGGGCTTAAAAATTACCTAACGGTTTTAGCGGTCTAAAAAGGCATGTTTGATTTTTGCATAACCCCATTTGATTGTGACACACTTCGATATTCAGAGCATACGGGCAGATTTTCCGATTTTAAAAAGTCAGGTTAATGGTAAACCGCTTGTTTATTTAGATAATGGAGCGACTACCCAGAAGCCTTTGGCGGTCATCGATGCAATAAGGAAATACTATACCGAGCAGAACAGTAATGTGCATCGAGGTGTTCATTACTTAAGCCAAATTGCTACTGATGCCTATGAAGTAACCAGACGTAAGGTACAGGATTACCTTCATGCGGAGCATGCCCATGAAATCATCATGACCAGTGGCACTACGCAAGGTATTAATATGGTGGCCAGTTCTTTTGGACATGCGTTTCTTCAGGAAGGAGATGAAGTACTCATATCGGCCATGGAACACCATAGTAACATTGTGCCGTGGCAGATGATTTGTGAGGAAAAAAAGGCAACGCTGAAAGTGATACCCATTCATGATAGTGGCGAGCTTGATATGCAGGCTTATTCCGGTTTGTTAAACGAGCGGGTTAAGTTCGTGGCCATTACCTATGTGTCGAATACATTAGGCACAATAAATCCAGTAAAAGATATTATCGAAGAGGCCCATCAATATGGTATACCGGTTTTAATTGATGGTGCTCAGGCTATTCAGCATCTAGCTATTGACGTACAAGCCCTGGATATCGATTTTTTGGCTTTTTCTGGGCATAAGATGTATGGTCCTACAGGAATAGGAGTTTTATACGGAAAGGAAAAGTGGCTCGATGTTATGCCGCCTTATCAAGGTGGCGGTGACATGATTAAAGAAGTTAAATTCGAAAAGACAATTTATAACGAACTTCCCTTTAAATTTGAAGCAGGTACACCTAATATTGAGGCAGGTATTTGCTTGTCGGCCGCAATAGATTATATCGAAGCCATAGGATTAGCCAATATTGCTTTATATGAAGCTGAATTATTGGCTTATGCTACCAAAGCCTTAACCGAAATAGAAGAAATACGACTGATTGGCACGGCTAGGGAAAAATCGAGTGTCATTTCTTTTTTACTTAAGGGAGCACATCCCTATGATGTGGGCGTAATTTTGGATAAATTAGGGGTGGCCGTTCGCACCGGGCATCATTGTACACAACCTTTAATGGATCGGTTTGATATTCCCGGTACGGTACGTGCGTCGATTGCCATGTATAATACCAAGGAAGATATTGATGCACTGGTTGAGGCGGTTAAGAAGGCGGCAATGATGTTATTATAACCTGAGGAAGAGATGACGATTAACGAAATACAGGACGAACTGATCAGTGATTTTGCCTTTTTTGAAGATTGGATGGCGAAATACGAATATATTATTCAATTAGGTAAGGAACTTCCCTTAATTAAAGATGAATATAAGCGGGATGATCTTTTGATCAAAGGCTGTCAATCGCGGGTTTGGCTGCATGCCGATTACAAAGATGGTAAAGTGGTTTTTTCCGCTGATAGCGATGCTATTATTACGAAAGGCTTGGTAAGTTTAATGATTAAAGTGCTATCTAATCAAAAACCGGAAGATATCGTCAATGCCGACCTTTATTTTATTGACGAGATTGGTTTAAAAGAGCATTTGTCGCCCACGCGGGCCAATGGTTTAGTGGCTATGGTGAAGCAGATGAAACTTTATGCAATGGCTTTAAATAGCTGTTAATCTTTTAGCTGTTAGATTAGGTTATAGGTACTGGCTTTAGTATCTCGTTTTTCATTTGGTATTCCTGGTGGCATCTATTTAACTCGCCATACGGATTGTTCAATACTTATTTACCTAATTTCTGAAATAAATGTGCTGATGTTTTAAAATTTTATTTGGTTTTTTGCTAACTTTATCCATAAATTGTTAGCTATGCCCTTTGAGCCCGATAAAATTGATTTAAAGATCATCAAATTGTTGCAGGAAAATGGTCGAATAACCAACCTGCAGTTATCTTCAAATATAGGTTTGTCGCCCGCACCTACCTTGGAGCGTGTAAGAAAACTCGAAAACGCCGGATATATTAAAAGTTATCATGCGCTTGTTGACGAAGAATTGCTGGGTTTAGGGATCAAGTCGTTCATACAGATTCAATTGGATTTTCATACACATAATGCTATTCCGGAATTTGTTTCGGCCATTAAAAGTATTCCTGAAGTTACCGAATGCCATCATGTAACCGGACAATGCGATTTTATATTAAAAGTTTATGTAAAAGATATTAAATCGTATGAGCGCCTGATTATGGAAAAGATAAGTAAAATTCCCTATGTGAAGACTTTTCAAACCATGATGATTATGTCTACTTCAAAAAAAGAAGCCATTGTGCCGATGGAATATTAGTGTTCCGATAGATTTTACTTTTTATAATTGCCAGTCTATTGGTGCTTTTCCTTGCTGCTGTAGATATTGATTGGTTCTTGAAAAAGGTTTACTACCAAAAAAGCCGTTATGGGCTGATAGTGGAGATGGGTGGGCAGAGGTGATGACCAAATGTTTGGTGGTATCGATCAACTTTATTTTTTGCTTGGCATAATTTCCCCATAGCATAAAAACGATCCCTTTCTGTAGATCAGCTATTTTTTTGATGACGGTATCCGTGAATGTTTCCCATCCTCTTTTTTGATGCGAAGCCGCTTCATGTGCTCTAACGGTGAGAACGGCATTTAATAACAACACACCTTGGTCTGCCCATTTTGTTAAGGTTCCGTGAGTAGGGATTTTAAAACCGGGAATATCCTGACTTAATTCGAGGTACATATTCCTTAAAGAAGGAGGTACGGCAATGCCGGGTTGAACCGAGAAGGATAATCCATGTGCTTGACCGGTATTATGGTAGGGGTCTTGACCTAAAATAACTACCTTTACCTGATGAAAAGGGGTATGTGCAAAAGCATTAAAAATAAGTTTATTAGGTGGAAAAACTTGATACTTTTGCTGCTCTTCCTTTAGGAACCCCCTTAACTTGTTCATATAAGGTTTGGAAAATTCAGGTTCTAAAATTTCTTTCCAGCTTTCCTCTAAGGCGATACTCATGACTCAAACTTACTGAATATTTTTTTGTTGTTAAAACTGATGTGGAAATTAGTGAGGTGATGGTATGTCCTCATCGGTTGTTCAACAACCGCTCTACTTTTCTTAATACTCAATAAGAACGATTATTCACGTATTATTTGCTCAATAGTAAGTAGTTGTATTATCGAATAATGATTAGGAGAATCGTTTTTTAACAAACTTTTGATCAAGATATTGAACCATTAAAAAAGCTAAGATAGCTGTAACTAAGATGTATTTAACAGAAAACAAAAAGGCGTATAATTGAAGGACTAAAGCGGTTTGAAAGACGAATAAAAACATGCAAGAAGCAATTAGAATAAGCCCCGTGGTGGCAAAAGCTATTACATAAGATTTAAAGCTTGTTTGTTTTATTTGTTGAGCCTTAATTTTATTGGTCATGAAAGCTGCAAATCCAAATGGTAGACTTATTTCAGGTTCTTTTTTTAAAGCCGCAAACAGCTTGTTATACAAGTGTATGTCTGGATTTTGAGCGATAGTATCTTCACTTAAGGCTTTATTTTCAAGTAATTCCTGTATCTTTTGATCATCTAACTTTTTCATGTCATTCATTTTGCAAATAAAGTTCTACTTTTTTCTTTAACAACATACGTGCCCTAAAAAGGTAATTTTTTATGGTTCCTTCGGGCATGCCGGTAATTTCCTGAATCTCTTGGTAAGAAAATTCGTCCAAATGATAGAGGGTCAGCACAGTCCGGTAAGCTAAGGGCATTTGACTGATTAAGTGCTGGACATAAGCGGACATATCTTTACTGATAAGTAAATGCTCGGGTGTTTCTTCACTGAAATAATGCTGATCCAATTGTAGATCATCGCGAATAACCCGTTGTTGATTTTCAGTATGGTATCTACGGATGTGATTGAGGGAAGTTAAATAGGCAATCTTGGCAATCCATGTGCTTAGTTTGGATTGAAAATTAAACCGATGGAGTCCAAGGTGCACTTTCATAAACACCTCCTGACAAACGTCTAACACTTCCTCTTCTTTTTTAATAACCCTGCTTGTTACATGAAGTACTAGTTTTTCATATTGATGAACCAAGATCTCAAAGGCTTTTGTATCTCCCTTTAATATCTTTTTAACTAATTCTTGTTCATCCAACATGGTTCATTAGACACGCTTAGTAGTTAAAATGTTGCAACTAAAGAAAGTACAGGTTATTTGTAAAAATAGGTTAAGAATTGCAACATTTGAAAACGGTGCCGTGTCTACTGGGCATTGATTCATCTTTTAAAAATTAATGTTATGCAATATTTAGAAAGTATATCTATTTCCTTAGGCTTATTTGCTGCGACGGTTATCCTCGTCGTGGTGATTTTAAATTTTATTTTAAAAATGCGCCTTATTAATTCAGGGCAGAATAATCCCGAATCGCTAAAAATACTTAGTAGCACTTTCAATTATAAGGAAAGTGCGCTAAAATGGGGGATTATCCTATTGTTCGGAGGTATAGGCCTGGTGGTCATCTACTTTATTCCAGAAGCTGCTTTATTGGAATCTCCCTTGCCTTATGGGATTGAAATGATCTTCCTTGCTATAGGCTTTTTAGTCTATTATCTCCTTGTGCGTAACGAGCGCGAAAAATAGTAAAAAACCTTTCAACATTATTATAAAAATTTAAAGCCACCAGCGCTACTGGGTATGGTATGCCCATATCCTAACAAATAGAAAACCTTATCTTATGCAATACTTTAAATCGAATTTTATCTTCCTGTTAAGTTTAGCGGTGTTTGTGGCAGCGGGCCTTAAGGCAAGTGCTCAATCCGACTCGATCTTATATACCGTTCATGGAACAGTGCTTGATTCGCTGAGCCGAAAACCTGTTGCATGGGTTAGTGTCAGTATTAAAACGACCTCCAATAAAATGGTGCGTAGCGGAATAACTGACAGTATCGGACATTTTAGGTTAGAAAACTTGCCGAGCGGATTTTATCACTTAGCGCTTTCCAGTATGGCTTATCACACTAAAATAATCCCTTTGCATTTACGGGAAGTGCAAAAACAAGAGATAACCTTGGGCATTTTGCAGCTTTTGCCAAAGGCCAAGGCATTAGATAAAGTTGAAGTTACATCTACCAAGCCACTCATTAGGCAGGAAAGTGATCGATTGATATACGACCTACAGGCGGATCCTGACAGTAAAGGAAGCAATTTATTGGACATGATGCGAAAAGTTCCTTTTATATCGCTGGATGCCGAGCAGCAGATGCGTCTTAAGAATAGCACCAGCTTTAAACTTTTTATTAATGGTAAGCCATCAGCGATGTTAGACAATAATCCTAGAGAAGTCCTACGTAGTATCCCTGCCTCTACCATCCAAAAAATTGAAGTCATTACCAATCCACCTGCAAAATATGATGCTGAAGGATTGGCGGGAATCGTCAATATCATCACCAATAAAAAAACCGAAGAGGGCTTTAAAGGCAGTTTAAATCTGAATGGAAGTTTTCCGATTGAAGGCCCTGGCGCTGGAACTTCCTTTACGGTAAAGGCCAATGAACTAACGGCAGCCGTTTTTGCCGGAGGATCTTTGTCTAGCATTCCCACAACAGAACGTGCTATGGAACGGAATTCAACAGGAAGTGCGATAACGCACTTGACGGAAATGGGTAAACAGAGAAGTAAAGGGGGGAGTGGCTATTTTGGTGCCGATGTGAGCTATGAGTTGAATAAGCTTCAGCTTTTATCAGCCCAACTCAATATCAATTCGTATAAAAATAAGGCATTTTTCACCCAACAATCTAGATTGATTGATTTAGCTGGCATTGCGCAGACTTATCAGTTGCAGAATAACGGTGAACGTTCTGGAAGTGGTTTAGATGTTGCTTTTAATTATGAAAAAGCTTTCAATGAAAAAAAGAATAAGTTGCTCACTTTTTCTTATCGGTATGCAGCTTATCAGAATGAAAACACTAACTCGCTTTATTTTATAGAAACCGTGAATTACCCTTTAACTGACTTTTTGCAAGAAAATGAGTCGAAGCTTACTGAACATACCCTACAAGGAGATTATATCGCGACGTTTAAAAAGTGGGAACTTGAATCCGGAGTCAAAGTTATTTTTAGAAGCAATAGCAGTGACTATGCTTACAGATCAGAAGAAAGCTCGACCAATAGCTTTCGTCAACCCCAGGACGTTATTGCTGGTTATACTTCAGCGACTATTAAGCGTAAAAAGTGGAGTGCGAAAGGAGGTTTACGTTTAGAACAGACATTTATGAACGGTTTGGTTAGGCAAAACTATCTTCATCTCATTCCTTCTCTTTCCTTCGGTTTGCAGTTGCAGGATAAACACAGCATGAATTTTGGCTTTTCACAAAGACTTAGAAGACCTGGGATTAACCGGTTAAATCCTTTTGTCGATCGCAGTGATCCTAATTATGCGTCGAGCGGCAATCCCCAACTTCGCCCTGCCGTTATGCATAATATCCTGTTAGGCTATAATAAAAGTGGTAAGCTCAATATTAACCTTGGTATGGGGTATTCAATTGTTAACAACCTCGATTTCAGGATCTATGCCTACGACACGGTTTCTAATATTACCCATAGCACCTTTGCCAATATAGGAAAAGGAAATGCCCTTAGCACCGATCTTTATCTTGGCTTTGAGGCCACAAAAAAGTTAAGCATGAGCTTAAATGGTAATTTAACCTATATTAATATAAAATCCACTGAAAATTCTTATTTAGAAATGAATGATTGGTTTTTCAATGTAACAGCTAGTAGCATTTGCCGGATTAACCCGAGTTGGAAGCTAAGCGCTTATTTAAATGTTATAGGTCCAAACACCGTAGCTAAGTCTTTCCAGTCGAGAACAAAAACACAATACAATACCGCTATTAGTGTTGGTTATGCGTTGATTAAGGAAAAGTTGGATCTTAGTTTGGTCATCAACAATCCAGCTACTAAATATAGAAATTTAATGACTACAACCCTAGGGCCAGATTTTAACGAAGTCAGCACTGATCAGCGTTATCTCCGATCTTTCCGAATTAGCGTAAACTATAATTTTGGTCAATTGAAATCATCTGTTAAAAAAGTAAAAAGAAGCATTCAAAACAACGATCTTTCCAATTGACAGCTAATAGCCCTTTGTTATTCCGTTCGCCCCAAAGTAAATTTATAGATACAAGTGCTGTGATAAACGTCGCCCGGCTCAAGTACAATAGATGGCCATTGGGGTTTATTTGGAGCGTCTGGAAAATGTTGAGTTTCTAAACAAACCGCTGTATGTTTACGAAAAGGGTGTCCACCTTTACCTTTTTGTGCCGGATTCATGGTATTTGCGGTATATACTTGGATACCGGGCTCGTTAGTGTATACTGCTAGGGCGATACCACTTGTGGGTTCGTACAAGCGTGCTGCCGGTGCGGTAGCATTGCCCGCTGTGTTTAATACAAAATTTAAATCGAGACCTTCAGCATACTGCAATTGCTTATTTAGACTATCACGGGCGAGGCCATCTGCGATGCTTATGGGCGTTGTGAAATCGAAAGGAGTACCTTTAACAGACTGTATTTCACCTGTAGGAATCAAGGTGCTATCTATAGGCGTAAAGGAATTGGCATTTACATAAAGCAGATTATCCATAATTGACCTTTCAGGATTGCCCGAAAGGTTAAAAAAGCTATGATTCGTCATATTGATGACGGTCTTTTTATCGGTTTTAGCGTTATAATTAATGGTTAGGGCATTTGTTGCCGTTAGCGTATAAGTCACCTTTACATTAACAGTGCCGGGAAATCCCGATTCACCATCCGGCGATCGGTAGGAAAGTACTAAAGTGCTGTCATTTGGTTGTTCCGCATTAAAAACCTGCTGCCGCCAACCTTCGTCCCCTCCATGAATGGTGTGTTTTCCATTGTTTTTACTTAGCCGGATCGTATCGCCATCCAACGCAAATTTTCCGTAACCAATACGGTTTGTCACCCGGCCCATAGTTGCTCCGAATGATGAGGGTTGGGCAAGGTAATCTGCAATATTATCAAAGCCTAATACGACGTCCAACAGTTTACCCTCTCTATCTGGTACCAATAGCGATACGAGGCGGGCTCCGTAGTTCGTAATGGCTGCTTCTATACCGTTGGCGTTGCGCAGGATATATAAATCAATAGCATCTCCTTGAACAACGGTTTGGAAATCTTTTTTATTCAGACCTAAATAGGCCTGTTGTTCGGCTTTCTGTTGGTAGTCGCAGGAGGTTACCATTAGTATGGCAAGAACAACGAAGATGCTAAATCTTGGGATATCCATTTACTTATCTTTAGGTTTATTACTAACTATACAGCCACATCGACTGAAATACCCTCAAACATACATAAATTAGCGGGTTCTTCAGCATAAATAATTAAACAATAGCTTACAAAGCAGGGGAAATAGTAAGGTTAATTTGTTTGGGAAAATAACGGTTATTTATTTTTTACATCAAGTAGATTTGTTTGTTAAAACCCGTAAATAAATAGATATTTGCAGAATATTAAATAACATACAAAATATTGATATGCCTAATTTTGTTCGTATTATTTTCGCTTGCCTGTTATTGGGGGCCGCTGTAACGCTGATGGTTTTTGGTTATTGGGGATGGGGAGTTTTGGCTCTTGTGGTTTCCATACTGGTTTTTGTTACTTTTTTCTTTAATGAGAATATGCTTATCGCGCAATACTATTTAAGAAAAGAGAATATGGATAAGGCCCAACAATGGCTAAATAAGATAGGCAATTACCAAAGGCAATTGGTTAGGGCGCAACATGGCTATTACCACCTGCTAATCGGGTTAATTGAATCTCGTAAAGCACCCCTGCAGTCGGAGAAATATTTTAAGAAAGCGTTAAGTTTAGGCATGCAGATGGATCATAACGTAGCTTTGGCCAAACTGAGTTTGGCGGGTATTGCCATGGCCAAAAGGAATAAACGCGAAGCAACGCAATTATTGCAAGAAGCTAAAAAAGCCGATAAGAATAAACTGTTAGCTGATCAAATCAAAATGATGAAAGATCAGATGGGAATGATGGACAAGCAACAGATTCGATATCGTTAATTGTCACAAAGTATTGTTCGCTTATTCTACATTTTCTTCTTCGAGCAATTGTTTTTCATACAATTCGAAGTAGCTTCCTCTTTTAGCCAGAAGCTCTTCGTGTTTCCCCTGTTCAATGATTTTTCCCCGATCGATAACGAGGATATGGTCGGCATTTTTAATGGTCGAAATCCTGTGCGCAATAAAAACAGCGCTTCGCCCTTGCATAACCTGTCGGAGGTTTTGAAGTATCCGTTCTTCCGTTTTCGTATCGATAGCCGATAAACAATCATCGAAGATGAGAATCTTGGGATCGACGAGTAAGGCCCTTGCTATGGAAATTCGCTGCTTTTGACCTCCCGACAAATTGATGCCCCGTTCGCCGATGGCTGTATCGAAGCCTTTTTCAAAATGCATAATATTATCATAAACAGCGGCATTTTTTGCTGCTTCTATCACAGAAGGCATATTCATTTGATCTTTTCCAAATGCAATATTCCGAGCAATGGTATCCGAAAAGAGGAAGACCTCCTGTGGGACAAAACCTACGGTACTTCGGTATTTCTGCAAATCCAGTGCATGTATAGGATGGCCATCAATACAAATCTCTCCATCGGTGGCATCGTACATCCGCATTAAAAGTCGAGCTATCGTAGATTTTCCAGAGCCGGTTTTACCTATGATTGCAAGCAGTTTCCCAGGCGATACTTCAAAAGAGACCTGATGAAGTGCTTCGATACCTGTGTCGGGATATACAAAACTCACTTTGTTGAACGAGATATGCCCTTGGATAGCCTGAACACCATTTACAGGAGATAGAATTGCTGGTTTTGTTTCCAAAAATAGGTTAATCCTTTTTTGCGATGCCGCCGCCCGTTGTACCAAAGAGGTGACCCAGGCGAGCGACATGGCCGGAAATGTAAGTTGATTGACATATATAACAAATTCGGCAATGTTACCGGAAGTAATGCTGCCGCGCATGACTCCGATACCCCCGATGTAAACGGTAATGATTGTGCTTAAGCCGATAAGGAACAAGATCATCGGAAAAAAGACGGCTTGTACCCGTACTAAGGATAGCGATACCTTTTTGTAATCAGCACTTTTCTTTGTAAAGTCGCTCATTTTCATCGCTTCTCTATTGTAGGTTTTTATTACACGCATTCCGGAGAAGGTTTCCTGTACGAACGAACTTAAAAGCGATAAATGCTCTTGTATTTTTTCACTACGTTCATTAATGATTTTGTTGATCAGTAGAATAACGATCGATAAAATGGGAATAGGGATTAGTGCATAAAAGGCTAAGGTACTGTTCACACTGAACATCGCTGTAATGACCATAATAGAAAGAACTACAGTATTGATGGAATACATCACTGCGGGGCCTAAATACGATCTTACCCGGCTAACATCTTCTGTTGCACGATTCATCAAGTCTCCTGTATTATTACGGCGGAAGAAAGCCATATCTAACTGCTGGTAGTGCGCATAGATTTCATTCTTCAGATCATATTCGATGTGCCGTGAAGTAAGGATAATCGTTTGGCGCATCAGAAAGAGAAATAACCCCCGTATTAATGCAAGAACCAAAACCAGAGCGCCAAAGAGCAGTACACTCTGGCCGAAAAGTTCGTAAATGAGCTGTTGCCTTTCAAAGCCCCTAAAGAGCGTATAAAGAGCGATATTTTCTTTTACCAGATCAAAGGCGATGCGGATAACCTGCGCAGGTATTACGCCGAAATAGTTGGAAATGACTACAAAAACAAATCCCGGAATCATTTGCCAACGGTATTTGTAAAAGTACTTATTTAAATAAGCTAAATGTTTCATCAATAACCCTGATTTGTTTAAATACCGCAGTTAAGCCCCCATTCATGCAATTAACGGTTAATTCCGTTCAATAAGTAATTGGAATAACCGAAGTTACTTGTTCGGGATCAAAATTACATATAGCTAACTAAATAACAGTCAATATTTATATTATTTGCCCACACCATTGAACTTGGCATTGCTATAAGATCAAAAAATGATTTTCATGCACCTAAGCGGTTTTACGATAAAATTAGTATTTTTGCCCAAAATCGCAGCTATAAAAAGCTTATTATATGTCTTCGGAAATGCCCCAGTCCCAAGTGTTTGATTTGCTTCAGCAATTTGAACATCAGAAAATTATTTTTTGCCAAGATAGTTCCATTGGATTAAAGGCCATTATAGCTATCCATAATACCAGTTTAGGGCCTGCCATTGGCGGTGTTCGCATGTTGCCTTATAAAACGGAACAGGAAGCGATCGATGACGTTTTGCGTTTATCGCGGGCGATGACTTACAAGGCGGCTATCAGCGGTGTGAATCTGGGAGGTGGGACAGCGGTGATTATCGGCGACCACAGAACGCAGAAATCGGAAGTTATTTTGCGTAGACTAGGCCAATTTGTAGAAGAATTAAAGGGTTCTTTCATCGCATCTTTAGATATGGGTACGACTTCCAAGGATATGGAGTTTATTCATATGGAAACTAACCATGTTGTGGGATTGCCTAAATCCTTAGGGGGAAGTGGAGATACAGCACCTTCAACGGCAAAAGGAGTTTTTTTTGGTATTAAAGCGGCGCTTAAGGAATTATATGGGACGGATGACTTAGCTGGAAGAACCGTTGCCGTGCAAGGAACCGGAAAGGTTGGCGAACATTTGGTGTCGCTTCTTCGTGAAGAGAATGTAAAGGTGTATGTCAGCGATATTATAGAAGATAGAATGATTCAGGTGGCCAATAAGTACGGTGCGCACGCTGTTGCCCATAATAATCTTTTTGATTTAGAGCTCGATGTATATGCACCTTGTGCTTTGGGCGGTACGGTAAATGACTATACCATTGATCGGATGCGCTGCAAGATTATTGCCGGTTCGGCGAATAACCAGCTGGCCGACGAAAAGGACCACGGTGGTAAGCTATTGAAAAAGGGGATTATCTATGCACCCGATTTTTTGATCAATGCCGGTGGGTTGATCAGTGCTTATGCCGAAATAGCCGGCTACAGTATTTCGCGAAGCATGGCTTTGACGGAAAATATCTATGAAGCAACGCGTTCCGTTATTCAACGGGCTATGCAGGAACGGATTCCGACGAACGAAGCAGCGATGCAATTAGCGGAAGAGCGGATTGCATTAATACGAAAAATAAAACAGAATTAGAATAATAGGTGTTATTACCCCATACATAAAAACAATCGTTCTTTTAAATATATGTTAAATCGAAGGCATCTCCGGATAAAAGTATTACAAACCATCTATGCATATCAACAATCTGAAGATAAGAATATCCAAAGTTTTGAAAAGGCATTACTAAAAAGTGTTGACCAGGTTTATGAAATGTATATATGGGTGCTTGCCTTATTGTCTGAGGTGTCCGAATATGCGATTACCGATGCAGAAGGTCGGGCCAATAAATTTCTACCTAAGGAAGACGACTTGAATACGAATACACGCTTGGCCAATAATACGTTTATTGAACTACTGAGGCAAAATAAACGTTATGTAGAACTGGCTAAGAAATACAAAGTTGAAGTTATTTTTGATCGTGAACTGGTAAGAAGTGTATTCCAATTACTAAAACAATCTGTCGAATACCAACATTATCTGGAGAGCGGGGAACGATCGTTGAAGGTAGAAAAAGATATTATTAAATTTATATTTAAAAAGATCATATTAAAGAATCCGGCGATTGAACAGATTTTTGATGAGCACTTTATCAATTGGACAACTGATAAGGATGTTTTGCAGGCATTATTAGCCAAAACATTGAAGAATTTCAGTAGTGAAGATCCGGATAAAAATCAATTAGCACAGCTATGTCCCAATTGGGATGATGATGAAGAATTTATTATTGATCTGTTTCGGTTAACCATTAAGCATGGGGATGTTTATCAACAATATATTTCGGGTAAAACGAAAAACTGGGAAGCGGAACGGATTGCTTTGATTGATACGTTGTTAATGCGGATGGCGATTACCGAGTTATTGAATTTTTCCTCCATACCGGTTAAAGTAACGATTAATGAATATATTGAAATATCAAAAGAGTTTAGTACACCGAAAAGCAATTCGTTTATAAACGGTATATTAGACAAAATCTTAACGGAGCTGCAGCAAGAAGGAAAAATTCGGAAGTTCGGTAGGGGGCTGATCAGCTAGGCGATAAAAACGTAATGATATTAACTGAGATAATAACCAATAATGATCACTATGAAAAGAAAACTGTTAACGTCACTGTGCTGCTTTATGCTTGCGATAGCAGCGTGTAACAATGGGGATAAAAAAACGGAAGAAGGTGCCGGAGAAGATGTATTGGAAAGTGTAACCACGGAAGATAATACTGGGCCAAATGCCAGTATACCGGATTCGACCGATGTAGCCAATGCTCCGGTGATCAGTTTTACAGAAGATACCTATGATTTCGCCAAAATAAAAGAAGGAGAAAAAGTTAAACATACCTTCGAATTTACCAATACCGGAAAATCTCCCTTGATTCTCAGTGATGTTCAGGCCGGATGTGGCTGTACAACACCCAAGTTTGATAAAAAGCCGGTAAATCCAGGTGAAAAAGGCACGATTGAAATTGGATTTAACAGCTCCGGTCAGAAAGGTGTTCAGCATAAGATCATCACCGTATTCAGTAATGCACAGCCGGGGCAAACCATGCTTCATTTAAAAGGGGAAGTGCAATAGCGCAAATAGTTTATTACCTAATCATTTTTATTCATGACAATAACAACAATAATTTTACAAGCTGGTGGCGGGGGGATGCAGTCCTTGATTATGATGGGACTTATTATCGTCGTTTTTTATTTTTTTATGATCCGTCCGCAGATGAAAAAACAGAAGGAGCATAAAAAATATATCGAGGATTTACGCGTGAACGATAAAGTAGTGACTACCGCTGGTATTCATGGAAGGATCGTTGAGATCGGAGAGAGCACGTTTATTCTAGATGTTGGTAGCGGAACAAGGATTAAGTTCGATAAAAGTGCTGTCTCTCTGGATGCATCTAAAGCGGCTAATATAGCGAAGCCGACCAGCACAACTACAACAGAAGATAAAAAGTAGTTTTTGCTTCTAACAGATTATTTTTACTTTTAATGCTTAACTAAATTGGCTAATCCTGTGAGGTTACGGTTTTGTTAAGCTTTTTTGTTTCTCTCCTATCTGGTATGGCTATGCTCAATTTAAATAGAAAACAACAGAAGAAACTGAGTTTATTCGCAATATGTTTCTTGTTTTCCTTTTTTGCCTGGAGTTTATTTGCCCTATCGAATAACTATGTCTATAGCGTTAATGCATCTATCCAATATATGAATATCCCACCTAAACGGGCGTTTCATCCTTTACAATCGGATACCGTGGTTATGCAAGTAAAGGGTACAGGCTGGCAAGTGCTTTTTTCGAGCTTACGTTCGAAGCCACAGGAAATTTCTGTAGATCTGAGTGGGCTGAAGACAAGAAATTGGGTTATGTTCTCCAATCAGCTAGGTTATATCAATCGTCAATTGGGAGGTAATCAAAGTGTAGTTTCCGTATCGCCGGACACCTTATATTTTAATTTTTCCAAACAGGATGTGAAGCGCGTTACGGTTAATTTAGCAGCTGATTTACAGTTCAAAAAACAATACGATGTTATTGGCCCCGTAAACATTGAACCTAAATCGGTAACAGTAACTGGGCCTTTGGAAGATCTGGTATTAATCGATGGCTGGTCGACTGACACCTTAAGAGCAGCAAATCTTGATCATGACTTAACGGCGAAGCTGAGGTTATCTAAAAGTAAAAAAGCAAATATAACCGTACACCCTGCGGTTGTCGAAGTTCGGGTGCCGGTAGGGGAAGTGACAGAGAAAATTATTGAAGTTCCCATCAGGGCAGAAAATAGCAACTCCTTTAGGTCTGTAAAGATTTTGCCCGAACGTGTCCGGATTACTGCAATGGTTTCATTGGATCAATATGCAAGTATTACCAAAGACGATTTTGAGGCCGTTATTAATTTAAACGATTGGCGTAGCAATCATGTTCGGCATTTACCGGTGATTTTAACCAAGGTGCCGGAGTATGTGAAGGTCGTTAAGGCCGAACCACAGAATGTTGATTTTTTATTATGGAAATATTAATAGGATGTTGGAAATCGGAATTACCGGAGGAATAGGCAGCGGAAAAAGTGTGGTCTGCAAAATGTTGGAAGTACTTGGCTATCCGGTCTTTTACGCAGATATAGAAGCCAAACGTGTGATGACCGAAGATGCTGCTTTGGTTGCCGGTATTCAGGCCGCCTTTGGTAAAGAGGCCTATGATGATCAGGGTGCGTTGAACAGAAAATATTTGGCAGACCAAGTTTTCCACCATCCGGATAAGTTAGCGCAATTGAACGCCCTTGTCCATCCTGCAACAATAAGCGCATACCAGCTTTGGGTAAGGGAGCAAAAAAGTGATCTGGTTTTCAAGGAGGCGGCATTATTGTTTGAAAGTGGAAGTTACCGCTTATCCGCTGTTAATGTTTTGGTAAGCAGTCCAATAGCATTGCGCATAAAGCGAGTCATGTTACGGGATCATATCAGTGCTGAGGCCGTAAAAAGTAGAATGGATACTCAAATGGATGAGGAGAGCAAGCGGAAGCTGGCAGATTTTGTTATTGTAAATGATGAGAAACAGGCATTAATTCCCCAGGTGTTAAACTTAAGGGAAAAATTGCTTGAACAGTGTGCAGGGATGAAGTAATGGGGCAGATTTTAGCAGACTTTTTGGAATTTACCGAAGCAGGTTTATATTGTAAGTATGGCGACTTTTATTTGGATGCACGGAAACCGGTTCACCAGGTTATTGTATCGCACGCGCACGCCGACCATACTATAGGGGGATGCACTTCTGTTTACGGTACTTCACCTACCATCGATTTTATGAAACATCGTTATGGTAAAAATGCGGGAAAATTTTTCTGCATTAAGGCTTATCGTGAGTTGTTCACTATACAATCTGTACAAATTACTTTGTTTCCGGCAGGGCATATACTGGGATCAGCCGTCGTGTTAATGCAATATAATGGTGTACGTTACGTATATACGGGAGATTTTAAGTTGCAAGGAGATACAACCTGCGAATCAGTAGACCTTCCCGATGCCGACGTTTTGATTACAGAAACGACTTTTGCCAATCCGAATATAAGACATCCGGATCCATTGTCGGAAATTCAAAAATTAAAAGCAATTCGGCATCCTGTTTTATTAGGAGCCTATTCTTTAGGAAAAGCTCAACGCTTAACGCGTCTGATAACGGCTCATTGCCCTGAAAAAAAGATCTTTGTACATCACGCGATCCTTCCTTTTCATCGCATTTACGAATCAAATGGCATAAAATTAGGGGATTATCAGCCTTATAACCGGAAATCTTTCAAAGATTGCGAAAACGATGCTGTTTATTTGGTGCCGCCGCTAACGTTTAACAGCTATTTCAAAGCGCGGAATGTCTTGCGTATTTTTGCTTCTGGCTGGAGTCGATTGCAGCAGCATAATGATGCTTCGCTCTATATATCCGATCACGTCGATTGGCAGGATCTCTTACAGGTTGTCGGGCAAATCAATCCAAAGGAAATTTGGACTTTACATGGCGATGGAAGGCTTCTGGCCGAATTTTATGCTCATCGAATAAACGTTAAACACTTGTAGTTATTTCTTTTAAAACATAGTTTTTAACGATATATTAGCAATTTATTATAAACTTGTTTTCCATGAAAATTGAAGAGGTATTGTTAACTAATAACTTTGACAGCGAATATCATAAGGCTTCGTTGAATGTTATATATACGAGTAACTATATACAAGGGTTATTAAAAAAGAAGACGGACAAAGAAAAAATTACCTTGCAGCAATACAATGTACTTCGGATTTTAAGGGGGCAAAAATCCAAGCCCGCTACGGTAAATTTGGTGAAAGAACGCTTGCTAGACCGCATGTCGGATGTCAGTCGAATTATTGACCGTTTAGTGCAAAAGAAATTGGTTTCGCGGTGCACAAGCAACAAGGACCGAAGGGCGGTTGATATTTTTATTACACCGGAAGGACTAAATATACTGGCAAAATTAGATAAGGAGATGACAATAAATGCCGTATTAGAAAAAAAACTTTCTGATGAGGAATGCAGGCGATTGAACGAATTGCTGGATAAGATGAGGGGTTGATCGATTAATAAAACAGGAAGTTAAGAAAAGAAATGCTTATCCCCAAAATGACTGCTATCCATTTTTTTCTGTTGAAATGATGGTCGATAGAAGACTCAAATAAAATAGTCGTAGAAATGTGCAAAAAGATACCAATTACTATCGCCATTAGTTGATCGAAATATTGATTAATCTGTCCAAATTCCCCCTGATTAATCAAGTCGCTAAATAAAAAACCCAAAGGTGACATTAAAGCGAAAATAAATAAAGCAATGAGCATGGTTTTTTTTCCATTGGTTTGCGCCAAAAAACTCGCCAATGCGAAAGCTGCCGGAACATGGTGTACGGCGATCCCGAACAACAGTTCGCTTTGATAGCCTTGGGACAGGGGCATACCCTCTAAAAAGGCGTGAAGGCATAAACTAAACATAATTCCCGCAGGGAAGCGCTGATTGATATGAGCGTGTTTATGGATATGGCCATGTTCGATACCTGCCGAGAACTGTTCCAGTATTAATTGAAAGAGAAAACCGGCCAATATGTATACACCAATATTTGAAGTGGTGCTTTTATAAACCTCAGGAATCAAATGGAGAATAGTAATGGAAAAAAGATAAGCCCCACTGAAAGATAAAATCAACTTTGGTAAATGGCTATAGTCTTTCTTAATTAGAAAGATGGTTAGCCCGCCCAGAAAGGCAGAAAGGAATAATGTAATAACAATGATAAAGTTCATTCTAAATGATTGACAACTGCACTTTTTCTGGTTGGATTTTTAGAAATAATTTACCCAAAACATAGCCTATTAGACTACCTAATAAGGCGCCGCACAGCACATCGAAGGGGTAATGAACACCTACATAAATTTGGGCAAAACTAATGGCAAATGCCCATAGGAGAGCTAACCAAACAACGTGTTTCCAGCGACTTCGATATACCATGATCAGAAACATAGCCATAGCGAAGTGATTACTTGCATGTGAGGAAGGAAAACTGTAACCACTTCCACACCGGATTCTGTTATTCATATTGCCCTGGAGTGTGAGTTCGTTACATGGACGTACGCGTTTGACCACTGGTTTAACAAGGGATGCAGAAATAAAATCAGAAGCGCCGAAAGTCATAAAAAGAAAGACCATCATAATGATACCTCTTTTTTTGTAACTTTTTATAGAAAAAATAAGAATAAATAAATATAGCGGTGCCCAGGTATATGGATTGCGTAAAATTGGCATGAACCAATCGAAGAAACTATTGCCCATATCTTGGTTAATGACATGGAACAATGCCGCGTCAAAATATAAAATCGATTCTAACATGAAAATGATATCTTTTGATGACGTATAGCTATAATGGAATAGATACAATAATGTTGCAAAGATACGATATCTGTTTTATATTAAGGCGTACTCCAAGTCAAATTTATTCTGCCAATAAGGTAGAGGATCTATACGAATAATATTATTTTTATCCCGAAATAAAAGAATGAAAAGCTCATGACATTAATCAAATCTATTTCAGGTATTCGAGGTACAATAGGTGGTAAAGCAGGCGACGGTTTGAGTCCGCTTGATATCGTCAAATTTACTGCTGCTTATGGAAAATTTATTACAGCAAAGGGAAAGAATAAAAAAATTGTGGTAGGAAGAGATGCCCGTATTTCTGGAGAAATGGTCAACCGGATAGTTACCGGAACATTACTAAGTTTAGGGATTGATGTCGTTGATTTAGGGTTATCTACCACACCAACCGTTGAATTAGCTGTTCCCGGAGAAAAGGCAGCCGGTGGAATTATTTTAACGGCCAGTCACAATCCTATTCAATGGAATGCCCTGAAATTGTTAAACGAAATGGGTGAATTTATTAATGATGCGGAGGGTCGACAGCTATTGGAATTGGCGGAACAACTCGATTTTGATTTTGCAGATGTGCAGGATCTAGGCCAATTGCAAATGAACGATGACTATTTGCAAAAACATATCGATGAGGTGCTTAACCTGGAACTAGTGGATAAAGAAGCCATTAAACAAGCCAATTTTACCGTCGTACTTGACGCTGTCAATTCGACTGGTGGGATTTTTGTTCCGGCCTTGTTGAGCGCCTTGGGAGTAACAACAGTTTACAAACTATACTGCGAACCTAATGGACGGTTTCCGCACAATCCGGAACCACTTCCAGCTAATTTACAGGATTTGTCGCGAATGGTTGTCGAAAAGAAAGCACATCTGGGTATTGCCGTTGATCCGGATGTTGATCGTCTTTGTTTTGTGATGGAAAATGGTGAAATGTTTGGAGAAGAATACACATTAGTTGCCGTTGCCGATTATATATTGCAACATAAAAAAGGGAATACGGTATCTAATCTGTCGTCGACACGTGCGCTACGGGATATTACAGAAAAGCATGGAGGTACCTATTATGCCGCAGCGGTAGGAGAAGTCAATGTGGTTGCAAAAATGAAGGAAGTTAATGCCGTAATCGGGGGAGAAGGAAATGGCGGCGTTATTTATCCAGACACCCATTATGGAAGGGATGCGCTGGCTGGTATTGGCCTTTTTCTAACCCATCTTGCAAAATCCGGTAAAACGATGACCTCTTTAAGGAGTGGTTATCCTGCTTATTTTATGGCGAAAAGTAAGATTACGCTAACACCCGATTTAGATATGGATAAGTTACTGAGCGCCATGAAACAACGGTATCAGCATATTCCACATAGTGTGATAGATGGTCTAAAAATTGACTTTGAAGAAGAATGGGTACACCTACGTAAATCGAATACAGAACCGATTATCCGTGTTTATACCGAAGCCCCTACGCAAGCAAGGGCTGATGCACTTGCTGAGAAAATCATACAGGAAATGAAGGAAGTGTCGTAGTATAATCTATTGATTATATCGACGTTATAGATCAATAAAGGTGGAAAAAAATACAAACGTCTAACAAATTTTCGCTACGAAGTTCTTACTTTTGGCCATGCGTATTTATTTAGATAATGCAGCCACGACAGCAATCGATCAGGAAGTGTTGCAAGAGATGCTGGTGGTGATGCAAGAATATTATGGTAATCCTTCATCTATTCATGCTGATGGAAGGAAGGTAAGAACAATCATTGAAAAGGCGAGGAAAAAAGTAGCCTCTTTGTTAAATGCGAGTCCTTCTGAAATTTTTTTTACTTCTGGAGGCACGGAAGCAGACAATATGGCAATACGGAGAGGGATACTGGATTATGGAATGAACCATGTGATTACCTCTCCTTTGGAGCACCATGCTGTTTTGCACACGTTGGAAGCGATGGAGCGGGAAGGCCATATTACCCTGGAATATTTAGACGTAGACGCTAAAGGGCATGTCGATTTAATACAATTAGAAGAAAGCTTAAAGAAGTATCCCAAGACATTTGTTTCTTTGATGCATGCCAATAATGAGATAGGAACGCTATTGGATATTGAAAAGGTATCGGAACTTTGTGCTAAATACGAGGCCTTGTTTCATACGGATACCGTGCAAACCATGGGGCATTTTGCGCATGATTTAAGTCGGTTAAACGTTGCGTTTTTAACAGGTGCCGCGCACAAATTTCACGGACCAAAGGGCGTTGGTTTTTTATATATTAACCATCGTATTAAAATTAATCCTTTTATACTGGGAGGGGCTCAGGAACGGAATATGCGTGGTGGTACGGAAAACGTATATGGGATTGTTGGGCTGGCCAAAGCACTTGAGTTAGCCTATACGCATTTGGATGAACACCGCGCCTATATCCAAGGATTAAAAGACTATATGATCGACCAATTGCAACAACATATACCGGAAGTAAGGTTTAATGGCGAATTAGATCCGGATAAAAGTTTATATACCGTATTGAACGTTTCATTTCCGGAAATGGAAATGGCCGATATGCTCTTATTTAACTTGGATATTGCCGGAATATCGGCTTCGGGGGGAAGTGCCTGCAGTTCGGGATCAAACATTGGTTCACATGTATTGGGGGCTATCGGGGCGCAATCCAATAGGCCTGCTATTCGATTTTCATTTAGCAAGTTTAATACTAAGGAAGAAGTGGATGCAACGGTAAAGACATTGAAAGAATTATGTTTGGAGAAGGTTTAAGGGGAATTTTTCGTCAAACAAATTCAAAAAATAGTTGTTGCATATAAAAGAAGTATCATGAATAGGAGGACTTGTTATGGAAGAAGAAATTAAGGATAGGAAAAGCAACAAACAAATTATTGAGGAGAAAGACGGTAAAAAGAAAGTTATTGAAGTGAATACTGGAGAGAGCTTTGCCGATCGGCCCTATCATGGCAGAAAGCATGCTGCTCCAAAATTTACAGATGATGATCCTCGTATTGAACCTTTAAAAGACAATAGATAATACTTAAAGATAAAAAAGGGCCTTTGGCCCTTTTTTATCTTTAAGCAGCAATTTATGCGGGTAGTACCAATCTCAAGAAAGTGGCCAATTTATGTTTCATTTCCCTTCGATCAATTATAAAATCTAAAAACCCATGTTCTAGTACGAATTCGGCTGTCTGAAAGCCTTTTGGAAGATCCTTTTTGATCGTTTCCTTAATTACCCGTGGTCCGGCAAAGCCGATCAACGCTCCAGGTTCAGCTATATTAATATCCCCTAACATCGCATAGGAAGCAGTAACACCACCGGTTGTTGGGTCGGTTAATAAAGAAATATAAGGTAATTTAGCTTGGCTCAATAAGGCTAATTTAGCCGAGGTCTTGGCCATTTGCATCAACGAAAAGGCCGCTTCCATCATGCGTGCACCGCCAGATTTGGAAATGAGTAGAAAAGGAAGCCGGTGTTTGATACAATAATCAATAGAACGAGCTATTTTTTCTCCAACAACCGATCCCATAGACCCGCCTATAAAGGTAAAATCCATGCAAGCGATCACCAGGTCTAATCCTTCCATCTTACCATGTGCGCATCTAATCGCATCGTTTAAGCCGGTTTTGGCATGACTTTCTGCGATGCGTTCCGTATACTTTTTGGTGTCTTCAAAGTTTAGCGGATCAGCAGAACGCAGGTTTCCAAAAAGTTCGGTAAATTGATTGTTGTCAAATAAAACAGCAAAATATTCTGCTGAACCTATCCTTAAGTGATATCCGCAATATTGGCAAACGTATTTATTTTCAATTTGTTCTGATTTTAAAAGGGGTTTTTTGCAGGATGGGCATTTATTCCATAAGCCATCCGGTGCTTCCTTTTTATTTTCTGTTGCCGTGTTGATTCCGGCACGATCTCGTTTAAACCAAGCCATTAAAAAATCTTTTTAGAGGTACAAAGAAACAAAAAAAAGTAGAAAACTGCTGTGCTTATCTTATGATAATACTGGAAAAATTGTTCCATGAAAGTGGGCTAATATTAAATAAAAATGCCTACTTTCGGAAATCAAAAACTAACAACGTATTACAAATGAGTTTAAAAGGTTATAAAGGTGTTTTACACGGAGATGCAGTACAAGAATTGTTTGAGATAGCAAAGAAACATCAGTTTGCACTTCCTGCTGTGAACATCATTGGAACAAATTCGATTAATGCTGTAATGGAAACTGCCAAAGCGGTGAATTCTCCCGTTATTATCCAGTTGTCAAATGGTGGTGCGCAATTTTACGCAGGTAAAAGTTTAGCTAATGATAAACTACAAGCATGTATATTAGGAGCAGTGTCTGCCGCTCAGCACGTTCATTTATTGGCCGAACATTACGGTGTTGCGGTGATTTTACATACAGATCATGCCGCGAAAAAATTATTGCCTTGGATTGATGGTTTATTGGATCATGGCGAGAAGTTTTTTGCACAGCATGGAAAGCCATTGTTCTCTTCCCATATGTTGGATTTATCGGAAGAGCCTATTGAAGAGAATATTGAGATTTCCAAAAAATATTTAGAACGAATGAAACCAATGGGTATGACCATTGAGATTGAACTAGGGGTAACCGGTGGCGAAGAAGACGGTGTGGACAATAGTGATGTAGATAGTGCTCGATTATATACGCAACCGGATGAAGTTGCTTACGCTTTCGAAGAGCTCGGCAAAGTGAGCGATAAATTTACGGTAGCTGCTGCTTTCGGAAACGTGCATGGCGTTTACAAACCTGGTAACGTAAAACTCCAACCAATCATTTTGAAAAACTCACAGGACTATATTCGTGAGAAGTTCAAGTTAAATGCGGATAAGCCAGTAAATTTTGTTTTTCATGGCGGTTCGGGGTCGTCTCCTGAAGAAATTACAGAAGCTATTTCTTATGGTGCCATCAAGATGAATATTGATACTGATATGCAATGGGCATTTTGGGATGGTGTTAGGGGTTATTATCAACAGCACGAAGCTTATCTACAAGGGCAGATCGGTAACCCTGAAGGGGAGGATGCTCCAAATAAAAAATATTATGACCCGCGTGTTTGGCTTAGAAAAGGAGAGGAGAGCTTTGTAAAACGTTTGAAGCAGGCTTTTGAAGAATTAAACTGCATGAACGTTTCTGACAAGCTTTAACACATGTTTTAGCTTTAACCCTATTAAAAAACAAAAGAGGTTGCCTATCTGGTAACCTCTTTTGTTTTTAAGCAAAGTGAACATTTTTAAAACAAAAGTAGCGAAAAAGTTATTAATAGAGGAGAAAGTAGTATGCAATAAATGGAATAGATTGCGTATTTCTTTTAAGTAAAGGGTATATTTATTAAGTGAATAATAAGAAATACTAATTATTAATTTAACTATTATGGGAAATTTATTGTATTTAATTGCTGTAGTGCTGGTTATTATTTGGGCTATTAGTTTCTTTGGAGGTTACGCACAAGGGGGGATTATACACGTTTTATTGGTAATAGCCATTATTGCTGTGTTATTACGAATCATCAGGGGAGCGGCATAAGGGAAAGGAGTAGGTTATGATTTCTTATTCTGAAGTAATAATTCGGCAAACGGTATATCTTCGGGAAAAGTGATTTTTATATTCCGGGTATCGCCATCCATGATATGGATGGGATATCCGGCTTTTTCTACAACGGAAGCGTCATCCGTAAACTGATCGCAGTAATTTTGTTGGTATGCGTGCATTAGCATATCACCCTTAAAAAACTGGGGTGTTTGCACTAAAAATACGATACTACGATCTATGGCTTTAGAATAGTCTTGATTGCGAATACGTACCGATTCCTTACTTTGAACAGCGGGAACAACGGCAGCTTTTTCATTTGCTTCTAAAAATCCTCTGTCAATCAGATCTTTTTTTACCAACGGCCTTACTCCATCATGAATGGCAATAAGTGATTTAGAGGCGTCTTGGAAATTTTCCTGAATATAGTTTAATCCATTTTGAACAGAATGAAATCGTGTATCTCCTCCTTCGACAAGAATATGGGGAAGGTCAAAGTGATATTGGGTACAGAGTAATTGCCAATCATGGATAAGCCGTTTGTTTAATACCAAAACAAGGACTGGTTGAGCCAGGCTTGATGCAAAGGCACGGAGACTATGCATCAGGATAGGTTGGTTCCCCAGCTTCATAAACTGTTTAGGAACAAGACTATTCATTCGCATACCTCGTCCGCCGCCAACAACAATTGCATATTTTCTCATAGTCTTTTCGGCTTATCGTTTCATTGTCTGCTTTTTCAAGCGCATTGAGTGCTTAATTAAGCCCTAAATAATCAGCATTGCGTCTCCGTAACTATAAAAGCGGTACTTTTCTTTTACGGCGATTTCATAGGCATTCATGACATTTTCATATCCCCCAAATGCACAGATCATCATGAGTAAAGTGGACTCTGGTGTATGAAAATTAGTAATCATCGTGTTAGCGATGCTGAAATCGTAAGGAGGAAATATAAATTTACTGGTCCAGTCGTTGGCCGCCTTTAGCGTTTTATTGGCGGAAACTGCAGATTCAATGGCACGCATAGAAGTCGTTCCTACTGCACAAACGCGTCGTTTGTCGGTAATCGCTTTATTTACGATATCGGCGTCTTTTTGTTCAATAATGAATTGCTCGGAATCCATTTTATGTTTCGTTAGATCTTCTACTTCAACAGGTCTAAAAGTTCCTAAGCCGACATGTAAGGTTACTTCAGCGAATTCAACGCCTTTTAGTTCCAATCGTTTCATGAGCTCACGACTGAAGTGTAAGCCAGCGGTTGGGGCAGCGACGGCACCTTCGTTTTTTGCGAAAATGGTTTGATAACGAAACTTGTCTTCGGGAGTAGGTTTACGTTTTATATATTTTGGAAGAGGTGTTTCTCCCAGGATTTCAATGTTTCTTCTGAATTCTTCGTCTGTTCCATCAAATAGGAAGCGGATGGTCCGTCCCCTAGAAGTGGTATTGTCTACAACCTCAGCTACTAACAGATCGTTGTCGCCAAAATATAATTTATTTCCCACGCGGATTTTTCGTGCCGGATCTACTAATACATCCCATAAGCGGAGCTCTTTATTCAGTTCACGCAGCAAGAACACCTCGATGGTAGCACCGGTTTTTTCTTTATTTCCATAAAGGCGGGCAGGAAATACCTTCGTGTTGTTGAGGATCATCACATCATGTTCGTCAAAATAGTTCAATACATCCTTAAAAATTTTATGCTCGATCGCACCGGTTTTCCGATCCAAAACCATTAGGCGTGCTTCATCCCTGGCTTCTGCAGGTTCGTGGGCAATTAAAGAATCAGGTAGATTAAACTTAAATTGAGATAATTTCATGTTTTGTGAATTTTTGTCTATCTTGTTTTTTTATTGTAATGATTAGGAGTTGTTATCCTGCCTATCGGAAGTAACAAAGGATGCCTATATTTTGTTGCCCCAGTTCGTTATTAGCCGTACAAATTAGCGCGCAAATTTACAAAAAAAATAAAAATATAATCAAATATGCTTGAAATAAATAGGTTGATCGTTGTTTTGTTGTAACGTACCTCTTTTAATGACCCGTCTTTACATCGTTTAATGGCATATTTAGAAAAGCATGAACGTCATGATGCGTAACCATTTCATGGTCTCTTTGTTTCTTATTTTTCCTGAACGGTTGTTCGCTCAGCAGCAAAACCCGGGAAATATCGAGTGTTTATAACCAAACAGGTTATGGATTACGGAATACCTGGACTGGCAATCGGTATTATCAAAGACGACAAGGTGATTTTTGAGAAAGGACACGGCACAACAAGCTGGCTAAAGGACTGTCTGTTAATCTGTCCATCAAACGATGTAATGGTAGGCACTAAAAGATGTAAAAAAACATGTGTTACAACAAAAACGGAGCATAGTTTGTAACCTTTCTATCTTTTTATGGTCTTAATAGCGTATGATTTTTCTGAAATTATTATTTGAAAGCTTTGGCTTTGCTTTTTCTGCTTTACGGGAAAATAAAACCCGAACTTTTTTATCGCTGTTGGGTGTTACAATAGGTATTATGACCATTGTGGGGATATTCTCGGCTGTAAACACCTTACGGGCCAACTTAGAGAGTAGTGTAGAAAAACTCGGAAGCCGGTCGATCTATATACAAAAATGGCCATGGGGTGGGGGGGGTGAGTACCCATGGTGGAAATATGTAAACCGACCAGAGCCAACGATTGAAGATTTTGAAAAAGTACAAGAACGTACGAAGCTGGCCGATGGTATTGCTTTAGAGGTAGGAATTTCGGGCAAAACGCTGAAATATTTAAATAACAATGCGGAAAACGTTTATGTAGACGCGGTTACACATGATTTTTATAAGATTAGAAATTTAGAATTTGAATCGGGTCGCTATTTTACGGAAAGTGAATCGGAACGGGGCACACCAGTTGTTTTGATCGGAGCAACGATAGCCAAAGGACTATTTCCAGGTGCTGATCCCATCGGTAAAACGATCCAAGCCTTAGGTCGCCGGTTACGGGTTATTGGTGTTTTTAAGGAAGAAGGGGAAGGCATGCTCATTGATGTCTCTTTAGATAATATTGCTGTTGTTCCGCTTAATTTTGCACGAAATGTCATTAATGTTAGGAGTTTTGGGCCTTCCATTGTGGTCAATGTGAAAGAAGGGATACCGCTAGATGAGGCGGAGAGTGAGTTACGTGGGGTTATTCGATCCATTCATCGCCTTAGTCCTAAACAGGAAGATGATTTTGCACTAAACCAAACAACCATTATTACGGCTCAACTAGATACGATGTTTGCTATGGTCAATACCGCTGGTTTTTGTATAGGCATCCTTTCCGTACTAGTAGGTGGTTTTGGCATAGCCAATATCATGTTTGTATCTGTTAAAGAGCGAACGCATATTATTGGCATTCAAAAATCATTAGGGGCTAAAAATTATTTTATTCTTTCGCAGTTTTTAATCGAAGCTGTTGCCCTATGCCTAATTGGTGGCGGAATTGGTCTTTTTGTAGTTTACAGCCTGGCTTTCTTGCTTAAGGTATTTGGAGGAATAGCGGTCGTTGTCCATTTCAGTGAAGTAGCCTTGGCGATTTTTATTTCGAGCATCATCGGATTGGTTTCTGGTATCATACCTGCTGTGATGGCCAGCAAATTAGACCCCGTGGAAGCCATTCGAAGCAAATAAGCGATTGCGAATGTACTTGCTTTGTCTTTAAATTTTTACGATATCGTTGTCGTAAAATAAAGGAAATGCATGCCTGTTTATCCACAAAAATTCCTAATATTGGCTATTCAGGGTTATCAACGACAGACCTGAATTTATTAACCTATAAAGTTGATGCATATATACGCACATACGCTTAATAAACTTAATGCTTATGAATAACAGGAAGCTTATTTCGTTTACTTTTTTTGTTTCTGCATTTTTTATCCTATCCTGTAGTAACCCAAAAAAAGAGGGCGATTGGATGGATTTATTTGACGGGAAGACGTTAGCGGGATGGAAAAAAGTTGCTGGAGACGCTGATTATACCGTAGAAGACAGTATGATTGTTGGAACGACAGTGAAGAACACGGGTAACACATTTTTGATAACAGAAAAAGAATATGGTGATTTTATTTTGGAACTGGACGTTAAAATAGAAGGTGAAAAAAGTAATTCCGGAATTCAAACAAGGAGCCATATTGATCAAAATGCTAACAAAGGAAAAGGAAGAGTTTTTGGCAGGCAGGTTGAAATTGACCCCAGTGATAGGAGTTGGTCGGGTGGTATTTATGATGAAGCTAGGCGGAATTGGTTATATCCGTTGGACCTGAATCCGACGGCGAAAACGGCCTTTCGAAAGGATATGTTTAACCATGTCAGGGTGGAATGTATAGGTGACGAAATGAAGACATGGATTAATGATGTGCCCGTATCTTATGTAGTGGATACGGTAGATCAACAGGGCTTTATAGGCTTACAAGTTCATGCTGTTGGAAAGGATGAGGAAGCAGGGAAGCACGTGTATTTTAAAAATATAAAAATAAAAACCAGTAACTTAACGCCAAAACCTTTCGGAAATGGTGTTTATGTCGTTAATTATAAGCCCAATATGTTATCTCCATATGAAAAGGGAAATGGTTATGATTTATTATTTGACGGAAAGAGCGATAGCGGTTGGGTAGGTGCTTATAAAGATCGTTTTCCGGCTAAAGGTTGGGAAGTTGGAAATGGCCTACTTCGTGTTTTGGGATCTGATGGCAAGGAGTCGACAAATGGAGGAGACATTGTAACCCAAAAGCAATTCAGCAGCTTTGATTTATCTTTTGAGTTTAAACTTACGCCCGGCGCAAATAGCGGGGTTAAATATTTTGTAACCCTTAGTGAAAACAACCAGGGTTCGGCGATCGGTTTAGAATATCAGGTTTTAGATGACGAACGACATCCCGATGCAAAATTAGGGCGTGATGGGAATCGTACATTGGCTTCCTTATATGATTTGATAAAGGCCAACAAGATGCCACGATTTGTTAGACCGATAGGAGAATGGAACAACGGTCGGGTTGTCGTTTATCCGGATAATCGTGTAGAACATTATCTTAACGGTGTTAAAGTGCTTGAGTACGTCAGAGGATCGGAAGATTTTAGAAAGCTAGTTGCCATCAGTAAATATAAGCATTGGAAAAATTTCGGCGAGGCTAAAGCAGGACATATCCTGCTACAAGATCACGGAAATGATGTAAGTTTTAGAAGTATAAAAATTAAGCAATTATAAAAAATGATAGATCGGAGAATGTTTTTGCAACAAAGTGGGTTGTTGGGAGCAAGTGTTTTATTGTCGGATAACCTGGTTGCGAAAAGTCTTGAAAAAAATGGAAATGAAACCATTAAAATTGGAATGATTGGTTGTGGGGATCGTGGAAAGGGAGTGTTGTCTGTAATCAAAGGGCTTCCTGACCTTTTCACCATAAGAAGTTACTGCGATGTGCTTGATTTTCGGTTAGAGGAAACCAAAAAAGCAATTGGCCTTCCCGAAAAGGGAATCTATAAAAATCACCTAAAAATGTTGGAAGATAAGGAATTGGATGCTGTATATATTGCGGTTCCTTTAAGCGCGCATTTTGTGGTAGCGAAGGACGCTTTGGAAGCGGGGAAGCATGTGTATTTGGAAAAGACCATGACCTTTACCATCGAACAGGCAAAGCAATTGGTTCAACTGGCTCAAAAATATGCCGATCAAACGATCCAGATTGGGTATCAATATCGATATTCTCCTTTATATTTTAAAGTGAAGGAGATGATCAGTAGCGGCTTTTTGGGGAAAGTAAGCCAAATAGACTGCCGCTGGGATAGAAATGGCGATTGGCGAAGAAAGGTTCCCGAACCGGGTTTGGAACGGCAAATTAACTGGCGGATGTATAAGGAATATTCCGGAGGGCTTGCCGCGGAACTCTTATCCCATCAGATCGATTTTATCAATTGGGCATTCGATACACATCCAGATGAGATTGTGGGTACTGGGGGAATTGATATTTATCCCGACGGCAGGGAAACTTTTGATAATTTGCAGGTCATGTTCAGGTATAAGAAAGCTGGCATGATCGGTAATTTTGGCGCAACTTGTGGCAATGCCCGGGATGGCTATTTATTTAAGATCAAAGGTACGAAAGGTACGGTTTCTTTATTGACTGATACGGGCTTGTACTTTCCGGAAAAGGAAGCAAAAGCCGCACTGCAAACGGTTGACGGCGTTTCGGGAGCTACAAAACTGGTTTGGAATAAAGAAGGTGGTACGCCTATTTTACCTGAACCAACTAAGGATGGTACTTGGTATGCTCTTCAGGAGTTTCATAAAGCCATTAAAACTAAGCAAATGCCCTCGTCGAACGTGTACCGTGGTGCAAGCGCAGCGATTTGCGTAGCTTTAGCAAATCAATCTGCTTATCATGAACGTATCAGCTATTGGAAGCCGGAATATGATTTCGTTTCTCAAGACTAAAGGTTTGACAATCTGGTTTTAACCTAGCTAAGTTAAAACCAGATATTCGCTATGCACTCAGTTTTTCGAGGGCCAATTTTATTCTGCGTAGTGCTTCTACGAGCTGCTCGTCGGAAGCAGCATAGGACAAGCGCATACAATCATTGTTTCCAAAGGAATCGCCGCCCACGGTGGCTACATGTGCTTCATTTAAAATATACAAAGCCAGATCAGAAGAGTTTTTGATGATGTTCCCCTCCTTATCTTTTCGGCCAAAAAAGGCACTAACATCCGGAAAGAAATAAAAAGCACCTTCCGGTAGATTAACTTTGACGTCTTTAATTTCTTTCAGTGCATTATATACCAAAGTTCGGCGACGTTCAAAAGCTTTTTTCATTTCCAACACCGATTCCAGGCCACCTTCGTATGCTGCAATTCCGGCCCTTTGGGCAATAGAACAGGTGCCCGAAGTAGTTTGTCCCTGCAGCTTGTCGTTCGCCGCGGCTATTTCTTTACTAGCTGCCAGATAACCCAAGCGCCATCCGGTCATGGCATAAGATTTCGAAAATCCGTTAATCAAAATAACCCGGTCTTTTATGCGGTCAAATTGAGCAATTGACTCATGTTTACTTTTGAAATTGATATGCTCGTATATTTCATCGGAGATAATATAAATATCCGGATATTTTTCAAACACCTCTGCTAAAGCGGCCAGTTCTTCTTTGCTATATACGCTTCCCGTTGGGTTACAAGGAGAAGAAAACATGAACAACTTGGTTTTCGGCGTAATAGCCGCGTCCAGTTCAGCAGGAGTAATTTTGAAATTACTTTCAATACCGGTATTAATGAAAACGGAAACACCGCCTGCGAGCTTCACCATTTCCGAATAGGACACCCAATAGGGAGTAGGGATAATCACCTCATCGCCTGGATTGATTACACAAAGGATGGCATTAGAAAGCGACTGTTTAGCACCGGTCGAAACAACAATTTGTGAAATATCATAGTCCAAACCGTTTTCTTCTTTCAGTTTTTTTACAATGGCTTTGCGGAGTTCCGGGTATCCGGGAACAGGGGAATAGCGCGTATAATTCTCATCCAATGCTTTTTTTGCTGCTTCCTTAATATGGTTCGGCGTGTTGAAGTCGGGTTCTCCAACACTTAAACTAATGATGTTGGCGCCCTGGGCAGCCAATTCCCTACCCAATTTGGTCATTTTTAACGTTGCCGATTCGGATAGATCATTTATTCGTTCTGATAGTACTGATGTGGTGTTCATTAAAATGCAAACCTACTATAAAATTTCACGATTTAAAATTTTTTATTTCCTTTTTTTTGATTATTTTTTGCTAAATGGCTTTTTTGGTGAATAAATAGCAATAATAATTAGGTTTTGTTGATTTTTGCAAAGGATCACTGTCGATTGTTTGTGGATATCGAAAAATAGTTAAGTCTCAGCTTTATGGCGCATAATGTGTAATTTTGCCCTTAGATCTGATATATGTGAAAACGCAACGTAACATTATCCTATATTCTTTATCGGCGGGCATCATCATCATGTTGTCGAAATTTACTGCGTATTTTATTACCCATTCGAACGCTATTTTAACCGACGCTGCGGAGAGTATTGCCAATGTCATTGCCAGTGGATTTGCTTTTTACAGTATTTATCTTTCTTCTCAACCAAAAGATGAAAATCATCCTTATGGGCATGGCAAGGTGGAATTTTTTTCTGTATTTTTAGAAGGCGGACTAATTTTTATTGCAGGAATATTAATTGTTGGCAAAGCATTTTATAACCTTTTCTTTCCAGATCGTTTGCTGCATCTAATGGAAGGGATAGGTATTATTACCATAACCGGTCTTGTTAATTTTATTTTAGGGACATATATGGTAAAAAAAGGGAAAGCGCTCAATTCCCTGACCATTATGGCGGACGGTAAACACTTACAGGTAGATGCCTATAGTACCTGCGGCTTATTGTTAGGGTTATTGTTGATTTATTACACCGGTTTATATCAATTGGATAGTGTGCTTTCGTTGGCATTGGGCATTTATATTATCTTTAATGGCTATAAACTCTTAAGGAAATCGGTTGGAGGCCTGATGGATGAATCGGATTTTGAGCTAGTCGATAAGGTGGTGACTATCCTGGAAGGTCATCGAAGAAATTCATGGATCGATGTGCACAACCTTCGCGTGCAGCGTTATGGCCACGAACTACATATTGATTGCCATGTTACTTTGCCCAACTATTATGATTTGAATCAGGTACATGCTGAAGTGTCCAGGTTAGATGAACTCATCAACACCTATATCGATGAACATACCGAACTGTTTGTTCACGCTGATCCCTGTTTGCCTCAATGCTGTCATTATTGCAGTATGGCGAATTGTCCTATTCGAAGTGAAGAAAAAAAGAAGCATATTGTATGGGATATCGACTTAGTGACAAAAAATAAAAAACATTTTGATCAGGAAATAGAAAAGTAGGCTTCAGTGCTTTCTTTATGGTAGCCTGTTCTTTGTTTCAAAATGGCAGCCTACTAATTGGCTATCTACTCATCCTTATTGCTTATATTTTTATTGCTAAAGTTTGTAAGGCATGCTGGTAAAAATTGCTTTTGTGATATTTTTTTCCAGAAAAATTAGGAATTTTCAAAAAAATATAGTGATTTTTACACCACAATCTCTAAACAAATAAAAAAGATAATAAAATCAGGACAAAAATATGTCAAACCTTAGATTTAGTGCAGTCGAGGCTGCTATTTCTCGTAACAAAAGACCAGCAGTTGGATTAGCTGGGGAAAGAGCATCTACTTATTTCGGTAAAAATGTGTTTACAGTTAAGAAGATGAAGGAATATCTTCCTAAGAACGTCTATGCTAAACTGACCAGTACCATTGAAGCAGGAGAAGCCATTGATCTTGATTTAGCCGAACATATTTCGCAAGCCATGAAAAGCTGGGCGATCAGTAATGGTGCAACGCATTATACACACTGGTTCCAGCCTTTAACCGGTGCTACTGCCGAAAAGCACGATGCCTTCTTTGAACCCGGGGGTGACGGTGTAGCGATCGAAAAGTTCACTGCGGATGCTTTGGTACAGCAGGAACCTGATGCCTCAAGTTTTCCAAATGGCGGTATTCGTAACACGTTTGAAGCGAGAGGATATACCGGATGGGATCCTTCATCTCCTGCATTTATTTATGAAACAGGAGGAGGAAAGACCCTTTGTATTCCAACAGTGTTTTTGTCGTATACGGGAGAGGCGCTCGACTACAAAGCTCCGTTGTTAAAAGCTTTACATGCATTGGATAAAGCAGCAGTAGATGTAGCACAATATTTTGATAAGAGTGTAGAGAAAGTTTTCGCTTCTTTAGGTATCGAGCAAGAATATTTTCTGGTAGACCTTGCACTATTTAATGCGCGTCCTGATTTGCAATTAACTGGAAGAACTTTGTTCGGCCACATGTCGGCAAAAGGGCAGCAGTTAGAAGATCACTATTTTGGTGCGATACCTGAGCGCGTTTTAGCTTTTATGGTTGATTTGGAGCAAGAAGCATTGAAGTTAGGTATTCCATTAAAAACCAGACATAATGAGGTTGCACCTTCCCAATTCGAATGTGCACCGATGTTTGAGGAGATTAATTTGGCCATCGACCATAATCAGTTGCTGTTAAATTTGATGGATCAGGTGGCTCTTCGTCACAATTTTAAAGTGTTGATCCATGAAAAACCATATGCAGATATTAATGGTTCGGGTAAACACAATAACTGGTCGTTAATTACCAATACCGGCATCAATTTATTAGCGCCCGGAAAAACACCGAAGAATAACTTAATGTTCTTAACCTTCTTCGTTAATGTGATCCGAGCCGTATATGAACACGCAGATTTGCTGCGCGCCTCTATTGCAACGGCTAGCAATGACCATCGTTTGGGAGCAAATGAAGCACCTCCGGCTATTATTTCCATCTTCTTAGGTAGCCAATTGAACGATATTCTAGATGAAGTGGAAACTGCACGAGTTGCGAAAAAAGTAAAAGCAGAAAGCCAACTATGGCACGGTATTCCAAAGATACCTACGCTGCAATTGGACAACACTGACCGTAACCGAACCTCGCCTTTTGCGTTTACCGGAAATAAATTTGAGTTCAGAGCTGTTGGTTCTTCGGCAAACTCAGCCAGCCCAATGACTGTACTTAATGCCATAGTAGCGGATCAACTTATTAAGTTCAAAACAGAAGTAGATAAGCAAATCAAAAAAGGTGCTAAAAAAGATTTAGCGCTATTGACTGTTGTTCGTAAATACATTAAAGAATCTAAAGCCGTTCGTTTTGAAGGGAATGGTTATAGCAAAGAATGGGAAGAAGAAGCGGCAAAACGCGGTCTTTCTAATATTAAAACAACACCAAAAGCACTTGATGTTTATGTAACCGAGAAATCTGAAGAGCTTTTTGCCTCTTTAGGGATCATGACCAAGCGCGAAGGCGAAGCCCGTCATGAGATTCTTTTAGAAAATTACTATAAAAAATTGCAGATTGAAGCTCGGGTAATTGGCGAAATTGTCAATAACCTAATTGTTCCTGCTGTGATCAAGTATCAAAATGATTTAATTACCAACGTAAAAGGATTAAAGGATTTAGGTGTTAAATCGTCTGCTTATAAAGTACAAGCAGAATTAATTGAGCGTATTGGCGAACATATCAATACCGTGGTAGACGATGCAGAAGCCATGAGACAGGAACGCAAGAAAGCCAATGCACTGGAAAACGTTCGTGAGAAGGCGATTGCTTACGACGAAAAAGTGAAACCTTATTTCGATCAAATTCGTTACCATCTCAATAAATTAGAGCAGATTGTTGACGATAGTCAATGGCCATTGCCGAAATTGAGAGAGCTTCTGTTCGTAAGATAAGTGTAAAAACATACCATTTTAAGTTTAATTTTCCAATCCCCTAAAGCGTCCTTGTTTTAGGGGATTTTTTATAGCCATTATTATGCAGTCTGAAGAAAAGTCGGGAGATAAAGAGAATGGTTTATATAAGATTATTATCATCATAGCTGAAATTTAACAGGGAATAATTATTTTTGCCAAATATGTCAGATTTCAAATACAACCAAAGAGGTGTTTCTGCAGGTAAAGAAGATGTACATCAAGCGATTAAGCATGTAGATAAAGGAATATTTCCACAAGCGTTCTGTAAAATCATTCCCGATATTTTGGGGGGAAATGAAGAATGGTGCAATATCATGCATGCCGATGGTGCCGGGACAAAATCATCTTTGGCCTATGTATATTGGAAAGAGACAGGAGATCTTTCTGTATGGAAGGGCATTGCGCAGGATGCCATTATCATGAACCTGGACGATTTGCTTTGTGTGGGTGCTTTGGATAATATTTTGCTTTCTTCTACTATTGGCCGGAATAAAAATCGGATTCCGGGAGAGGTGATTGCCGAATTGATCAATGGCACGGAAGAGATTCTACAGGATTTGAGGGATTTGGGTATCGGTATTTATTCGACAGGAGGAGAAACTGCGGATGTGGGCGATTTAGTGAGAACGATCATTGTAGATAGTACGGTAACCTGTAGGATGCCGAGGCAGGACGTCATATCCAATCATCGTATACAGGCAGGAGATGTTATCGTTGGATTGGCCTCTTATGGGCAGGCCACTTACGAAGGGGCATACAATGGAGGGATGGGGTCTAATGGACTTACTTCGGCCAGACATGATGTGTTTCATAAAGCGGTTGCCGAAAAATATCCGGAAAGTTATGATACTGCTATTCCCTTCGAGCTCGTTTTTGCGGGGAGCAAGTCCTTAACCGAAGAAATAACAATAGATGATCAAAAAATAAGCATTGGGAAGTTGGTGTTATCGCCAACCCGTACCTATGCCCCGGTTATCCGTGCAGTACTGAATCAGTTTAGTCGGGAACAGATTCATGGCATGGTGCATTGTAGCGGAGGAGGGCAGACCAAGGTGTTGCATTTTGTAAAAAATCTGCACATTATAAAAGATCATTTATTGCCTGTACCACCTTTGTTCCAATTGATTCAGGCAGAGTCGGGTACGGCTTGGCAGGAAATGTATAAGGTGTTCAATATGGGGCATAGAATGGAATTATATGTACCTTTCGAGATTGCGACCGACATCATAAATATTGCAGCAAGTTTTGGTATCGATGCACAAATTATTGGTAGGGTAGTATCTGGGGAGGGGAAGCAGGTAAGCATACAATCTGAATTCGGATCATTTATTTACCAATAAAACGATGTTTAAAACGATCGGTTGGAAAGAGTTCATTGATTTTGTTGATTTCGAACTAAAAAACATACCGGTGAAAGTAGACACGGGAGCGAGAACCTCCGTTCTTCATTGTGAACATATTGAATTGATTAAAGTAGGGAGAAAGCAATTTGTTAAATTTATTCCACTTGATCCACAATATGAGGGTTATGGTAAGACTTTCACCTTACCTTTTCATACGGAAAAAAAAGTGAAAAATTCTTTCGGAATAGAAGAAAGCAGATTTGTAATTAGAACAAGAATCTTGTTGTTTAATGAAATCTTTGAAATCGAGTTTTCATTAAGAGATCGGTCGGAAATGGAATACCCTGTTTTGTTAGGCAGGAGCTTTATTCGAAAAAAATTTTTAGTTGACGTCTCTAAATCAAATTTGTCAAAGAAATATAAGTCGTGAGCAAAACATTCATATCGCTCAATAATTTCGTATAAACCTATTCGTTACATAAAAAAGCAGACAAAATTCAGACCAAAGCATTGTATAGTGTTTGTTTTTCAATCATTGGTATAATATCATCATCGTGAAAATTGCAGTACTTTCAACCAATAAAAATCTTTATTCTACCCGAAGGTTGGTAGAAGCGGCTTTGGCACGTGGTCATGAATGTGAGATCATTGACCATAGGCAATGTTATGTAGGCATTAAGCAAGGGCAACCCAGTATTCATTATAAAGGGCAAGATATTTCGAATATTGATGCCATTATTCCAAGGATTGGCGCATCGTTAACTTTTTATGGTTCGGCGATAGTCAGGCAATTTGAAATTATGGGTGTGATTTCTGCCAATCCGAGCCAGGCTATTACCCGATCGCGGGATAAATTGCGGTGTATGCAAATTTTGTCGGGAGCGGGTATCGGCATGCCAATTACCGGTTTTGCACGGCAGACTAAAGATGTTGACGATCTGGTAAAAATGGTAGGGGGGGCACCTTTGGTCATTAAATTGCTGGAGGGAACACAAGGTATAGGCGTTGTGTTAGCTGAAACAAAAAAAGCAGCTAGTTCGGTGATCGAAGCCTTCTATGGCTTAGGCAATAATATTTTGATTCAGGAATATATTAAAGAAGCTCGAGGATCTGATATTCGGGTATTGGTAGTGAACGGTAAGGTGGTAGCCGCTATGCAACGTACGGCTAAAGAAGGTGAATTTAGGTCTAACTTGCACAGGGGTGGTTCAGCAATTAATATGAAATTAACCAAGATGGAAAAAGATACCGCTTTACGTGCCGCGGCTGAACTCGGGTTAACAGTATGCGGCGTGGACATGTTGCAGTCTGATCGGGGGCCTTTAGTTCTGGAAGTAAATTCTTCCCCCGGGCTTGAGGGAATAGAAAAAGTTTCCGGACACGATATTGCTGCTAGAATCATTGAATTTTTAGAAAAGAAACACGACTTAAAATTGGGTCTCAAAGAGAAAAAGAAGAAAAATAAAGTAGGTCAGACTTTGTAATCGAATAAACCGAAACAAAGTGTTTGATTATCAAATTCTTTTTTATATTTTTGCGGACTTTAATAGAAATAGGATAACAAGCAAATTAGAAAACAGTAAATGCCTACTATTCAACAATTAGTTAGAAAAGGTAGAGTAGCTCTGGAAGATAAGAGTAAATCTCCAGCGTTGGACAGCTGTCCACAGCGAAGAGGCGTGTGTACCCGTGTATACACCACTACCCCTAAAAAACCAAACTCAGCAATGCGTAAAGTAGCCCGTGTACGCTTAACCAATGGTAAAGAGGTCAACGCGTATATTCCAGGCGAAGGACACAATTTGCAGGAACACTCCATCGTGTTGATTCGTGGTGGTCGGGTAAAAGACCTACCAGGTGTACGTTATCACATCATTCGTGGAGCATTGGATACCTCCGGTGTTGCAGGTCGTAATCAACGTCGTTCTAAATACGGTACCAAACGTCCAAAACCAGGACAAGCTGCTGCTGCTCCTGCAAAAGGTAAAAAGAAATAATTAAACGGAGGAAATTAAGATGAGAAAGTCAAAACCAAAGAAAAGAATCATTTTACCTGATCCAAAGTTTAATGACGTTCAGGTTACGCGTTTTGTAAACAATATGATGTTTGATGGAAAGAAATCCATTGCTTATTCTATTTTTTACAATGCGGTAGATTTAGTAGAGCAAAAAACGAGTGAAAACGGGTTGGAAACCTGGAAAAAAGCATTGAGTAATGTAATGCCTTCTGTAGAAGTGAAGTCGCGCCGTGTTGGAGGTGCTAACTTTCAGGTTCCAACAGAAGTTAGGCCAGAACGTAAAATTGCCCTAGGCATGAAATGGTTAATCAGTTATGCTCGTAAGCGTGGAGAAAAAAACATGTACGAAAAATTGGCTGGTGAGATTATTTCTGCTTCAAAAGGAGAAGGTGCTGCTGTAAAGAAGAAAGAAGATACGCATAAAATGGCGGAAGCGAATAAAGCGTTCTCTCATTTTAGATTCTAACATAAGCATGATCACACAGATTAGATGGTAAGACACAAACAAAAGAAACAGGTGTAATCCATTCTAATCTGTGTTATTTTTTACAAACAGATGAACTCATCTGTTTGTCTTATAAACAGAAAGATAGCAAGGGTGCTGGATAAACTGATCAGTTTAATCAAAAATAAAAATGTCAAGAGACTTAAAATTTACAAGAAATATTGGTATCGCTGCACACATTGATGCAGGGAAGACTACCACTACCGAGCGTATTCTCTATTATGCAGGTGTAAACCACAAAATAGGAGAGGTACACGAAGGTGCTTCGACCATGGACTGGATGGTTCAAGAAGCAGAGCGGGGTATTACCATCACCTCAGCGGCCACTACCGTTTTTTGGAACTATCGGGGCAATAAATACCAAGTAAACATTATTGATACACCAGGACACGTTGATTTTACCGTAGAGGTAAACCGTTCGTTACGGGTTTTAGATGGTTTGGTGTTTTTGTTTTCTGCAGTAGATGGAGTAGAGCCTCAATCGGAAACCAACTGGCGCTTAGCTGATAATTATAAAGTATCGCGTATTGGCTTTGTTAATAAAATGGACCGTTCGGGTGCTGACTTCTTGAAAGTAGTGAAACAAGTTCGCGAGATGTTAGGTGCAGATGCTGTTCCATTGCAATTGCCAATTGGTGCTGAAGATAACTTTAAAGGGGTTGTTGATTTGATCAATAACCGCGGTATCGTTTGGAATGAAGAAGATAAAGGTATGACCTTTACCGAAGTACCTATTCCGGATGATATGGTTGATGAAGTAGCGGAATGGAGAGAAAAGTTGCTGGAATCCGTTGCCGGTTATGATGATTCGCTAATGGAAAAATTCTTTGAGGATCCTAATTCCATTACAGAGCGGGAGATTTTAACGGCACTTCGTAAAGCGGTATTGGATAATGCCATTATTCCAATGGTTTGTGGATCATCTTTTAAAAATAAAGGTGTACAAACCATGTTGGATCTGGTGATGGAGCTGTTACCTTCGCCTGTAGACCAAGAAGCAGTAAAAGGAACTGATCCACGTACTGATGCAGAAATTTTACGTAAGCCTTCTGTTGATGAGCCTTTTGCAGCTTTAGCATTTAAGATTGCCACAGACCCATTTGTTGGACGCCTTTGCTTCATCCGCGTTTATTCAGGTAACTTGGAAGCGGGTTCTTATGTATATAATACGCGCTCTGCAAACAAGGAACGTATTTCCCGTATTTTCCAAATGCACGCTAATAAACAAAACCCAATCCCGAATATCGGTGCTGGGGATATTGGTGCTGTTGTTGGATTTAAAGATATTAAAACCGGCGATACCCTATGTGATGAAAAAAATCCGATCGTATTGGAATCTATGGTATTCCCCGAACCGGTTATTGGATTGGCAATTGAACCAAAAACTCAAGCTGATGTAGATAAGTTAGGTATTGCTTTGGGTAAATTGGCTGAAGAAGATCCAACATTCCGAGTTCAGACCGATGAAGATACCGGACAAACCGTTATTTCCGGTATGGGGGAGCTTCACTTGGATATTTTGATTGACCGTTTGAAAAGAGAGTTTAAAGTAGAAGTGAACCAAGGAGCGCCTCAGGTCGCTTATAAGGAAGCGATTACGGGTACTACGCAACATCGCGAGGTTTACAAAAAGCAAACTGGAGGTAGAGGTAAATTTGCGGATATTCAAGTGGTTATATCGCCTGTTGATCCTGACTTCGAAAAAGGTGGGTTACAATTTGTAAACGAAATTGTAGGTGGTGCCATCCCTAGGGAGTTTATTCCTTCTGTTGAGAAAGGTTTTGCGGCAGCTATGGCAAACGGTGTTTTGGCTGGCTTCCCGATAAGTGATATGAAAGTACGCTTGATCGATGGTAGTTTCCACCCGGTTGACTCGGATGCGTTGTCTTTTGAAATTGCAGCCCGTACTGCTTTCCGTGAAGCGTTACCAAAGTGTGGTCCGGTGTTGATGGAACCGATCATGAAAATTGAGGTATTAACTCCAGAAGAAAACATGGGTGATGTTATGGGCGACTTAAACCGTCGTCGTGGACAGTTACAAGGAATGGACACTAGAAATGGAGCACAGGTTATTAAGGCCTTAGTGCCACTTTCGGAGATGTTTGGCTATGTAACGCAATTGCGTACCATTACTTCAGGCCGTGCTACCTCTACTATGGAGTTCGATCATTACGAACCGGCTCCACGGAATGTCCAAGATGAAGTAATAGCCAAATCTAAAGGACACGTTAAAGCGTAATTTAATCGTTAACATAATATAATGGGATCCCTGTTATAAATAGCTCTAACAGGGTCCTTAAATAACAAAAACAAATGAGCCAAAGAATCAGAATTAAATTAAAGTCGTACGACTACAACTTGGTTGATAAATCGGCCGAGAAAATTGTGAAAACTGTAAAGCCTACTGGGGCTGTAGTAAGTGGACCTATTCCTCTTCCTACCGAGAAGAAGATTTATACCGTTCTTCGTTCTCCACACGTGAATAAGAAGGCGCGCGAACAATTTCAATTATGTGCTTACAAACGATTGTTGGATATCTATAGCTCAAATTCAAAAACAGTTGATGCTTTAATGAAGTTGGAGTTGCCAAGTGGAGTTGAAGTAGAAATTAAAGTGTAATGCTTAAGTGCATAAATCGTAGAAAGCGGCTACCTAGAAAGTAGTCGCTTTTTTTGTTGAAATAAATGTGATTTTCTAATCTCATTTTAAGGTTTCCTTTCCTAAAATTCGGTAATTTTATCCTTTAACACCCATAGATAAAGGTATGGTAAATAGGATTTTAGTTGTTGAAGATCAAGTTAATTTAGCGTCACTCTTGCAAAGGGGGCTTAGTGCTGACGGATATGAGGTTGATGTCGTCTATGACGGTGAAAGTGCGCTTGACAGAATCGGCCAGCATGCTTATGCTATTATTATCCTCGACCTGATGTTGCCTGGTATCAGTGGTTTAGAGGTTTGCCAGTTGCTGAGAAAGGAAAACAATACCATACCTATTTTAATGCTGACTGCCTTGGGTGCTACTCATGATGTTGTAAATGGCTTAGACTCCGGTGCAGATGATTACCTCATTAAGCCATTTAAGTTTGAAGAGCTTAAGGCACGAATCAGAACCTTAGTTCGTAGAAATGCTATCGTTGCCCAACCCCATTCTATCCTGCAGATTAAAGATTTGGTGTTGGATTTGGACACCCGCACTGCAGAGCGAGCGGGGAAAGCAATTAGTTTGACGGCAACCGAATATAGACTGTTGGAGTTCCTGATGAAGAACAAAAATAAAGTATTGAGTCGGATTGAGATCCTCGAACATGTTTGGGATATTAATTTCAATATGGGTACCAATGTGGTTGATGTGTATGTGAATTATCTTCGAAAAAAAGTAGACAAAGGCTTTGATCATAAGCTTATCCATACCATGATTGGCATGGGATACGTGATGAAGGATATTTGAGTGTTATGAAAATACAAAGTAAGTTCCTTTTATTATTTTTCTGCTTTGCCCTAGGTCTGATTTCTATATTAATTGGCGCCATTTTTTATTTCACGCAACGCTATGCCTTCGAAGATTTTTATAAACGTTTAGAAGCCCGTGTGAATATGGGGGCCGAAATTTACATGCAGGAAGATGAAAAAACAATTTTTGACTATAGAAAGATACGTGATCGCTATTTAGAAAAATTACCGGCAGAAACCGATTTCTTTTTTAGGGTAGAAGAGGGGAAGGTTATTCCCAAACCGGGTGCCCCGGAGCTTCCCGCATATTTTTTCGACACAATTTTGAAGGAAGGCAGCAGCCGGTATAATAAGGGTAACGATTTTTTTGCCGGCAAGGCTTTTCAATCAGAGAAAGGTCATTTCATCGTTGTAGTATACGCCAAAGACCCTTCAGGATTCAGTGAATTGGCGATGTTGCAGAAGATCCTGATTATCGGATTTTTCGTATCCATCTTCGTTGTATACCTCATCGGAAAAATTTTCTCGCAGCATATTTTTAAACCATTCGGCCAAATTATTAAGAAGGTTAATGAGATCACCGCGGATAATTTACATTTACGTCTGCCGAACCGCAGGGGTACAGATGAGCTGGCTGAGATTACGACTACATTTAACGATATGTTAGATCGGTTGGAGACTGCTTTTGACACACAGAGCAATTTTATAAGTAATGCTTCTCATGAATTGCGTACACCGATTAGTATTATATCTGGCGAAGTAGAATTAGCTTTAAATACTCCCGGACTGCCTGCTGCACAACGGCAATCGCTACAGGTTATAGGAGCTGAAGCAGACAAGTTGCAACAAATTATTAGTGGTTTATTGTATTTAGCAAAAACAGCCTACGACCGGAACCGGCAACCCAAAGAACATATTCGTATTGATCAGTTGCTGGTTACGATCAAAACGGTTGCCGACCAGGTAAATGCAGATTGCGAAATCATTTTATGTTTTGATCAGCTTCCTGAGGACGAAGAGGAAATTACCGTGGAAGGATATGAAAACTTGTTACAGCTAGCTATCTCCAATATTGTTACCAACGCCTGTAAATATTCTGATAATAAACCGGTACATATCTACTTGAAATCATCCAATAAACATGTAATTATCAGTATTTCCGATAACGGAATCGGGATACCTGAGGATGAAAAGAAGTACATTTTCGAGCCTTTTTTCAGGGCGTCCAATACCCATTTATATGAGGGGCATGGTGTGGGATTACCTCTCGCGTTGAAAATTATCCGGCTACATAGAGGAAGTATTGATATACGAACCAATGTGGGGGCCGGAACTGATATCATTGTTATTTTACCCAGCATTGCTAACCGATAGTGGTAAAAATATTTCAATTTTCTAAGCCAATTTTAATTTTCTTCTTAAAAGTATTTAATTCATCCCCCTTTTCTTTGTGTTATATAGCTGTATTAATCGGTATGTGCAGCTAATGTTGGTTATTATTGTTTAGATCATGCTAAGAAAGGATGAATTTTATGAAAAATATTCTTATTCCTACGGATTTTTCCGAAGAATCTTTAAATGTATTGGATGATTATTTAGTTTCATCGGATGATGACAAGATTAATGTTTTGTTTTTTCATGCGATTAAGTTATCTGATTCGATAACGGACCTTTTGTTGCTTTCAAGAAGAACAAAAGAAATAGAAAAGATACCTCAATCTTTCAGAAACTATTGTGTGTGTATCCAAGAGGAATTCAGTAAAGTGGATACGGTGAAGTTCCAATATTTCTATGGTCATACGATGGCTATTTTTCGGAATTTTATGGAAGCGAATGCGATCGATCTTATCGTATACGATCCTCTGATAACCTTAGCTAAAGTTTCCCGATCGAGCATTAATCCGTATGAAATTATCGATAAATCAACAAGTCTCAAATGGCATCCGAGTGCCGGTGCGAGACAAATGAATATAATCCGTAGAGAATCAAATCCGACCATAGCAGATATTTATCAATAGCTAGTTAATTGTTTAACCTATAACGCGAATCAAAGATGTTACTAAAAAATAATATTCCCATTAAATATGTATTAGGCAAAGTGAAAAATGACAGTGCTTTGGTTGCAGGTTATGCGATTTTAATCGCAGTCTTAAGAGAATGTAATTGGCTATCGGTTGATATACCCATAGGTGGGGTACCGGCTATATTAGGTACAGTGCTATCTTTATTGTTAGCTTTTCGTTCGAACCAAGCTTATGATCGATGGTGGGAAGCCCGTATTATCTGGGGTGCCATTGTAAATGATTCCCGAAGCTTTGCCCGGCAAGTACTTACATTTATTGGCAATTTATATGAAACCGGACCGGAAAGCGACTTAAAGGAACGGTTAATCAAACGTCAGATTGCATGGAACTATGCACTTAAGCGATCGTTAAGAAATCAGGATCCCTATGTTGAGATAAAAAGGTTGTTGTCGGATTCTGATTTCGAATACCTAAAGGCGTATGACAATGTGCCAAATGCGCTATTAAAATTGCAAGGCATGGATATTCACCGTGCATGGAAAGAAGGGCTGATTAATCAGTTTCAACAAGTTGAAATGGAAAGAACCTTGATGAACCTAACGGATTCGATGGGGAAATGCGAACGGATTAAAAGCACTGTTTTTCCGGAAACCTATACTTTGTATATCAAATTGGCAATATATATGTTTATTGCGGTGTTTCCTTTTAGTTTGTTTGGGTTGTTTAATTACATTTCCACGCCAATTGTGATCGCCATCGGTACACTTTTCTTATTGATTGAAAAGATGGCAGTGCATCTTCAAGATCCCTTTGAAAATAAACCCACTGATACTCCGATGTCGACCATATCTGTAAAAATAGAGCGTGATTTGATGCAGATGCTACTGGATGATAAGGGCGATACAGCTATCCCAAAAGATGTGAGTCCCAACCATTATCATAACGTGTTTTATATATTGTAGTAAAGAAAGCGATCATAAAAAAAGACAGGAAACTAACATCCCTGTCTTTTTTATGTACTTAGAGCAAGGGCTATTATTTAAGCAAGTGCCTTATCGTCATTATACTTGGCAGGACTGTCTGCGGTGTAAGTCAGATCCAAGTCGATCAGTTCACCTGTAGCCAATTCGATAACCATACCGTGAACGGCTAAATCATCACGTTCATTCCAAGCATTACGTACAATGGTGGTATTGCAAAGGTTATGCACCTGTTGGGCAACGTTTAATTCTACCAGTCTGTTTACACGAGCTGTTTCATCTTCAATTGCATCAATCTGTTTTTTATTGGCCCAATATACATCCTTGATATGGCCTAGCCAATTATCAATTAAGCCAAATTGTTTGTTGCTTAAGGCGGCGGCAATTCCACCGCAACCATAATGTCCAGCAACGATGACATGCTTTACTTTTAAGACATTAACCGCATAATCGAGGACACTTAACATATTAATGTCGGAGTGTATGCACATGTTGGCAATATTCCGATGGACAAATACGTCGCCTGGTCGTGTATTGGTAATCTGATTTGCAGGAACCCGGCTATCGGAACATCCGATCCAAAGAATTTCAGGGTTTTGCCCTTTGGCCAATTGTTTAAAGAGGCCTGTGTTATCACTGGCTACTTCATTCACCCAAATTTGGTTTCCGGCTACTATTTTGTCAAAAGATTCCTTTAAAATAGGATTCTTAAAATCTTTATTTCTCATTTTCTGTAATTTTCGTTAACGTTCTCTTTTTACTGCTTGTCCTTTTTGTCGTTTTTTTCGACAGATAATTAATATTAGGTGCCTGGCGTTTAGCACTGATGTCGATTAACTCAACCCGATAATTTTTACCCAAAGCATTTGCTTCGAAATCGTGAATGACTTGTACCACATCTTTATCGATGAATCGGCTTTTTCTTCCATCTATAATAATATGCTTAGCATCCTTCGGTAAATTATAAAGTGATTGTTGGATTGCAGCCTTATTTAAAAAGGAAACTTCTTCTGATAAATATACATTTATTTTTTTGTTTCCATTTGTTTCCTCTATATCATACTCAAAAGGATTACGCATATTGTTTCTTAAGATATAAAATATGGCAACAACCATTCCAATAGCCACACCCGTAAGCAGGTCGGTAAATACGACGGCCACTATCGTCACTACAAAAGGAATAAATTGGTCTAATCCACGTTGATACATGTGCACGAAAAGCGGAACTTTAGCCAGTTTATAACCGGTGATCAAGAGAATAGCTGCTAAACAGGCTAAAGGAATCATATTAATGATGGAAGGAATAATTAATAAGGCCAATAACAACCATATCCCATGAAAAATGGCGCTTAGCTTAGTTTTACCACCCGAGTTGGCATTGGCTGATGATCTAACAATAACAGAAGTCATGGGTAATCCTCCCAGCATGCCACTACTCATATTGCCAATGCCCTGTGCAACCAATTCTCGATTTGTTGGCGAAACCCGTTTATAGGGGTCCAACTTATCGATTGCTTCGATACTCAATAAGGTTTCCAAACTCGCTACAATGGCTATCGTAAAGGCAATGACCCATACCTCTTTGTTTAATATTGCTGTAAAGTCTGGAAATACAAATAAGCCGAAAAACTCCTGCATTGAATTCACTACGGGGATTTCAACAAAATGTTTAGCGCTGATTTCGAAACCTGTACCTTTAAATATTAAGCCCATTATTACGCCCAATACCACAACAATTAAAGGTGCCGGAATCATATTTAAACGTTTTATTTTAGGCCATAAAATAAGGACCGACAGGGAGACCAGCGTAATTATTGTAGCTCCAAGGTGAATGGCACCAAACGCCTGCTTAATCGTGGAAAGTGTATTGCCATTAGTTAGTTGTTCAAAGCTTTCATCGCCAAAAAAATCGGCATCATATCCTAAGGCATGGGGCAGTTGCTTTAATATAATCGTAATCCCGATTGCAGCTAACATGCCTTCGATAACAGCGGAAGGAAAATAATTGCCAATTGTTCCTGCTTTTATTATTCCCAAAACCAATTGTATAACACCTGCCAATACCACAGCTAATAGAAAGGTATTGTAAGCTCCCAGCGATTCTATAGCTCCAAAGACAATAACAGTTAATCCGGCGGCAGGACCGCTGACGCTTAGTTGTGAACCACTTAAGCTGGCTGCAACAATACCCCCAATAATACCCGTTAATAATCCCGCAAAAAGCGGTGCGCCTGAGGCCATGGCAATTCCCAAACATAAGGGCAATGCAACTAAGAATACCACAATACTTGCCGGTAAGTCATACTTAATATTGCGTTTAGTAATTTTATAGATAGCAGATAATCGTGTGCCTAACATAAATATTTGATATATGGACGTAATACATCCCTAGTTTTTAATTTAAGGCCGTTTTTACACAGCCCTCCAATAACTGATAACATTTCTTACGCGTACCAAATAAACGCAGATACTACCTTTAGAACCACGAATAATTGGGATGCCTGTGTTATCTATTTTTTAAGGGATTTAACAGTTCGGAGGGGGGGTAGGAACTGTAGGATAAAAAGATCGCATATGAACCATCTCATCGGCAATGAAGTTATTTACCGATAAGTAACGTAGTGGAGTGATGATATTCCAATGGAGAAAAACAGGGAATTCTTTTGCAAGTTTTTCCGATGATAAGTCGTCGTAATTCGATTTTGCTTCGTTATTTTCTAGCTCCAATTGCATAATAACCGCAGCAGCATGCTGACGGCTACATAGATGTGCATAAATGATAGGTGCGGCGGAAATGAGCATCTTTATCAAAAAGACACAGGAAAATAAAAAACCATATCGTTTTCTTTTTATTTCCTTTTTCATGTTTTTGCTTTTTTCCAATGAAACCTTCACATGGCTCTATTGCGCAGATACGAAAATAAATAAAAAAATGTAAGCTCAAAATCTACTTCAAAAATATTACGTTAATACGACCTAAGTAAATTTTAAGAAAAGTAAAGCATATTGGCCAGCACACATGTTTTAACCAGTGTCGGGTAGAATAAAAAAATTAATTACTTTAGGATTCGTTAAAAAAAGTCGATTTTTGCATCTCTCATGAGCTATTGAAGGATATTATGAAGAAAAATTAGACAACGCAGGCTTTAAAGGGGGTTTTATGGAAAATAATCTAGATGCTTTGGTAGAAGAAATAGAATTGCTTATTGCTGAAGGCGACAAAGAGCGTTTGCAAGAGTATTTAGATAATCTTAACATATCCGAAGTTGAAGATTTAATCGATGAATTGCCCGAATATGGGGCAATTTTCATAGAAACCCTCAGTATCAACCGAGCCGTTAATGTGTTTCGTATTTTGGATTTCCCTACACAGGAGCGTATTATTAAAAGGCTTTCAGGTCCGAAGATTACGGAACTAATAAATGAATTGCCGCCAGATGACAGAACCGCTTTCTTTAGTGAATTACATGGCGATGCGGTAAAAAAGATGATCATCCTAATGCCGCCGGAAGATCGGAAAGAAGCCTTAACTTTGCTGGGTTATCCGGAAGATAGTGTTGGCCGTTTAATGACCCCTGATTATGTAACCGTAAAGCAAAATTTCACCGTTGCGCAGGCTTTAGATCATATCCGTAAATACGGAAAAGATTCGGAAACCATTGATGTCATTTATGTAATCGATGAGCATGGCGTGTTGTTGGATGATATCCGGATTCGCGAGATCTTGCTGGCTAAACCGGATACACCCATCGCTGAATTGATGGATAACCGCTTAATTTCCCTAAATGCGTTTGATCCCCAGGAAGAGGCCATCAATATATTTCGTATGAACAATCGGGTAGCGCTTCCTGTTATCGACAAGCAAGGCATTATGCTTGGAATTGTTACGGTAGATGATGTTTTATGGATAGCCAACGAGGAATATACCGAAGACATTCAACGTATGGGAGGATCAGAAGCGCTGGATGAACCCTATCTGGATGTGTCGATTTGGCATTTGGTAAAAAAAAGAGCACCTTGGTTGGTTGTTTTGTTCCTGGGACAATTTTTTACCGCGACGGTTATTGAAGGGTACGAGTTGCAATTAAAAGCGGCGGTTGTATTGATGACTTTTGTGCCTTTGATTACATCTAGCGGAGGAAATACCGGTTCGCAGGCCTCTGCGCTAATTATTCAAGCAATGGCCATGGGGGAGGTCACTTTAGCAGATTGGTTTCGTGTATTTAAACGGGAAGTCATTTCCGGATTGATATTGGGAATCATTTTAGGTATACTCGGTTTGTTGAGAATTTTTGGCTATCATCTATTTGGCCAATATGGTGATACCTGGTTTTTATTAAGTTTAGTGGTCGGCTGTTCATTAATAGGCGTTATTTTATGGGGTTCTTTAGTTGGAGCGATGTTACCCTTTATTTTAAGGAAATTAGGAGCAGATCCGGCTACTTCTTCAGCACCTTTTGTTGCTACGCTAGTGGATGTAACTGGTTTGGTGATTTATTTCACGGTAGCCAATATTATTTTATCTGGGACCTTATTATGACCTTCATTTCGTTTGTTTACTTTTCGGCCCACGAGAGCTCTCCCTCGCAATCAATAAAGGTTCCAGCTTTATGTGCTTGGGAGCGTGATCATAGAAATTACCTTCTTTTAGTAAGGATAAGAATAATTTGGCAACCTCTTCACCCATTGCGTTCGTCTGCTGATCAATGGTAGATAGTGTAGGACTCACCAGACTTCCAAATGCTTCATTAGCAAAACCAATTACTCCTACATCATCCGATACTCTCCGGTTCATGGCCTTTAACTGTTGAATGCCCCCCATGGCCGTATAGTCTTCTAAAGTAAATAAGGCATCAAAGTTTATTTTTCTCTCGGTTAAAGACCGCACACAATCTCTGCCAAAATCCAAAGAAAGATTACCTCGCAGGATTAATTCTTCTTTTATCGAAATGCCATAATCCTTTAAGGCATCAGTATAACCCTTTAAGCGGTCTTTAAAAATTGGTAAGTTACGCGTTTCGGTAACGTGCGCAATATGTCGATACCCTGCTTTTATTAGGTGTTCTGTAGCCATATATCCACCTTTATAATCGTCGGTGGTAACCGAAGGAACACGTATATCCAGGGCCCGGTCAAAGAAAGCCAAGGGAATATTTCTGGAAATAATATCGAGATAGCTATCGCTATCTACTCTGTTAATTGCAATGGATGCGATAATACCATCCACTCTTGAATTAAGCAAGGTCTCAATACCCTTGTCTTCCTTTTCATAAGATTCTTGCGATTGGTATAAGAGAATGGAATATCCGTTTTGATTCATAACTGATTCAATGCCGTGTACAACAGCACTGAAAAAACTGACATCCAGAGAAGGTACTAATATGCCGATGATATTACTTTTGCCCGATCTAAGTGAAGATGCAATTCTGTTTTTTCGATATCCCAGGCGTTCGGCCGTGGCCTTTACCGCTTCCTTTGTTTGCTTGCTTATGGCGGGGTGATCGTTTAGCGCTCTGGCAACGGTTGAAAATGTAATATTTAATTCTTTAGCAATATCTAAGATGGTTATCTTCTTCATGCAGGATTTGGTTGCCAGACTTGTTCAGTAATTGTCGAACGCTCAAACTTAGTTAAATTCCTTTTTTTTCACAAGTATTCATTTTTGTGCCCAAGATTTTGCCATAAATTATCGGAGGTATGCAAAGTAGCCTGTTGCATACCAAATAAAACTGTCGTTTGGATTTTCAGGAATTTAGTTTTACTTTTATGCCAACGTTAGCATTAGCCACGTGTTAAACTGAATCAGTTATGTTACTATTGGGTATTGATGTAGGGACATCTTCCATTAAAGTATCGATTGTAGATGCTGCTTCACGGCAAACTGTTATTTCGGCTAAATTTCCGGAGGACCGCGAAACAGATATCATTGTTCCCCAGAGCGGATGGGCCGAACAGTCGCCCGATATGTGGTGGGATCATGTGATACAAGCAATTCTGCATGCTAATCGAAGTAGAAGATATAATCCGTTGGATATCGCTGCGATTGGTATTGCTTATCAGATGCATGGTTTGACCTTGGTAGACAAGCAACAAAAAACCTTACGAAATGCAATTATTTGGTGCGATAGCCGCGCTGTGGAAATAGGCGACCAAGCCTTTCATGCCATGGGCGAACAAAAGACCTTGCGTCGGTTGCTAAACTCTCCGGGTAATTTTACCGCATCCAAGTTAGCTTGGGTAAAACAATATGAGCCAGACCTGTATGCCCAGGTTTATAAATTTATGCTGCCCGGTGATTTTATCGCGATGAAACTTACGGGAGAAATCACTTCCAGTATATCGGCGTTATCAGAAGGTATTCTTTGGGATTTTAAAGAAAAAGAGGTCGCTTATCCATTATTGGACTATTATGGAATCAACCGGGAGCTATTACCCGATATTAAGCCCTTATTTTCTGTACATGGACAACTTAACCAAGAGGTAGCCAATCATCTAGGTCTGCCTGCTGGGATTCCTGTGGCGTATAAAGCGGGTGATCAACCCAATAATGCCTTGTCGTTAAATGTATTGAAGCCTGGTGAAATTGCAGCAACGGCAGGCACCTCGGGCGTAATTTATGGTGTTAGCGACCAGCTCGTGTATGACGAAAAATCTAGGATAAACACCTTTGCTCATGTTAACTATACTGCCGATATGCCCCGATTGGGTGTATTATTATGCATTAACGGAACGGGAATTCTCTATCGGTGGGCGAAAGAGCAAATTGGCGGCAACCTCACTTATGAAGTAATTAATGCACTGGCAGAGCAAGTTCCGGCAGGAAGTGAAGGGTTGCGTATTTTGCCTTTTGGAAATGGTGCAGAGCGCGTGCTGGAAAATAAAGTTTTAGGTGCACAAATCCACAAACTCGACCTAAACTGCCACACAAAGGGACATCTTTTTCGCGCTTGCCAAGAAGGTATCGCTTTTTCATTTCGGTATGGGTTAGATATCATGAGGCAGAATGGCATGTGTCCGAAAGTTATCCGTGCGGGTAAAGCCAATTTATTCTTAAGCGAGTTGTTTACACAGCTTTTTGTTGATGTAACGGGTGTGCCGGTTGAATTGTACGACCATGACGGAAGCGTTGGCGCAGCATTGGGTGCAGGTATAGGAGCGGGTATATTTGCTAATGCCGAAGAGGCTTTTCAAGCAACGAAACCAATAAAGACTATTCATCCTACTTCTGTGCAGTCATATGACGCGCATTATCAGGAATGGTTAGCTATTTTAAAAAAAGAACTCAACTAGAAAAAGAAGCATGTTCACTTAAAAAAAATAAACTTATGGCTATAGTAACTGGAGAAAAAGAATACTTTAAAGGAATTGGTAAAATCAAATACGAGGGAATTGAGTCGGATAATCCGTTGGCTTATCGTTGGTATGACGCCGATCGCGTTATAGCAGGTAAATCGATGAAAGAGCATTTGCGTTTTGCAGTAGCTTACTGGCATACGTTGACGAGTACCGGTGGCGACCCGTTCGGCGGACAAACACTTTTTTTTCCATGGAATACGCAACAGGACGTGATTGGCAAAGCGAAGGATAAAATGGATGCCGCCTTTGAATTTATTACCAAAGTTGATTTTCCTTATTATTGTTTTCATGATGTCGATGTAGTGGACTACGGCAATAATGTAGCTGAAAATGAGCGTCGTTTGCAAACGCTCGTCGACTATGCACAGGAGAAGCAAAAAGCCAGTGGTGTAAAATTATTATGGGGGACGGCCAATCTGTTCAGTCATCAACGTTATATGAATGGTGCGGCAACTAATCCCGATTTTACTGTGGTGGCCCATGCTGGAGCACAAATTAAGGCGGCTTTAGATGCCACTATTGCTTTAGGCGGTGAAAATTATGTGTTTTGGGGCGGACGCGAAGGCTACATGTCGCTATTGAATACACAAATGAAGCGCGAGCAAGAACATTTAGCCAAAATGCTGCATTTAGCCAAGGATTATGCCCGTTCCCAGGGCTTTAAAGGTACATTCTTTATCGAACCAAAACCTTGCGAACCAACTAAACACCAGTACGACTACGATGCGGCTACCGTTATCGGTTTTTTACGGCAATACGATTTATTAAATGATTTTAAACTGAACCTAGAAGTGAACCATGCTACATTAGCAGGGCATACTTTTCAACACGAATTGCAGGTAGCGGCCGATGCTGGTTTGTTGGGGTCTATTGATGCGAATAGAGGCGATTATCAAAATGGCTGGGATACAGACCAATTTCCAAATAATATTAATGAACTAACGGAGGCTATGCTGATAATTCTTGAAGCTGGTGGTTTCGGCGGGGGGGGAATTAATTTTGATGCAAAAATTCGGCGTAACTCAACGGATTTAGAAGATCTCTTTTATGCCCATATAGGCGGAGCCGATACATTTGCTCGGGCTTTGATCGTAGCCGATCGAATTTTGCAAACTTCGGAATATAAGCAGATTAGGGCTGATCGGTATCATTCTTTTGATGAGGGGGATGGAAAAGCGTTTGAAACCGGTAAATTAAGCTTGGTTGATTTACGCGATTTGGCCATCTCGCTTGGAGAACCGAAAGCGATAAGCGGTCGGCAGGAATACCTAGAGAATCTGATCAACCGATATATTTAGTTTTTTATTACGAGCTAAGCATAAGAGGAAGATCGTTTTGGTTTTCCTCTTTGTGTTTATTGAAATTAGTATTATCTTGAGCCCCTAAGGAATGCGTCTTTAGGCAATTTCTGCTAACCATTTGGCATATTCATTAAATTATTAACGTATGAAAACGATAAAAGGTCCAGCGATTTTTTTAGCACAGTTCTTGGGTGATCAACCCCCGTTTAACACATTGGCTTCTATTTGTGAGTGGGCCAAGGGATTGGGTTTCAAAGGCGTGCAAATTCCGTCTTGGGCGAGTTCCTATTTTGATTTGCAAAAAGCAGCAGAAAGTAAGAGCTACGCAGAGGAAATTAAAGGGTTAGTCAATAGTTACGGCCTGGAAATTACGGAGCTTTCTACCCATTTACAAGGACAATTGGTTGCTGTCAATCCAGCCTACGATAAGCTGTTTGACGGTTTTGCTCCAGAAGCCTATCATAATAACCCCAAAAAGCGTACAGAATGGGCGGTGCAACAGTTGAAGTATGCCGCAAAAGCCTCAGCAAATCTCGGTTTAAAAGCACATGCCACATTTAGCGGCGCATTGCTATGGCATACCATATACCCTTGGCCACAGCGTCCTGCGGGCCTTGTGGAAGAAGGGTTTAAAGAACTGGCCAGACGATGGACCCCAATTTTAAATGCTTTTGACGAAGTCGGTATAGATGTTTGTTATGAAATTCATCCGGGAGAAGATTTACATGACGGAATAACTTACGAAATGTTTCTCGATAAGGTAAATAATCATCCCAGGGCCTGTTTGCTCTATGACCCGTCGCATTTTGTTTTGCAATGCTTGGATTACAAGGCATTTATCGATTTTTACCATGAACGGATCAGGATGTTCCACGTAAAAGATGCGGAATTTAACCCTACTGGTAAACAAGGCGTTTATGGTGGTTACCAAGGTTGGGTAGATAGAGCAGGACGGTTTCGATCGCTTGGCGATGGTCAAGTCGATTTTACTTCAGTATTCAGTAAATTAACTGCTTATGATTTTGATGGATGGGCTGTTATGGAATGGGAATGCGCCCTAAAACATCCAGAAGACGGAGCACGGGAAGGAGCTGTATTTATCCAGAACCATATTATTCGGGTTACTGATAAAACGTTTGATGATTTTGCTGCTACCGGAGTTAATGATGCACTGAACAAGCAGATTTTGGGCATATAATGCAAGCATAAAGCGATAGGGTGTCTAAAGCAGATCCATGTCCCGCTTTAGACATCCTCCGTAACCGATTAATATCGATAATGAAAACCTAAACTGAACCACCTACCAGGTAAGGGTATGGCCGAACTCTCGATATAGGTAACATTGAACAGGTTATTGGCATCAGCGCTTATTTGGTATTTTTTCCACCCCCAAGCTATTTTTGCATCAGTAATCAAGTAATTTTTATAACTAATTCGTTCCAAAAAGCGTTCCGTTAGGCTACCGGAAAGGTGTTTGGAGCTGAAAATGATACTTCCCACCAATTGATGTTTTAGACTTTCTATGGCATATTTAGAAAGGACCGCTTGGTCTGATATGTTGATAGAAGGCCTAAGATACGTATAAGAAAGGTTTGCCAGCCAGCGAGCAGCCGAATGAGTGTTTGCAATGAAGTGATAATTGGCATTGAAGTTTATTCCTTGTACTTTGTTTCGTGAAAAGTTGCTTGGTGACCAACTTTCGTCCACAGTATAACGTGTCCAATCGATGAAATCTTCAATATCCCTATAGAAGTAGTTCGCTGCAATAAACCATTTGTCGGTATTGATCTTTATTCCTCCCTCTGCATACCAAGCGTTTTCAGGCTGTAATTCCGGGTTCCCAATATTCCCTCCACCCTTTGTATAAAGGTCGGTAAAAGAAGGTATACGTTGCCCGGTTCCAGTGTTGACATATAGTCGAACATGTTGATGAACCTGATAGCCCAGATCCAGTCCGGGGTAAATTTTCCATCCGAACAGACTATTATAATTTAAGTAAGTACCTATATTAAATGAGAACGGTTTGGCCAACGGGGTTTTATATTCTGCGTAAAGGCCGAAATTATCGCGGTTATGATTACCGAGATTGGTACTGTTTAAGTATTCATTTCGAACTTCTCCTCCCAATCCAATGATGCCCAACGCACTTTTATAAGTGGCATTGATTTCACTATTAAGCACATGGCTGTTATGTAGATTACGCCCCGTAGTTAGGTCGTATTGATTAAAACGGTAATCGTCATGATTAAAACGATAGCTGAAACGAGGTGCAATACTCCAACCATGCGGCAGTTCGGCTTGATAAGCTATGGAAGCTATTCCGGTCTGTACGATTTCTTTAGCTTCGCGATCAATCGGTGGGGCATAATAAGCGTTAGCTCCAAAATCATTAGAAGTATAGGCTGCTAAAAAGTTCCATAAACCATTTTTACTATTGTTTATGTTTCCTTGATAAAACAATTTACTATTTTTAAAAGGAGTATTATAACGATAACCGTTACCGGCATCATAGCTAGCCAAGAACATATGATTGGCTTCTTCATGAGAAATCCCGGTTCCTATTTGGATGCTGCGGTTATTATAAAGTCCTTTGTCCTCCTCATCAGCAGATCTAAAGCCAGAGCCCAGGCGAGCATTGATCAAAAGAGGTGTAGCTAAGGTCTTTTTTGTGACAATATTTATTGCACCTGTTAAACTATTTATGCCATAAATTCTGGCCGCTGGTCCTTTTAATATTTCAATACGTTCAATGGCATCGAGCGGAATAGGTAAATTTAGGTTATGGTGTGCCGTTTGCGGATCGGTAATTTTTATTCCATTGATCAATATCGTGGTTTGTTCAAACGTTCCGCCATCTAAACTTAAATCCCCTTGGCTGCCCCAAGGCCCTCTTTGGCGCATATCTACTCCGGCGACATAGCTTAAAAGTTCATTTACGGAATTGACAGGCAAATGGGTAATCTGCTCCTGTGTGATCAGGTTGATATTGCGATTTTGTTCCGTAAAGGGAATCTGTAAACGATTTTCGTTGATAATCACCGTATTCAGTGATGTAGACAACGTGTCATTTAGTACAACAAGATCCTGTCCAAAACTTTTTATAGTAGTAAAAAAAAGACAGGCAAATAAAAAATGTGTTTTGGTCATCTCAAATTTTTTCTGCAAAACTAGTTTTGACCAGTATCCATAAAGCATCCGGTTTGTATATTTCAGGTAGTCCGGTTCAATAGCTAATTAGCTGACAGTATTTTGTCCGATCTAAGCTTCTCCTTATTTTTTAAAAAAGACCCCCGAGCTGTCGGATTTCACTTCAGTAGCTTGCTCTTTGAGTTGACTTAAATCGGGCTGGCCTGCCGTAATCCAAGCCGAGTACCAAAAAGAACCGACCTCTTCTACGGCGCTTCGCATCTGCTGTTCTACCATTCCTTTTAATTGTTCATGGTATAAAGCAGCGAAATCCTGCGCGTATACTTTGGTTATTTCATTATTTCGTTGTTCGAAAGCATATTTTTGATCGGGTGGAATATATTGAGTAAGCCGTTTTTCTTCCAATAGTAACGTATCAACTAAACTAAAGCTATTTCTTACTATTTCCCAACTTTTTTGCAATGGTTTTTCGACATATTGTGCTGGTCCGACGAAGAAATTATACTGCTTGGCATAGAGCTCCGGGAGACGACTTTCCCAAAAAGCGTGTATACCTTCTTGATGACTAAATTGTCCGTTATAATTGTGCGTAGTATGTAAGGGAACATGCGCATCAGCGATATAATGGCCTAAATCGGCCGAATACCGCAATATTTGTTTTAGATTGCGTTTACTGAAAGCGTTCACCAATAGATAAAAACTTTTTTCAATCTGCCAAGGTACAATGCCGTGTGCCATTAGCGTATCTTCACTGTACTTGGCCACAGCATCTTCCCATTTCGGTGGAATGCTATCAAATGGATGGGAACCATAATGATCCGTATCTAAATAATGGCGAGGTGCTTCATTTTTACTGACATATCGTCTTTTATCCGCGTCGACGGCGTGCTCGACGATATAGTCCATGTGTTTTTTATAGAAAAAAGCCAATTGCGGGGGAAGGGTAAATATGGCTAATTTATTAATTTCTTTATGCGCGAAAAAACCCCAGGATGAGGTGATCATGTAAAGCATAAGTAATAAGATAGTTCGTGTCTGTTTTTTTCTTTTCATAAAGTGTTTGCACATTACAATTCTTAATTCTATATTTGCAGTCCGAAAAAAGAAATTAAAAAATAGGAATATAAAAGGCTGATAAAAAATGGCAAACCATAAATCCGCAATTAAAAGAATTAGAGCTAACGCTGCGAAGCGTTTAAGAAATCGCTATCAAGCGAAAACTACACGTAATGCTATTAAAAAATTAAGGGCTACTACTTCCAAAGAAGAAGCGGCTACATTATTACCTCGTGTAATTTCTATGCTTGATCGTTTAGCCAAGAAAAATGTTATTCATAAGAAAAAAGCTTCAAATAATAAATCGAAATTGACTAAATACGTTAACGGTTTATCGTAAAGTTGTTTTATATAAGGATTTTAAGAGGGCTTCTATATGGAGGCCCTTTTTTTATTTAACCATTTCTTTTTGCTCTCTTTCCCTGATTGTGGTGAGCACTTCATTTAGTTTTGCCGGATCTTTTGCAAAAGGTGACAAGTCGATGATAGCAACCTTTTTAAAATCTACCGGATGGCTTTCGCTTTGTAAAGAAAAGAAGCCGCTTGTTAATGCTTGGCCATCTTTTTTAACCTTTGGATCATAATTAGAAACACTGCCGCCATTAATCGTTGGTTTCGTATAAGCCATCACCGTATCACCATTAATGATATGGCGGATGAGTGAGTCGCCAAGAACGAGCACTTCAGCGGTTACCCATTGATCGCCAGCATAGGTTGCGGAACTGGAATTAAGACAATGTGGCGTATATAGGGCATCCTTATAGATCACTTCGGTACCCGGGGTACACAAATTTCCTGTGCTTCGATCCTCTTTTCCGTTTCCGCCCAACAATTGTGCCTCTAAGGAAATAGGGAAGTCTTGATCTTTCAGCATGGTTTTCGGATCTTGACCGTGGAGCATAATGCCGCTGTTGCGCCATGCCCAATCCTCACCGCCGTTAGCCTGTTCGCCAACAAAACGGTAAACAACCCGGAGCAGATAGTACGAATACGGCTTATTGTAAAAAATGTGTCCATATTGCTGGTCGAACTGTTGATATTCATCATATCTCACTTTTAACAAGCTATCTTCTACACGAAAAGTATGGGCAAAATTTTCTCCGATTTCATGCTTTGAAATTTTTATTGTCCAGTTGTTTATATCTTTACCATTGAATAGATCGACCCATTGTGGGACATCTTCTTCTTTATTTTCGTTGGATCGGCTGTTTTGACAAGCATAAAATAAAATGAGCATAAGCGCCATGCTAAAGGTCAGTTGTATTGGTTTGTTCATCGTTTTTGTATAAGGCTATTGAATTTACAATGACTAAAATAACAATTTAAAACTTACTTTCCATCCAATAAAGTAATTTTTCATTAATTAATGAAAGGCAAAGAGCTGCAAATACTGCTGTCTTTAATGTCCAATTCGGAATAAATAACCTTAATGCAATTTCAAGCCGTTATAAAAGCAGTTGAAAACTAAACTTGCCCGACCAATGAAAAAAAAGTACCTTTAGCTATCAACTTAAATTAAAAAACCAAACCGTATAAAAATGAAGAAAGATTCCAAACAACGCGTTAAAATTAAACAGTGGTCGGAACAAGATCGTCCCCGAGAGAAGTTGTTGGCCAGTGGACGTCGGGCGCTTAGTGATGCTGAATTGGTTGCTATACTTATTGGTAGCGGATCGAATGAAGAAACTGCTGTAGAACTGAGTAAAAGGATATTATTCGATCTCGATAACGATTTAAATAAATTAGCCAAATTAAGTATGAATGATCTTTGCTGCTACAAAGGGATAGGCGAGGCAAAGGCCATCAGCATTATGGCCGCAATGGAATTAGGACGTAGGAGAAAAGAAGCCGGATTTGCGGAAATGCCTAGTATAAAAAGTAGTGAAGATGCCTATCATGTGTTGAAATCGATTTATGCCGATTTAGGACATGAAGAATTTTGGGTCTTGCTTTTAAATACCGGTAATAAAGTGATCGCCAAAGAATTGGTGAGTAAAGGCGGGATAGGCATGGTTGCTGTAGATATTCGATTGCTCTTTCAACGTGTTCTTCAAACACGGGCAACAGGTCTAATCCTCAGCCACAATCATCCATCCGGCGCTTTACAACCTAGTGATGCCGATCGCAGTTTAACTAGGAAAATAGTTGAGGCTGCACAAGTTCTAGACATAAGAATCTTGGATCATTTAATTATATCGGATGAAGGTTATTACAGTTTTTTGGACCATGATGAACTTTAAAAATGAGTAAAGAGCGATCCGTGTTTCGCAAATAAGGCAAAAATATACTAAGTTTGCATGGTTTTTACCAATTAAACGGTCTTTATCCGCTCTATCGGATTTTTGTTGATTTGGTAAAATAAAAAGAGAAATAACGTTACATGAAGATATCTTATAACTGGCTTAAACAATTTATACCTACAGATAAAAGTCCACAAGCGTTATCCCAAATTTTAACCGACATAGGGTTAGAAGTGGAAAGCCTCGAAAAGGTGCAGACTATTCCGGGAGGACTGGAGGGTTTGGTTATTGGCGAAGTTAAAACCTGTGAAAAGCACCCCAATGCAGATCGGTTACGAAAAACTACGGTAGACATTGGAACCGCTCAATTATTGCAGATTGTATGTGGTGCGCCGAATGTGGCGGCAGGACAAAAAGTGATTGTGGCAACGGTGGGGACGACGATTTACCCTATGTCTGGAGAACCCTTTACGATCAATAAATCAAAAATCAGAGGTGAAATTTCTGAAGGTATGATCTGTGCTGAGGATGAAATTGGATTAGGCACATCCCATGAAGGAATCATCGTGCTGCCGCACGAAGCAGCGATCGGAACATTAGCCAAAACCCATTTTGAAATAGAAGACGATTACTGCTTCGAAATAGGCTTAACACCTAATCGTGCCGATGCTGCTTCACACTTGGGTGTTGCCCGTGATTTGGCCGCATATCTTCGATCGGCCTATCAACTTCCTGACGTGTCTGCTTTTCAAGAAGGGGTAGGGAAGGGGCTTCCGGTAAAAGTCGTTAATACGGAATCTTGTAAGCGTTATACATCGGTTTTGATTAAAGATGTGGAAGTGAAACCTTCTCCAGAGTGGTTGGTTGAACAGTTAAAAGCAATTGGCTTACGATCCATTAACAACGTTGTGGACATAACGAATTATGTATTGCACGAAATCGGACAACCTTTACATGCTTTTGATGCCGACCTGATCGACGGAGAGCAGATTGTTGTTAGGAATGCCACGGAAGGGGAAGTTTTTGTTACATTGGATGGTATCGAGCGTACACTTTCAGCGGAAGATCTGATGATCTGTGATATGGAAAAGCCATTGTGCATAGCGGGGGTGTTTGGTGGTGTTTCTTCAGGTGTTACCGAGCAAACACGGAATGTATTTTTGGAAAGCGCTTATTTTGATGCCGTTTCTATAAGAAAAACGGCAAAACGACACGGTCTAAAAACTGATGCTTCCTTTCGGTTTGAGCGTGGTACAGACCCAGATATTACCATATATGCGTTAAAGCGCGCTGCGTTGTTGATCCAGGAAATCGCTGGCGGACAAATTGCTTCCAATATATTAGACATTTATCCCGAGAAAGTTAAACCCTTTGTTTTCGATGTTCGTATCGATCGGGTACAGCGTCTGATTGGAAAAGCTATTCCAGAAGCGGAAATAAAGGCAATTATCGCCGCTTTAGGTATACATTTAGTTCAAGAAAACGAGGGCTGGTTTACTGTATCTGTTCCCCCATACAAAGTTGACGTTACTCGGGAAGTGGACATTATTGAAGAAGTATTACGAATTTACGGGTATAATAATATTGAGATGAAGCAACAGATCAAAGCTTCGTTGAATACCTCACCCAAACCGGATAAAGAAGCTATTCAAAATCTTGTAGCTGAAGTGCTGATTGCGAATGGTTATTATGAAATATTAAACAACTCCCTAACTAAAATCGCTTATGCTGATGACGCGGCCTCTGCAGTGAGGATTTTAAATCCTTTAAGCAGCGATCTGGATACGATGCGCCAAAATTTATTGTTTTCAGCCTTGGAGTCGATCGCCCATAACCAAAAGCGAAGATCTACCAATCTGAAATTCTTTGAATTTGGAAAAAGTTACTATTTACATGGGGAAGGGTTTAAAGAACATCAACATTTAGGTATTGTAATCAATGGAGCGCAGCAGGCCCAACAATGGAATCAGCCTGTAAAAGCGGTAAGTTTTTATGATATTAAAGCAGTTGTTGATGCCTTGTTGAAGCGTTTAGCTATACAAGGGGTGCAAAACAATGAATTGAACCATCCTCACTTTGCATACGGATTGGAATACACCAAGGGCGAGCAAGTATTGGCAAAATTTGGAGCGGTGGCTGCCTCTGCATTGAAGATAACCGATGTTAGCGGCGACGTGTTTTATGCTGATATCAGTTGGGACTTATTGCTTAAAAGTCGGCGTAATCATCAAATTACAGCTAAGGACATTCCGAAGTTTCCTTCGGTTCGCCGAGATTTATCGTTACTGATCGACAAAGAAGTGAGTTTTATTCAACTTAAGCAGATTGCGGAGAAAACCGAACGTAAATTATTAAAAGCTGTTCAGGTGTTTGATGTGTATATGGGAGATAAGCTACCCGCCAATAAAAAATCATATGCTTTGAGTTTTGAGTTACAGGATGAAGAAAAAACATTAACCGATAAACAAATTGATGCGGTGATGCAAAAATTAATGCTTAACTTTGAAAAGCAAGTACAGGCAGAAGTACGAAAATCGTAAGGAAGTTAACGCTTAAAAAGAAAGTAAATGTCTACGGTTTCCAATCAATTAGATCATGTTTTAGAAAAAACAACGAAGCTGATTGAATTATGCTTATCTTTACAAGAAGAAAATGATATGCTCAAGTTGGAGAATCAATCAATAAAGGTTGCATTTGAAGCGAGTAAGAATAAAAGTAAAGATTTGGAGGAGAAGTTAAAAGCGTTAACCGTTGCACGTTCTTTGGGAGGAGCAGAAGTGTTAAATAGCGGATTAAATGAAAAAAGACTTGACATCAAGCAAAAAATTAACGATTTTGTCCGTGAAATAGACAAATGTATCGAATTGTTGAAATAACTTTTCGATTTTTATAGTGAATCAAGCTCATTATATGGGAGATATTTCCATAAAGATAAATATTGCAGATCGGATATATCCTTTGCGGATAGAGATGGAAGAAGAGGAGATTATTCGGCATGCAGCAAAATTGATTAATGACCGTATAAAAGATCTGCAAGAAAATTATGCGGTAAGAGATAAGCAAGATCTGCTTTCTATGGCGGTATTGCATTATGCAACGGCTGCATTGAAAGCGGAGAAGCAAGAGAAAGAAGAGGATAGAAGCATTGCGGAAAAAGTGTATCAACTTGATCAAACGCTATCTGAATTTTTCAAAGATTAAAAGATTAATCGTTCTTTTAAATATAGAGCTAACAAAGATTTAACCGCAGTTAATTCGGGTTTCACTATTTTTAAACTTAACACTTCAATATAAAGAAGCGTAAATAAGACATACTTCATTTTGCTTTAAGCCACCTGAAGACAGTATATACGCTAATCCTGTATAGAGAAGTTTAAAATAATTGGAACCTTTTTTAACTGCGGTTTTTTTTTGAAAGAGCATGAGGATCGTTTCCTGCTATTGTGCAAACGACCCTATCACATTTGAGAATGACTTAGAAGAGGAAATAATTTTGTTTTCTCTTCTAAACAATTATATAAATAGAGAATAAAATGGAAATAATAATTTATGTGTTAATAGGGTTAGCTGTCGGGGTAGTCATCGGACGCTACTTACTCCGTAGTTTACTTAAAAAGCAAGAAATTGCTGCACAAAATAAGGCAAAGCGAATATTAAAAGAAGCAGAGCAGGAAGCAGAGATTTTAAAGAAAAATCGTTTATTGGAAGCAAAAGAAAAGTTTTTGCAGTTAAAGGCTGAGCATGAGCGCGAGGTTAACCAAAAAAATAACAGTTTAAGCCAAAAAGAAAATTCGCTACGCCAAAAAGAACAATCGCTTAATTCCAAACTAGAGCATGTGAATCGGGAAAAGCAGGAATTGGAGAATTTACGTAAAAACTTGGAGCGCCAGATTGAGCTCAACAATAAAAAACAAGATGAGGTAGAAAGTTTAAAGTTGCAACACATTAAGCAATTGGAAACAATTGCCGGACTTTCTGCTGAAGAAGCAAAAGAGCAATTGGTTAATAACCTAAGGGAAGAAGCGCGGTCGAAAGCGATGATCCAAATCAAAGATATCGTAGATGAGGCTAAGCTTACGGCAAGTAAAGAAGCGAAAAAGGTTGTTATCCAGACGATCCAAAGAACCGCAACGGAGAACGCCATTGAAAATACGGTATCCATTTTCAATATTGAAAACGATGAAATTAAAGGACGTGTGATAGGGCGTGAGGGCCGAAATATTCGAGCACTTGAAGCCGCTACCGGTGTAGAAATTATTGTTGATGATACACCGGAGGCTATTATTTTATCGGGCTTTGATCCTGTACGAAGAGAAATTGCCCGTCTGGCCCTACATCGTTTGGTTACAGATGGGCGGATTCACCCGGCCCGTATTGAAGAAGTTGTAGCCAAAACAAAGAAGCAGATTGAGGACGAGATTGTCGAGATCGGGGAGCGTACCGTAATTGATCTTGGTATTCACGGTCTACATCCCGAGCTCATCCGTATGGTAGGACGTATGCGCTATCGATCGTCATATGGCCAAAATTTATTACAACACTCTCGGGAAGTCGCCAACTTCTGCGCTACTATGGCCGCAGAATTAGGGTTAAATGTGAAGTTGGCCAAGCGTGCCGGACTTTTGCATGATATTGGTAAAGTGCCTGATGATAACCCAGAGCTACCACATGCGATATTAGGTATGCAGTTAGCCGAAAAATATAAGGAACATCCAGAGGTATGTAATGCAATTGGCGCACACCACGATGAGATTGAAATGACCTCACTTATTTCTCCCATTGTGCAAGCTTGTGATGCTATTTCCGGAGCACGTCCCGGAGCGAGAAGAGAAGTAGTTGAAAGCTATATTAAACGTTTAAGGGAATTGGAAGAATTGGCCTTATCTTATCCTGGTGTAGAAAAGACCTTTGCTATTCAGGCCGGTCGAGAGCTTCGAGTTGTAGTAGAAAGTGAAAAGGTTACCGATGCGCAGGCTGAGATTTTAGCGGCAGATATTTCCAACCGTATCCAAACGGAAATGACCTATCCTGGTCAAATTAAGGTTACCGTTATCAGGGAAACCCGATCGGTGGCATTTGCAAAGTAAAAGTATGCTCCCTGTTTTTTAAGTACCGTAGTCAGCTACGGTACTTTTTTAATTAATGTCTGCCATGTCCAAAAAAAAGGCAATTTCCGAAAAACATATAGAACGATCTATAGATCGTTATTTATCGCATTTTTCGCGATACCATCAACAGGCTAGAAATCGATATCTGTTTTATTTGACCATACCACTGCTTCTCTTTGCCATTGCAGGTTTAATTTGGTTTATTCCTTTTCCTCGACTTACATTTTTAGGGGCATATCAAGGTTATTTTAATTGGTTTACCATTTTTATGGCAATTATCATATATGCTTACCTGAAATTGTCTCCTACTTTATCTTACGCCATGCTCTTTACTTTTGGAATTTGTAGTTATCTTCTCGTGCAGTTGGAATATTGGGAAAAAGGGGGAGGACCGACCCCTTGGCTTGTATGCTTGCTTATTGGTTGTTTAGCAATTGGTGGGCAATTACTTGGCTATAGAAGGGAAGGTATAAAAGTTTCTTTAGGTGAATTTCTTCGGTTTTTATTTATCGGTCCGCTCTGGCTTTGGTCGCACCTATTTAAACGCATGCGTATCCCCTTTTAATCCTCTTTTCCGTTAAATGCAGGTGTTTATTCATAAATACTTAACTTTAAATTGATTATAAGATAAACTCAGTTGTTTATTCTTGCGCTATTTATGAAAATTTTATATGCGGTACAGGGAACAGGCAATGGTCATCTAAGTCGGGCAATGGATGTCGTTCCTTGTTTAAAAAATAGAGCGGAAGTCGATGTACTCGTTAGTGGTATCCAAGCAGATTTGGATCTACCCTTCGAGGTAAAATACAGAAAGCACGGTTTGAGCTTTATTTTTGGAAAAGCCGGGGGAGTTGATCTGTGGAAGACCTTTATGAGTAATCGGGTAAGGGAAATTGTTAAAGAGGTTAATGAAACACCGGTTGAACAATACGATCTGGTGATCAACGATTTTGAACCGGTTACGGCATGGGCATGTTATCTCCGTGAACATCCCTGTATTGGATTGAGCCACCAGGCGGCAGTATTGAGTCCACAAGCCCCAAAACCTACGGAAGTAGACAGAATGGGCAAATTTGTTCTCAAGCATTATGCGCCTACAGACCAGGGTTATGGTTTCCATTTTCAGCCTTACAATGAATCCATATTTACTCCCGTTATCCGCAGGCAGGTAAGATTACAGGAAATTACCGACAAAGGGCATTATACTGTTTATCTTCCAGCCTATAATGACGCCCGTTTACTTAAAAATTTACTTCGTTTTCCGGACGTTCAGTGGGATGTTTTCTCCAAGCATAACAAAGTGCCTTTTTCGGTGAAAAATGTCAACGTACAGCCAGTTAATAACGAAAAATTTATTGCAAGCATGGCCTCATCAAGGGGCATATTATGTGGTGCCGGTTTTGAAACACCTGCGGAAGCCTTGTTTCTTCGAAAAAAGCTGTTAGTCATTCCCATGAAGAACCAATATGAGCAACATCTCAATGCCGCTGCTTTAAAACAAATGGGAGTCCCGGTTATTAAAAATCTAAAAGAGAAAAACGATGAGGTGATTCAATCTTGGATAAAACAGGATCAAATTGTGGAAGTTCAGTATCCAGATTGTACCCAAGAAGTGATCGATAAGGTCTTAGCGCCTTACTTATCGCATAACCATGAATAAACACGATTTTGGTAACGATTTCGTTTGGGGTGTATCTACGGCTGCCTATCAAATAGAAGGAGCTGTCGACGTTGATGGCAAGGGGCCTTCCATTTGGGATCATTTTTCTTCACACAAAGGAAAGATTAAGAATGGGGAGGATGCTCGTACGGCCTGCGGGTTTTATTACCGTTATGCAGAAGATCTCCGTTTAATGAAAACAATGCATATTCGGGATTATCGTTTTTCTATTTCTTGGTCGCGTATTTTTCCTAAGGGCATTGACGAAATAAATCCAGCTGGAATTCTTTTCTATAATCGGGTAATTGATGAATGTATCCGTTTGGAAATCACGCCTTGGGTTACCCTTTATCATTGGGATTTACCACAGGCATTAGAAGATTTAGGGGGTTGGACCAACCGTGCAGTTTTAGATTGGTTTGAAATTTTCGCAGCTACTTGCATCGAACATTTTGGTGATCGTGTAAAGCATTGGATGGTATTGAATGAACCGGTTGTGTTTACAGGAGCTGGCTATTTTTTCGGGAAGCACGCCCCAGGTCGATGGGGAATCCGAAATTATTTACCTGCCGTGCATCACGCCACTTTGGCTATGGGAAGAATAGGGCGCCTTATACGGAAAATGCAGCCCGATGCCCGGATTGGTACAACCTTTTCGCATTCTCCATTGGTGCCCATATCATTAAAAAGCAGACATATCAAAGCCGTAAAAAGAGCTGATGCCGTTGTGAATCGCTTATTTATTGAACCGATATTAGGTATGGGTTATCCCATGGAAGATGTAAAAGCGCTCCGGGCAATTAAGCAATATATGCTGCCGGGCGATGAAACTTCTTTAGCCTTTGATTTTGATTTTATTGGTATTCAAACCTATACCCGGGAGGTTATCCAATATTCCTTATTGATGCCCTATGTTTGGGCAAATATTGTAGAGCCGAAACGAAGGGGGATAGAAAAAACCACTCTGATGAATTGGGAAATTTATCCCCCTTCTATTTATGATGCGATAAAAAGAATTGGCAGCTATCCCGGCATACCTGATCTTTATATTACAGAAAACGGGGCGGCTTTCGCCGACCGATTGGAGGAAGGGAGCGTAGCTGATGAAGAAAGGAAACAATACCTTCAGGACCACATCGCGCAGGTTCTGGAGGCCAAGAAAGCTGGTTATCCTGTGAAGGGATATTTCGTTTGGACCTTTACCGACAACTTTGAGTGGGCTGAAGGTTTTTCGCCACGTTTTGGCCTTGTTTATGTGGATTTCAAAACGCAGGAACGTACCATTAAAGACAGTGGGAAATGGTATGCCCATTTTATCCAAAGCCAGGAAGATAAATCTAAAAGCTAGGAGAAAAAAACAAAAAAATACCTATGTTTGCTTCTAATGATAAAAACATGGATATTTTGCGGACTGATCGCTTCGAGTTCAGTACCTGTATGGGCACAGCAAAAAGAGATATCAGCAATTAAAAAAAGAGAAAACACATTGAACAACATGTTTGAAAGTAAAGTTGATTCTGCTTCATACGCTTTTGGTTTGAGTATGGGTAGGGATTTAAAGAGCAGAGGACTAAAGCATTTGAATGGCCAAATGGTTGCGCAGGCGATCAACGATATATTTGCTGGTAAACCCACTTTATTGAGCGAAGAACAAGAATATACAGCAATTAGAGAAGTATTGATGGCGGCAGCGGAAGAGCAAAAGAAGGAACGCAGTGCCATGGGGGAAGCTTTTTTGGCTAAAAATAAAAACAAAGCAGGTATACATAGTACACCAAGCGGCTTACAATATGAAGTTATTCGGGATGCTGTGGGACCAAAACCCCGTGCTACCGATTCTGTTACCGTCAATTATAAGGGGACACTTGTTGATGGCAAGGTTTTCGACAGTTCTTACGATCGCGGTGAGCCAATCACTTTTCAATTGAACCAAGTTATCGCCGGTTGGCAGGAGGGGATACAATTAATGCCTGTAGGATCACATTATCGTTTTTATATCCCTTATCAATTGGGTTACGGCGAGCGTGGAGCGGGAAATGACATCCCGCCCTATAGTGTATTGATTTTTGATGTGGAATTAGTAAAAATAGGCGGATAACGAACCATATTTTTCCAAAGTATGTCACTGAACAGTTTAGGGCAATCCGATTTAAAAGTTAGTGCCGTTAGTTTTGGGTGCATGTCTTTGGATGTGCAACGAGCCGAATCAGAGAAAATACTGCAGCGTGCTTTTGAACAAGAGATCAATTTTTTTGATACGGCAGATCTTTACCAGAAAGGAGAGAACGAAGTGCTGGTTGGCCGGGCGTTGAAATCGATCCGCAAAGAAGTGATTTTGGCAACGAAAGTGGGCAACCAATGGCGTACTGATGGGAGTGGTTGGGACTGGAATCCTACTAAAGCCTATATTCTGAAAGCTGTTGAGCAAAGTTTAAGGCGACTCCAAACAGATTACATTGATCTTTACCAGCTTCACGGAGGCACTATAGACGATCCGATTGACGATACCATTGAAGCCTTCGAATTACTGAAAGCGCAAGGGAAAATCAGATGGTATGGCATTTCGTCGATCAGGCCCAATGTGATCAGCGAATATGTGAAGCGTTCGAACATCGTATCGGTAATGATGCAATACAGCTTATTGGATCATCGACCAGAAGAGGAGCTTCTGGACAAGCTAAAAACAGCGCAGATTGGTGTGATTACACGTGGCACATTGGCCCAGGGCAGGTTAATAGGGGAAAAAGAAGATGCGTATTTGCACTATAGTGTCGCTGAGGTAAGGGAAGCAGCAGATGCTATTAGGCTTTTGGCCGATCAATTAAGTGTAGAAAAAATAGCGGTGGCTTTAGCCTACGTGTTAAATCACCCTGCTGTTTGTTCAGTAGTTACAGGCATCCGTACCGACAAACAATTAGATGATGCTATTTATGCTTTACGAAAATCCCTAAGCCTTTCTGCGTTGCAGCATAAGCAATTGCGGAGTAAAGTAAATACATTTATTTATGATCAGCATCGTTAACCAAGCATATGACAAGTATTTAACCAAACAATTATAATTTATATACTTTATAACTATATAACCATGAGCATGAAACAGAGCAAGAAACTTTTGAGCAGCCTTATGCTGCTTATCGTTGTGGTTTTTTCGACATTTTCTTTCGCCAAGGCACAAGATAACCCTGAAGAAAAACTAGGGTGGAAACTTGGAGCACAGGCTTATAGCTTTAATCGTTTTACTTTTGCTGAAGCAGTTGCAAAAACCGATAGCTGTAAATTAAAATACATAGAAGCCTTCCCCGGGCAGGAAATTGGTGGTGGAATAGCGGGAAAGATGGATTTTACCATGAGTCCTGATACGCGGGATCAGGTATTGGCTTTATTAAAAAGTAAGGGCGTTACTTTAGTAGCTTACGGGGTAGTCAACGCGGATACACCAGACGGCTGGCGTCAGTTGTTTGAATTTGCTAAGGCCATGAATATCAAAAATATCAATACTGAGCCTAAGCAGGAAGATCTACCCCTAATAGGCAAATTGGCAAACGAATATAAAATTAAAGTATCTATTCATAACCATCCCAATCCCACACATTATTGGAGCCCCGAGATCGTGTTAAATGCTATCCAGATGGCCAATAGCAAGTATGTTGGTGCCTGCGCAGATATCGGTCATTGGGTTCGATCCGGGCTTGATCCCATAGTCTGTTTACAGAAGTATAAAGGACACATCAATCATCTTCATTTCAAAGATCTAAATGAAAAATCAAAAGATGCACATGATGTACATTGGGGAACCGGAATCAGCAATGTAAAAGGCGTAATGCAGGAATTGAAAAATCAGAAATTCAAGGGCATGCTATCTGCTGAATATGAATACAATTGGTTAAATAATGCACCTGACATTGCAGCCAGTGCGGCGAATTTTAGGGAAATAGTAAAAGAGCTGCGGTAGTAAAAAACCAATATAAAAGAAGCATAGCTAATGAGGCACAGTTGTCTTAAGCTATGCTTTTTAGCGGTACCGAATATCGATATGGATAAACTAACTTTAGCTTTTCAGTATTTTGATGAATACAATAAAAAGGACCCTCATATTTTTATATGGAAAGGTGAAAACTATCCGCAGGAGTACTTTTTTGCATTAAAGCTGCACGAGTGGGTACTACAATTGGCTCCTGATGCATCCGAAGAATTGCGCCTGGCTTCCAGGTGCCAACATATTGGAAGATGGGAGATTGCGCGTTCCACATTCCCTGATAACCGCGAAGGTTATTTAAGATGGCGTAAGGCTTTAGCTACATTTCACGCCGAAAAAGCATCCGAAATATTGGAAAAGGTTGGTTATAGTAAGACAATGATTGACCGAGTAAAAGAAATCGTTTTGAAAAAGCGTTTGAAACTAGATCGCGACGTACAACATATTGAAAATGCTTTATGTCTGGTTTTTTTGCAGTATCAATATGAGGATTTTTATCCTTTGCATGAAGATAAAATTGTAACTATCTTAAAGAAGTCTTTGATAAAAATGGATGAAAACGGTCATCGTTTCGCTTTATCTTTGCCTTACTCTGAAAAAGGTTTGCAATATATCCATGAAGCACTCCATCAATTGCAAGCCAGTAAACACGGTAAATAAAGTGTTAAATACGGTTTCTCCTTATTTTCTCGGCTTTTTCTTTTATTTCCGATAAGAACGCATTTATAATCGGCATTAATTTTTTGTCGTCTTCCATTACCGTTGAATTAACGCGCATAGTTCCTTCATAATATTCATTGTTGATATCTCCGTTCACGAGCAGTTCAATCTGATTTCCCTGTTTTCCGATTTTAACATATTGGATATTGATGGCACCCGATGTTGGCTCTTCTGTTTTCATAATTCGCGCTGCTAGATGGTTATTGTTCAATAAACAAGTAAGGGAGACAGGATGTTTTGACTATATCCTTTAAAATAAGAAGGCGTCTTATATCATTAAGACGCCATGCTACGGTCGATTGGTATCTCCGCCAATCTTGGTTGTTTTAATGCGATGGTGGTCTTTCGTCAATCCTTTTAATTTGTGCACCTAATGCCCTTAACCGTTCATCGATATTTTGGTAACCTCGTTCAATTTGCTCAATATTATAGATAACCGATCGTCCTTGAGCAGATAAAGCTGCGATGAGCAAAGAAACACCGGCACGAATATCCGGCGAAGTCATTTCAATTCCCCGCAACTTGAAAGCTTTATTCAAGCCAATCACGGTGGCACGATGCGGATCACATAGAATAATCTGCGCACCCATATCGATTAGTTTATCTACGAAAAACAAACGGCTTTCAAACATCTTTTGATGGATCAGCACATTTCCTTTGGCCTGTGTTGCGACAACGAGGACAATACTAAGCAGGTCAGGTGTAAAACCTGGCCAAGGTGCATCAGCTATGGTAAGAATTGATCCATCAATAAACGTTTCGATTTCATAATGTTCCTGTGCCGGAATATAGATGTCGTCGCCACGGCGCTCTAATTGGATGCCCAAACGCTTAAAAACTGAAGGTATAATACCTAATTCCTCATAATGCACATCCTTAATGGTTATTTCAGATCCGGTCATTGCTGCCAAGCCGATGAACGAGCCTATTTCGATCATGTCGGGCAACATCCGATGGGTGGTTCCGGTTAGCTTAGCCACACCTTCTATAGTCAAAAGATTCGATCCAATGCCACTTATTTTGGCACCCATTCGATTCAACATTTTACAAAGCTGCTGCAAATAAGGTTCGCAGGCTGCGTTATAAATTGTCGTTGTCCCTTCGGCTAAAACTGCAGCCATGACGATATTAGCCGTGCCGGTTACCGATGCTTCGTCCATCAGAATATATGTGCCCTTCAATTGGGTGGCATCGATATTGAAAAAATGATTATCTGGGTCGTATTGAAATTGAGCACCGAGTCTTTCCAAACCCAAAAAGTGTGTATCCAAACGCCGTCTTCCTATTTTATCACCACCTGGTTTAGGTATAGCTGCCTTTCCGAAACGTGCCAGTAGAGGCCCGACAATCATGATAGAACCTCTTAGGCTGCCGCCTTTGGACTTAAACTCGGGCGATTGAAAGTAGTCGATACGGATATTTTTAGCTTCGAAAGTATAGGTGTCTGGGTTCAGTTGTTCGATATCTACACCCAGATCGCCCAGTAATTCAATCAACTTATTAACATCCTTTATGTTAGGAATATTGCTTACTGTAACCTTTTCTGAAGTCAATAAAACTGCGGAAAGAATTTGTAGTGCTTCGTTTTTTGCTCCCTGAGGGATGATTTCACCTTGGAGAGGTTTTCCTCCATAGATTTCAAATGCATTCATTCGCCGTAATGTTAAAAAAACTAAACCGGCCTGTTATCGGTTGCCTTGTAGGAAATCGGATAATAAGCCGGTCGCTCAAAATTTTATTTTATAATTAATACCTTTTGGTATTGTTTTTCTTTTTGCCGTTGTTTTGCACCTTTTTCTGGCGATTTTTTTGGCCACCTCCATTATTCTGCTGGTTGGTATTGCCACTGCTTTTGGTTCGGTTTCCGGGAGGCGGGGTTTTAAACTCTGCCTTGGTTAAATTAACACTTTCATCGAGCACAAGTTCGCCGTTCGACATTTCCCGCAAATCTTGAATAATATGATCATCGGTCACTGAATCTTTGTTCCAGGTTACATAGGCCATTTTCATGAAATTAGCCATGGCCTGCATCATCTGTTTTTTTCGTTCGGGATCTTCAATTCTTTTTGCTTTTTCCATCATCAATTCGATGATATAGCCATAGTGCTTATATTTAATCCGATGTTGCGGATAGTTTAAAGTCTCTGGTTTAGCATGGATAGCTCCGGGAGTAGGCTTGGGATAAGGCGAATCGACATCAATCTGAAAATCAGAGATAATATGAAGATGATCCCACAACTTGTGCTTGAAATCCGAAACATCACGCAAATGAGGGTTTAAGAAGCCCATTAGGTCAATAACTACTTGTGCGTGACGGTTACGTTCTTCTTTGGTTGGTAATGTACAGATATAAGCTACCATATTCTGTACATTTCGGCCATATTCCGCTAATATTAATCTTTTGCGGGTACTATTATAGTCAAATTCCATTTTTAGTTACGAGTTATCAGTTGTGAGTTATGAGTTTACAGTTATGCTTTATCAATTATAGTTATGTATTATACGAGTTGTTTCAGCCTTGTAACTAGTAACGCATAACTCTTAACTTAATTATTAACAATTCTAAGTTTTGCAAATTTAAGCAACAATTGTTTCTGTCCTAATTCTTTGAAAAAAATTGTTGCTTTAATATCGGGTTTATTTCCTTCTAAGCCAATTACCTTGCCAAATCCGAAACGTTCATGCTCAACTTCCATGCCGATCTGCAAATTGCTGGTATCTGAAGGGGCAAAACCCGGTGTAGGTTGATGTGCTTTCGGTAAAATGGTTGTTGTGCGCGGCGTTACTTTCGGTTTAGGTTTACTAAACATATCTTGATTTTGCCCCCAGCTACCTCGTTCTTTGGCAAAACCATGTTCTTCAACTGTAGAAAGCTTGGGTGATTTAAAATCGAGGGCTAAGTAACGCGGATCCAATTCATCTATAAATCGGCTTGGCTCACAGTTATTCAAGGATCCCCAACGGTACCTTGAGGTAGCGTAGGAGAGGGTAAGCCTTTTTTCGGCTCGGGTGATGGCTACATAGAAAAGGCGTCGTTCCTCTTCCAATTCACTTCTCGAATTTAAGGAAAGCTGTGAAGGGAATAGATTTTCTTCCAGACCGACAATATAAACATGAGGAAATTCCAAACCCTTTGAAGAATGTATCGTCATCAGGGATACGGTATCGGCATTCGGATTTTTATCGTTATCATCGTTAGTTAATAAGGCAATGTCTTGCATGAAGACATCCAACCCTTTTTCCTCAATATCCTCTCGTTCACTAAATTCCTTAATCCCATTTAGAAGCTCTTGAATATTTTCATAACGGTTTAAACCCTCTACCGACTTATCTTCATAAAGATCTTTTAAAATCCCTGAATGTTGGGCAATATGCAGTGCTGTATCATAAGCATTACGTCCTTTCGATAATACCTGAAAGCTTTGAATCAATGAGCCAAAAGGATAAACAGCGCTGGCCGTACGCCCATCCAAGAAATGTTGCGGGTTGGAGACAACGTTCCACAAGCTGGTCTGATGTTGGTCGGCCGCAATAAAAATCCGTTCCACTGAGGTGTCGCCAATACCTCTTCTCGGATAATTGATGACCCGCTTCAGTGCTTCTTCATCATTAGGATTAAACGTGAGTCGGAAATAAGCAATAAGGTCTTTAATTTCTTTACGTTGATAAAAAGAAGTTCCACCGTAAATTTTGTAAGGAATATTTAATTTTCTTAAGGATTCTTCCAAAGCACGCGATTGGGCATTGGTGCGGTACAAGATGGCAAAATCTTTGTATTTTAAACTATGTAATGAACGATTCTGGACAATGCTTTCTGCCACCATTTTCCCTTCTTCGTTATCACTGAACGCTCGAACGACACTGATTTTTTCGCCAACTTCATTCTCCGAAAACACATGCTTTTTTAACTGATTACGGTTATTGGAAATTATACTGTTTGCGATGTTAACGATATTCTGGGTAGAACGGTAATTCTGTTCTAATTTGAATACTTTTAAATCCGGATAGTCCTTCTCGAAATTTAAGATGTTTTGGATATTAGCTCCACGAAATGCATAAATACTCTGCGCATCATCTCCAACCACACATATATTTTCATGCATGGCTGCCAAACGCTTTACTATCAGGTATTGTGAAAAATTAGTGTCCTGATACTCGTCGACCATCAGGTATTTGAATTTACTTTGGTATTTATAAAGAACTTCGGGATGGTCGTTAAGCAATACATTGGTTTTAAAGAGTAAATCATCGAAGTCCATTGCACCGGCTTTATAACACCGCTGTGTGTAGGTTTGATAAATTTGGCCTAATTTTCCGCGTCCTGCAGATTGATCTTCTGCTTGTATTTGGGCATTTTTTAAGTACTCAGCAACCGAAATCAAATTGTTTTTAGCAGCCGAAATGCGGTTATACACGAAATTGGCGTTATAGAGCTTATCATCTAACTGCATTTCTTTCAAAATAGCGCGCAGCAAACTTTTGCTATCGTCTGTGTCGTAGATCGTGAAATTGCTAGGATAGCCGATATAGGAAGCTTCTGCCCTTAAAATTTTTGCAAATACCGAGTGAAAGGTACCCATCCAGATATTTTTCGCTTCATTTCCGACAACTTGAGTAATCCTTTCGCGCATTTCTTTAGCCGCCTTGTTCGTGAAAGTCAACACCAAAATGTTAAAAGGATCAATGCCTTTCTGTATCAAATGCGCTACCCGATAGGTAATTACCCTGGTTTTGCCTGATCCAGCGCCTGCGACGATCATCACAGGCCCTTCCGTTTGTTCTACTGCTGCCCGTTGAGAAGAGTTTAGTCCTTTTAAATACTCCAAAATTATCCGTGTCTTATTTAAAGAGGCGTAAAGATAAGAAATATTTAGGTAACAGTAGTTAGCTATTAGACATTAGCTATTAGCTTTTTTAGCTTTATCCTTTCAATTCATGCCCCATCCTTATGCTATCAGATTGGATACCAATATTAGATTTCCAATAACTTACAGCTTTGGCCTTATGGGGTTTCACTTTTGGATTTTTACTTTTTACTTTTGGATTTTTACTTAGCATAATATGATACCTCAACTATACCCTTTCAATGTGCGTGTATATGGCCTTTTGATTAATCAGGATAACGAAATTTTAGTTAGCGACGAACAAGAATATGGCAAGCGTTTTAGCAAGTTCCCGGGTGGGGGATTGGAATATGGTGAGGGGCTGCGCGATGCCTTAAAAAGGGAATATCAAGAGGAATGTGGTGTAGAAATCGAAGTACTGGAACATATTTACACTACAGATTTCTATGAACATTCTTATTTTAACGATAGTCAAATCCTTTCTATTTACTATCGGGTACTCAATTTATCGCCGTTCAACCTGCCTTTTAAAAAAACACCTTTTGATTTCGATCAAACAGAAGGCGATGCTTTGCAAGCTTTTCGGTGGTTAAAACTGAATGAGGTGAAACTAACAGACCTTACTTTCCAAACAGATCGTATTGCGTTAAACGAATTTTTACAAAAATATACCTGAATTTTTGTTCTTTTTGTTCATTATACGCAAAAGTATTGCCTTAAAGTTACTTATTAAGTAGTTTTAGGCTAATATGTTTAGATACCTAATCCTCCTATTCCTGTACCTAAACAGTCATGCCCAAACCAACCCGGTAGCCTCTTTCAGCGCTATGGGGAATACCGGTACCGCATTGCAAGGTATAGGAAGTTTAACAAGCAATCCGGCTGGATTAAGCAGTTTGAAAACTGCTCAAGTGGGCAGCTATTACCAATCGAGTTTTTTGAATAATGATATCCGAACAATAGGAGCAGTTTTGGCCTTGCCCACTGCTTTGGGTGTTTTCGGCGTTCAGTTCAGTAATTATGGCGTCAGCAGGCTTTATGCAGACATTAAAGCCAGCCTGGTATTCAGTCGTTCCTTTGGTTCAAAGCTAGCCGTAGGCACTGCTTTTAACTATCATCAACTTCAGATTAACCGATATGGAACTAGTAAAGCATACTCAGTTGATCTTGGTGTACAATACATGTTTACACCTCAATGGATAATCGGTGCGCATGTGGCTAACTTTGGTAATGCCAGTTACGATGAAACAGCCCAAGCGATTATTCCGGTTTATTGTCGTTTAGGGACTAGCTACCGCGTACACGACCGCTTGTTGTTCAGTGCCGATGCCGAACAATTATTTTATGGACAGCACGTCGATTTTAGGACAGGCATCGAATACGGAATTAGTCGCCAGTTTTATTTTCGCGGTGGATTAGCATTCCATGAAATAAAGCAATTCTTCGGATTTGGGTTACAAATTAAAGGTTTATCATGTGATTTTGCTACAATGGTCCACCCCCGACTAGGACTTTCACCTCAACTTTTTGTTGCCTATGCATTTTAAAAGTTATTATTTCTTCTTGTCATGCTTGTTCTCTGTATTTGCTGTTCAGGCTCAAGTGGAAAATGTGCAGATTATCGAGGAATTAATGGAATCGTTAAGCGAAGATTTGGGAGAAGATTTCGATTATGCTGAACTGGCGGAGCGTTTACAGCATTATCAAGCACATCCAATTGATTTAAATAAGACGAATACAGATGAATTGCTAGCGCTTCGGTTTTTGTCGCCTTTCCAAGCAGAACAGATCATAAGCCATCGCGAGATTTCAGGAAACTTTGTTTCGATATATGAACTGCAAGCTGTTGAAGGCCTGGATTTAAACAGCATACGCTTTTTAACGCCTTTTGTACAGGTTTCTTCAAGCAATCAGCTTGAGGTAAAAAACCTAAAACAATTGGTGAAAAAAGGGAAGCAAGAACTCATGTTCCGCTACGGCCGAGTGTTAGAACAACAAAGGGGATATGCTATTGCAGACAGTGGCCGTTCGCGATACCTCGGATCACCAGATCGCCTTTTTTTGCGCTATCGTTACCGGTACGGCCAGAAGTTAAAACTCGCCATCAATATGAAAAAAGATGCGGGTGAACAGTTCTTTTCCGGTGCACAAACCTATGGTTTCGATTTTTACTCGGCTAGTATGGAGATTACAGATCAACACCATTGGAAAAGAATAATCATTGGCGATTATTCCCTGCAATTTGGCCAAGGGCTAGGTTTGTGGACCGGACTCAGCTTCGGTAAAGGGGCTTTCATTCAAAATATTGCCAGACAAGGTGTAGGTTTGCGCCAATATACATCGGCCAACGAATTTTCTTTTTTTCGCGGGGTAGCTGCAAGTTACGAAAGGAAAGCATTTAGCTTTACCCCCTTTGTGTCTTATAAACGGCTAACGGCGACCCTTCAGGATGATACATTAAATCAATATAGTGCCATTAGCCAAAGCGGCTTACATCGTACACCAAGTGAAGTACTCCATAAAGATAAGCTTGGTGAACTCCTGTATGGCGTTAATTTAGCGTACCGCAAACCGCGTTTCCATATAGGATTGACAGCTTATCAATATAGGCTTAGCGGTGAATTCGTTCCAAGATCGCTGTTATATAACCAATTTTCATTTCAGGGCCAATCTCTCGACAACATCAGTGCTTACTATCACTATAGCTTAAAGAATGTCTACGCTTTTGGAGAAATAGCCCATAACATAGATCGTGGATTTGCATTTTTGAATGGATTGGTTTTTCCTGTTTCCTCGCAGTGGTCAGTTGCCTTATTATACCGAAATTATCAAAAAACTTACGATACTTTCTATAGTCAGGCTTTCGCCGAAGGAAGTACAGTAACGAATGAAAACGGTTTTTACAGTGGCTTGATTTTTCAACCTAACAGACGGCTGCAATGGGTGGCTTACGTTGATTATTTTCGCTTTCCTTGGTTAAAATACCGTGTTGATGCACCCTCGTCCGGATATGATCTATTTACGCAATTGAGCTTCGTGCCAAATAAACGATTGAATTTCACCGCCCGTTACCGTTATCGAAAAAAAGAGGAAAACGGAACGGTCGATGTGGTTAATCTCCTTGTGCCGTTTACTCGGCAACAAGCGCGTTTATCTATGCAGTATGCACTGACTGATTGGCTTAATTTGAGAAGTCGTTTTGAATATGGCAGATATCGGAAGGAAGAACAAAACGAAAGCGCTTATTTATTTTATCAAGACTTCATAGGTAAACCAACAAAATCCAAATGGTCGGGAAATCTGCGTCTCGCCTTCTTTAGGACAGGAGGTTATAACTCACGTATTTATGCCTTTGAACAGGATGTTTTATATGCTTATTCCTTTCCGTTTTACAGTGAAAACGGTTGGCGATATTACCTCAACCTACGGTACACACTAGCTAAGGGGATAGACCTATGGGGACGTTATGCAGCGTTCTTTTACACCAACCAAGATCAGGTCGGATCGGCACTTGATCTGATTGAAGGACATCAGAAATCCGAAGTCAAACTACAGGTCAGATTCCAGTTTTAATGACAAAAATAACGTTAAATCGGTCTAAAGCACCCTATCTCCCATTTGTCTTTGCATTGAGTGCCGGCATTTTTTGCGCGGATCAGGTTCCTGCGTCACCAGTTTACTATAAACTAATCAACTTTTTCTTGATCCTGTTGACGATTTTAAATCTTATTTTATTACAAAAGCAGCTTCGTCCGAAGATTAACGGGCTTCCGGGGTTTGTTTTTATGTTGATTTTATTTTTTTTCGGATGGCAAAGTGTATGGAAATCCTTTCCCCAAATCAATCAGCAGCATTTTTCTCACTATTCAAGCAGCGTCGTCTTTGGTATTGTTGCCGACGAGCCGGTTAGTAGAGGAAATCAGGTACAGGTTAACCTTAAGGTTACTGCTTTGAAAGAGAAAAGAGGTGGGGTTATCCCTTCAACGGGAAGAATTATATTGTTTATTGATTTAGCAGATAATGAGTCGCTTCAACTTCATTATGGGGATGAACTTTTTTTTGAAGAAAAGTATCAATCTATTCCACCACGTTATAATCCTTACGGATTTGACTATCAGGCGTATCTCCATCATAAAAATATATGGTATCGGGCATACCTAACGGGTAGACAGGTTAAAAAAACAGGAAGAGTAGGAGGAAATCCCATTATCCGTACCACTTTATATTGGCGTAGGAAAATGTTGTCTAAATTTAGTGCATATGTTGATAATAAGGAAGCCAAGGCATTATTGTCTACATTAGTATTGGGCTACCGTGCAGATCTTGATCAACGTTTAGTGAATTTATATTCCGCTACTGGAACTATCCATATACTTTCTGTATCCGGTATGCATGTGGGGCTTGTTTTTGTTTGTTTAGCCTTTGTTTTGCGTGGAATGGAAAATGATTACCGGCTTGCGGTGATCAGGCTTTTACTCTTGTTGTTGGGTATATGGTTCTATGTTTTTCTGAGTGGTCTTTCTCCATCCGTATTACGGGCAGGATGGATGATTAGCTTTTTTCTGGTCGGTTCGGTTTTCAGAAGGCAGAACAATCGCTTTAATCACCTTGCCGCTTCAGCTTTTTTCCTTCTGCTGGATAATCCCAAATACTTATTTGACGTTGGCTTCCAACTATCCTATTTAGCGGTAGCTGGTTTAATTTGGGCGTTATTGCTGCGAGAAAGGAACGTGAAGAGCTCTAAGCGTTTACGCCATTGGTTTTCTCAATACTTGTGGTTATCAAGTATGGCTCAATTAGCAACCTTTCCCTTGATACTTTATTATTTTCACGCTTTTCCAGTATATTTTCTCGTTGCCAATCTTTTTATCACCCTACCCGTAAGCCTCATTATTTACGGAGGGTTTATATTGTTACTGTTGCCGTTTTCTATAATCAACGGTCATATTGCTCATATTTTAACCGCGCTGATTACTTATATGAATCAGTTTTTGCAAACTATTGCTACTTGGCCATATGCCACACTTCAAGGTGTTTGGATATCTTCCTTGCAATGTTTGCTCTTTTATTGTACTATTGTGATGGTTCTTTTTGCCTTTCAAATGACCGATAAAAGGGCACTTTATGGAGGACTATTATCCTTCCTCTTTGCAGGCTTTCTTTTCGATCAGAAAAAATATCAGCAATATCACCAAAGTACATTTATCGCATTTAACCTAAAAAAGGATATTGCCCTGTTTTTTATGCAAGATGGTATAGCCGTGCTGTATACGAACCTCGTTTCGTCGGTCGATCGACAATTGCAGTGGTATGTAGTGCCCCCCGTTGAGGCGTTAACGAATAAGGATCAACTTATCTGGATAACAGGAGAAAGATCAATAAATGAGAAGGATCTGTTCGTTGATAAACATCATATCCGGGTCAAAAGAAGAGAAGTGGCCATATTGGATGGAGAAGATCAAAAAGTACAAATTAGTGATGCAGTTAATTATGTGTTAATTCGCAATAATCCACCACTTTGGCGCCTGCAACAATTGAGCATGCAGAAGAGAGAAAATTTATGGATACTTGATGGGTCGAATACTGACTTTACTATCAACCAAATAACGAAGCTTGCCAAACGTATAAACATTCCCTATTATATACTAAAAAATAATTTTGCTTATGTTTGGAATGCTCATTAATCATGCAAATGTCCATTTACGAAATACTTGAACGATATTGGCGTTATCCGGCTTTTCGACCTTTGCAAGAAGAAGTAATCCAAAATGTATTAGCTGGGCGGGATACACTAGCATTAATGCCCACCGGGGGAGGAAAGTCCATTTGCTTTCAGGTTCCTGCTTTAGTAAAAGAAGGAATATGTATCGTAGTAACGCCATTAATTGCTTTGATGAAAGATCAGGTAGAGGAATTAAAAAAACGTGATATTCCGGCTTTGGCCATATTTGCCGGCATGAGTAAACGAGAAGTAGACATAGCTTTGGACAATTGCGTCTACGGTGGCGTAAAGTTACTCTATCTTTCGCCTGAGCGGCTATTGAATGATTTGGTACGCGAGCGAATACGGCATATGAACGTCAATCTTTTTGCGGTTGATGAAGCACATTGTATTTCGGAGTGGGGGTATGATTTTCGACCCGCGTACCTACATTTGGCCGAATTGAGGGAGCTGCATCCAAAAGTTCCTGTATTGGCATTAACAGCAACGGCAACGACTAGGGTAGTATCGGATATTCAGGAAAAGCTGCATTTCCGACCTGCAGCTAGTCGAGCTGTTTTTATTCGGAGTTTTGCGCGCCCAAACTTAGCTTATATGGCCTTGTATGAAGAGCATAAGAGCGGGCGATTGTTAAAAATTATTCGGCGTGTTGGTGGTAGTGGAATTGTTTATGTTAGAAATCGGCGAGAGACCCATGAAATAGCACGTTACCTTTCTTTAGAAGGTATTTCAGCCGACTTTTATCATGCCGGATTAACTACACCGGTCCGTTCTGCGAAGCAAGATGCTTGGAAACAAGGAAAAACACAGGTAATTGTGGCTACTAACGCTTTCGGGATGGGGATAGATAAGCCGGATGTCCGATTTGTTGTCCATTTGGATCTTCCCGATTCGTTGGAGGCCTACTATCAGGAAGCTGGGCGAGCGGGGCGGGATGGAGAAAAGGCCTATAGCGTTTTGTTGTACCATACGCAAGATAAACTTCGTTTGGAAAGAAATTTTGTACTTAGCTTTCCATCCATTCAGGAAATCACCCAAATTTATTATCATTTAGGAAATTATTTTCAATTGGCTTATGGGGCGGGACAATACTTGACTTTCGATTTTGATCTAGCTGATTTTTGTAAGCGTTATCAATTGGAAGCATTGAAAACCATGAGTGCCCTAAGGTTTTTAGAACGGGATGAATGGATTGCGCTAAGCGAAAATGTGTATATGCCATCGCGTTTACGATTTGAAGTAGATCCTGCCAATCTGTATCGTTTTCAGGTAGCCCATGCTCATCTTGACGGTTTTATCAAAACGATCCTAAGGGCTTATGGAGGTGCTTTCAATTATTATGTTTCATTTCGGGAACAAGATCTTGCCCGTAAAGCAATGGTTTCTCTTGAAACTGCCGTGAAATACCTTAATCAGTTGCGTCAGTATGAAATTATTAGTTATTTACCGCAAACGGATAAACCACAACTACAATTCCTTCAACCTCGTGCCGATTCTCAACATTTAAGCATAAATAAAAAGCATTTAGATCAGCGAAGAGAAGTGGGAAAGGAGAAGTTGAATGCAGTTTTAGATTTTTTAGCAGAAGATCGTTGTCGTTTATTAAAAATACTGGATTACTTTGGTGAAGATGAACAAAACGCATGTGGTATTTGCGATTATTGTTTACATAATCAACCGACCAATCAGATAGAGGATTTAGCTGGTAAAATGACAATAGAAGTGATTAACCTACTAAGTCGAGAAGCGTTACTTCTGGATGAATTAGTGAATAAATTGCAGTTGGGAAGCGAAACCGAAAAAATAACACTGATCCGAAATCTCGTGGATACCGGAAAATTAAAATACATTAACGGCAGATATAGTATTTGAATAACATTTTTGTTACAAATTGTCTTTTGAAAGTCATCTAATGTTTGTTTGCCCAATGTCTGTTTGCACAGTTAATAGGAGTTTCTATCTTTGCAGAAACCACATTATAAACGTATGAACTATGCTAACCTAAAGGATGAAGACCTGCTTTGTCTGCTTCAGGAGGATAATCACTTCGCTTTTAAAGAAATATATAAACGCTATTGGAAAATCTGCTATTTGCAAGTATTAAAAAAGTCGAACAATAAAGAACTTGCCGAAGAATTAACCCAAAGCATTTTTATTTCTTTATGGGAACGAAGGTATGAGCAGCACATTAATCAACTACCCGCTTACCTGCTTTCTGCCGTTCGTTTTAGTTTCATCAACCATGTAAAACGCCTCCTCCGTTTTGAACAGTATTTAAACCATAAGCAGGCAAAGCAAACGGTGGAGTACGATTCACTTGAGCAAGAATTGGCACTTAAAGATTTAAAGCAAGCCATAGAAAAAGGAGTTAGTTTATTACCGTATAAGACGCGGGAAGTATTCAGGCTAAGTCGCATGGAGTACCGCCCTGTTAAAGATATTGCCAGGCAGTTGAAAATTTCCGAAAAGGCAGTGGAATATCATATTACGCAATCTTTAAAAACCATGCGGATGGTATTGAAAGAATACCTCATTTTTAATTTACTTCTTTTTTCAGTCAGCTTTATTTTTCGTTAAAAAAAATATTTTTTTAGGGATGCACCCGACTTATTTTACTATATGATTAAAACGCATTTAAAATGCGATACCAATTATAGTAGATATGAGTCGCCAATTATTTCACCTATTGTTGGAACGTTATCTTTCTGGTACATGTACTCCTGAGGAAGAAGAAATAGTTAAACAATGGTATGATTTATTGGACCAAGAACAGACATTAGACTTATCTGATGTTAGTTTTGAAGAATTGGAGAATCGTTTATGGACCAAAATCAGCGAGGCTGCAAAGAAAAAAAAAGTTAAAACGAGGTATTTTGTTGCTAGAGATGGCTTTTGGATAGCTGCTTCACTATTTTTACCGTTGCTATTAATAGGTTTTTGGATTAACTGGAAGTTCAATTATTTGCCATCTTCGCCTCAATTTGCAAAGGTTCAGCACAGTCATCAGATATGTATCCAAAATAAGAAAAATAAGAAGAAAGAAATCCATTTACCTGATCATTCTAAGGTTATTTTATATCCGGGAGCTTCCATTGTATATCCTCGCTTTTTTTTAAGCGACAAACGTGAAGTTATTTTAACAGGTGATGCACGTTTCTTGGTTCAAGCAAATCCTTCGAAGCCTTTCTTCGTATTTCATGGCGATTTAATTACTCGGGTTTTGGGCACTGAATTTTTAATCAAGTCGGATACACATGCAAAGGAAGATGAGGTAATCGTATACAGCGGAAAGGTAGAAGTAATCAAAAGTGAAAAACACGAAAACTTCCTCAGGCGTTTAACAAGTTTGCCAAAAATAGCCCAACTTACCATTAACCAGCGGGTAATCTTAGCGCAAGAAAATAACGAATTTAGAGAAACCTTGGCCGAACGCCCCATTCCTCTTCATGAAGAAGATATAGGATCGACTAACTTTCAGGAAGTCACGCTAGCAGCGGTTGCTAAAGAACTTACGAGGTTATATGCTATTGACATACAAGTAGCGAAGGATTTACAGAAAGTAACTTTTACAGGAGATTTAAGTGATATGGAACTTTTTAAACAGTTGGAATTTATTTGTGGTGTAACGCAAAGTTCTTATCAATTATATGGAAAAACCATTCTAATCCATAAACTAAACAAAAACTAAACAAAACGCCTATGAATACGACATAAACGAACGCTGAATAAGTCTGGAAAAGACCACAAACAAAAAACGATAAAGTTGTGATGACTTTAATCAATATATAAACCAAAAAAATGTATTTATGAACTCAACATGTTTAACCAATCCCAAACAATTAAGCATGAAAAAGGCCAAGTCTATTTTTAGTTGGCTTATAACTAATTGTATTCCAATGAAAAAAGAACGAATTATTGCTTCAGTTAAAATGGCGATGAGATTATCCTTTATTCATGCACTTATCATTTTGGTAGGCACTTTTGCTACCTATGCACATCCTGCCGAAGCGCAAGGCGCATTAAAAAGAACCATCAATATCGCTGCTAAATCGAAAATGACCCTGAAGAAGTTCCTAGAAAATCTAGAAAGCCAGTCGCAAGTTAAATTTGTGTATAGCCCATCGATTATCCATACCAATCGGGTTGTTGATGTAGCTGCCCAAGCTAAAGAACTCAAAGAGGTTATGGATGAAGTCTTGATCCCTATGGGCATTACCTATAAAGTAGAAAATGAAACTATTCTATTGACCCAAAACACACAGGAAATGAAGGTGAGTGGAATAGTGAGCGATGCCAACACCAATGAGCCTCTTCCGGGGGTAAGCGTATTGGTAAAAGGATCAACCAATGGTATATTGACGAATGGCGCCGGCCAGTATGTGTTGACGGTTAAAGCCAACGATATCCTGGTCATTTCCTATATTGGTTACACCAGTCAGGAAATTCCGGTTCGAAGCGGCGTACAAACCTATAATGTTTCGCTTAAAAGTGAAACAAGTGATCTAGAGGAAGTAGTGGTAACCGGTTATTCGTCCCAACGGAAAAAAGATCTAACCGGTGCTGTTGCTGTGGTTGATGTTAATCAACTAAAAAGTCAACCGGCTGCCAGCCCGGTTGAAGCCTTGCAAGGTAAGGCAACAGGGGTGCAGATCGTTTCCGATGGTGCGCCGGGAGCGACACCCCAAATCCGTATTCGGGGTTATAGCACGATCAATAACAATGACCCTTTGTATGTGATTGATGGGGTTCCTTATGAGGGAAAATTGAGTTGGCTGAACTCGAACGATATTGAGAGTATGCAGGTCTTAAAAGACGCTTCGGCTGCTTCCATTTATGGTTCGCGTGCTAACAATGGGGTAGTAATTGTGACTACTAAAAAAGGAGCTGCGGGAAAAACGAACATTGGTTTAGATGTGTATTATGGTGTACAAAAGGCAAGGAGTAGTGCTTTTCCAGAGATGTTAAATCCACAGCAGTGGGCGGAAAATCTTTATCAAGGCTATCGTAATGCGGGCTTGGATCCGGTAAGTGCCTGGGGCAGGATGTACGGTTCGGGCGACAATCCGGTATTGCCCGATTATCTATTGGCCGGAGGGAAAGTTGGCGCTCAGATCACGGATGCCGATGTCGATCCTTCTTTATATAACTATTCTCGTGATAACACCACGTTTTACCAAATTACACGGGCAAATAAGGAAGGGACCAATTGGTTTAAGGAACTGACACATACCGCACCCATGCAAAACTATCAACTTAGCGCTACGGGTGGATCGGATGATGCAACCTATGCGATGTCTGGCGGATATTTTAAGCAACAAGGGGTGGTAATCAATACTGGTTTTCAACGGTTTAATTTTAGGTCGAATACACAGTTCAGTGCTTTTGATAAAAAACTACGCATCGGAGAAAATGCGCAATATTCCTATACAGAGAACTATGGAATAGGAGCCAATGTCAATACTTCGGGTGATTATCAAGGGGAAGGCAGTGTACTCGGTTTTGCTTATCGGATACAAAATATAATTCCGGTATACGATATTATGGGGAATTTTGCCGGTTCCAGAGGTGGTGCTTTAGGAAATGGTGAAAACCCGGTGGCCATCTCTTATCGGGCTAAGGATGATAAGTCTAAAAGCAACACGTTCTTTGGTAATGCTTTTGCAGAATACGATATTATCGATGGTTTAACATTACGCACCAGTTTTGGTATCCGCTACGAAAATTGGGGAACTATTGATATTACCTATCCTAATCCGGAATTTCAGGAAGGAAGTTTTAACAATGCCTTATCCGAAAATCAGGGGTACAATACCGAATGGACATGGACGAATACCTTGAATTATAAACCCAAGCTTGGAGACGACCATAGTTTGAACATTCTGTTAGGTACGGAAGCTTATAAAAGCAGAAGCCGCCAATTAACCGGTGGACGAAACAATTTCTTTATCTTAAATAGCCTGGATTATCTTTATCTTAGTCAGGGAAGTTCCAATATCAGCAATACCAGTACGGGTAATGTGGGATCCTTGTTCTCTTTATTTGGTAAAGCCGATTACGCTTTTAAAGATCGTTACTTGTTGAGTTTAACCGTACGTCGTGATGGTTCATCTAACTTCGGCCCGGATAATCTTTATGGCGTTTTTCCGGCAGCGAGTGCAGCTTGGCGGATTTCACAAGAAGAGTTTCTGAAAGATGCAACCTGGTTGTCTGATCTGAAGGTCCGTGCGGGATATGGTATTACCGGTAACCAACGGATTCCGACCTTCCAATACCTCAATCGCTTTTCGTCAACCATTGCACAGTCATCTTATCCAATAGGTGGAAGCTCTTTTGTAACGGGGATTTACCAGAATGCCTATAGCAACCAGGATATCAAATGGGAAGAAGTGAAATCCCTCAACTTAGGATTGGATTTTACCTTATGGAATGGTGATTTCGATGGGTCGTTTGACTGGTATGACCGAAAAACCAGCGATATGCTTTATCAATTGCCTTTACCTGCTATCGCAATTGGCTTGGGAACCTCCCCCTATGTAAACGTGGGAGATATGCAAAATAAAGGGGTTGAATTGTCTCTGGGCTACCATTATGGCAGAAGTGAGCAAAAGCCATTTACATTGGATATTACGGCAAATATTTCCCGGTATGTCAACGAAGTGGTTTCTTTAGCTCCGTCAGTAACGCAACAGGTATATGGTAACTTTAGAAGCCTGCAAACCACTATTTTGAGAGATGGTGCACCTTTTGGTTCGTTCTATGGTTATAAGATGATCGGCATTTACCAAAGTGACGAAGATCTTGCGAACAGTGCCACCTACTCGGGTGCGCGGGTGGGCGGACCTAAATATGAGGATATTAGCGGAAATGGAACCATTGGTCCGGAAGATCGCGATATTATCGGTAATCCACATCCTGATTTCCTTTATTCTCTGGGTATTAATGCGGCTTACAAAAACTTTGATGTCCAGATGTTTTTTAACGGCTCGCAAGGCAATGACTTATATGAAGCCACCCGTTATTTTACCGATTTCGGAACCTTCGCCGGTCAAACCAGTACGCGTTTACTGAATGCATGGAGCCCGACGAATACAAACAGCATGACGCCTTCGCCTTACCAGGGAGCTTCGGATTTCGAATATGCTTCTTCCAGCTACTATGTGCAGGACGGAAGCTTTTTCAGGATGAAGAACTTTCAGGTAGGATATAACTTTCCGGTGAAGAAGCTTTTTGGAGCTAATACCGACATCAACAAATTCCGGGTTTATTTAGGGGCAATGAACTTATTTACCATTACGAATTATACCGGTCTTGATCCAGAAGTTTCGCAAACCAATAGCACTTTCCAAGCTTTGGGAGTGGATTTTGGAGTTTATCCGGTAGGGCGTCAATATCTAGTAGGTTTAAATATTGGCTTCTAATAAATGATATTTCTGATCGTATGTATCAATTATCAGATTAAAAAACAAAAAATGTATTCCGATGAAAAAGAATAAAATTGCAATGTTAATAGGTGTTTCCTTCTTAGCCATAAGCTCGTGTAGCAAGTCTTTTTTGGAAAAAGTTCCACAAGGACAGCTATCAGACTCGCAGGTGGTAAGCAGCGAAGGTGTGGAAGGATTGTTGATTGGTGCTTATGGCCTCCTAAACGGGAATCAGGATGGAACTTGGGGAAATTATGCCTCTGCGCCGAGCCAATGGTTATTTGGTGAAGTGGCCTCTGATGATGCACATAAGGGAAGTGATGGAACCGACCAACCCAATATGAACCTGATAGAAGTGTATCAGCCAACAAGTACCAATGATAACCTTTCTGTTATGTGGACTCGTTATTACGAGGGCATTACCAGATGTAATAATACCTTACGGGTTTTGGCAGCCGATCAGGCTGGAGATAAGACGATTAGCAGTGAACGTGCGGTACAGATTCAGGCGGAGGCTCGCATGCTTAGGGCACATTATTATTTTTTCCTGGTAAGGGTATTCAAGAATATTCCCTATATCGATGAAAATACGCCGACAGACGAAGCGAAGACGAAACCCAATGATACCGATGTGTATCCGATGATTTTAGCTGATTTACAATTTGCTGCGGAAAACCTGCCGGTAGAAAAAATAAACGGGCAAGTTGGTCGGGTAGACAAGATGGCGGCTGAAGCGTATTGGGGTAAAGTATTGTTGTATCAAAAGCAGTATGCTGAAGCGCTTCAGCATTTTACCACGGTAATAGCGGGAAAAGATATTACCTCCATGCCGTATCAGGATAATTTTGACGTAACCACTGAAAATGGCCCTGAATCTATTTTTGCTGTACAGCATGCCATTAGTCCGGATGGAAATGGTGACAATGCCAATGTTGGAGATATGTTGGCTGGATTGTATGGTACTTCGCCTGTGGGCTGCTGTGGGTTCTATCAGCCGACTTTCGATTTGGTGAATGCTTTTAAAGTGGATGAGCAAGGATTGCCCTATTTGGACGGATCTTATCGGGAGAATCCTTATAAATCAGATTTTGGTTTAACAGGTTCGGCTAAAGATAATTACCAATTGGATGTTAATCTGCGTTTTGATCCTCGTTTGGACTATACAGTGGGTAGAAGGGGTGTTCCTTACTTGGATTATGGTACCATGCCTGGCGATGCATGGATTCGTTTGGCCAGCTATGCAGGACCTTTTGTAGGCAAGAAAAACCAGGTTCCGGTTTCGCAGTTCCCTTCACACACCGTTTCCGGCGCAGCCTACATTAATGATTTGAACGTAAACCTGATCCGTTTAGCTGACGTGATTTTAATGGCAGCGGAATGTCAGGTAGAATTGGGAAATTTAAGTGAAGCCTTACGCTTGGTGAACTCCGTTAGAGCAAGGGCTGCCACGTTACCGCCGATTACAATTGGGGAAACGCCGGCGGCGAAATACGATGTCAAGCCTTATCCTTCCTTCCCGAGCGTAGAATATGCCCGGAATGCCGTACGGTTTGAACGCCGATTGGAACTGGCCATGGAAGGTCATCGGTTCTTTGACTTAGTCCGCTGGGGCATTGCGAAAGAGGTGCTGGAAAGCTATTCCGGATTTGAAGGCGGATTTTTACAATCCTACCGCAATCTTACTTTCGATTCCCGAAATGAATATTTCCCTATACCGCAAGATCAGATCGATCAAAGTAGTGGAAGTTTAAAACAAAATGAGGGTTATTAAAAGGTAACCAAAAAAAAATAAAAGCTGCGTCAAACCTAAATTGGCGCAGCTTTTTTTGTCTTTTTCTTATTGTAAGGATAATTTTATCTAAGTTTGGGACAATAAAGAAAGGATAATCTAATCACAGTGAAAAAGAATGACAAATCCACAATTCGCGCGTGGGCTATGTTCGATTGGTCGAACTCGGCCTATAATCTGGTGATTACTTCTACTATTTTTCCAGCTTATTATACGGCCATTACAACCACAAAAGCATATGGTGATGTGGTACATTTCTTTGGTATACGATTCATCAACACCGCCTTAGCCAATTATGCCCTGGCTTTTGCCTATTTGGTTATGGTATTGGTGTTACCCGTTTTATCAGCGATAGCCGATAATCGTGGGAATAAAAAATCTTTTATGCAATTTTTTACCTATTTAGGTAGTATTGCTTGTATGGGTTTATTCTTTTTTAAATTGGAAACATTGGAATGGGGAATTATCTGCAGTATTTTTGCTGCCATAGGATATATTGGAGGTGTTCTTTTTAATAATGCGTATCTTCCTGAAATTGCAGCTATTGAGGAACAAGATCGGGTTAGCGCCCAAGGTTTTGCTTTTGGTTATATCGGAAGTGTTATCTTACAGTTGATTTGCTTTGTGTTTGTGTTGATGCCTGAGCGTTTTGGTATAGTCGATCCCAGTTTTGCACCACGTTTATCTTTTTTATTGGTTGGCCTATGGTGGCTTGGCTTTTCACAAATCCCTTTCCGTAAATTGCCGATAGGCAAGCCCAGTGGAAAGCCCTATAATAAACGAATATTGAAAAATGGTTTTGAGGAGCTACATTTAGTTTGGTCGAAAATAAAACAGCTACATTTCCTAAAGCGTTTTCTAACCGCCTATTTCTTTTATTCAATGGGGGTTCAGACTACCATGTTGGTGGCTGCCGCCTTTGGCGAAAAGGTTTTGCATTTAGGAACGTCTAACCTAATCATTACCATTTTGATTATTCAATTAGTGGCGATCATAGGAGCCTATCTCTTATCTTTTTTGACCAAACGTTTTGGTAATATTCAGGTTTTGACGATTGTTGTCTTGCTATGGATCGGTGTATGTATTGGAGCTTATTATATTTTTACTGCTGTGCAATTCTATTGTTTGGCAGGATTGGTCGGGCTAATTATGGGGGGGATTCAATCCTTGTCGAGATCCACCTATTCTAAACTTATTCCTGAAGAAGAAAGCGATACAACCGCCTTTTTCAGCTTTTATGACGTGACCGAAAAATTGGCTATTGTTATTGGATTATTTTCTTTTGCTTGGATAGAAGAGCAAACAGAAAATATCCGCTATTCAGCCTTATGCTTGGCTTTATTCTTCATCATCGGTTTAATCTTTCTGATTCAGTTAGGCAACCAAAATAAAAAAGCCAAGCCTTCGTTAAAACATATTTCGTAGTTTAGCAAGTAAATTCACTTCCCAATATGACCGTTGATCTTTTTGTGCCCTGTTTTATTGACCAGCTTTATCCAGAAACAGCTTTCAATACCGTAAAAGTTTTGGAAAAAGCGGGCTGTAAGGTAAACTACAATCCTGAGCAGACATGCTGCGGGCAACCAGCCTATAATGCAGGTTTTTGGGATGAAGCTAAAACCGTTGGGCATAAATTCCTGAAGGATTTTGAAAGCGCCAAATACATCGTTTCGCCATCAGCCTCATGTACCGGAATGATTAAAAATGCGTATAGCGATCTTTTTACAAATTCGATGGTTCATAACCAATGCCGAGCTGTACAGTCGAGTATTCATGAGCTGGCTGATTTTCTAATTAATGTGCTAAAAAAAGACTATTTCGGTGCCGAGCTCGAAGGTAGGGCAGTATATCATGATTCCTGTTCTGCTTTGCGTGAATGCCGGATAAAAGAAGAACCACGACAACTACTACAGCAGGTAGATGGTTTAGAATTGGTAGAAATGCGCGATACCGATATGTGTTGCGGCTTTGGTGGTACCTTTTCTGTTAAGTTCAGCGCAATATCCAGCGCAATGGCTGAACAGAAAGTTAATCATGCACTAGCTGCCGGGGCCGAATACATTATCTCTACTGACGCCTCTTGTTTATTACAGCTCCAAGCTTATATCGATAAACAGCACTTGTCTCTAAAAACCATGCATCTTGCGGATGTGTTAGCTCACGGTTGGGGAAACGTTTGAGTAAAAAAATCGTTACTTGGAGCATCATTATTATTTTAATATATTGCTTGCTATTAAACCTTAAATAGCATGAATAATAGAAGAGCATTTTTAAAGCAACTGGGCTTTAGCGCCCTTAGTTTATCCGCTATGGGTGGCCTGGCTTTTGAAGCGTGTGCATCATCCCAAAAACCTTACTTTTTCGATATATCGCTAGCGCAATGGTCATTTCACAAATCCCTTTTTGCCAAAAAAATGGATAATTTGGATTTTGCCGAAACAGCTGCAAAGCAGTTTGGAATTCAAGCAGTTGAATATGTTAATCAGTTTTTTAAGGATAAGGCTAAAGACCAAGCCTATTTAAAAGAGATGCTTAAACGTGCTCAGGATAATGGAGTAACCAATGTGGAAATTATGATTGACGGGGAAGGGGACTTAGGGAGTACAGAGATAACAGCAAGAAAAAAGGCAGTGGAAAACCATTATAAATGGGTAGAAGCCGCTAAACTTCTGGGATGTAAATCGATAAGAGTAAATGCTGCAGGCAAGGGTACAGCAGAAGAAGTAAAGGCGGCTGCTATAGAAAGTTTACATACTTTGAGCGAATTTGCCGCACCGTATGCCATTAATATCATGGTTGAAAACCATGGTGGACTTTCATCTAACGGGCAATGGTTAAGTGCGGTGCTTAAGGAAGTGAATTTAGAAAATTGCGGCACTTTACCAGATTTTGGCAATTTTTATGAATATGATCCTTACCAAGGTGTGGCCGATATGATGCCCTTTGCCAAGGGGGTGAGCGCCAAAAGTTATGATTTTGATGCTGAAGGCAACGAGACGAAAATCGATTATTTTAAAATGATGAAAATTGTTAAAGATGCAGGCTTTAAAGGTTATATCGGTATCGAATACGAAGGGGATAGGTTGAGTGAAGAAGAAGGGATAAAAAAAACCAAATTACTATTGGAAAAAGTCGGAGCTGCTTTAGGTTAGTTGTTATCAATCTTAATTCCATTATCATTACTTATCTAATTCCAATGATTATATTGGGACAATTGTTGATTAACTGTTGGGCATCATGACTGGCCGGTGCGTACCTAATAATTGACGTTTGCTGTGAAGCTACCTTATTAAAATACAACCTCAATGAATCAGAAAAATATTTCGAGACGAAATTTCATAAAAAAATCAGTTGCTACTGCAGCAACATTCACCATCGTTCCGCGCTTTGTGCTTGGTGGACAGGGCTTTTTGGCACCAAGCGATCATTTAACAAAAGGCATTATAGGTGTTGGAGGAATGGGACGAGGCCATATCCGTTATGGAGGTACTAAAACTGTAGCCATTTGCGATGTGGACACGCGACACTTGGCTTTAGCTATGAAGCAGATAAGCGATTCGGGCGTTAAGCAATTTGCTGATTATCGGGAATTGATCCAATTGCCTGAAGTTGATATTGTACACATCGCCACCCCTCCGCATTGGCATGGCATTATGGCTGCTGAAGCAGCAAGGGCAGGTAAAGATATCTGGTGTGAAAAGCCAATGACTCGTACTATAGGCGAAGGGAAACGGGTGAAAGAGGTTGTTCAGCAATATGGACGAATTTTTCGATTGAATACTTGGTTTCGTTTCCAAGATACTTTTTATGGTATGGGAGTTCCGGTAAAGAAAATAAAAAAGTTAGTAGATAGTGGTTTATTGGGATGGCCATTAAAAGTCACGGTAAGTAGGCACACCGGGTTCGACTGGAAATTTTACTGGGTAGGAAAGGAGAACCTTAAACCTGAACCAGTGCCAGCGGAGTTGGATTACGACAAGTGGTTAGGCCCTGCGCAATACCGGCCTTATAATGCGCATCGTGTGCATCAAACCTTTAGAGGATACTGGGATTATGACGGAGGAGGCTTAGGTGATATGGGCCAACACTACCTCGATCCCATTCAATATTTTCTTGGCAAAGATGGAGAAAGCCCCGTTATGGTAGAAGTGGATGCACCACAACAACATGCCGATGCCGTAGGTGTTTGGCGTCGGATAAGCTATACTTATGCAGATGGTTGTAAAATTGTATTAGATGGGGAGGGTAGGGACAAAAACGTTCCGTATATCGACGGTCCTAATGGGAAGTTATTTCCAGGATTTATTTCCGATATCGCGAATTTAGAACAAAAATTAGCCGCATTTCCTGAACCAGAAGAGCAGGTAACTGATTTTATCGAGGCCGTGAAAAAAAGACAAAAATTTGCTTTAAATGAGGAGAATGGATTCCGCTCTTGTACCTTGGTAAATATGGGTAAAACCGCCTTACAGCTAGGAAGATCATTGAAATTTGATTCGGACAAGCAATTATTTATAGATGATGAGGCCGCAAACCGCTTAATTGATCAACCGATGCGTGCACCTTGGACGATTTAACTACATAAAGTAATAGCAATAAATCGCTCCACAAAAAAGGAAAAACAAAATGAAAAAAATAATATACATTACTGCTTTCGTTTCATTGCTATTGCCTATTTCCTTGTCGGCACAACAAGATGCAAAGCGAAGGTCAACCAAAATCGCCGATTTACTGGCTATTCAGCCGGCAGCTGAATCCGACCAGTTGACGGCTGCCATGCAGCAATTGGATCGCTTTACGGCTCAGGATATCACTGGTTTGCTTTTAGGGCTCAAACCACAAGGTGGCGACAATGCTAGAATAGAATATGCTACCAATAGCTATGCCTATTATGTCATGCAACCCGATAAGGAAGTGATGCGCGCTAAATTTGTGCAGGGTGTAACTGACGCTTTATCACAGTTATCCGATAAAGATAGCAAAGGTTATCTTTTAAATTTACTTCAAATTGCAGGAAAAGATGATGCAGTATCCGCCGTAGCATCCTGTTTAGCTGATGGCTATCTGGCTGATCGGGCAGCAAAAACATTAGCTCGTATTCACAGCCAGGCATCAGGCAATGCGTTGCTGGCGGCACTTGCCTCGACAAAAGGCGCTGCTCTGGTTTCCGTCTTGGAAGCTTTGGGAGACGTGCATTATGGGGCTGCTGAGAGGCAAGTGATTCCCTACGCCAATTCAACAGATTTGCAGCAGCGAAAAACGGCACTTTATACCTTGGCCCAACTGGGTATGCCTGGTTCTGAGGAGACCCTGCGGAAAGCTGCTGAGGCAGTTCATTTTGGTTATGACGAAGCTAATGCAACTGCTGCTTATATCAGTTATGCCAATCAGCTGGTCAAAAAAGGTGAGGAGACCATTGCTGAGAAAGTGGCCGAAACCTTGTTGAAGGCTGGCAAAGATCAGACGCCCACACGAATTGCCGGATTAACCATCATGAACCGTCTAAAAGGCCAAAACTATACTGCTCAATTGGTCAAAGCTGCCCGAAGCGATAATCCCGTTTATGGTATTGCCGCTCTCAAATTAGCGGCGCCGACGCTAAAGGGGAATGCCGTAAATCAGTGGGGAAAAGCGATAAGGAAAACACCTCCTTTAACTCAAGCCGCCATCTTGCAGGCTTTGTCGAATACAAACGATAAAAATGCCCTTCCCTATGTGGAGAAGGCCTTGGATAACCGGGATACTTTGGTTCGGCAATCAGCCATTAAAGCCTATGCAAAATTGGGGGGAACAACCGCTCTGCCACGGTTATTGGAACTATTGGCTGATGCCGAAGAAACAGACCGCAAAGCGATGAAAGAAGTATTGCTGACGATGAAAGGTGATAGACTTTCCGAAGCGCTCATCCGTGCCTTAGATCAGGCTACACCGGCTAACCAGCTGCTTTTCATGGAGGTTTTAGCTAATCGACAGGCAAAGGAAGCCTTCAAGCCTGTAAGTCAACTGTTGAAATCAGAAAATGTTGAAGTAAAAGCCGCAGCTTATCAGCATTTAGCTGCTTTAGCTGATCGCGAAAATATTCCTTTTCTAATTAGCGATTGGCAGAACAGCCAAGATACTTCGGAAATACAGGCTCTACAGCGAGCGTTAATCGCCGCGGTCGTTCAAGGAGAAAGCCAGGAAGAAGCGATAACTGAAGTTCTGTCGGCTTATAATCAATCTTCTCCTCGGCAGCAAACCCGATTTTTACAATTGTTTGGTGGCATTGGCAAAGGAATCGTATTAAAACCGGTTCTTAACGCTTTGCAGGACAACGACCCTACCCATAAAAACGAAGCTGTCATGGCTTTAGCTAACTGGAAAGATCCCCATGCATTACCAGAATTAATAAAATTAAGTCGAAATGTAAGCGATGAAACGCAAAAAAATGCACTAATAAAAGGAATTGTGCGATTGGTGGGGCAAGCTACTTTTCCGGCAGAACAAAAAGTACTCCTACTGCGGGATGCGATGGAGGTAGCTGCGGAGACAACACAAAAAAAAATGATCCTGAATGCCATGCAAGCCAGTCCTACCTACAATGCACTTATCTTTTCGGGCCGGTATCTTGACGATCCAGCGTTGAAACCTGCAGCAGCGATGGCGGTGCTCAATATCGCACTGGCTAATCCAGATTTATATGGCGTGGATGTTCGTTCTGTTTTGGATAAAACCCTAGACGCTTTGAGTGGTAACGACAGCGATTATTTAAAGCAAGCCTTATTGAAACATATAGCCGAATTACCGAAAAGGCAAGGATGGGTAGCCTTATTTAACGGAAAAGATTTAAAGGGTTGGAAAGGCTTAGTGGAAGATCCGATTAAGCGATCGAAAATGAGCAACAAGGAGCTTTCTGTTGCGCAGGCGAAAGCTGATGAGATTATGCGGCAAGGGTGGTATGTGAAGAATGGTACACTCTATTTTAATGGTAAAGGAAGTAATATAGCTACTACAAAGCAATATGGTGATTTCGAAATGCTTGTCGACTGGAAACTGAGTCCGATTGGAAAAGAAGGTGATGCGGGTATTTATCTCCGAGGAACACCACAGGTACAGATATGGGATACGTCCCGTGTAAATGTAGGGGCCCAGGTTGGATCCGGCGGTTTGTATAATAATCAAAAAAATGAAAGTAAACCTTTATTAGTAGCCGATAATCTGCTTGGCGAATGGAACACATTTAAAATTAGGATGAAAGGTGATAAAGTCACGGTATATTTAAATGGGCAACTAGTAACTGATAGTGTAACTTTAGAAAATTACTGGGATCGAAGCCTACCCATTTTTCCAATAGAGCAAATCGAGTTGCAAGCACATGGAACGGAAGTTGCTTATCGCGACATCTATATTCGCGAGCTTCCCAGAAGAGAAGTGTTCCGGTTACCTGCAGAAGAAAAAAAAGAAGGTTTCGAAGTTTTGTTTGACGGCACCAATTTAGACGCTTGGACAGGGAATACCAACTCTTATCAAATCAGTGAAGAGGGTACCCTGGCATGCTATCCATCAGAAGATTCAGGTGGAAATTTATATTCAAAGGAGGAATATAGTGATTTTATTTACCGCTTTAGTTTTCGCCTAACACCGGGAGCGAATAATGGTATAGGCATTCGCGCACCGATGAAAGGGGATGCTGCTTATGTAGGTATGGAAATCCAAGTATTGGATCACGACGATCCAATCTACAAAACCATTAAGCAGTATCAATATCACGGCTCTGTATATGGTGTTATACCAGCTAAGCGAAGCGTTCTGAAACCAGTAGGTGAGTGGAACGATGAAGAAATCTACGTAAGAGGTAATAAAATAAAGGTAACCCTGAACGGAGCCATTATTTTGGACGGCGATATTGCGGAAGCGTCAAAGAATGGAACGATAGATGGCAAAGACCATCCGGGTTTGAAACGGAAAAGTGGTCATTTAGGTTTCCTTGGTCACGGGTCTGAGGTACATTTTAAAAACATAAGAATAAAGAGGCTTTAGTTAGCTATTAGCCATTAGCTTTTAGGCCTTAAGTATAGCTAATAGCCAAAAAATACCTAGAAATAGGTATGTTTTAGCTTTGCGTTGTTACTTAGATTTGTTTCATCTGGTGTTGTCGATACAGAAGACATTAAGCCATTTGTAAATTCAGTTTAGGTTGACAAAAACTCATGTTTTAGCCCGGTACCCCAAAAGCCGGGTTTTTTATGATCGATCTTCTTTTGGTTATTGGATTCTAAATTCGTTATTTAGTAATGAACGAAACCGTACTATGCAATTTATCTGATCAAAGAAACGCTTTTGCCTGTGAATAACTTATTCTTAACAATGTATACCTTGTTCCTTTTCTGCACGATAAGCCGTGCCTACACACAATTACTGCCATTTGTGCAACCGCTTTCGGGAACGGCCTCCAGCACTACTCCTGCTTCAAAACAACATAGCGAAGCACAGTCTGAGCAGTTTGCCAATACTATACCGTCAGTAGGCCCGCCTTTTGCCATGACACAATGGACACCCCAAACAAGGGAAACTGAACAGAAATGTCAAGCGCCTTATTATTATGCCGATACTGTCATTAATGGATTTAGGGCAAGTCACTGGCTAAGTGGTTCTTGCGTTCAAGATTATGGTAGCTTCAGTATTATGCCAATAAGTGGTCGTTTAACAAATGTTTTAACGAATTATGGAAGCGCCTTTCGCCATACTTCCGAAATAAGTTCGCCTGCCTATTATCAAGTTGATCTCGACCGTTACAACCTTCGGGTCGAAATCAGTGGTACTTGTCGATCTGGTCTGTTAAAAATTACCGCTTTAAAAACGGATAGTGTATATCTATTGGTTAGGGCAAATAGCGATGAAAGCTTAGGACGCTTGTCTCTATCGGAAAGTGGCGATATTGAGGGAAAAAATCCGGTACACCGAATTTATGAAGGATCGGGGAAGTATGCCGGCTTTGACACCTTTTGTTATTTGAAAACGGAACAAAAAGCATCCAAAAGCGGCGCTTTTAAAGAAGGAAAATTATTAAGTACAAGCATAATTGACGGGAATCAAACGTCGGGAATTTACCTTGGTTTCTACTTAAAAAAAGGTGAAACGTTAAAAATTAAAATGGGTACCTCATTTTCCAGCTTAGATGGTGCTCGTCACAATCTGGAGCAAGAGATACCCGACTGGGATTTTGAGCGGGTAAAACATGAGCTTAGTAGGCTTTGGGAAAGAAATTTAGCCAAAGTTCAGATAACTGATGCTGATCAGGAAAAAAAGAGGGTATTTTATACGGCCATGTATCACGCCTTGCAGCATCCTAGGACATTTAACGATATTGATGGGACTTATCCAAAATTCGCAGGTAATCATAATTTACTTAAACAAGAAGATGCCAATTATTATGATGATTTTTCGACATGGGATATTTATCGTGCACAGGTTCCTCTACTCGAATTGATAAAACCGGAAATAATAAATGATCTGATCGCATCATTAGTACAGAAAGGAGAACAGGGTGGTTGGCTCCCCATATTTCCCTGTTGGAACAGCTACACTGGCGCGATGATTGGTGATCATGTTGTTTCCATAATTTCATCGGCTTATTTAAAAGGATTTAGAGGCTATGATGCAGATAAAGCCTATGCGCTTATGCGTAAAAATGCTTTCGATATGGCAGATTCTGTCGACTATAAAAATGGTTTAGGAAGAAGAGCTTTGCAATCCTATCTTCGTTATGGCTATATACCCTTGGAGGATAGTGTTCCAGATGCGTTTCATCAAAAAGAACAGGTAAGCCGTACATTAGAATACGCATACGACGATTATGCATTGGCGCTGATGGCGAAAGCCCTCGGCAAAGAGAAAGACTATAACGATCTGATTAGACGCGCCGAAAACTATAAACATGTTTTTGATCCCGATGTACGCATGATGCGTGGACGTTATGCCGATGGCAAATGGTACGAACCTTTCCAAGCAGATAAGCGTCAGTTTTATATTACGGAGGGAACACCGCGGCAATATACGTTTTATGTTCCACAGCATATCGAAGGGCTTATACAGCTCATGGGTGGGAAGCAAGTGTTTGAGGAGGCTTTGGATAGCTTATTTAAGGGAGCTTATTACTGGCATGGAAACGAACCAGGCCATCAGATTCCTTTTTTATATAATTATACGAATGCCCCTTCGAAGACGCAGCGGCAAGTTCGCCGCATTCTGTCGGAAGAATACGCAAGCGGACCAGGAGGATTAAGCGGAAACGATGACGCCGGTCAATTATCGGCATGGTATATTTTTGCTTCTCTCGGATTTTATCCCGTAAATCCCGTTTCGGGAACTTATCAATTAACTACTCCCAATTTCCAATCGTTTAGTTTGTCTCTTGCAAATGGTAAAAAATGGACGGTCAGTTGCGATTACTCGCCAAATACACACCCTTTTATGAAAGCAGTACGCTGGAATGGGAAGCGATTGACACGAAGTTTTTTTACCTATCAAGAATTGATGCAAGGTGGAAAAATAGAAATCGAATTGTCTGATAAGCCTCAACAAACTTTTGGTAATAATATGGAATGAGGCTGCTACTTTCTGCTTTCCGCTCCTTATCTTTGTGCAGATAAGAAATCACATAGTAAGTGATGGCATTTTTTTATTAACAAATTAAAAATCATAGTTGTAGATGATTAAAATCACATTGCCGGATGGTTCCGTCCGCGAATACGAAAAAGGAACAACTTCCTTACAGATTGCACAATCGATTTCTGAGGGCTTAGCCCGTAACGTACTAGCTGCCGAAGTGGATGGGCAGGTTTGGGACGCTACCCGTCCAATTGAACAGGATGCCCATGTACGTTTATTGACGTGGAACGACAAGGAAGGAAAAGCGACATTTTGGCACTCCTCAGCGCACCTAATGGCCGAAGCACTAGAAGCGTTATATCCGGGCACAAAATTTGGCATCGGACCTGCCATTGAAACTGGCTTTTATTATGATGTAGATTTCGGCGAGCAGCCGTTCTCGTCTGACGATTTCAAAAAAATCGAAGATAAGATGTTGGAACTGGCCCGTAACAAATCGGTTTATACGCGTAAATCTGTATCGAAGGCTGATGCCTTGGCATACTTTACCGAAAAGGGAGATGAATACAAATTGGATCTGATTAAAGACCTGGAAGATGGAAAGATTACCTTCTATACCCAAGGAAATTTTACTGATTTATGTCGTGGTCCACATATTCCCAATACCGGTTTTATTAAGGCGATTAAATTAACGAATGTAGCAGGGGCCTATTGGCGTGGCGACGAAAGTCGTAAACAGCTAACCCGGATATATGGCGTTACTTTTCCAAAAGCAGGAGAATTGGCCGATTATCTTAAGATGATTGAAGAGGCCAAAAAGAGGGACCACCGCAAGTTAGGTAAAGAATTGGAATTGTTTGCCTTTTCCGAAAAGGTTGGCATGGGCTTACCACTTTGGTTGCCCAAAGGTGCGGCTTTGCGACAAAAATTGGTGGATTTCTTGCAAAGGGCTCAGATAAAAGCAGGGTACGAACCGGTTGTCACGCCACACATCGGCCATAAAAGTTTGTATGTAACGTCTGGCCATTATGAAAAATATGGAGCTGATGCTTTTCAACCTATAAAGACACCACAGGAGGGAGAGGAGTTTTTCTTAAAACCCATGAATTGCCCGCATCATTGTGAAATCTATAAAACAAAGCCTCGATCGTATAAAGATTTGCCCGTACGTTTTGCCGAATTCGGGACGGTGTACCGTTACGAACAAAGTGGGGAATTGCATGGCTTGACTCGTGTGAGAGGTTTTACCCAGGACGATGCTCACTTATTCTGTAGGCCCGATCAGGTAAAGGACGAATTTAAGAAAGTTATCGATCTGGTATTGTATGTCTTTAAAGCGTTGGGTTTTGAGGATTACACGGCTCAAATTTCTTTGCGCGATCCAGCGAATAAGGCAAAGTATATTGGTTCGGAAGAAAACTGGCTGTTGGCAGAGGCGGCTATTATCGAAGCCGCAGAAGAAAAAGGATTGAAAACCGTTGTTGAGCTTGGAGAAGCCGCTTTTTATGGACCTAAACTCGATTTTATGGTGAAAGACGCATTGGGCCGTAAATGGCAGCTGGGTACGATACAGGTAGACTATAATTTACCCGAGCGTTTTGAGTTGGAATATACAGGTAGCGACAATCAGAAACATCGTCCGGTAATGATCCATCGTGCACCCTTCGGCTCCTTAGAGCGTTTTGTAGCCGTGCTTATTGAACACTGTGCTGGTGAATTTCCATTATGGCTTGCTCCAGAACAGTTTATTATTTTGCCCGTTTCGGAAAAATATGAAGAATATGCAAAAAAACTTTTAGAATCGTTAAATAATACCGATATTCGCGGTTTGATTGATTTGCGAGACGAAAAAGTAGGAAGAAAAATTCGTGACGCCGAGGTGAAAAAACTGCCTTATATGCTCATTATAGGCGAAAAAGAGGTGGAGAGTGGCACGATTTCTGTTCGAAAACATGGCGAAGGTGATTTAGGCAGTATGACTGCTGAAGCCTTTGTTGAGCAATTAACAAAAGAAATAACCGTTTAATTAAAGGAAAAATTTGGCATTAGGAAAACCAGGAATAAGAGGGCCACGTGCTCCTTTTAAGAAAAAAGAACCCGATCATCGAATTAATCAACACATTAGGGCGGCAGAAGTTCGCTTAGTTGGTGAAAATGTGGAACAAGGGGTTTACCCAATTAAACAAGCGTTGGCTATTGCCGATGAGCTTGATCTTGATTTAGTGGAAATCTCTCCAAATGCAAATCCTCCTGTCTGCAAGGTTGTTGATTACAGCAAATTTGTTTACGAGCAGAAAAAGAAACTTAAAGAAATTAAGGCAAATGCCAAACAAACGGTAATCAAAGAAATTCGCTTCGGGCCAAATACGAGCGACCATGATTTCGACTTTAAGTTAAAGCATGCAATCAAGTTTTTAGAGGCGGGAGAGAAGGTGAGGGCTTATGTGCATTTCAAAGGTCGGGCTATTGTCTATAAAGATAGAGGAGAACTGTTGTTGTTGAAATTTGCACAGGCTTTAGAAGAAGTGGGTAAAGTGGAACTTTTACCTAAACTTGAAGGTAAACGGATGTTTATTACCGTAGCGCCTAAAAACCAAAAGAAGTAGGGATTACTTCCATAAAAAGACTAATAGATAGATAAAAATAGATTTAGAGATTATGCCAAAAGTAAAAACCAATTCCAGTGCAAAGAAGCGTTTTAGCGTTACTGGAACCGGTAAAATTACCAGGAAAAATGCGTATAAAAGCCATATCCTAACAAAGAAAAGTACAAAACGGAAGCGTAATCTTACGCAAACCAGTTTGGTTTCTGATGCCGATATGGGAAATGTAAAACGTATGCTTGGTATCGGTAAATAAGCACAATTCAGTTAAAAAAATTTTATTAACCGGGTATTGGGTTGTAAGACTGTTGACTTGTTTTGATAGAAAACACAGCGCCTATTACCAAATTAAATTTCATTCAATATGCCACGTTCGGTTAACGCAGTAGCTTCGAGAAGAAGAAGAAAGAAGATCCTTAAATTAGCGAAAGGTTATTATGGATCGCGTAGCAAGGTGTATACCATTGCTAAAAATACGGTTGAAAAGGGTTTGCAGTATGCTTACCGTGACCGTAAAACCAAGAAAAGAGAATTCAGAGCATTATGGATTCAACGTATCAATGCAGGTGCTCGCCAACACGGAATTTCTTATTCCCAGTTAATTGGCAAGTTAAATGCTAAAAATATCGGACTGAACCGTAAGGTTTTAGCTGATTTAGCATTGAACAACCCAGAGGCATTTAAAGCCGTCGTTGATACAGTTAAATAAGTAATAATTTATCATTATCTATTAGTTATAAGTAGAAAAGGAAACCAACAGGGTTTCCTTTTTTTATTTCAAATGGTTTTTAAAATTTGTCGAATGAGATGACGGCCCAGTGCGTGTTCTAAGGCTATTTAATTCGGTAACTTGCGACCACACCACAAGTAGCCTTAGCTCTTTCTTTGTTCAAAGCTTTTTGTTAACCTGTAAATAAGCGCTTGAATAACCGTGAAAGGATTGATACAATTCGATAAAAAGCAGCTAAAATAACACTCTTATAGTATCCTACATACAAAAAAGGTGCTTGGATTTTCATTCAAGCACCTTTTTAAGGTATATACTAATTAATATTTATTATGCTTTAGCGGGTTTTAATGTTCCTTTTACTGCTGGTGTTTCTTTCGTTTTCAGATGTCCTTCATCACCTTGTAGATCATAAACAACAGGAGCCGCGAGGAAGATCGACGAAAATGTTCCAAGGATAATACCAACTAATATAGCAAAGGAGAACCCACGAATCACTTCTCCACCAAATATAAACAATACCGCAATAACAAAAACGATTGTTAGGGAAGTAATAATCGTTCTACTTAAAGTTTTATTGATAGCGACATTGATTACGTTGGATAATTTATCGTTTTTGGCCGACGGTAATCCGAGATATTCGCGTAAACGGTCGAATACCACCACCGTATCATTCACAGAATAAGCCATAACCGTTAAGATGGCTGCGATAAAATGTTGGTCCATATCCAATGAAAATGGTAGGATACCATCGAAAACAGAGAAGATACCCAAAAGTATGATCGTATCATTCGCCAATGCGAAAGCAGCGCCAACGCTATATTGCCATTTACGGAAACGTAAGAGAATATAAAGCGAAATCACGATTATAGAGAAAATCACAGAATATACTGCTGAAGCCTTAATGTCATTAGCGATCGTCGGTCCAACTTTTTGCGAACTCACAATTTCATATTGGTTTCCTTGAATTTTACTTAAACCTTCGTTAAGCTTGTCCAATACTTGTTTGTCGGCTTCATCGCTGGTTTGTTCAATGAGGTAAGGTGTGGTAATCCGTACTTGATTTTCTGTACCAAACGTTTTTACTTCGCTGGTTACGCCAAAAGCTTCATTTACATCATTTCGTACTTCTTCTAAATTAACCACCTGCTCATAGCGTACGGTATAGGTGCGGCCACCGGAGAAATCTACCCCTAAGCTAAAACCTTTAGTAAAAATAGAGATTAGACTGATGACGATCAACGTTACCGATATCGCATAACATTTCTTCCGGTTTTTAATAAAACCAAAGTTTGCATTCTTTAAGGTATGATCACTCCAAGGATAGGATACTGAAATTTTCATGTCCTTTTTCAGCATCCACTCAAAAATAATACGTGTGATAAAGATTGCGGTGAACAGGGAAGTAACGATACCCAACATTAAGGTTGTAGCAAAACCAAGGATCGGCCCGCTACCAAATATATATAGGATGACTCCGATTAGGAACGTGGTTATCTGCGAATCGAGAATGGATGACATCGCATGTTTGTAACCATCAGAAATCGCTTGTCGGATTCCCTTGCCTAGGGCTAGTTCTTCACGTATACGTTCGTATATTAAGACGTTGGCATCTACTGCTGTACCCATGGTTAGTACAATACCGGCGATACCAGGTAAGGTAAGCACCGCTCCTAAGGAAGCGAGAATACCCATGATGAAGAATACATTAAATAATACCGCGATATTAGCCACCCAACCAGCGCGGTTATAGTAGAATATCATGAAGATCAATACTACAACCAAACCGATGATGGATGAGTTGATACCGGCGTCAATAGCGGCTTGCCCAAGGGTCGGCCCAACAATAGCTTCTTCCACAATTTTTGCCGGAGCAGGTAAACGGCCAGCTTTTAGCACATTCGCTAAATCTTGTGTGTCTTCAAACGTGAAATTTCCTGAAATAGACGAGATGCCATTAGGAATTTCATCCTGTACAGTAGGTGCAGAATAAACAGTGTTGTCTAATACAATCGCTATTGCTTTTTTCGGATTCGCCGAAGAAGCGGCCGCACTGATTTTCCGCCATTCGCGGGCACCCTCGCTATTCATGACCATCTCAACCTGCGGGTTATTACGTTGATCGACGTCTGCACGGGCGTCTGCAATAACATTTCCCGTTAATACTGGTCCGTTTTCCAATCCTACCGGTTTAAGGGCAAATAGTTGAAACATCCGGGTTTCTTTGGAAATCGGTTTAACACTCCAAGCTAGTTTTACATTAGCCGGAATAATGGATTTAATAGCAGGGTTGTTTAAATAAGCATTGACGGTGGCCGTATCTTTTTGCAATACATAGCCAATCACTGGGCCTTGGCCCAAAGTTTGTTGGCCTTGTGGACCTTGACCTATATTCGGACTAAGTACTGCAAATAAGGGGTTTTGATTTCTGGCCTGTTGCATAGCTAAAGCACTACTATCGCCTTTCAGGGAATCAGTCTTCGCTTTATTGGCTCCGAGTGATGCCAGGCGTCCTTCGTTGCTATTGCCCGTTTTAGCCGAGTCGGTTTCCTTGTTTGCGGTATCTTTTTGGCTTTTTAATGTTGTCGCTAACGTGTTGTTGATATTTTCCAGCAAGGGAAATATTTCCGCATTATCGTAGGTTTCCCAAAACTCTAATTTAGCAGAGCCCTGTAGCAAGTTGCGTACCCGTTGTTCATCGCTTACACCAGGAAGTTCAATCAGGATACGGTTAGTACCTTGTTGTCTTTGGATATTAGGAGAGGTTACACCGAACTTATCGATCCGGGTACGTAAGATATTAAAGGAGCGATCGATGGCGCTTCCAGATTCCTTCTCTAGAAAACTCAATATATCTGCATCGCTGCTGTTTGCGGTAATGTTGTTCGAGGCATTATCTTTATTAGCAAAGAAAGTGGCCAGCTTGCCATTTGGGTTCAACTTTTTGAACTCTTCTCCAAAAAGGCTTACAAAATCCTGTTGACTTTGTCTGCTTCTGATTTCAGCGTTTTCTAAGGCTTTATTGAAATTGGCATCCTTAGGATTATCAGCGAGACTGCGGATCAGTTCCTTCAATGAAATCTCCATGGTTACGTTCATACCGCCCTTTAGGTCGAGACCTAAAGGCAATTCCCGTTCCTTACAATATTGGTAAGAAAATTTAGCGAAACCTAGGTTATAGACATTTACTGTCGAAATAGAGTCTAAGTATGCTCTTTCCTTAGCAGGGTCGCCTTTGGCATAAGCCACGGCATCTGCTTCAACCTTACGGGTCACAAAAGTGAACGATAGCGAATAAAGGCACGCAATCGAAATCAGTATTACAAAAAAGTTAATTAAGCCCTTCCCTTGCATCTCTGTTTAGTGTTGTTATATATTATATAAAAATTAGTATACATTTTTCTTTTTGAAAACAATTCCCCATTTACAATGGAGCAGCTGATCAATTTCTTTTATCGGTTTCTATAAAAAGTTTCCACAAAAGAGTTTATCTAAGTTTTTCTTAAGAACGGCAAAGCTATGAAAATTTTGAATAATCAAGAGTTAATTCGCAGAAACTGTTTAAAATATTTTTTGTTTTTACGCTCCTGCTTTAGCGGGTTGCTGCATTATATTTTAGAATATTCATAAAAACTATAATCGTAGGGATTTTTTTCATCACTTTCGTGATGTTCTACATTTTCTAGTTGCCATTCTTCGTCTTTTATCTCTGGAAAGTAAGTATCTGCGTCTTCAAAATCTTGTTGGATCCGAGTCATGTAAATTTTATCCGTAACGGGCATTGCTTCACGATAAATCTGTGCTCCGCCTACAATAAACACTTCTCCGTCACCCTCACTGATTCTTAAGGCATCTTCGAGCGAGGGTACCACTTCAATATGTTCGGCCTGGTAATTGGATTGACGGGTAACGACAATATTACGGCGTTTTGGCAAAGCACTCCCTACGGATTCGAACGTTTTTCGGCCCATAATTACCGTATGTCCGGAAGTGGTTTTTCTAAAGTACTTTAAATCTGCAGGCATATGCCATAGCAGTTTGTTGTCTTTTCCGATGGCATTGTTTTTTCCGGCCGCTACAATAATCGATATCAGCATGGTTTAAAATGGTTAAACAGCTACTTCCGCCTTAATATGGGGGTGAGGATCATAATCTTCAAGCGTGAAATCCTCAAAACTAAAGTCAAAGATACTTTTTATTTCCGGATTGATTTTCATCTTTGGCAACTTTTTTGGTGATCTACTTAATTGTAAAGAGGTTTGTTCCAAATGGTTGCTATATAAATGTGCATCTCCAAGGGTATGAATAAATTCAGCCGCTTCCATACCGCACACTTGTGCAACCATCAACGTTAATAGGGCGTAAGAAGCAATATTGAAAGGTACACCGAGAAAAATGTCGGCACTTCGCTGATAAAGCTGACAAGAAAGTTGTGGTTTAACCTGTCCTTTGTCGGCCTGTGGGGGGGCAACATAAAATTGGAAAAATGCATGGCAAGGGGGAAGTGCCATCTTTTCAATTTCAGCCACATTCCAAGCAGAAACGATGATCCTTCTTGAATCCGGGTTGTTTTTCAGTTGTTGAATAACCTGGCTAATTTGGTCGATATGCCGTCCGTCTGGTGTAGGCCAAGAACGCCATTGTGAACCATATACAGGCCCCAGATTTCCGTCATCATCCGCCCATTCATCCCATATACTTACCTTATTTTCTTTGAGGTATTGGATATTCGTCTCGCCTTTTAGGAACCAAATCAGTTCATGGATGATTGATCGAATATGCAATTTTTTGGTTGTTACCAAAGGAAATCCCTCTTGGAGATTAAAACGCATCTGATAACCAAAAACACTCCGGGTTCCCGTTCCGGTGCGGTCATGTTTCTCCACGCCGTTTTCATAAACATGACGCATCAAATCCAAGTATTGTTGCATATGATTGATCTAAAATTATTGGAGGTAAAGATAGGGATTAATTTTATTGTAGAGAAGTAGCATCTGCTTTCGACGAATTTCCACATTCCTTAGCTTATAGTAGATTAATACCTGGCCAAAAGGCGTCGGTATCTGTCTATTATTCGTGTTTCATCCGTCTCGTATCAGTAGTTTTCTCGGTAAAATATCAGATATAACCGATCCAAATGCTGAAAAAAATAGCATTGGATGGTAGAAGAAAGGGCGAAATAAGCACACAAGCCATTAACGCAATGTTAAAAAACACTGAACAAAGTGAACGTAGGTTTGTACGGGAGTGCCGTTTATTTTTACTTAAAATTTGATCGGGAAATCCGCGCACTTTATAACAATTTTTATCAGCACCTAACCGTTTTTCATCATTACATAAACCGTCAAATTAAGCTTTTACACGATGGCCTATGGTAAATATTTATCTTAAACCTTCTGCTATATTTTTCGTGCGGGTATTTTTGCTTTGCGCTTGTTTTGTGGTGCGGAGTATGACGGCGTATGGGCAAAGGGTTTATGCTAATAGCGAACAGCATTCTACAAAAATCAGCGTAGTTGTAACTCTCTCTGAAGTGCAAAATCCGGAAAATGCTATTACGAGCAATGAAAATACGTTCTCTACATTGTACTTGGGTGTTGGTGCTCTTGGCTTATACTCAGCAAATCAAAATTTGCAATTTACAGATACCGCTGCATCACAATTGAAACCTACATCTCCGATAATGGTTAAAATGAAAGCCAACGGTTCTGCATTAAATTTGTTAGGCAGTATTACGTTTCAGCGAACTAGTGGCGGAACGAATGTTGGAGATATCTATACGGCAAACAACCTATTAGATCTGTTGGGTTTAGTAGGTAATACAGAAGAAGATTTACTCTTAATGGCACCGGCTCCTTCTACTGCTACTGACGGGATTAGAATGTCGATAAATGCCGTTTTAAACGTTGGGAATACAGCACAACTGTATTACGCCTTCTATATTACTCCGCCAACTTTATCCCAAACATCCATTACACTCTGTTCGAACACAGCAGGAACAGTTGCAATTTCCAATTTTCAAACTGGTTATACATACCGCTTATATACGCAGGAAGTAGGAGGGACTGAAATTGAACAAACTACAACAAACAACTTAGCCATTCCAGCCGATCTCCCGGCAGCGGATTATTGGCTGGAAGCTCGGGAGGATGATCTCTATCCATCGGCAAGGGAGAAAATTACGGTGATTCGAAATCCGCTACCTACCATTACTTTATCTGCAGTATCACCGATTTGCCAAAAAGAAACACTGGCAACATTATCGTACACGGCTACAGCCAATAATCCTACACATTATAGCCTTGTTTGGGCAGATTCAACAAGTGGATTTATTAACGTGTCAAATAAGGCATTACCTACAGATGGAACAATTCGTTTTTCTGTACCTGCTCAAGTTGCTGCTGGGGTTTATACCGCAACGCTAAAAGTCAAAAATCAGTCTACAGGATGCGAAAGTGAGGCGTATTCTTTTTCCTTGTTGGTAAATGCGAAGCCGGATCCGCCCGATCTTCACATCATAACAAACGCGCAATATTAAACGTAAAACATAACTTAAAAATTATACATCATGAACACATCAATCAAAACCCTCGTAATTACAGCCTGCTTATTGTTGTCTGTAAATTTTTTAAAAGCACAGGTAACGCCTACTACCGATAGCGTATATATTTTCTGTGATGGTGGAACTTTAGATTTAGGATCTCCTGCCACGGGGTCGAGTTGGATTATCCGTTATAGCGAAGAGCAAACGGATACACCAACAGACCTGACCCTTGAAGGTAACACAATCACGGGGGAAGACCTCAAAACCGGCTATTATTATGTGGCTACAAAAGCAGAGGGAGCTTGTGAATCGGAAATGACGGAAATTGCCGTTTATAAATTTAAACCTTTGTCTGTTAGTCTTACTGCACCAAGCAACTATTGTATTGAGGACGCTTCTGCTCAAACTTTTTCGGCTTCTGTCACTACGTCGGATACCTATACAAGCTATGCATATCAATGGTATGAGGTTAATGGAGAAACAGAATCAGCGATAGAGGACGCTACCTCCTCTACATATCAACCTGATGCAGCTATAGCAGCTGGCACATCCACTACTTATCGGGTGAAAGTTGGATACTTCGTTGGGACGGCAAAATATTGCGGTGAAACTGCCGACAAAGTGGTAACCGTAACAACTAAACCAGCTAAACCAACTATTACCGTTGAAGGGGAATCGACTGGAGAAACTTGGTAAACCGATGCTAGCAGATGACTAGAACGTTTCTCTTCTTCTGTTTCCTCGTTTCCTCTTTCAATAGTATGGGGCAAAATCGGTCTACTTCGCTAATACGAGGTGGATCGATAAAGCTACATGCGCACTCTGAAGGGGCATTGAGCTTCCTTTGGTTTAAAGATGGAAATCCAATAAACGGAAGTCATGAAGAAATTTTGGTTGTAAAAAATCCGGGTATTTATTCGGTTATGGCTTTAAATGGCGGCTGTGAGTCGGAAATGTCTGAGGGGATGCACGTATTGCTGTCAGCGCCTGATGATCATATCATTGATCCTCCTGTTAAATCAATTGATATGAGTATCAGTAAAAAGGCTTCAAAATCCATAGCCTTATTAGAGTCGAGTATCGATTACCAGCTTATTGTAGTCAATAATAGTGCGGATACTGCTACCGGAGTTGTCGTCCGTGACATATTACCTCAGGCATTGGAATACGAAGAAGCGATTAGTCCTTATGCTGGTATGGTACATTATTTGCCATCCCTACGGGAATTGACATGGGAACTCGGTCGATTGCTTGCGGGTCAAAGTGAAGAACTGCGAATTAAAACCAAACTAAAAGAAACCGGGCCAGTGAAGAACGATGTGGAAGTAGAAGCCGAACAGGTAGACCCAAAGCTGGAAAATAATACCGCTACAGCATTGACGCAAGTTGTTGCCTTGAAGATTCCGAATGTTTTTACTCCAAATGGAGATGGCGTCAACGATTTCTTTGAAATTGTCGGTTTGGGATTATTTGCAGAAAATGAGCTCTATGTCTTTAACCGTTGGGGAAATGAGGTGTTCCACCAAAACCATTACCAAAACAATTGGAACGGGCAGCATTTAGAAGAAGGTACTTATTACTATGCCTTGCGTGTTAAAATGGAAAATGGACAGTGGGAAACCTTTAAAGGATATCTTACCTTAATGCGCGGAAAATAAACGAGAAATGAAGTTGGAAAAATAAAAAGGAAAATAAAGCTGAGCTGGTATCTAAAAGCTAATCGCCATCTATTTGCTTTCTCTCTTTTTTATTAGTAATTCTGTGGCATGATAACATTTGCCAATGCCAAAATCAATATCGGTTTGCAGGTACTTCATCGTCGAGCCGATGGTTACCACAATCTGGAAACCGTTTTTTATCCCATAGCATTATACGATATTATAGAGGTTGTTCCTGCTGCCGATGGGAAAGTGGCCTTGTTTGTTTCCGGCCTGGCTATTCCTAATCCGAATGAAGATAACCTTTGTGTAAAGGCGTACCGGGCTTTAGCGCGAGAATTCGATCTGGCTCCCATACATATCTACCTGCATAAGCATATTCCCATTGGAGCCGGTTTAGGTGGAGGATCAGCGGATGCCGCTTTTCTGATCAAACTGTTAAACCAATTTTTTGAGTTGAAGCTGTCTAATGAGCAGATGATCGCTTATGCGGTTAATTTGGGTGCCGATTGTAGTTTTTTTATTGAAAATAAACCGGTATTTGCTACAGGTATAGGCGATAAATTTACGGATATTGATGTCGACTTATCCTCCTATAAGTTAGTTTTAGTTAAACCTCCGGTTCATATTTCTACTGGAGAGGCTTACGGTTCCGTACGTTCCGAACGGACGAGCAAAGACCTGATCGAAAAAATCAACTTGCCGGTTGATGAATGGAAAGCCCACATTTTCAATGATTTTGAAAATGGTATTTTTGAACGATATCCAGAAATTAGGGGGATAAAGTCGTTGCTGTATGAAAAGGGAGCAATTTATGCTGCGATGAGCGGTTCTGGGTCTACGGTTTATGGATTATTTAAAGAACGGATCGATCTTGCAGAACTGACAGATAAAAACGAAGTGCACTGGTGTGAAAATAAGATTTAAATAGAAAGTATTAACAACGGACAACAAATCATGAAACAGAACAATCCAATATGGCTAATGAGTTCGGCCTTTGACCAGCTGGGTCTTGATGAATTGATTGAAAAAGCAAAAAGTGTTGGTGCGCAGGGCTTAGACCTGTGTGTTTTTCGTAAGGATGGCACACGTGAAGATCATACGGCAACTCACTTGGAATATGACGATTTTGGTATAGACGACGGGAAGCGGTTAATTGAGCAGTTTAATGGAACAGGATTGCAGTTGTCTTTAGGTGCCTTTGAAAATATGATCGGAGGAGACGTGACACAACGAGTGAAAAATCAAAATCATTTATTGAAGTTGATTCGTATTGCTTATTTATTGGGAGGAGATGCAAATAATGTCAAGGTAGGCACGTTTGTGGGATATAACCACGAGTTAGGAGTGGAGGAATATGGATTCCAGAAAAACTTGGATGCCTATTATGCCGTATTTGAACCAATAGTAAGGTATGCGGAAAGTTTAGGTGTTACCATTTTATACGAAAATTGCCCAATGGAAGGTTGGCGTAGTGCGAGTTATACCAGTACGTTCAACAATCTGCCGGGCATATTAGCTGCCAGAAAATTGATGTACACCCTAATCCCTAGTCGAGCTCACGGTGAAATTTATGATCCGTCGCACGATATATGGCAGCATACTGATCCCGTAGAAGTGATAAAAGCGAGTGATATTTCCCGCATCCACCGTATTCATGTTAAAACAACCAGAAACTTAATGACAAAGGGTCGGGTTGAATGGGGTGGGATGTATCCCATGCAGCAAGTCGACACGACGCTGGCACAAAAGGCCGATGTAGCGCAACCCACAAGCGATTGGGACCGACACCATTATGAAGCGATGTTACCAGGTTTTGGCGGTACTGATCATATGGATTGGAATCTTTTTACGTCGATTTTGAGCGAAAAAGGGTTTACAGGACCTTTTGAAATTGAAAACGAAGCGCGAAATTCCAAAGATACCGGTAACATGAGCGCAATTACACAGGGTTTTGCCGCCACGATACGATTCTTAGGTCCGATGTTATGGAATTTAAGCGAAAACGGATATACTTATCAGCCGACCGGATCACTGAAAGAGCCGCAGGCAACAGATATACCCGTGATCACCATGGATGAGTTGATTTAGCGAGCAAACCTTTTTTGCTCTTGCGTGTTCTGTTGATAATACTGTATCGATATATGCCGAAAGTTGTATATGGTTTACAGCAATCAGCTATAGTTTCTTAAAGAAAGAATATAATAATAGAACAGCGAATGAAAACGAAAGAAGAAAAAGCAATTGAAAAGAAAAACTGTCGCAAAACATCCAAATTTGTAGCTTTTGCTATTAGCGGATTGGCCATTGGAGCTGCGGCTTATTACCTTTTTGGAACAAAAGAAGGGCGAAAAACCTTAAATAAAGCAGCAAGCAGTGTGAATGATTTCAGCAAATCCTTAAAGGAACAGGCCGAAGAAGGGCTGCATCGCGCTAATCAACTAGCCGAAAAAGCCAAAGAAGAATACCATAAAGCCATCCACCTGGCCCGGGAAACCGGGGCTGAAGTCTTGGAAAAAGCAAAGAAATATAAAGATGATGCCAAAAACGTAGCCAAAGAAGGATTGAAACAGGCAGAAGATCTGAGTAAGAAAGCACGTTCTGGTATTGATAAAGCCTAATAGTTATTCGTTCTTCGCTATTGGTTTGTAGGGAACAGCTGAGGAAGAATGGGCTTTGCTGATGACGAATAGCGAGGAACTAATAACTAAATAGTATCTTTGCCTAAATGAACTTATTTAGGCAAGTACAGTATTTGGTAAAAAAAGAAATGTTACTTGAATGGCGTTCTAAATACGCATTGAATAGCATCATCCTTTACGTTGTTTCGACTGTTTTTGTTTGTTATCAAGCTTTTAGAACGATTGATCCCTTGGTCTGGAATGCGTTATTCTGGATTATTATGCTCTTTGCCTCAATCAATGCCATCGCCAAAAGCTTTCTCCAGGAATCGTCTGGTAGGCAGTTATATTACTACAGCTTGGTAAGTCCGCAAGCTGTAATCTTATCCAAAATTATTTATAATAGTTTGCTCATGTTGCTGTTGTCGGCAATTGCTTTTTTTGTTTATGGGATTATCTTTAAAAATCCGATAGGTAACATATTGCTCTATTTTATTGCCGTAATTCTGGGAAGCGTTAGCTTTGCAACTGTTTTTACTATGGTATCGGGTATCAGTGCTAAAACTAACCGAGGAGGTACGCTTATGGCAATTTTAAGTTTTCCTATTATTATACCGGTGCTTATTGTGTTGATCAAACTCTCTAAAAATGCAATGGACGGTTTAGAACCTTCGGTAAGTTATGATGAATTAGGTGTTTTAGTGGCTATAAATAGCATCGTTGTTACCATTTCTTTGATCCTGTTTCCTTACCTTTGGCGAAACTGAGGTTAGTAAAAGAGGACATCAAATCGTTTTATTTAGTGTATATGAAAACTTATTGGTGGAAAATTTTAGGTGCTTTACTTATTTTATATACCCTAATTGCTGGTTTTTTAGGGCCGGTACCTAAGCTTCCCATTTTACACGAAACCATACGGAATACTTATTTTCATATCCCCATGTGGTTTGCGATGATTTTGCTGTATGGCGTTTCGGTAGTTTATAGTATAAAGTACCTGTCTTCTGGAGACATAAAACACGATCTTATTGCAGTGGAAAGTGTAAATGTCGGGATTATATGTTGCAGTTTGGGTTTACTTACCGGAATGTTATGGGCTAACGTAACTTGGGGCGATCCTTGGCCAAATGATCCCAAATTAAATGGTAGTGCGATTTCCACACTCATGTATTTGGCCTATCTGGTGTTGCGTAATGCCCTAGATGAGGAGCAACAACGCGCTAAGATTGCCGCTATTTACAATGTATTTGCTTTTCCCGTAATGATTGTTTTGTTGTTTATTTTACCCCGTTTAACTGATTCTCTTCATCCGGGTAACGGTGGTAACCCTGCTTTTAGTAGTTATGATATGGACAACGCGATGCGTAAAGTGTTTTATCCAGCGGTTATCGGTTGGATGCTCATTGGTTTATGGATCATGACGTTGCGTTATCGTTACCGTATTTTGGAAAGAAAGCAACAACAGCTCGATCTCTAAAGAACGGTAAAGATAAAATCTTACAGTACTTTAGCAATGCCTTAAAATAGGAGTTGCAAAAAAAAAGTGGAAAGCTCCAATAAATTTATAGGCTTTTCAGAACTTTGTTTAAAATAAAATAAAATTTTGTCATAAAAGGTATGAAGAAGCTAATTCTTTCGTTTTTAATAGGGTTGACAACCTTTTTTTCTAGTTTTGCACAGTCTTCCAATCAAGTGGAGATGGCCGATTTCTTGCGAAGTTCAGGAAAGATTTACGTAGTTGTTGCCGTAGTTTGTGTTATTTTTATAGGCTTTATTACGTATCTCTTTACTATCGACCGTAAGATAAGCCGATTAGAAAAAAAAGAAAGAAATAAGTAAGGTTTCCTTGCAGTGTAATGTTACTGCATAGTAGAACCAATTATTAATTAGTTTATTATGGCTATAAATAATGTACAGGGAGAATTCAGTTTCTTTAATGATGTTTGCCAATTCTTTGATCATGCCGCCCAGTTTACCAATCATGATCGTGGTCTATTAGATCAAATAAAAGCTTGTAATAGTGTTTATCGTTTTCGCTTTCCCATTCGCCGAGCAAATGGAAAATTGGAAGTTATTGATGCTTGGCGGGTAGAACACTCGCATCATAAGTCGCCTACCAAAGGAGGTATCCGCTATAGCGATATGGTGAATGAAGATGAAGTAATGGCTTTAGCCGCGCTTATGACCTATAAATGTGCTATCGTAAATGTTCCTTTTGGAGGAGCCAAAGGTGGTATTTGTATTAACCCACGCGATTACTCGGTCGCCGAACTGGAGACTATCACCAGGCGTTATACGGTTGAATTAGTTAAGAAAAACTTTATTGGCCCAGCCATTGATGTGCCTGCGCCCGACTACGGTACTGGCGAAAGAGAGATGAGTTGGATTGCTGATACGTATCTGACAATGAATCCTGGACAGTTAGATGCATTGGGAAGTGTTACCGGCAAACCTTTGTCGTTAAGCGGTATCGATGGTCGTAAGGCAGCTACCGGAAGGGGCGTGGCGATTGCCATCCGCGAATGTGTGGATGTAGAAGAAGATATGAAGGCTTTGGGGTTGACACCTGGCATTGCCGGAAAGCGGATTATTGTGCAGGGCTTAGGGAATGTGGGGTACAATACAGCTAAGGTATTGGAGGAATATGGTGCACTAATTGTTGGGGTATGTGAATATGATGGCGCACTCTATCACGAAGATGGGTTGGATATCGATGCTATTTTGGAGCATCGGAGAAATACAGGTAGCATTTTAGGTTATAAAAAAGCAAAGAAAGAGTTTTCGGATCCGGCTGAGGGTTTGGAGCAGGATTGCGATGTGCTGGTTCCCGCAGCTTTAGAAAAACAGTTAACCGAAGAAAATATTGGAAGAATCAAGGCCAAAATCATTGCAGAAGGCGCTAACGGACCTACTACTCCTGGGGCAGAGGAGCTGTTTACAAAAAAAGGAGGAATTATTATCCCCGATATGTACTGCAATGCAGGTGGCGTAACTGTTTCCTATTTTGAATGGTTAAAAAACCTTTCGCATGTAGCCTTTGGACGGATGGACAAACGTTATGAAGAAACGGCTAACCGCAATATAGTGAATATGGTTGAGGCAATAACGGGGGTTAATCTAACCGCGCAACAGCGTAGCATGATCGTAAAAGGACCTTCTGAATTGGAGTTGGTGAATTCTGGACTAGAAGATACAATGATCCGTTCTTATCATGAGATCCGTAAGATAAAAAATGCCAATCCCCAGATTGATACATTAAGAACTGCCGCTTTCGTGGGGGCTATCGATAAAATCGCCGTCTCTTATCAAAACATGGGGATTTGGCCGTAAGGAATTAAAAAGTAAAAATTAAAAAGCAAAAAACTATCGCGTGTTAGGAAAGATGAGCGTATAGCTGATGCAGTAGAATAAAAAGGGCGCTACGATTGAGTTAGCGCCCTTTTTTTGTTTATAAATTTTGAATTTCTTACTTTATTACACTAAAATCCAACGGTTTTTTTACTTTTTCTTTCAGTAAGGCCAATTCGATCACTTCGCGCATTTCATTCACATAGTGGAAATTTAAGTCTTTGATATAATCTTCTTTAATTTCCTGAACATCTTTCCTATTGGCTTTGCAGAGAATAACATCTTTGATATTGGCCCTTTTAGCGGCTAATATTTTTTCTTTGATGCCACCTACAGGCAATACTTTACCTCTTAACGTGATTTCTCCCGTCATGGCTAGATTTGCTCTTACTTTTCTCTGGGTAAAAGACGAGGCCAGGGCAGTAAGCATCGTAATTCCCGCGGAAGGACCATCTTTAGGCGTTGCCCCTGCCGGAACATGGATATGCACATCCCATTTATCAAATAACTGGAAATCTATACCAAAGTCTATAGCATGTGCGCGAAGATAAGCCATAGCAATACCGGCAGACTCCTTCATTACGTCTCCTAAATTACCTGTCAACGTCAGTTTTCCTTTACCCGGGCTTAAGCTCGATTCGATGAATAAAATGTCGCCGCCCACCTGAGTCCAGGCTAAACCGGTTACTACCCCGGCTACATCGTTGGTTTCGTAAGCATCTTTATCGTAAATTGGTGCACCCAAGATGTCCACCACGTCTTTATAGCTCAAGCTTGGACCAATTGGTTTTTCCATTACAATGTGGGTAGCAACACCCCTTATCAATGAGCCTATTCGTTTTTCGAGACCTCTAACCCCTGATTCCCGGGTATATTCTTCAATTACTTTTTCGATTATGCTGCCTTTTAAAGCAATATCTTTAGCTGCGAGGCCATGTTGCTCACGTTGTTTAGGAATCAAGTGTTTTTTTGCAATTTCAATTTTTTCTTCAATGGTATATCCATTTACTTCGATGATTTCCATCCTATCCAGTAATGCCGGCTGTACAGAACCTAAAGAATTGGCTGTAGCAATAAACATGACATTGGAAAGATCATAATCCATTTCAACATAATGATCGTAGAACGCGTTATTCTGTTCGGGATCTAGCACTTCTAAGAGGGCAGACGAGGGATCACCTCTAAAATCATTTCCTACTTTATCAATCTCATCCAATACAAAAACAGGGTTAGCTGTTCCTGCTTTTTTGATGGACTGGATAACTCTGCCTGGCATTGCACCAATATATGTCTTACGGTGTCCTCTGATCTCCGCTTCATCGCGTACACCACCAAGTGCCATCCTGACATATTTCCGGTTTAAGGCTTTGGCGATTGATTTGCCCAACGACGTTTTTCCAACTCCTGGGGGGCCTACTAAGCAAAGGATAGGAGCCTTCATGTCTTTTTTTAGCTTTAGAACAGCGAGATACTCGATGATCCGGCGTTTTACTTTTTCTAGGCCATAGTGATCTTTATCCAAAATCCGTTCTGCACGCTTCAGATCAAAATTATCCTTACTGAATTCATTCCATGGGAGATCGATTAATAATTCTAAATAGTTTAGTTGAACGGAATAATCAGCGGCGGCAGGGTTAATACGTGCCAATTTGTCGAGCTCTTTCCTGAAGTGATCAGCAACTCCTTTGCCCCATTTTTTATGTAGGGCCTTTTTGCGTAATTCTTCAATTTCTAAATCAGGAGTAGAGCCACCCAACTCTTCTTGGATGGTTTTCAGCTGTTGATTCAAGAAATAATCGCGTTGCTGTTTATCTAAATCAATCCGCACTTTATTTTGGATTTGATTTTTTAATTCGAGTAGCTGTAATTCTGAAGTCAATTGCTCCAATACCCGGTTTGCCCTTTGCTTAATATCTTTCATTTCCAGCAGTTCCTGTTTCATCGCCAGGTCTGCATTCATATTGGAAGAAATAAAATTGATTAAAAAGGATGAACTTTCAATATTACGGATAGCAATTCCAGTTTCACTCGGTATATTAGGCGATATATTGATGATTTGTAAAGCGAGTTCTTTAATGGAAGATATCAACGCATTAAATTCTTTTTCGCGTTTCGGTTTGTCTTCTATAAAACGTTCAATACTGGCTTTGATATAAGGCTCCGATTGTGTCTGTTCTTTTAGTTTGAATCGTTGTTTTCCTTGAATAATCACGGTGGTATTACCATCGGGCATTTGAAGCATTTTAATGATCATCGCGACGGTCCCCACTTGATTCAGTTGCTCGAAAGTTGGGTCCTCTATCGACATATCTTTCTGGGATACCACGCCAATGGTTCGGTTACCTTTATAGGCGTCTTTAATGAGCTTTATCGATTTGTCGCGTCCAACCGTAATCGGAATAACTACGCCCGGAAAAAGAACGGTATTGCGTAAAGGTAATATGGAAAGTATGTCAGGTAGCTCCTCACTGCTCATATCCTCTTCATCTTGCTGGGTAAATAATGGAAAAAATTCCGTGTCTTCATTTATGATAGGTAGTGCTTGGTTAAAATCAAAAAGATTAAACTTGCTCATGTGTGTTCGTGGTTTTTAGCTCGTCTAGGGCATGAAAGTCAAAATGACAGTTTTCTTCTCCTAATAGTTGTCAATGTGATAATTCCTAGTAAGCACAAGGGGCATGCCAAAATGCTATTGTTTGTCATTTATAGCAATATGTCAGGTTCGATGATTAAAACCTAATTGGTGTGAAAGACGTATACTAAGTAAGTGTTATTTAAAAAGTGAAAAAATAATGTGCTGTAAATGAGAATGATGTGTTTATACACAATAAAATGCATTTTTTTTAGTTTATTTTTGTAATAAAATGGCAGCTGTATTGCTATATTTAACATGAAATTAATTTTATTGTCATTGAGGGAGGCTGTGAAATATTGTGATAAACCTTCTTTGCTGCTAATAATTGAAGAAAGAAAAGAATTAAGTAATGAACATTAGAAGAAGCAATCAATTCATGAAATTTGGTAAAATAGTTAGACAATGGGCGTTAATCGGCGTTTTTGTTTTATCGGCGCATAGCATTTTTGCCCAATCCCAGTCGTCATCCACTAATCCCTACGTGCGTTTGGGCAATAAGGCAATCATGGATGGAGATTTCAAAGCTGCTGTGAATGCTTTGGAAAAAGTAAAGAATCCAGATACCTTGGTTACTTATATGCTAGGGTATTCGCAGATACGTTGTGCAAATTACGATAAAGCAATTACTTCTTTTACCAAGCTTTTAGATCAAAGCCCCAATAATTTTTCGGCTTATTATTGGCGTGGTAAAGCCCGTAATACCTTAGCCGTACAAACCACCAATAAATTAAGCGATGCGGAAAGGAGCAAAATGCTGACAGCAAGTATTGACGACTTTAGTAGTGCAATTCGCCTGAATCCAGACGATTTGTCTTATTACCAGAGCAGAGGCATGGCTTATCGTGATTTAGGCATTTTACAGGGCACTAAATCGACAGCAATATACGACAAGTCGCTGGCGGAGGAAGCTTATCAAAAGAGTATTGACGATTTGCAGTATGTATTAAATAATAATACAAAACGAGATGACTTGGCCAAAGAAATTAAAAAGGTAAAAATATATAAAGCTAATCTAAAATAAATGAAATATCAATAACAGAAAAGGGGCTGCACATTGCAATGCCCCCAAAAAGTTAGACACTTTCTGGGGGCACTCTAACATGCGGCCCCTTTTCTGTTAACCCTTTTTGTATTTCCCTGCTTATAGGAATTGGCCTGTTACTTGATAAGTATTGGTTCCAATAAAACGTATCGTTTGTTCCTTGTAAATGCTATACATCGAATCAGGATAATAATCTAGTTTTTCTGTGGATTCATACAGCCAGTTCTTTTCGATATTGACAATTGCTATATGGGTTACGTTGTTTTCCCGACCACGGAATATCGTTATTTGTTTTGTTCTTAATCTAGGGTCACGACTGGTGTAAATAAGTCGGCTATCAATACTGTCTTTGGTATAGCTATTCAGCCAATCCGGCTTATTAATGTCTGACAAAATATAAAAACTAAATTCGTCTTCCCAATTATTTAATCGAATGTTCTTGCTTTCTTTCTCTCTGTTTTTATAAACTGTTTTTACAATCTGAGGATTTTTCCGGGACAATCGTATCGCTTCTTTTTCGAAGTAGTCATTCAGATCAAAGTACGGTTTTTGGGTCAACCTTTCCTGCTCGACCCTTGTTTTCGAGCAGGAAAGAAAAAGACAAAGTAAAATAAAACTTGAGAAAATGCTGATTTTGTACATCTACATCATTTTGCTTATGCAGTAACCAATACTTCTCCCGTCATTTTTTGAGGAATAGGTACTTGCAGAAGAGTGAGTAGTGTTGGAGCAACATCGCCAAGTTTTCCATCTTTAATATGTTTATAATCTGGATCAATCAGGATACAAGGAACAAGGTTTGTGGTATGTGCGGTATTGGGCGATCCGTCTGCGTTAATCATGAATTCCGAATTACCGTGATCTGCTATAATGATAAAAGAGTAACCTTCTTGCAATCCTTTTTCTACCACCTGTTTTGTACAATTATCCACGGTTTCGACTGCCTTTACCACAGCACTGAAGACGCCCGTATGACCGACCATGTCGGGATTGGCAAAATTCAAACAGATAAAATCAGGATGATGAGTTTCCATTTCTTTGCAAATGGCATCGGCAACACCCTGAGCGCTCATTTCAGGTTGCAAATCGTAAGTGGCAACTTTTGGTGAAGGGATCAAAATCCGGGACTCACCAATAAATTCTTTTTCTCTACCTCCTGAAAAGAAGAACGTAACATGAGGATATTTTTCTGTTTCCGCAATACGTACCTGCGTTTTACCATTTTTCTCCAGAACTTCGCCCATAGTTTCCGTGATGTCGTCCTTCTGAAATATTACCTTTACGTCTTTAAAGGTTTCATCGTAGGTAGTCATAGTCACATAATAAAGCTGAAGCGGATGCATATTATATTCGGGGAAAGCGCGCTGCGTCAAGGCTATGGTAATTTCACGTCCACGGTCTGTCCTAAAATTGAAGCAGATAACGACATCCCCAGTTTGAATGGTTGCAATGGGTTGGTTGGTAGCATCTACCTTCACAATGGGCTTTACAAATTCGTCGGTTACCCCAGCTTCATATGATTCTTTTATGGCTTCTGTGATTTCATGGGTATGTTGACCTTTGCCTTCTACTAATAAACTATAGGCTTCTTTTACACGTTCCCAACGGTTATCACGGTCCATTGCGTAATAGCGGCCAATAGCCGATGCGAGCTCTCCTCCGTTATTTTTTAAAAAGTTTTCGAGATCGGCGATATATTGTATTCCTGAATGAGGGTCCGTATCACGGCCATCCAAAAAAGCATGAATATAGGTTTTGGTGATGCCCGCCGCTTTAGCCGCTTCACACAAGCCGCGTAAGTGTTTGGTATGCGCGTGTACTCCTCCATCAGAAACCAAACCAATAAAGTGTACATTTTTCTGATGGGTTTTAGCATAGTTAAATGCTTCTTGCAATACCTCATTTTGCTTGAGTTCTCCTTCGTCAACTGCCTTATGAATACGGCCAAGTTCCTGATAAACAATACGGCCGGCCCCCAAATTCATATGTCCTACTTCTGAATTTCCCATTTGACCTGCAGGTAAGCCTACAGCCTCTCCGGAAGCATTCAGCTTGGAATTAGGATAAGTGCTCAGTAAATAATCAAGATATGGTGTTTTTGCAGCCCTTACTGCATTAGAATCATCATCCTTGCCATAACCTAAACCGTCAAGAATAATGAGCATTGCTTTCTTCTTCATGAAAAATGTTCTGTTTAATTCTTCTATATGTACAAACCTACTATAAATATCCATCACATCCTCAATTTTTTTAAAATTGGTTAGCCCGGCTTTCACATAAAATATACGTTTGTCAAAATGGCATACTTTTTGGCGGATTTAGTTGTTTTAAACAATGTATACTAATTTTAGTGCTATTGTATGCCGATCTAACCGATGAAGAGTGTATTCATTTTTATAACGGTATGTTTTTTTGGTCAGTTAAACCAAGTAATGAATACCGGTCGAGCCGATGTTATCGATAATATAGCCCGTTGTTTTGCTACCGGAAACAGCAAAGAATTAGCCGTTTATCTATCGTCTATGGTGAGCCTGTCTACTTTGGAAGACAATAACACGTATTCGAAAAATCAAACAGAAATGCTTCTGCGGAATTTCTTTGATAAGTATAATTTTAGAGGGGCCAAAATCATTCACCGTTTAGATACCAATGCCAGTAATCGTTATGTGGTACTGGAGTTAATGGGTACAAAACAGAAATTCCGAGTATCGCTATCGTTAAAAGATTTTAATTCTGAATTTCTGATAACGGATATCCGCATTGAGCCGGTAGAATAGTGGTTTGCTTTTAGTCTTCGACCATTATATGTTAGCCAATAGCGTCCTACCGTGCGGCCATTATTTCTCTTATTTACAACAATCATAAAATCAGTTCTATTCGATTCAATATCTGTAAGCCAGACGCTGGAAAAGGGAAGTGTTTTCCTTAATCTCGAAATTTTTACTAGGTTTGGGGCGAATTTCGGATGATGAATAATTTAGACAAACAGGAGCTGCAAGCGTTTATAATCCATGCTTTAAAAGAAGATGTTGGAGATGGGGATCATACCTCGCTCGCTACTATACCACAGGGAAGACAAGGTAAAGCGGAATTAATCGTTAAGGAAAATGGGATTTTGGCTGGCTTAGCAGTGGCACTTGAAGTTTTTAATACTGTTGATGCTTCGTTAGAAGTTGCGTTATTGGCGAAAGACGGCGATATAATCCGAGTGGGTGATCGGGTGTTAACTGTAAAAGGTAATATACATGCTATTTTGATGGCCGAACGATTAGTTCTCAATATCATGCAACGGATGAGCGGCATCGCCACAACAACGCATCAGGTGACTGAGGTTTTGAAATCTTTCAAAACGAAAGTATTGGACACCCGTAAAACAACACCTGGATTACGTTTTCTGGAGAAAGAGGCCGTGAGAATAGGAGGAGGAGTGAATCATCGAAGTGGTTTGTATGACATGATTCTGATTAAAGATAACCATGTCGATTATGCTGGAGGCATACGGCAAGCGTTAACGGCAGCGCAACAGTATGTTGCGACACGGCCAAAGCCTTTACTCATTGAAATCGAGGTTCGGAATTTGGACGAGTTGGAGGAGGTGCTGGCTATAGGTAAAGTAGATCGAATATTATTGGACAACTTTGACTTTGATATGCTAAAACAAGCTGTTGAGCTTATTAACGGACGCTTTGTTTCAGAAGCTTCAGGAGGTATCACCCTCGAAAATGCGAAACAATACGCCGCGTGCGGTGTTGATTTTATATCTATGGGCGCATTAACTCATTCGGTTAAAAGTTTGGATATGAGCTTAAAGGCTCAATTGCTTAACTGAAGGATAAAATATTTTAACCAGGAAAACCGTTCTTTTTAGTATCATTGTATCAAATGACATCAATAAATGCAATTATTGCGCTTTTGGCTGCCTACATATTTGGCTCGATCCCTACAGCAGTTTGGCTAGGACAATCTTTTTACGGGGTAGATGTGCGGGAATTTGGAAGCGGCAATGCAGGTGCAACCAATACGTTCCGGGTATTGGGCGCTAAGGCGGGGGTTGCAGTTATGCTTATAGACATTCTTAAGGGTTGGACGGCTACCAATTTGGCTTATTTTATCGGTGTATCGGTTACCGGACCTACCGGTTCGGTTCTTTTTGTGAACTATCAGCTAGCTCTAGGTGTTATTGCGGTTATGGGCCATCTTTTTCCCCTATTTGCTGGTTTTCGCGGCGGAAAAGGAGTGGCTACTTTATTTGGAATGGTATTAGCCGTTCATATTCAAGCAGCGATGCTCTGTGTAGCCATATTTCTAATCGTGTTTATGTCTACCCGATACGTTTCTTTAAGTTCTATTTGTGCCGGTTTTGCCTTTCCCTTTAGTATTGTTTTTGTTTTTCGGACACCCTATAAGTCATTGTTGCTGTATGGAATGTGTATTTGTGCGTTGATATTAATTACCCATCAAAAAAATATTGAAAGATTATTGAAAGGTAAGGAATCCAAGATCAATTTATTTAAGAAAAACAAGGTATAAAAGTGATTTATCGGCACAACTATTGCTTATTAACTTTTAATTTTTAAAGGATTATGAATTGGAATAAGTTTAAATTATGGAGCTTGGTGTTTTTTCTGCTCTCCTTTTTTGGATGTTCAACTGTTCCTTTAACCGGGAGAAAACAGTTGAGCTTGGTGGACGATAATACCATGCAGCAACAGGCATCCTTGGCATATAAAGAATTATTAAATGATCCTAAAACCAAGGTGATAAAAGGTACATCTAATACTGTTATGGTACAGAATGTGGGAACGAAAATTGCCAAGGCAGTGGAGCGTTACCTCCAAGAAAACGGCTACGCTAACCAGTATCAATTCAATTGGGAATTTAATTTGATTGACGATAAACAGGTGAATGCCTGGTGTATGCCTGGGGGGAAAGTGGCTGTATATACAGGAATCTTGCCGGTCACCAAGAATGAAGCGGGTTTGGCAACCGTACTGGGCCATGAAATTGCCCATGCTATCGCGCGCCACTCTTCTGAAAGAGCTTCTCAAATGCTTGCAGCTCAGGGTGTTGGTGTTGGTGTCGGCTTAGCAACCCAAAAGAAATCGCAAATGCTGCAAGTAGCTGTAAATCAATTATACGGAGTTGGTAGTCAAGTTGCCATACTTAGCTATTCCAGAAAGCAAGAAAGTGAGGCTGACCGCATGGGCTTAACTTTTATGGCCATGGCCGGTTACAATCCCAATGAGGCCGTTACCTTTTGGCAACGTATGGCCGCCAGTAGCAGCAGCACGCAAAAACCACCTGAATTTTTGAGCACGCACCCCAGTGATGAAAGACGGATAGCGGATATCAAAAACCTGATTCCTGAGGCGATGAGGCATTATACGAAATAGTTATGAGTTTAGCGTTATGGGTTACGGGATAAATAAAACTGGTAACTCATAACTCCTAACATATAGCTTCTGTTCCAAGGAGTTCCATTATCGCTCCTGCCTTCCATAAACACTCTTCATATCCCTTTTCTATATCAGTTTTTTTACAATCATTAAACATCTAGTTAGCACATAATGCTTAGTTTCGTACTAACTGATGTGAGTCAACCTTCTTGATATTATCTTCACAGGTAGAATAGTACATTTTTGTAATAGAGACGTATTATTATAAGGAATACATGACAGTTCTTATAATAATATCAATTTTAATATGACAATAGGTGTAGATATCGGTGGTACAAACATACGCGCCGGTGTGGTATCTGAAGGAACAATAATCAGCCAAAATCAACTTACGTTAAAAAATAAAGATTCTATGGATGCCGTATTGGCACAGCTTGTTGAAGTAATCAGTCCGCTTACTTCTTATGCCTGTTCTGGTATTGGCATTGGCGTCCCTTCTGTAGTGGATGTCGAGCAAGGAATTGTTTACGACGTGGTTAATATCCCCTCATGGAAACGGGTAGAACTCAAAAAGATCGTACAAGAACATTTTCATACACCTGTTGCAATTAATAACGATGTCAATTGTTTTGTGCTGGGAGAATACCACTATGGAGTTGCAAAAGGCGTAGGATCATTGGTGGGGATCACCATTGGGACTGGTATGGGGTCAGGAATGATCTTTAATCATCAGCTATATACCGGACATAATTGTGGCGCTGGCGAAATCGGTCTCTTGCCTTATCTAGACAAAACCTTGGAAGAATATGTAGGAAGTCAGTTTTTTGTAGAGCGAGCCGGGCGAAATGCTGAAATGCTTTGGAAGGAAGCTGTTGAAGGAAACCTGGAAGCCGTAGCACTCTGGAAAGAATTTGGCACCCATGTAGGAAAAGCGATAAAAATAGTGCTTTATGCCTATGATCCAGAGGCGATTGTCTTAGGAGGCTCTATCTCAAAAGCATATTCATTTTTTGAGCAAAGTATGCATGAAGCATTGACAGACTTTGCTTATCCTAATACATTGAAGCAAGTACAATTGCTGGTGTCTCAACAATCTAATATCGCATTATTGGGGGCGGCTTCATTAGTCGCTGATCAACCAGTTGAAAATTTGTAATAGTATGGAAGAAAAACGCACCATAAAAAACCAATTGATTACACTTTTGGTACTGTTTATTTTTTTTGTGATTTCTTTTTTGACCAACATTCTTGGGCCGATTATTCCTGCGATGATTGAAAGCTTTCATATTAATGTGGCACTTGCAGGTTTTTTACCCTTTTGTTTTTTTGTGGCTTATGGTGTGATGTCTATTCCAGCAGGTCTCTTGGTAGAGCGGTATCGGGAAAAGAAAATGATGTTACTTGCTTTTCTTTTGGCTTTTGTAGGTGCGTTGGCTTTTGCTTGTATGCCCACTTTCGGTATGGGGCTTATTTCTTTGTTTGCTATTGGCTGCGGTATGGCAATTCTACAGGTTGTGATTAATCCTTTACTTCGTACTGCCGGAGGTGAGGCACATTTTGCCTTTAATTCCGTCTTAGCACAACTTTTTTTTGGTTTGGCGTCTTTTTTAAGTCCACAGGTCTATTCTTACTTGGTACAACATTTGCATCGCGGGGCAACTAATAAAATGGCTTGGTTAACCTTGTTGGAACAGGTAGTACCGCCTGCTCTGACATGGGTGTCTTTATATTGGGTCTTTGCTGTAATTTGCTTACTGATGTTGTTGCTGCTCTTTTGGCTAAAGATGCCAAAAGTAGAATTGCAGGAAGAAGAAAAGATCAATTTAGGTACCCCTTTGTCGGCGCTCCTAAAACGCAAGATGGTATGGCTCTTCTTTTTCGGGATATTTGCCTATGTAGGTACCGAACAGGGAATAGCCACTTGGATTTCCACTTTTTTAGCAACTTATCATGGCATAGATCCAGAAACAACAGGTGCAACTGTAAACGCTTATTTTTGGGGAATGATGACGGTTGGTTGTGTGTTAGGATTGATCTTGCTCCGCTTAATGGATAGTAAAGCCGTGTTGATTGTATTTACCATTGCAGCGATGATCTCGTTGGGTACGGCTCTTTTTGGGAACATGAATCTTGCATACTATGCTTTTCCAGTTACCGGATTTTTTCTGTCTGTTATGTATTCTGTCATCTTTTCACTGGCATTGAACTCTATTGATAATTACCATGGTACTTTTTCTGGTATCCTCTGTTCAGGCATTATCGGAGGAGCAGTGGTTCCTCTTATCATTGGAAGCTTAGGAGAAAAAATAGGTTTACGATTTAGCTTATTATGCTTATTTGGCACATTATCTTATATTTTAAGTATTGGTTTTTGGGCAAAGCCTTTAATTAAAAATGTAAGAGGATTATAAAGGAACGAACAGATCTATGGAAGATCAGGTTAAGGTATATAAAGTTATTTTACTGCTTGATTTTGCTGAGGAAGATAGTAAAGATCTTTTGAGAGGGATTAAGTCTTATGCCAAGCAATCGGGCAGATGGCTTTTCTGTTCCATGCCATTGTTCTATCGGGAAACGATAGGTGTGTCCGGTATTTTAGCTTGGGCAAAAGAATGGGGAGCAGACGGTATTATTGGACAGCTGTACAACGATCCGGATATTGAACAGCTTCTTAATGCCAATATTAGGGTAATTGCTAAGGATTTTAAAGAACGGTTCCAAAATATACCTAATATTACCGGTGGTTATTATGAAGCAGGAGAAATGGCTGCAGCATATTTTATCAAAAAGGGGTATACCAATTTCGCATTTTATGGATTTAAGGATTTAGTTTGGTCACGGGAACGTGCAGAAGGATATGAACAACGGCTGAAGCAATCAAATTTTTCTGTGCATTATTTTGAACATACGGAAAATAATGCAGATGAACTGTGGTACTATAAACCCAGTGCATTGGGCCAATGGTTGAAATCATTGCCAAAGCCGATTGCTTTGATGACCTGTGATGACAGGATAGGGCAGCATATTACCGAAGCTTGTCGATTGTCTCATATCCGGATTCCGGAAGATATTGCGGTTTTGGGAGTTGACAATGATGAAATCATCTGTGAGCTTTCTGATCCCCCTTTATCGAGTATTGTTCTTAATACGGAAATGGGGGGCTATCAGGCTGCTAAGGTGATGGATTACATGATCCAGCATAATACGTTTAACTGCAAAGATATCTATGTTCGCCCACTTCAGATCATTACTAGACAGTCTACTGATATTTATGCTACAAATGATGCTTATATCTCTGCTTCATTGAAGTATATCCATAACCATATCGAAAAGAAACTTCAAGTGGAAGATGTTCTGAAGCAAGTACCCCTTTCCCGAAGGGTGTTGGAAAAGCGTTTCCTTGAATGCACTGGTTTTCCTGTTTATAAATATATTTCTACCCTTCGGATGCAGAAGTTTGCCGAGAAAATTTTACAGACCGATCAGGCTATATATGAAATAGCTATTGATCTTGGTTTTGACGATAGTAAAAATATAGCTAGGCAGTTTAAGCAGACCTACGGCTGCAGCCCACAAGCCTTTCGTAAGCGGAAGTTACCAACAAGGTGATCTGTAATATTAAAAATAAGCGGTTTTTCCATTCATTGATTGTAATTGGATACGGGCCTTTTTCCCAACAGGGAAACGTACTTCAATTGTTTTACTTTCTCTTGGAAGAAGAGAAAAGTAGTTGTCTGACCAAATGACCGGCAATATATTGTCTTGTAGCTGTTCATCCAATAGTTGCAACTCGTTGAAAAAGGATATCGTGTTACTGTTATTTATACAATGGATTTTCCATACCTGATAACCTTTGTTTTCTGAAAGATTTTCCTTGCTAAGGGAGAGGGTGCTTTTGGGCAGACTTGACAAGGGAGTGAAATCTGCAAATTGTTTCGTAGGAGTATAGAACCAAGAATAAGTTTCCCAGTCCAATTGATCCATTTTAGACGATAGCCAATAGAAATTATCGCCAATAACTTGATTTTCTGTATTGAAAACGCTTAACGATAAGAAAGTCATCCGCTGTTGGCTGGTAACTTCTGGAATTTTAACCAAAGATCTCACCTCATTAGCGCCCAGTTGAAGGGGCAGTTCCTGCTGTGAGATGAGTTGAGATTTTAGGTCATAACGTTTAATAATCAACTTATGATGCTTTATTGGATAACTGGTACTGTTGCTGACGTAGATATGCTGATCGTGATAATTGTAAATGGGGTGAATGGGTTCTAAGGCTTTTTTTGTGCCAAAATATGCCCCATTGGGCATTAAATAATAATCATATAATTGCCAGTAAAATTCTGGCCAAGGTGAGTTGAGCATCCATTGTACTACACCGCTTGCTTGCGTGTGATTAACTATATGTGCTTCAAACATCGGACGCATGGCTTCGTAATTGAGCAATTGGGCACGGAAAGCTAGATCTGCCAGATTTTTGCTGGTTCCATACCGTTTGTTTAGGGCTTCCATATAAACAGATAAAGTAGCGAAATCTTTTCTACCGGAATGGTAATTCCATATGGCGTTATCCGCCGGCCAACGGGCAGACTCAGGAATCATCTTTTCGATACTTTTTAAAGGAGGAATTTGTGGTCCCGGACCAACTTCTGAATTAAAACCGTAGGCGCCACCCAGTTTTTTATCTTCATACCAATAAAGAGGCGGAACATATTGATAAGGGCCATTCATTTTCATCCCTGATTTTCCAGTAAGTTGACTGGTGAATTCTCCTGCAGAGATGAGAAAAGGTCGGGTAGGATCATATTTGGCTAAAGTGTCTAAGTAACGTTGCTCTAAATCAGGGGAAGGCACGGCATCACTGCCGCCTACCCAGGTGAATATAGAGGGATGGTTGCGTAGCCATTTTACTTGATCCCGGAAATAAGTAGACAAGAGCGTCTTTTCCTGAGGTTCCAGCTTCACAGCATAACGCTCTACGCCTTCATTAATAGGCAGGTTTTCATCTCCCGGTTTCATGTTCAGCGGGAGGCCTAAATAATCCGGCCATTCCCATTGACAGCTCCAACCCAACATCACCAAAATACCGTGTTGATCACATAAATCATATAAATGCTGATTATTACCCCAGATACCTTCTAGGCGTAAAGCATTGAGGTGCATATCTTGTACGTATTGAATTTGGGCAAGGTCTTTTTCGGGTTGGTAACGAAGAAACAGATCATCTACCCAACCTGCAGCCTTGATAAGGATTTCCCGACCATTGATTTTGTAATGTCTGACGCCTGTTTTACTGAGGTATGTTTCTATTTTCCGGATACCGAAAGTTCTGCTGGTGCTGTCAAGCAACTGTTTATTCTGGTCGTATAAGTAAAATTTTGCTCGGTATAAAGCCGGATCACCTAGTCCATTAGGCCACCAAAGTTTCGGTTTTTTGATTCGCAATTGAGGGAAAGCAGTAGTATCTAACTGGATTTCCTTTTGCTCAAAGGGTTTCAATAGTAGCGGTTGTTGCAATTCCTGATCAGCTACTTGAACTGAAAGTGTGATCTGCTGTTCCTGTTCACTGTTGTTTTTTAGACTGATTTGCGTAGTTAAGGTTGCGGAAGCTGTATCAGCTGTATTAAAATCACTTTTTACAAAGGCATCTTGGATGAGTACAGAACCACTTCGTTTAAGACGGATTTCACGGAATATACCCATGAAATGATCAGCCGGAGTAGGGGCCCAATCCACAAATCCCATGTAAAAATCGCGTACCTGAGGTGGATAGATTTTTACCAGCAATGTGTTTTCTCCTTCTTTGGCCGCTTGTGTGATTGGAAATGCAAATTGGCGGAAAGCCCCATAAATACGATCTTTATTACTGATCAGTTGGCCATTCAGCCAAATGTCTGCCCGGTAATTGATGCCGTCTAGCAGCAGTGTTAATTGCTCTTGCTGCGTTAGGTTAGCTAGCGTGAAGCTGGTTTTATACCACCAGGGAACTTCAAAGTCTGTTCTCGGGATACTATCCATGCGTGTGCCTACAAACGGGTCAGGATATATACCGGCCTCAACGAGCGAGCCTAATACAGTGCCGGGCACTTGTGCTGGCTGCCAAAGATCAAGCTGTTCTAATTGCCCCTGAACTTCTTCTAAGGTTTCACCTACCGTCTTACTGGAAGACAGGTACCAATGTTGGTTCAAGACTTGTTCACCCATTTCTCTATTAGCTATAGGCCTTTTACAGCCGGTAAATAGGGCGGTAAGGATAAAAAGATAGGTAAAAACAGGTGATAACGATCCCATAATCAGATTTATCGTAAGCCTTTTGTGCTAAGATAATGAATAAGTAACTCCGGTTGGTCAGTTTGCAGTATATTGGCACCTTTTTGCAGCAATTTATCCAATTGCTCCTGTTCTCCTCCTTGAAACAAGTGTTTATCTAAATCCCCTAAGGCATTGATCCAAATGCGTGCCCCTTTAGTTTTGATCAGATTGACAACTTGAGGTGTATAGCATTGTTCGTCAATATGTACAATAGTCGGGTTAAGGTCAAATGCTTTCTTGGCTTCGGTGAAGTTATGTGCTCTTGGCATGAGCTTAGCTGTCGGAATTTGTTTCCGGGTTGTTCTGAGGGTGTTGGTATCGCTGTCAAAAAAGATGACCTGTTGTGTGGTTTCTGTTTTCTCAATGAGCGATAAGACAGGAGCCATGCGGTCGGTTTTCAGATCCAGGTCCAATACAATTCGACCTTTAGCAAGGAGTAAAGCCTCTTCTAGGGTAGGTATTTGGTAGCTGGTTACCTGATCTTCCTGTTTCAGGCGAAGGGAACGGAGGTCCTTTATTAAAAACTGTTCGGCATCTCCTGTACCAGTAGTGGTGCGGTCTATTTTTTGATCATGCATCAGGAAAGGAATACCGTCTTTGCTGACTTTTACATCAATTTCTACAATGTCAACTCCGGCACGGATTGCTTCTTCAATGGCTGCTAAGGAGTTCTCCGGTACTTGGTGGTGCAGTCCACGATGTGAAGTAACCAATACCTTTTTACCCAGAGGCTTGGCAAGATGATCAAGCGTTTGTTGCAGGTGGCCTATAGCACCATCAATTAAGCCAAGACTATCCAAAAGAAATACCCGGGTAGCCTGACTATAAGAGCCTCCTGTAGGATCCGGAAAAAATAATGCTGCGTAAAAGGCTTTATATCCCTTTTTAGGAATTTCTACATCTACGGAAACAGGTTCTTGCTTATTGTATTTGACTGTCCTGAATAACCAAACATTGTTGCGTATGTCGGCATCGTTAGAAGAGGCCTCCCATATTCGGAGGCCCCGTAGGTTATGGAGATTAGAGTCGATAGTCAATAGTGCTTTACCTTCTTTTTCTTCAAGTTTCCAATTAAATACCGGATAAGGTTGATTTTGTAAGGTATAGGCAAAGAAAGCGTTTAGCGCTTTAAACGCTTGTATTCCATCACCTAGGTTATGTCCGGCATTGGGAACATAATGAAGTAAGTTGGTGCCGGGAATTTGACGATAATAGTTTTTGATATTATCGATCACCCAATAAGGGTCGTTGCCTCCCATGAAGATCATTTTGGGCATGGTCAATTTCTCACGGTAGCTATAAGGATCGATCATTTGAAGCAGTCGGCTTCCTTCTTCATTACGAACTTGTTGGGCAATGCCTAGCTTCACATAATCTTGTATCTGTATGCTGTAATCATGCCATGTTTGAACCTGATAATCCAAACTAACTGACATATTCAATACATCGATAACCATGGGAGCAATGGCTTTCACCCGTTTGTCTGCCGCTCCGGTCAACCAAGTTGTCCAACCTCTTTTAGAAAGGCCACTAATCAAAAATTTTTCTATTTGCGTAGCGGTATGCTTACCTGAAAATTCCTGGATGGCGTCCATGGCTTTAACGGCGCTTTTAACCATAGGAAATAAAAGTGGCCAGGAATAGTCGTGATCCCTTTGGAATTGATGAAGGGTATAAGAAATAAGGGCGTCTTCTGTTAGGTCTCCGAATAAGGGCTGGTTTGGTACTTGTTTTAGCAGGGCTACACAGGCTTTATTCCGTTGTGCAATATGGGTAAGCGACGAGATCAACTCATCTCCATTTCCAGTCCAATTTGGCACTCCGTCTTTGTTAGATCCACCACTTACAAACAATAAAGCATCGTGGTAAACCAACGATTTGGGAACAATTAAAGTTAATTGATGCGTCCAGGTATAACCATGCCACTGTTGGGAAGTGAGAAGCAGACGGTAATTGACAGTGCTATCGGTTAATATACTATCCTGCAATTGCCAAGCGTACGCCTTGTCCTTTTGTTGGATATAACTTTCTAACGCCGTTTTTGGTGTAACAGTTTCTTGGCTGCGGGAAGTTATCCAACAGCCAAGAGTTAATACTAAAAACGATAAGGAACGGAATAAACGAGCCATAATTTAGATTAATAAGGTTTATTAGTATCTTGTAATAACCAGAATTTAGACCAGGCACTGTTTTGGCCATCGGCCTGCGAATAGCCGGTTGTTTTTAAACGATCTAATGCTTCTTGGGCATGTGTTGCGTTCAGGCTTAATTCGGCCTCCATATAATAAAAACGCAAAGGTAATGCACTGCGAAGAGCATTTGGTCCGGCTTGTAGCACAGGGAAACCAGTTCGTCGATAATCAAACCAAGCTTCAGTAGCAGCGGTCCAGCTGGCAATCCATTTTTGTGTAATGATTTGCTCCTGTGTGCGATTAAATCTGACATTGGCTTGTTGGATATAAGTAGCATAACTGCTACTTACCCCCCAAGTATCAAGAGAGGCTTGAACGCCTGCTTCGTAATGGTTTTGAGCATCAGAAGAAATCCATCCGTTTAGCGCTGCTTCTGCGAGGATAAAATTCACTTCAGCAGCAGAGAGAAGTCGGGCTTTTAATAAGGCACCAGAAGCTTTCTGGTAAATATCATTTAAAAAAGATACATGAGGATTATACGATGTTTGTCCGGGCGTTGGATTTAAGTTATACGAAGATGGCAAACTAGAATAGGAAGGTGGCATACCAACATAGTCCGGATCAGTATCAATTTTAGTGCTTCCAACTACGTCGGGAGAAAGGTAGCGTTTTCCGTTTTCGATATAATCACTGCCGGTGGGAAGACTTGCATCAACTACCAACGGTATTTGTACTTTATTAGCCCATATTGCCAGGCGCGGATCATTCAATGCCTGTAATTCGTCTATCAAGGTAGAGCACATTTTAAGCCGACGAAAATTAGACCCGCCAGTATCGTCTATCTCTGTATTGCTAGGCCATGAATTATTGGATGAAGTACCTAAATAAGCCATAGTAACGTCTTGATCGGCTGAAGTGATGATTGGGTATTGGCCAGCATCGTTCACAATTTTGGCAATACCCGTCTTTGCGTAATCGGGCTCTTTCACAGAAAGCCGCATATAGTAACGTAAAGCAAGAGAATTGGCAAAACGACGCCAGGCGTCCGGATTGCCGTTAAAATATACATCAGCGCTGGCGTCAATACCCTGATAGTCGGAAGCGTTGCCTGAAAGCAGCTGGTTCGCTGTTTCCAAATCCGTTAGTATACCATGATAAATGTCCGCTTGTTGGTCATAGGCCGGTGTCATATATTGTGGATCATCCGAATCACCCAACAGGGCTTGAGAATAAGGGGCATCTCCCCATAGATCGGCAATTAAACCAAATACAAAACATTTCATAACCAAGCCAACCCCTTGATGAAAGGTTAGGCCAGTCGCCTCGGCCCGGTTAAGGAGTAATTGATTATTTCTCAGGATGCCATAATAACTATCCCAGCTTTGGCTACCAGACCAATCGTAGTCGTTATGGCTAGTGAACCAAGCATCTTTTTGGGTGTGCTGTACTACACCGGCGATGTCTTGATAACCAAGTTGATTATACAACTTGGCTGTTTCAGTGAGTACCGTAGGCATGATGAGATTTGGATTCACTTCACTGGCTTCTACACCATTTGGATTAATATTGGTCTCGTCTAGATCTTTACAAGAAGAGAACAATAGGGCGGTTGCCAGAAAACAACCGCATGTATACCGAACAATATTTTTAAAATGTGTCATTTGCTTGGTTTTTTTGATTATTAAAAAACAACGCCTACTTTGAAGCCTACAGGCATAATCCAAGGATTTACATTATAGCGTTCTATCCCTTGCATAAACTGGGTTCCTGCTTGTGTGCTTGAATTGGGCTGGAAAGCGGTTTCAGGGTCGATACCAATTTTGGCTTTAGTCCATAAAATAATGTTTCGGCTGTACACGGAAACATTTGCCGATTGCATACCTAATTTCCTGACCCATTTATCCGGCAAGTTATAACCCAAAGAGATTTCGCGCAGCTTGATGTAATCTGCATCAAACGTTGCTGCGCTCATGAAATCCCATGGGTAATTATCACTTAATGGTAAAATCTGTGTGCCTGCTCCACCTAGGTTTTCGGTATAACCGGTGATGTTCCCGTCACCGTCATATTGAGCAATTACACCGGGGTTGAACACGCCGAAATAATAATCGTTTCCGTTGTAACTATAAGCCATTCCCCCGGTTTCGGCACTCGGACCACCTACAATACGGAACTGATTTCCTTGCACCCGAACCAGGTCGTTATCGACTAGATAATTGCGGAGTTGGTCTCCTGTCATTCCGTTTGGATTGATCAATTGATCAAAGAAACGTTGTGTTTTTAAGTCCGATTCATAATAACGATAGGTTTGTGAAACGAATTTCCCTCCTTTACGCCATTCCAGTGAGAAATTTAGACTGAAACGTTTATAGGTAATACCCGATTGTATACCTAAACTGAAATCTGGATTGAAATTGCCGATTTTGGTTTTGGTATTGCTGAGGGATACGCTTTGCCAGGAACCTGTTTCATCTAAAATAGGATAGCCGTAATAAGGGGAATTTGGGTCTTCTACGGTAACCAGTTTAGCATCATAGAGATCACCAATTTCATCGCCTACATAGGTACGCGCTGCGCCTTTGGCGTCAGACCACAATTGATAATAAGCTAATCCTTCGGTCAATTCCATGATACGGGTACGGTTTCTTGACCAGTTCAGGTTGATATCCCAAGTCCAATCTGTCGTTTTTATCGGCGTTCCGCCTAAACTCAACTCCAATCCCTTACTAACTAGCAGACCGGCATTAATGTTTTTTGAAGTATAACCGCTAGAACTGGGGAGCTGTGTCGAGATAATCTGGTTACGGTTGTCTACTTTGTAATAGGTTCCGGAGAAACGTAAGCGATTTCCCCATAGAGCCAGATCAAGTCCGCCTTCATAAGACGTATTTTTTTCCGGTTTTAAATCAGGTGTGAGCAGATTAGCCGAAGTTCCAAGTTGGACTACGTTGCCCCAAGCTTCCTGATTGGATAGCACATTATATAAGTTATAGGGGTTGGTGTCATTTCCTGCCTGTGCCCAGCCCCCGCGGAGTTTTAACTGATCGATGCGATCAGAAAGCTTAAACATATCGTTCAATAGGATGCTTAAAGAGGCAGAAGGGTAAAAGTATGAACGGTTGGTCTTAGGTAAGGTACTAGACCAATCATTGCGGGCAGTAAGATCTAGGTATATATAATCCTTGTAACCTAAGTTAACTAAGCCGTATACACTGTTTACAGCTTTTTTATATTGCCCGCTGTTGTAACGTAAAGAAGAAGGAGCGATGTTACTTAATGTATATAAGCCAGGGATGGTTAATCCGCTACCGTTGATCGTGGCATTAATGAGGTCTTCATTGTGTTGATAACGTGTATTTCCGCCCGCAGAAGCATTGAAACTGAAATCATTGAATTGTTTGCGATAGCTCGCTAGGAAATCGATGTTTTGTTCCATCCGGCTAAGGTTATTGATACCATAGGCTCCTCTTGGTTCATTGGTATAACTATAAGGAATTTTGGTTTCCCTGTTTTCATGATAGAGGTCAACCGCATATCGTCCCATGAAACTTAATTCCGGAGTTATCTGCCAATCGGCCCGAACATTCCCAAACACCCGGTCGCGTTTAAAGGCATTAGTTACTTCATAAGCTAAGAAATAAGGGTTATTATATTCATCCGCGTTTTGGGACCGTTGTTGAAGACCTTCCTGTCCTGGTTCCCAGTAATCCTTTAAGTCGAGTATATTGATATGAGGAGACACGGCATAAGCCCATTGAAGTGGATTAGTGCCTCGGTTTCCTGCTGGCCGGTTACCTGAACTGTTTCGACTCAAATCTATCTGTGAGCTTATTGAGAACTTATCAGTTAATTTAACAGTGCTATTGAAAGCTAAGGAATGCCGACTTAAATCGCTATTTGGAATGATGCCACGATTGGCTAGATTAGCGTAAGAAATACGATAATTCAGACGGTCGCTGCTGTTCGCTATAGATACCCCATTGGTAGAGGTAATGCCGGTCTGTACGAACTCTTGTATATTATTGGGATAGGAGACCAAAGGAGTAGCAATAGGGTCACCGTTTTCGTCCAAAGGGCTATTCCATTGAATGGCGTTATAGCCTTTATTTAGTTCAGGCCCTAATCCTCCGGAAGAGGCTTCGTCAATCGTAATGACTCCGCCCGGAGCTGTTTCCGGTGTCAACGGAATAACTCCTGTAGCAAAACGGTGGTGCATATCCAAATATTTATAAGGGATATCAAATACGGTATTGCTGGTTACGTTAACTTGTACTTTGTTTAAGCCGCTGCCATTTTTGGTGGTGATTAACACAACACCGTTTCCGGCGCGTGAGCCGTATAAAGCTGCTGCACTAGCTCCTTTCAAAACGGATATACTTTCTATATCGTCCGGATTAAGACTGGCTATAGCATTTCCATAGTCTACTTTGTTATCTGTTCCGATCTCGCTGACATTGTTTAAGGTATTATTGATAGGAACTCCATCTATCACAAAAAGGGGCTGGTTGTCACTACTAAGTGAGGTGGCTCCCCGGATAACCATACTGACAGAGGAACCACTTCCACCGGTTGAACTGATACTTACACCGGGAATCTTACCGGTCATGGCATTTAATACGTTATCTTGGGCTACTTTATTTACATCGTCGCTCTTTAATTCACCTATGGAATAGCCTAATGATCGACTCGCTCTTTTAATCCCTAAGGCGGTAACAACTACCTCTTCCAGTCCTTCTGTTTTTTCCTGTAAGGTAACTGTGATATTCCGTTGCTGTCCTACAGTAACTTCCTGTTCAATATAACCGACAAAGGAAAAAACAAGTACAGCCTGTTCATCGGGAACTTCTATACTGAAAGTTCCGTTAACAGAGGAAGAAGTGGTTTTCCCGGTACCCTTTACTTTGATGCTGACACCAGGAAAAGATTTGCCATCGGCAGCGGAAATAACGGTACCATGGATGGTCAACTGCTGCTGACCGGAAAGGTCTGTACTAAGATGGACAGGGTAGGTTGGCGCTTTGATTTTACCGGTATAGGCAAAAGCGTCCGTCTGTATGCCTAGTTGAAATAGTGTAACCAGGCTACAGGCAAGGAGGCGGGGTGTGGTTGATAACTTAAATTGCATAAGTCTCTTATTTGAATAATTGCTTTGTTTTTATGGTCTTTTATGCTGGTCGACCTATTGTCGAAACATTTATATTACTGCATGTATTCTAAAAAAGACTATTGAGATAGCTATAAATTTTTCAATAATTGTTTGTTTAACAATGGTTTATTTATTTTTTAATGTAAATTTAACTTTGAACTTTCGATATTTTTTGTTCTAAATGATTGCGGAGAAGCTGTTTAGCTTTAACTAGTTGGTTTCTAACAGTATTTTTGGATATGGAATAGCTGTCGGCAATTTCCTGATACGATTTTCCATCTACAAAGCACATATAAATAATTGCCCGTCGTTTATCGCTAAGCTTATTCATAGCGGCTTGTACCATTCGGCATCTCCGCTCTTTGTGTGCAGTACTATCTTCTTTTTTACTCTTTTCAATTAAATAGTCCCGAAAAGCCAACTGCTTTCGTTTTTCCCGCTTGAGGTGATCAAGTATCATATTACGCAAACAAGTGAATAAAAAAGACTGAAAATTTTGTTGCGGACGGATTTTGTGACGGTTATCCCAGATCTTCGCAAATAGATCATGTACTATGTTTTCAGCCTCTTCCACATTGTGTAGCATATTCATGGCAAATTTGAATGCCTCTAGCCTATATAGCTTATACAACTGTCGGAAAGCAGCATGATCGCCAAGGCTAGCTTGTAGAAGTATGGATTCGTTTAGGTTCGTTGATATCATAGTAAAGATTATTAATAATTTTCTTGTTTATTTTTAGCTGATTTCTGTGGCCTAAAATTATTAAGCAAATCAGCTTGTTGGTAGCGCAATTTGCGGTTAATAAACCTCGTTTTGCGTCAATTGTGAAATATGTTTTGTTTGTTAAGCAACAGTAGTCCAAAAATGAAATATGGACGTATTATGAGTATAATATGTAATTATGAAGCGCGCTTATTTCCTTTTATTCCTTATAATAGTATACAGTTGCACCGTATTTGGAAGGCAAAAAGGAACCATCAAGGGGTCTTTTATTTTTCCGTTACAGCAAAAACATGCGCATGGCAGTACATTGGTGTCCTTACCAAATGGCGATCTGTTGGCCGCTTGGTTTTATGGAAGTGGTGAACGCGGTGCGGATGATGTTTGTATTATGGGAGCTAGGAAGCCGGCAGGTAATTCTGCTTGGTCAAAGCCTTTTCTAATGGCTGACACCAAAGGATTACCGGATTGCAATCCGGTCTTGTTTCTTAACCATAAAAAGCAGCTTTTTTTAGTATGGATTGCTGTGCAGGCTAACAGGTGGGAACAGTCTATTATACGTTATCGCATTGCTGATCATTATGAAGGCTCTGGAGCGCCAAATTGGATTTGGCAGGATAATATCTTATTGAAACCTGACGATGCCTTTGCACAGGAAATGAAAGAAAAGATAAGGAAACTTCCTAAGCAGGAACATGCTTGGGCGGCTTATGCACCCCCGTATGACCAGCTGATTCTGGAAGCAGCAAAAGACCCGGCCAAGCGTAGTTTGGGTTGGATGACGCGCATAAAACCACTCTTATTGCCAGGGGGACGTTTGCTACTGCCTTTATATTCCGATGGCTTGAACTGCTCTTTGCTTGCTATTTCAGAAGATGATGGGGAAAGTTGGTTTCCTAGTTTACCCATTGTAGGCAGAGGGAATATCCAACCTGTTTTATTGCAGAAAAAAAATGGTGATCTGGTTGCTTTTATGCGCGATAACGGAGATGCCCCTGCCCGGATACAACAAAGTAAGTCACAGGATGGAGGCAGAACGTGGACGGCTGTTCAACCAACTGATATTCCGAATACAGCAAGTGTAGAAGCTGTTCAGCTTCAGGACGGGCGGTGGCTTTTAGTGGGGAATGATGTTAGTGACGGAAGGTATCAGTTAAGTATATATGTGTCAAACGATGAAGGAAGTACATGGAAAAAGTGGAAAGAGCTGGAAGCTGATCCGACAAAAAAACTATCCTGCTCTTATCCTGCATTGATCCAATCGGCTGATGGAATGATTCATATTTCTTATTCCTATCAACAGGCCCCTAATCAGAAATCAATCAAATATGTAAATTTTCACAGTAATGAAATCAAATAACCATAGTAAACGGCATGCTCTTCTTTTGTTAGTAGTATCTTTCTTTGTTGCTGCTACTGCTTATGGACAAGGGATGTTTAAACAAGAATATGCGGTCAAATATTACTTTGAAGGGGAACAGCCGGGTAGTATGAAGGTGCTGTCTGATCGTAACCAACGTGTACAAGTTTTGCAGAGCAATCATTTATGGAAGCCTGTTCAGGGTTCGTTATTATTCCCCGGTATCTTACGCCCGGACGTAAGCTATCGATACGATTCCTTGGAACATATCCAAGATATGTTAGTGAATCAACAGGAATTGGTATACCTGACTGACAAGGCAGTCTATAGTAATGCTTGGGCAGGAGCGTTGTATTTTCATCATCAGTTGCCGAAGGCACGGTTGTTTTCGGCGGATGACGCAATGAACTTTTTGGTGACCGACGGTGGGGCAATACATTTATATAGTTCGCAGGGTAAACAGCTTTGGAAAGGAGAGGTAGCAGGAACGGTCAAGGCTATTCGGTATGATAGGCGCCATCATATCTTTTGGTTGTTGGATGAAAAAAGGATATGGGTGTTGCCTATTCAAAATCCTGGTTTGCAAGAGGTTTTTACAGGGACAGCGTTTACTTGTTTTGAACTTCTGGAACAGAAAAATGAACTGATTTTAGGAACAGAAGAAGGATATGCACAACTGAAAATCAGGGAAGGAAAAAACAGCGCTATAATTGGTTTACAAGAGGCCGTTTGGAATCGTAATTTACCGGTTAATAAATTAACGGTTGTACAGCAAGTCAGTGGCGAACTGTGGTTTGGATCAGGGAAAGGGGCTTTTAAATTGAATACCGATGGGAAATTTGAATATTACCAAAGCAAGAGATGGTTGCCAAATGATGTGGTATATGCGATTGCTGAAGGACCTGATTCTACTGTTTTAATTGGAACGGAGCATGGGCTGGCACAACTTTATACTAAACATATAACCTTAAAGGAAAAAGCAAAATATTATGAGCAACAAGTGCGGGAACGACATATCCGGTACGGTTTCAATGCAACATTAAAAGGATTGCAGGGTGGGCATTTGGATAAGGGAACCCTGTCTGATTCTGATAACGATGGTTTGTGGACATCTATGTATTTAGCCGCTGAAGCGTTTCGTTATGCAGTAGATAAGGACCCAGTGGCCTTAGTCAATTGCCGGGAATCTTTGTTGGCGATGGAACGCTTATATTCAGTCAATCCTTTAAAAGGTTTCCCTTCACGGTCTTTTGAGCGCATTGGACATAAAACGGATTTAGCCGATTCAAAAGTATGGATGGACGCTCCTGATAATTTGTGGAGCTGGAAATCAACGACTAGCAGTGATGAGGCGATTGGCCATATATTTTCCTTCTCTGTCTTAGCTGAACTGGTAGATGATGCATTTATCAAAGCAAAAGCGATAAGCTTGATGGATTCTTTAATGTCGCATATTCTTGAACACAATCTTTATTTAGTAGATCATGATGGTAAACCTACACTTTGGGGAAGGTGGAACCCGGAATATGTAAATCAATTTCCAACTAATGTGGGGGATCGAAAGCTCAATTCATCCAATATCATTTCCATGTTGCAATCTGCTTATCATTTTACCCATAAAGCAAAATATAAGGATAAAGCTTTGGAATTAATGGAGCGATATGGTTATTATGAAAACTTAATGCGTCCGATGCGCGAAATAGGGAAGGCAGATGAACATGCCGATGATAAAAGTAAATTGTTATCGGATCATTGGAACCATTCGGACGATGAGATGTATTTTTTGGGCTATTGGGGTTTATATCGTTATGCTTTAAATGATACGCTGAAAGCTGGTTATCAAAAGGCGATCCTTGATCATTGGGAGTTTGAGCGACCGGAAAAGGAAGCTTTGTGGAACATGTTTGCGGCTATGGTAGGTGCAAAAGACAGCGACCTGAAGGCTTCGCTTTCCTTTTTGGAAGAATTTCCGCTTGATTTGATGAACTGGAGGATACAAAATAGTCATCGAAAGGACCTGTACTTTTTGACCGATAATTTTATGAATCAAACAACCAAACAGGTTCTTTCTCCAAAGGAGCGTCCTGTACATCGGCACAACCGGACAACCTTTCTTTTAGACGAAGAACGGGATGGGACAGAGGAATTTAGTGCGGGCGATATTTGGTTACTACCTTATTGGTTTGGTCGGTATCTGGGATTGGTAGATTGAAATAGCTATCAGAAATCAGCTGGTTAACAACTCCACCATCGCTCTTGCCTTCCATAAACACTCTTCGTATTCCTTTTCTGCTTGGGCATCGGCGGTTACCGCTCCTCCGACGTGAAAAGAAAGCCGTTTAATCTGAGCGTTATATAATATACTCCGAATAACGACATTAAAATCAAAATCGCCATCCGGGGCGAAGTACCCGGCTGATCCGGCATAAATTCCCCGTTGACTTTTTTCGTAACGATCAATCCAGCTCATGGCACTGACTTTGGGTGCGCCGGTCATAGAGCCGGCAGGGAAGGTGTTTTTAATACTTTCCGTTAAGGCTATGTTTTCCTTTTCCTGACAGGTAATGGTGGAAATCAATTGGTGTACATATTTGAAACTATAAAGTCCTAGAAGTTCCTTAACCTCAACCGTCCCTGGCAATGCGCTTCGGGTCAAATCATTTCGTACAAGATCGACAATCATTACATTTTCACTGATCTCTTTTGGGTTTTCAATCAATTTCTTTATCTGTTCCTGATCTTCCTTTTGATTTTTCCCTCTAGGGGCGGTTCCTTTAATCGGTTGGGAAATCAGGGTGTGTCCTCTTTTCGCCAAAAATCGCTCTGGAGAGGCTGAAATAATATAGCGATCTTCCTGCTTAAAAAATAAAGAAAAAGGGGTAGGCGAGAGCTTACTTAGCTCCCAAAAAGCTTCCAATGGCGTTAAGAAACAATTCTCAGCGTAAAATTCCTGACAAAGATTGACTTCATAAATGTCGCCCCGGCGGATATGACAAAGTAACTGATCAAAAGCTCGGATGTAATCGGCTTTAGTCATCTTGTTTTTTAGTTTGCCTCGGAAGCAGAAGGGTTGGTCAGTCAAAGGAAAGCTTAGGATATCCTGCAAAAGTCGATTTGCCTGATCTGTAATGAACTCTACTTGTCCGCCTTTTATGATTAAAACATGCTCCGGAACAAAGAAAAAAGCAGCAGGAAAATCCAGTTCATTTTCGTGTTGGCTATCTAGATTTTCCAATTCATCTTTCAAATCATAGCTGAAAAAGCCAGGTATCCATTGATTGGGGTGTCGTTCCAGAAAAGCTTGCAGCGTCGTAAAAGTATTTCCTTTTTCGCCGTAAAAAACAGCTTTTTGTCCGGCCGCAATCATTACGTCAAATTTGCTGTAAGGATCCGACGAATATTGCTGGCTGTGCAAGCAACAAGCATTCTCAAATAAAGAAGCCCAATGAAGGGCTTTCTTTATAAATAAGGATAAGTCGTCTATCGCATAAATGGCGGATGCCATGAGCCTTAGTATAAAGTAAGTGTCTGCGTTCTGTCTGGTCCGACAGACAAATATTTTATTTTAACGTCTAAATGTTCTTCTAAATAGGCCATATAATCCCAAAGTGCTTGTGGAATTTGGTCGGTATGTTGAATCTGACTGATATCCGTCTTCCAGCCTTTTATCGTTTCATAAACCGGTTGCGGCTTAATGGCGTTAATATCATAAGGCATATAATCAATTTTCTCACCATTATAGAGGTAATGTGTACAGGCATAAATCTCATCGAAGGTATTCAATACATCCGCTTTAGTCATCACCAGTTCAGTTACCCCATTAAGTTGAATGGCATAACGCAGGGCAGGTAAATCAATCCATCCCGTGCGCCTAGATCGGCCGGTAGTAGCACCAAATTCATGGCCTATTTGACGCAAATTTTCACCCACTTCATTGTCCAATTCGGTAGGGAAAGGTCCACCGCCAACACGTGTACAATAGGCTTTAAAAATGCCGATCACATTTCCAATTTTATTCGGAGCTACACCAAGACCTGTACAAGCACCTGCTGTGGTAGTGTTGGAAGACGTTACAAAAGGATAGGAACCGAAATCAATATCCAATAAGGTACCTTGGGCACCTTCCGCTAATACCTTTTTATCTTCTTTTAAATATTGGTTAACAAGTTGGTCGCTGTCTACATGCGGAATCGCCCTCAAAAAATCAACCGCTTCAAAAAAGGCTTGTTCGCGTTCGCTGAAGTCAGGTATTTCACCATAGTGGCTAAGGATATTTTTATGCTTGTCTACCAGCTTTTGATAACGTTCTTTAAAGTCGGGCAGGGTAGTATCTCCAACCCGGAGGCCGTTTCTTCCGGTCTTATCCATATAGGTAGGGCCGATTCCTTTTAAAGTAGAGCCAATTTTGCTGGTTCCCATATTGGATTCTGAGGCAGCATCCAGCAGCTGATGGGTAGGTAATATCAGGTGTGCTCTTCTTGCGATAACCAATTTACCTGCTGCAACCGGGTCGAAACCGTTCTTCTTTAAGTCGTCTAACTCTCGCTTTAAAATAATAGGATCAATTACTACACCATTGCCGATAAGATTTAACGTATTCTTGTTAAAAATGCCGGAAGGTATGGTGTTTAACACATATTTTTGGCCATCAAATTCTAAGGTATGTCCGGCATTCGGACCTCCTTGAAAACGAGCAATTAAATCATACTTTGGGGTTAAAACATCCACGATTTTACCCTTACCTTCATCGCCCCATTGTAGGCCCAAAAGCACATCAACTTTTGTCATTACGATTGTACAAGTTTTAAATAGTTAAAGAAATATAGGAAAATAAAAAAGCCTGACTCATTATTCCAAATAAGCACTGAAAGATAATGACCCAGGCAATATGTTGTTAACTAGTTATCATTGTCATTATGCGGAAGCAAAAGCTTTATTCCGGCGTTCTTCTTTTTTCGATTTCTCCGGACAGCTCTCATTGCAATCACTGCAAACTCCATATAAATTTAACGAATGATGTTTAATATCGAATTTTAACAATTCACCCATCATGCTTTGAATCTGTTGGATCCTTGGGTCACAAAACTCGACCACTTTTCCACATTCGATACAAATAATATGGTCATGCTGTTTATAGCCATAAGACTTTTCAAACTGCGCCATATTTTTTCCAAATTGGTGTTTGGTCACCAAATCACAGGAAACGAGCAATTCTAATGTATTGTAAACCGTGGCTCGGCTGACACGGTATTTCTTGTTTTTCATGTGGATATATAACGATTCCACATCAAAATGATCGTTTCGGGAATATATTTCTTCCAAGATGGCAAAACGCTCCGGCGTTTTTCGAAGGCTTTTATTTTCGAGATAAGCCTCGAAAATTTTCCTTACCATGCTTGTTGTTTCTGATGTAGGCATAACATTTTAATTATGTACAAAAGTACTTAAAAATTTTAGAGATAAAAAATGTATGGTATAATTCGTTTTCTCTTGACAAAATAGTGATTTCCTTCTATTTATGATTCGGAATCAAAACGTGTTATACCAGTTATTCCTTTAATTTGTTTCAGTTTTTTAATCAGGTTTTCAAGATGTTCGGTGTTGTTTACGTAAACCATGATCGAACCCTCGAATATCCCTTGATTGCTGCTAATGGTAATGGAACGGATGTTGATTTTAAAATCCTGGGAGATCACCGTAGTAATCCGGTTAACCAGGCCGACATCATCGATACCTACGATCCGCAAGCCAGTGAGGAAGGCCAGTTCTTGCTGGGAAGTCCATTTGGCTTTGACAATCCGGTAGCCATAGTTAGCCATAAGTTTAGCAGCATTCGGACAGTTGGTGCGATGGATTTTAATGCCATCATTAACGGTAACGAATCCGAATACGTCATCTCCGGGAATCGGATTGCAACAGGCCGAAAGTGTATAATCCAACTTTTGAAAGTCATCGCCGATTAACAAGGTCTCTTTGTTTGGTTCCCGCTTTTCCATCTTCTTCAACAGCCCGTCCACATGAGTCTCTAAACGAGTGCTTGGTCCGCTGGAAGTATCAACGCTTTTTTCTGCTTGAGCAAATTCCTTCAGCTGTTTCAGATCTACTTCTCCTTTTGCCACATTGTAGAAAAGATCCTGTGCGGAAGGAAGCTTCAGGTAGTTTGTTAGTTTATTTAGATTATCTGTACTATAGGTTACCTTTAAAGACTTCAGCTTACGTTCCAAAATTTCTTTACCATCTTCGGCAATCCTACGTTTTTCTTCTTTTAAAGCCGATTTAATTTTAGATTTAGCTTTAGCAGTAACGACGAAATTGAGCCAATCTTCTTTAGGAGTCTGTTTATTAGACGTGATAATCTCCACCTGATCTCCATTGTTCAGTTTATGCGAAAGCGGAACCAGTTTATGGTTTACTTTTGCCCCAATACAATGCGCGCCTAAATCGGAGTGAATTTCGAAAGCGAAATCAAGAGCCGTGGCATCGAGAGGCAATTGGATCAATGCTCCCTTTGGCGTGAAAATGAAAATCTCGTCGGAGAACAGGTTCATCTTGAAATCATCCACAAAATCCAATGCATTTTGTTCTGGATTACTTAAAACATCGCGCACTTTTTGAATCCATTGATCTAGACCGCTATCGGAGTTCGATTCCTTATATTTCCAATGTGCTGCAAACCCTTTTTCTGCAATTTCATCCATACGTTTGGTCCGGATCTGTACTTCTACCCACTGGCCTTTAGCGCCCATTACGGTAGTATGTAGCGATTCGTAACCGTTTGCTTTTGGTGAAGAAATCCAGTCCCGCAAACGATCTGGATTCGGGCGGTAGAGGTCGGTTACAATCGAATAGGCTTTCCAACATTCGGCTTTTTCCATATCCGGCGTTGTGTCAATGATTACCCGAATGGCAAATAAGTCGTACACTTCTTCGAAAGGAATCGATTTTTTACGCATTTTATTCCAAATGGAATGTATTGATTTTGGACGTCCAAACACATTGGCTTTAATGCCTTGTTCTGTTAATGCTTCTTGTACCGGCTGAATAAATTCCTGGATATAACGCTCGCGCTCCGCCTTTTTCTCATTCAGCTTGCGGGCGATGAATTTGTAAGTATCCGGATCGGTATATTTCATGGAAAGGTCTTCCAGCTCCGATTTGATCGCGTATAATCCGAGGCGATGAGCTAAAGGTGCATATAAATAACTGGTTTCCGAAGCGATTTTAAGCTGTTTGTCCCTCGCCATGAATTCCATGGTCCGCATGTTGTGCAGCCTATCAGCCAGTTTAATTAATATCACCCGCACATCATCCGCTAAGGTAAGCAACATCTTCCGGAAGTTCTCGGCCTGTATCGAACTGTTCGGATCAAAAATGCCTGAAATTTTTGTTAAGCCATCGATAATTCGAGCAACTTTTTTACCAAATTGCTGTTCAATTTCATCTAGGGTAACATAGGTGTCTTCCACTACATCATGCAGTAGTGCACACACAATAGATGTTGTCCCTAAGCCAATTTCTTCTGCAGCAATCTGTGCAACGGCAATAGGATGATAAATATAAGGCTCACCTGATTTACGACGCATATCTTTATGTCCTTCTAATGCCATATCGAAAGCGCGGCGGATCATCTGTTTATCCCCCTTTTGCAAAGTAGGCTTACAGGCTCTTAATAAAGCGCGATAACGTTTACGTATTTCTTTCTTTTCTGCTTCAAGATCAATCACTAATTCCTTCATAATGTATAGCTGGTACCTATATCCCTTTTGTTAAAGTTTCTTATCTTTGGACTTTGGTTAAATCCTTAGAATAAGGGTCAATAAATTTGTAGTTTGTCTATCTTTTTACCTAACTTTATTGAACGATTTTGTATGAGCTAAATCTATGAAATATTTATATTTAATATTAACTTATTTACTGCTTTTTTTAGGTGGAGTGAGTTCGGGGCAACAAGTTAATAAAGATAGTTTAGCTACACCCAGTAATACCGCAAAAATTAAGCCAATTATGCTACCGACAACGGTAGTAAATGGTGAACGTATGCCTTGGATTTTATTGCATGAAGTGGTTATTACTGACCGACGGATTTTTAAAACACCAGAGGATCGTATAAGATATAACCGGTTAAAATACAATGTATTGAAAGTGCTGCCTTATGCCAAATTTGCAGAGCAACGCTATGACCGTTTGCAACGGGAATTGGCGGTTACTTCTAGGAAAAAAGAACAAAAGCGCTTGGTGAAGAACTGTGAAAAGGAAATTAAGGCGATGTTCAACCGGGAAATAAAAAAGATGTCGATTACACAAGGGGAGATTTTGATCAAGTTGATTGACCGGCAAACGGGAAATTCCTCCTATGATCTGGTGCGTGAACTAAGGGGTGGGTTCAACGCTTTCTTTTATCAATCGGTAGCCAAGGTTTTCGGTCATAACCTCAAACAAACGTATGATCCCGACGAAGAACGGGAGATTGAATACATCATCCGGCATTACGCCAAGGGCTATCCTTATTTTTACAACAATTAACATGGATCGGATTTATCAGTTTTGTGCCATGAAACCCGATGGTACTGTTGTTGATTTCAGTATATATCAAAATAAGGTGCTGCTTATTGTGAATACAGCCAGTGCCTGTGGTTTCACACCACAATATCAAGAATTGGAGAAATTATATCAGCAATACAAAGGTGAAGGCCTGGAAATATTGGCTTTTCCCTCTAATGATTTTGGACAGCAGGAGCAATTGAGTGGTGAAGCATTACAGCGATACTGTGCTTTAGATCAGCGATTAAGCTTTACGGTTTTTGATCGGATACAGATAAAGGGCGCCGATGCACATCCGATTTATCAATTTTTGCGTGATAAAAGCCTGAATGGAAAAGTGAGCAGCAAACCGTTATGGAATTTTCATAAATACTTGATTGATAGGGAAGGCAAGGTGGTCGACTATTTTTACAGCTTTACCAAACCACTTGCCCGACGCTTGGAAAAAAAGGTGAAAAAATTACTCGAAGCTTAAAAGTAACATTTCACTAATCTATCACGAAGTGAAGTTAGATAAATGCCCAGTGAAATCTCGTGGGACCCTAAACTATATTGTTGTAATTTATTGAGCGAATAGTCAAAAGAATAGCCAATGCGCAATTTTTGACCGACGAATACTTCCATGGTCAGGCCTAAGGCCGATTGTTTTTGTAGGTTATCAGGCAAGTTTTTCTTGAGGGCGTTCAATACAGCGGTGCGGTAAAAACCGCCAAGCCAGAGGCGTTCTCCGAACATTACTGAAGTGCTGATATCGAGGCTTGAGGGGCCGGTGCGATCGTCTTTAAATTGGAAACTCGGTTTTAACAAGAGGCCATTGTCTAATTCTTTCAAAAAACCGCCGATGACAAAGAAATGTACGGCCGGTGTTGGAACCGGAATGGTTTCATCCCGGCTTAAGTTGGTTAACAGGTTCATCGCCGATACCCCGGCGAAGAAATCTTCATTGGAAAAATAGACACCGAAGTTCACATCAGGCGAAATTTTGGTGACTTTAGTATAAGGAATCAGTGGATCGAGTGGTACGATAGGGTCTGATTTGGTGCCATCGAGTCCGATCTGTCGGATACCTGCTGAAATGCCAAAAGCCAGTCGGGCATTTTTGTCGTCATTGATCCGCAGGCGATAGGCATAATTGAAGCGGGCACTCAAGTTGCTCTGTGCACCTAAGCTATATTGATTCATACTGATTCCCATACCCACATTTTTATTGTCGCCAAAGGCTTTATCCGCACTGATCGATACATTTTGAGGGGCACCTCTTAGACCCGTCCATTGCGTACGGTAAAAGGCGTGGAGATAAGCATCTTCTTTATAGCCGGTGTAGCCCGGATTCACATATAAGGTGTTAAATAAATATAAGTTGGTTTGCGGTTCCTGTTGGGCACAGGCCTGCTTGCTCCCCAATAATGATAGAACAATGATCAGGCGATAGCAGTTAAGGAGAAGAACATATTTTCTTGCGGTATACATGGTTGATTATTTTTTTAAGAGCGTGACGTAACCATTAAATGCTTTCCATTTGCCATCTTTGAGCCGAATACGTAATACATAATAATAAGTCCCTTCATTAAGTCCTTCGCCGGTCCAATTGTTCAGATAACCGTTGGCATGGAAAATCATGTTGCCATAAATATTATAGATGAGTACTTCATTTTCAGGATAGAGGTCAAGCCCGTCGATATGGAACTCATCATTGATACCATCGCCATTCGGCGTGAAAATATTCGGTATTTTGAGGGCGATAATGTCCTTATGATCAATGGAGTGGTTATTGCTGATATTGCTATCTTTATTATCCGTTGTTACACGGACGATATTTTCAATGGTTCCCAGCTCCTCTGCTTTTACCAAAATACTGAGGGAAGCTTCCTGTCCGCCCTGCAATAGTGGCATTTTCCAGTTCAGCGTAGCTTGATCGGCTTTATAGTTGACCTGACCTTGATAAGGAGGGACCGTACCTATATAACGGATGCCGCTTGGAAGGCTGTCGGTTACCTGCACATTAAAAGCGGGGTAAATACTGCTATTCACGACAATAAAACGGTACTGGTATTCATCGTTAATGCCGGTAGGCACGTTATCTGATTTTTTTTGAACACCTACGTCAATGGTGTCTAGCTTTTCCTTTTTGATCACCTGCACGGGATCGGCCACTTCCGACCAGCAGCCCTGTTCATTTTTAACCGATACGGTATAGATTCCAGCTTCGCTAACGGTAAGCTGAATCTCATTGGCATCCACAATGGGCTGCCCATCTTTGTACCATTGGAGGTTTCCATTTTTGGGTTGATCTACATTGATGGCTTGTAAGATGGCCGTTTGGGAAGGATATAGCACGACCTCCTGCATTTCCTGCTGATTGTTTTGGCCTTTTACGGTCATAGCAATCAACAGGAAATAACATAACAAGAAGCCATATCTCTCCCGGAAAAAAGACATTTTAATCCTTTTTACCAATACTAAGGAGTGGTGTCAGCTGAGATCGTAATCTTCGGTTTTCCCGGCTGCGGTGTAACGATTATAGTAGCGTCTGTTCCTCCAGCTTGAGCTATAGCATTGTACGGACCACAGGCAGTGTTTACGTCGTATGAAATACGCAACTCATATTTATAAGAGCCAACTGTATTGTCAGTAGGTGGTACAGTATAACTCGTAGAAGTGGCGCCTGATATTAGTGCTTCTGAATCCACGTCTCCCGATCCATCGAGTGTTAGTTTATACCATTTGTAATTGAGTTTGAAATTCGATATTTCCAGTCCGTTTAGATCGTTATATGGCGTAAATGTTCGGTCAATAGAAGCCGGTTGAAGAGTAAAAACTATGGGTTCTCCGTTATCTGATGTTACGTCACCGCCGTTATCAACCCCAGGGACTTGGTTTGCACAATAGACTAAATTATTTTCTCCACCTGTAACATTTACAACAGGGTGAAGCTCGGGTAAAATAAAGATCACAAAATCTTCAGGCAAAGAAGGACAGTCGACGTCGCTTACATTCTGATACCCGTAAGCTCTAAACACATTATAACCAACATCTAAACTAGCAAGTGGAATGGAGAAAGTACGGTCATCTGATTTACCTTGCACAGGAGTACCACCTCCTGCTGCGTTTATCCGATGCCATTCCCATTCAGCGTAGGCGATTGTGTTGCCATCTGTATCCTGAAAATCTGCACCGGCTGTCAACGTCAGTGTTCGTCCATCACCTTCACAGAAAATAGCATTCAGCTTATCAGCATCGAGGTCAGTTCCATAAGTTGAGGTGGTAGGGTCTCCTGATCCGATCAATAAATTACTCAGGTCATCGTGAGAGATTTGCGCTTTCGCTTGAAAGACTATTGCCAAAAATAAGCAGCTGATGAAAAAGGATACGTGTTTCATTTTAATGAGATTTTAAGTTTATGTTGTTTAAAATTTTGTTTTACATTATAGTGAAGGTTGAATCGTAATATTGGGTGCCATTGGTGTCGGATGAATAACCGCTACTGCTTCAACAAAGTCTACCTCGGCATTTTCGCAACGTTCATCACTTTTAACACTGACATAATAAGGATAAGTGCCATTATCGCCCGTAACACTTAATTTCCCGTTATTATCGATGTGTAAGGTAACAGCACCGTTGTTGTCTGACATACCGTTTATTATCGGTTCGTAGCCGCCATCTGTCCGTTTTCTATACCAAGTAAAGATTGGATGATTTAAATCGGATGCGCTTGGGATTAACTCTGCCGTACCTGCATTACAGGCATCGTGTACCACAATATCCGCTGTTGTAGCATAAGTCCGGATTTTAAGATTAAAGGTTTGTTCACCGACACATACCGGACTGAAATTAATATCATCAATAGCAAAGTCGTTGCCGCTTGCCGCAGTTTGCAAATTAACGATGGCAATGGAAGCCGTTGTGGCTAGCCCTGATTCCCATGTGGCAAAAAAAGGGTCCCATTGACAGGTAGTCGAAGAAAGATTAATGCCTCCTTCTTCTGTTAGTTGATCATTATTTATAGAGAATACTAACTGACCGGGAGCAGAGCTATGGACAGAGGTAAACCATGCTGAGAAATCATAAGTGGTGTTTGGCTGAACATCAATAGTTTGTCTCCATACCTCAACACCGGGAGTGCTAGCTCCGTTTAATATCATCATCTTTTTCTGACTATCTCTTGTATGGTCATTACATTCAGAAAAATCACTATGGTAATCATTAGGATTGGTGCCTACGGCATAGTGTCCTTCGGGACCTAATGTGTTAGTGGGGCCTGTTCTTTTAGCGCTAACATAGGTATAGGCACTGGTAAAATCGTTGTTTCCATCACTGAAATCCCCATTTATAACAATATTATCCGAGCTAACGGCTCTTGCAGTCCATTTATAAGTTCCGGCTACGTCGAGGGTTATGGTACGGCGGTTTGGTGCAGGAAAGAAATCGTCATCTACCAACTCATCCCATTCATTATCCTCGCTCAATTTATACCAATGAATTATTGCTTCGGCTGGCCAGTCCTCACCGATTGTCAGCGTTGCTTTAGGATGATGGTCTACAGAGGCAACATCACAATACGTATAGGTGTTCGTTGTTGCATCGTATTGGAGGTTTTCACTAGCCTTTAGTGTTTCCGAAGGACAGTGATTGTCATCAAACTTGTCTGTTTTGATAATGCCGTCAAATGATGAGTTTTTAAACTTCTTTACATATTTTAAATTTCCATAACTGACGGGCAAAGCAATATGGAGTATGCTTAAAATGAAAAATAAAAAGATAAAACAATGTAAAATCTTTGGCATACGTATCCACTAAAGCAACTTACGCAGTATATAATTTGTTGTTAAATAAATGTTATCCTAGTAGAAAAAATGATGTTTAGATGTTCAGTTTAGGATATCAAATGCTTCAAAAGTAATTAAATTTTATTACTAATTTCATAGTGTTTGCACAAAATTTCTCAAAAAATCACATTGTTTTCATTTTAGCTTAATGAAACCTATATTTGACTATACTTTTGCAATTATATATGGATTATTCTGCCGATAAATTAGATCTTTTGGTAATTACTGTTCATCCGGATGATGCTGAATTGGGTTGCGCCGGAACGATTTTAAAGCATGTTAGCTTAGGGAAAAAAGTAGGACTGGTCGACTTAACACAAGGCGAATTGGGTACTCGGGGGACCGTAGAAATTCGAGCTGAAGAGGCAGCAAATGCCAGTAAAATATTGGGTGTCGAAGTTCGCGAAAACCTAAAACTTCGGGACGGATTTTTTAAAAATGATGAAGAGGAACAATTCGATGTCATTCGCGTTATCCGTAAATATCGGCCGGAAATTATTATCAGTAACGCGCTGTTTGATCGACATCCAGATCATGGGAGGTCGGGAGACTTGATTAATGACGCTTGTTTTTTGGCTGGATTAAGAAAGATTCAGACCCTATTAGACGGGCAGATGCAGGAACCACATCGTCCTCGTCTTTTATTACAATCGATACAGGATTATTATATTAAACCTGATATTGCAGTGGATATCAGTAACTTTTGGGAGAAGAAAGTGGAAAGTATTAAGGCGTATCAATCGCAGTTTTTTAATGAAAACTATAGGGAAGATGAGCCTCAAACGTATATCTCCAATCCAGATTTTCTTCAAGTTGTCGAAGCAAGGGCAAGAGAATATGGCAAATACATTGGCGCAAAATATGCCGAAGGGTTTACTTGCCGACGTATATTAGGCGTGGATAATTTGTTTGATTTGCGATAGTTTATTGTTCGTTTGGAAATGCGAATACCTAAAGGTGAAAAGTTCATAAGAACTTGAAACGGGGTTATAACTATCTAATAAAGAAAATAAAGCTAATAGCTGAGCTGATAACTAATATAACCGATTATGTCTCATACCTTCACAAAAATAAAACAAACGCTAAATTTACTTAGGCAAATTGATTTGGATCAATTGGTAAAAATTGCAGGAAAGGTAAATTTACCAAAAGTAATGGACGGTTTTTCTAAATTGGATGATCAGCAACTTAAAGGCTTGCTGAAGATGTTGGACGGGGAGAATAAAAAAAGGGAACTACCTGCGATAAATGGCGATTTTTATGAGCTTAGCGAAAGATTGAATGCAGAGGAAAGATCCTTGCAAATGGACATCCGAGCGTTTATGGAAAAGGAGGTGAAACCAATAGTTAACCGCTATTGGTTACAGGATGAATTCCCTTTCGAACTGATTCCTAAGTTCGGTGAACTTGGACTAGCGGGCGTAACATGTAATGGGTATGGCTGTCCCGGCAAATCTTCTTTAATGGAGGGGGTCCTGGCCATGGAAATGGCTCGAGTGGATGCCTCCATTGCCACTTTTTTTGGTGTACAAAGTGGATTGGCTATGGGGTCGATCTATTTATGTGGTTCGGAGGAGCAGAAGCAGGAGTGGTTGCCACAAATGAATAAAATGACAAAAATAGGGGCTTTTGGTCTGACGGAACCCGAGGTTGGATCGGGTACGGCCGGCGGACTAACCACAACTTGCAGAAATGAAGGGGGAGTGTGGGTACTCAATGGTCAGAAAAAATGGATAGGAAATGCCACTTTTGCCGACGTAACGGTGGTTTGGGCGAGAGATCTTACGGATGGTGAAGTAAAAGGTTTCCTGGTAAAGAAAGGTACACCTGGGTTTGATGTCGAAAAAATTAAAGGGAAAATGGCCCTCCGCATTGTGCAGAACGGCTTAATTACTTTTAAAGACTGCCGAGTAGAAGAAGCCGATCGTTTGCCGCTTGCAAATTCGTTTAAAGATACCGCTAATATTTTGCGTGTGACCAGAGCAGGAGTGGCCTGGATGGCCGTTGGTTGTGCGAGAGGTGCCTATGAAAGTGCGTTGGATTATACACGTCAGCGAAAACAATTTGGAAAACCCATTGCTTCCTTCCAACTGATTCAAAATCATTTGGTGGAGATGCTCTCCAATCTAACAGCGATGCAAACCTTGGTGTTCCGCTTGTCTGAAATTCAGGATGCTGGAAAGTTAAAAGATGAGCATGCTTCCTTGGCCAAAGTGTTCTGTACGCTCCGTACAAGAGATATTGTTAGCCGAGCCAGGGAGGTTATGGGAGGCAATGGTATTTTGATCGATCATGATGTGGCGCGTTTTGTAGCCGACGCCGAAGCTATTTATTCTTATGAAGGAACCAAAGAAATGAATACGCTCATCGTGGGAAGAGCCATAACCGGAATGAGTGCGTTTGTTTGAGAGGTATTAGGTCTTAGCCGTTAGCTATTAGGCATTAGCTATTCGTATTAGCTTACTGAGCTAAAACCCAAATGCTAAAAAGGGTTTCTAAAAGGTTCATTCTGATCCGCCAGTTGGCGGATGAAGAATCTAAAACTAGCTTAAATGAATCATAGAACAGATTATTCATCGCTAGTCTATCTTATAAGGCATTTATGAATGCCTTGATAGATTCCTCCTATCGTCGGAATGACAAAAAAAACACTATTCTTGCCCCTTTTTAGAAGACTCCGCCTACTTCTGTTCCATCAAAAAGTCCAGCGTATTTACGCCATCGGCATAGTCGTCCAAAGCGGGGTGCTGACTTTTGCCTAGGGGAAACACCGGTGATATGGTTTCTAAAGGTTGATCGCTTACAATACATTGAATTTCTTCATGCCTTTGGTTGAGCTGTTCTTTTAAAAGATGAAGATCGGAATAGGTTTCGTAGTATACAACAGCCAACGGGGAGGCAATACGCTGATCTCGTTTTAATAGCAAAAAGCCATTATCCAGGTGTTGTTCGCCATTGATTAAATAGATGGATTTATGGTAGTCGTAATTGTTATGGTATTTATGGTGATTGATAACCTCATGAAAGGGAGCTATCCCTTCAAAAAAAGCATTAAAAGTATAGTTTTCGGGAAAATAGATTTTGGAAACGTTACGACAGCCTAGGCCATAATAATCAAATAAATCGTGCCCAAGCTGTTGGAGCGTTTCTTGTGTTTCGGTGCCATGTATAACCGCTACACCGTTACGGTTTTTACGGATAATATGAGGGACCTTGCTAAAATAATACTCAAAATAACGGGAGGTATTGTTGCTGCCAGTAGCGATAATCGCATCAAACTGTTGCAACCTGTCCACATAACTGATACATGCCTGAAAGCGGGGTTCTAAGGTAATCAGGTGATCAAGTAAATGAGGGATCAGTATTTTATCGTCTGAAGATAACTTCACCTGTACGTTAAATCCACCGATTAACACCGCTAGTATATCATGAAAACCAACAAGAGGAATATTTCCCGCCAACACCAATCCAACCGTTTTGTTCGTTGGCCGATCTAGTTTTTCCTGATAAGGCTGTAACCATTTCTGTAACGAATCGGTATGAAGATTATTGGCCAATGCTTTTATGGCCTGTTCTATATAAGGTGGAGTAAACCAAGCTGTATGCCGGCTTGCCAAATGAACGAGTCTTTCAAGGTCGGCAGGGAAAGTTCGCATATAGCCGCCTAAGGCAGCAAAAGCATGAATACGTTGTAGGCTTGTCAAATTATCGGGCATCAAAACAGAAAAAATATTAAAATGTTATATTTGCAGTAATTACTTTTTCTCAGAAAAAACGACTAACTTTGTAGTTTAATAGAAAAAGAATAGTACAAAAATAGAGTTAAAACGGATTTTTTAGAAGATAATGGCAATTAAAATTACAGACGAGTGTATTAACTGTGGAGCTTGTGAGCCTGAATGCCCAAATAACGCAATATACGATGCCGGTATGGCTTGGCGTTTTTCGGATGGGACTAACCTGCACGGGGTCATTGATTTTGGAGATGGAACGACTTTGGATGCGGAAGAAGCACAACAGCCGCTATCCGATGAGGTATATTATATTGTGTCAGATAAGTGTACAGAATGTGTGGGATTTCATGATGAACCGCAATGTGCTGCGGTTTGCCCGGTAGATTGTTGTGTTGATGATGAAGATGTAAGGGAAACCGAAGAAGAGCTTTTGGCAAAAAAAGCTTGGTTACATGCCGAATAAGCCAAATGAACTTTAAAGAAGGTACTGGTTTAGGTACCTTCTTCATCACTTTTCACTAAACCTAACTTTCCTCATCTTTATAAGGCACAATCAGCACCGGACATATTGACCTACGGGCCACTCCTTCCGACACGCTGCCTGAAATAAAATGATCAAAACCAGTTCGACCATGCGTGCCTAGTACAATGAGGTCGGCTGCCCATTCATTAGCTGTATCCAGTATTTCTTGTCTTGGTTGCCCGATTTTACTGAATTTACTTAAGTGTTGTTCGCCTCCTGTCCATAAGGCAGCTAGTCGGCTGAGTAATGCCTGTGAGGCTTCCTCCTGAATTTCGGTAGTTTCGGGAATAAAAACCGGATTAACGCCCATAATCGGGTCGACCGCTGTATAGGAACTGGTAGGAGGTGGATCAACTACATGAAGTAAAGCCACTTGTGCCCCAAGTGCGTTTGCAAGATGAAAACCATATTTCACTGCTTTTTCCGAATATTTGCTGTCTTCAACTGCAATAAGAATCCGTTGAGTTTGCATCGTTAATGAAGTGTTTGCCATGCCGTTATAGGTTTTGATATATAATTAGTTTAACAATCGAGCCATTCTTATGTTTGGAGGCTCGGTAAATAAAACCAAATTTTTGTTCGCTTTCTTAACGCGAAAAAAGCTTTATTTTTGTTTACCGATTATTGGGAACATGTATGGCTTATGGAATATGCAATTTACCATTGGTGCCGGTTAGGGCTGATATAGGTAATAAGAGTGAAATGGTTACACAATTGCTTTTTGGAGAAGCATTCGAGGTATTGCGAAGCAAAGACGATTACCTGTTTGTTAAATTGGCCTACGATGGTTATGAGGGATGGATCGATAAAAGACAGCAGGTAGCAGTAGATGAGGCTTTTTACAAAAGTCTTAATGCAGAGCGCCAACCGATAACTGATCTTTCTACCCATGCGATGTTACTGAAGTTAGGGCAGGAGGAAAGTTTGCATATTTTACCGGGCAGCACCTTGCCTTTTTTGTCGGATGATAATTTCAGTATTGATACAACCGACTACCTCTTTCTTGGTTTATCCCGGATGCCAGATCGAGATGACTTTAAACAGGAGCTGGAGGAATGTGCACGCTACTTTTTAAATGCCCCTTATTTATGGGGTGGACGTTCGGTATTTGGTATCGATTGCTCAGGTTACGTGCAGCTTGTATATAAATATTTTGGCGTACGTTTAAAACGCGATGCTTGGCAACAGGCCGAACAGGGGCGTGTGGTTGATTTTCTTCAGGAAACACGGGCCGGCGATCTGGCTTTCTTTGATGATGACGAAGGGCAGATTATTCATGTAGGCATTCTATTGAATGAATCTGAAATTATTCATGCCTCCGGAAGAGTAAAAATTGACCGCCTCGATCATACCGGGATTTTTTCGGTGGACGAGCAGCGTTATACCCATAAGCTGAGAATTGTAAAACGGATGGTGGAGTGATTTGGTTGTTTGTTATTAGTTGTTGTTGGTTATATGGTATTCGCCCTACCCAATTACATATCGTTCGGCTTTAATTGCTGATGTAGTTTTGTTATCAAAAACAGAGCTATGGAAAAAACAGAAAGAATGCTTGGCCTGGTTGCGCAATGGCGTGGCAGCGGGATGAGTCAAAAGAATTCTGCAAGGAAGCGGGCATTAAATTGGGTACGTTCAGTTACTGGGTATTGCACAGCAGGGAGAGTGAAAAGGATTTGTATCCCTGATGCTCGAGCGGAATAATTCAACAAAAGAAATTGAACTCACCTATCCCAACGGAGTGAAGATAAAAGTGCCATTTGAGCTCCCAGCTAGCTTTGCTAGTAGATCTGGTGGTCAATTTACCACGGAATCGCATGGTCAACTTCTCCGAAATCTACAGAGAATTACTATAAAAAGTATAAAACCTCTTGAATTTCGAAAAAGAACAACAGTGCTAATTTTCTTCATTATTTGGTGTTATCTTTGCTATTGTATTTTAAATATTTCCAATTAGCTATGATACTATTTTTGAATCTTTCTTTATTAGAGACAATTGCAATGGCAGTTTTAGTAATTGTTTTATTTTTTTTATTTAGAAAAGTCCTTAAATCTCTTTTAAGATAGCTTTTATCGAATTTTCTGTTTTTTTATGCTATTAAGAAAAGTAATCCTTTCTTCTTTTTTAGAAGTAGTTGTTATACGTAAGTGATAAGACTATTTAAAGTAGCAAGACGAGCTTTTAGGTATTAACATAATCCTAATACCTAAAAACTTTTCGCTATAATCAATGAAAAAACGGAAGTAAAGCTGATTGCCGAAATCTGACTACTAACAGCTCCCTAATGATATCCCAATATCTTTAACACCTGTTTCGAGTTCTGTTCCTCTCCAAACACTTCAAAATTAAATGTTTCATCTCGGTTTCGTCTCACGATAACGTGTTTTGGTGAGGGCAGCAAACAGTGGTGAATACCGCCATATCCACTAAGTACCTCCTGATAGGCGCCCGTATGAAAAAAGCCAAGATATTGTACTTTCCTGGTTTTAGGCATAAATACGTTGTTCATGTGGGCTTCTTGATTGTAATAATCCTGACCATCGCAGGTAATGCCTCCCAAGTTTACCCGCTCGTATTCCGAATCCCAATTATTGATAGGAAGAAGGATGTACTTTTGGTTCAAAGCCCAAACATCGGGTAGGTTCGTAATAAAGGAACCATCCAACATGAGCCATTTTTCACGGTCATTTTGTTGCTTTCTTCCCAATACTTTGTAAAGTATGCCCGATGCTTCGGCAACGGTATACTTGCCAAATTCTGTTATGATATCCGGTTCTATAACATCATGTTGTGCGCAAATTTCCTTAATTCGGTTAACAATTTCGTTTACCATATATTCGTAATCGAAATCATGAACCAAGGAGTCTTTGAAAGGCATACCTCCTCCAATATCTAAGGTATCGAGATCGGGATTTATCTTCTTGAATTTACAATATAGCGTAACATATTTTTCCAACTCATTCCAGTAATAAGGGGTGTCCGAAATTCCGGAGTTGATGAAAAAATGAAGTAATTTAACTTTGAAATTAGGATTATGAACAATCTTATTGTTGTAAAAATCCAGAATGTCTTCCATTCGGATACCTAATCTGGACGTGTAAAATTGCGAATCGGGTTGTTCTTCTGCTGCAATACGGATGCCTAAATTACAAGGCTCGTCCAATTCGATTTCATCGTCATATAGATTAAATTCTTCCTTATTATCGAGTACCGGAACGATGTTTTTAAAACCATCGTGCAACATGTCGATGATATATTGTTTATATTGGAAAGTTTTGAACCCATTACAAATGACGGTAATGTCTTTTGATACAACTCCCTTTTTCTCCAAGGCATCGATCATAGGCATGTCAAAAGCACTGGAGGTTTCTAGATGAATATCGTTTTTTAATGCTTCTTCTACGATGTGCCGGAAATGCGAACTTTTGGTACAGTAGCAATATTTATAAGTACCTCTATAATTGCTCTTCAGGATAGCCGTTTGAAAAAGTATTTTAGCTTGTTGGATTTTTTTGCTGATCAAGGGAAGATAGGTAAACCTAAGGGGTGTACCATAAGTCTCGATCATCTCCATGAGATTCAGATCGTGGAAATATAATTCATCATCAATGATATCGAATCCGTCTTGGGGAAAACCAACGCTGAGGTCAAGAAACTCCTGGTAGCTTTGCATTTATGTCAGATAAAAATTTTTGCAAACTTAGATAAATTGTCTTTTATATGCAATTGCCAAAACAGCATATAAAAGACAATTTATCGTTCAAATTGGAGTTCATCTTTATGCCATTTCTTTTGGAGGTAAAAAAATTTCAGCCATCATACATCTTGCGCTTCCACCACCATTTTTTTCAATGAATGTTAAAGGTGCATATATCAGTTCTGTATATTGCTCAAGGCTTTTATGTTGCTCATGGTTGAGCGACCGAAAAGCTTGTTCTGACAGCACTAACAAGTTTCGGTTGTTTTTGTTTTTCAACTGAAGCATATTTCCCGTAAAATGATTGAGTTGCGTGTGGGATATCGGAATAATCTCACGTCCGGTACCATGAATGGCACGCCGTATTCCTTTCCGTTCGTTTGCGTCAGGAATAGATTCCTCACATATTACGCAAAAAAATTCTCCCATACACATCATAACATTAGTATGGTATATCGGATAACCTCGGCTATCTACCGAATGGAATGGAACAGGTTGATAACCTGTTTTTTGACAAAAGGTTAGGAAGGGTTCGATATGGCTCCTTGGTGATAAACACATATAAGCAATCTTCTCTTTTCTGTCGAGCACCATACTTCCCGTACCTTCCAAAAATTTTTGCTCCTGCTCAAAATAACTTAAATCCACAATTGTATTGATTTTATAGCGTGTAGATAAGTCGTCTATAATATCTAACCGGCGTTCGAGGCGCCGATTTATTGCGAACATGGGATAAAGGAAAACCGTTCCATCTTCATGAAAGGACACCCAATTGTTTGGAAAAATGGAATCGGGAGTAGCGGGATAAGCCGTATCGTTAAAAACATGCACGTTTACTCCATGTTGCTGCAACATATTAACAAATTGGTTAAATTCCTGAAGTGTTTTTCCTTGTAAATCATCTACTAATGTTTCTGATTGGAACGTATTATTAATTGCTGTTTCCGCATTGAAACGAAAGTCAATGGGACGAATCATCAATATGCAGTTGGTGGTACACATACGTTATCAAACAATCGGATCTCTTAACAAAGGTAAGCTCATACAATGAAAGCCCCCACGGGCTCTAGACAGTTCGGCAGATGGCATCAGAATCAAAGTGTTTTCAATATTTTCTACCGAGGTTTGTCCCGACTCAATAGATTCAATCAGGTCTTTTACTTTAACGATTCGAAAGCCCTTTTCTTCAAAAGCTGCGATGGTTTTTTCGTTGCGATCATAGCCCAAAACTACGCCTTCCTTCAAGGCAAGTAAATTGCAGGAGTCAGTCCACTGTTCACGGGCATCGTAAGGAAAAACCTGATTTCCGCTATAGATGAATTGGGTGCTTTTTGTGCATTTTAAGTCATTTCGACTGATATCGTTCAGGAGCGACTCAATGGAGTCAAAGCGTTTAGGTTTACCGTTTTGTTCTCGTGTAAACTGTAAAATTTCAGTTTCCGGTTTTTGTTTTTCACTGGTAATATAATCAATCGCTTCTTTACGATCTGTTTTTTTTCTGCTTACCGAGCCTAGGATAACCCATGTGTTACGGTTGATTTGGGTAAACAAGGTGTCGATATGCATAAAGTCCCGTTTAGCTGGTATTTTAACGATGCTTACCTTTTCTACTACTTCATGCTTAAAGAGTAAATTCATTGCTTCGGCAGCACCTGCGGGCGATGTCCGTTCACTGCAACCGATAATGACGTGTTGCGGACTAACCACCATTACGTCGCCGCCCTCCAGCGTAGCTTTTTGGTCTTCTTCTTCTCCTGGGCGTAAAAAATGTTGTATTGGATTGGGGATTTCTAATAGATTATGTCGGTAATTTTCAAATAACCGATGATTAAAGAGAATATAACACATGATTAAATTTTCACGCTGACGCGCCTTTTTTGCTGGTTTATTCAACAAGATATGCTTATTGATCACGATACCTAAGTCGCGCGTGAATATCAAATTGGGTATAGGGGCAAAAATCATATGTTCATCATCGAAAGAACCGGATAACATAATTTTTGCTAGTTCTTGAGCCGACTTTTTAAGTAACATCAACTGAAGGTGATAAGTGCAACGTTCTATAGCGCAAACGGCAGCAACCATTTTGTTTTTTGTGGATTCGTCTTTTAAAATGTCCTCCAATAGAACCTGGATTTCTATGATTTTATCCGAATGATGGAATAAGGGATGATCTGGTTTATAGAAGGCTCTATCACTGCTGTCAGCATCGATCTCCAGGAGTCGGCCTTGAATCCGTTCCGGGTCTAAAAAATAAAATAATAACTTGAGATAATAATCGTATTCCTCTTTTCTTAAGGTGTTTAAGTGTACAATGTCTTCAAATAACCAATCTTGAGCCTTAGAAGGTACGACTTGTCCTAATCCGCTATCTGGGCTGTGGATGAGTAGTCTGCGTAAGGTCCCAATTTCGGAAGAAACTTGAATGGTGGTTTGTTGCATAAACGTAGTTGGTCGTTACAAATTTGATGCAAGTTAATGGTTATTCAAGTAAAAAAAAACAGTTATGTTGTCGGATATCGGTGTTTTGAAGACTACCTTGCTTATTGTATATACGTCGCATTTTATCTAAGTTTGCGGCCATGAACTTTATTTTAACACTTGCACGTAAAGCTATTGCAGATCTATACGGGACGCATCTGGGAGAGGATGCGGTTAACCTGCAAGAGACCCGAAAAGAATTTGAAGGTCAGGTGACGGTCGTTACTTTTCCCTTTACGCGATTTTCGAAAAAGTCTCCCGAGCAAACCGGTGAGGAGATTGGCGAATATTTGCTTAAGCATTCAACGGATATAGCTGCGTATAATGTGGTTAAAGGTTTTTTGAATATTAGTTTAGCTGATGGCTATTGGTTTGAATTATTTCGGAATCATCTTCTACGCGACGATTTCGGCCATTTCCCAAAAAATGGCCAAAGGGTCATGGTCGAATATTCTTCTCCAAATACCAATAAACCCCTGCATTTAGGGCATGTGCGGAATAACCTTTTGGGGTATGCCGTTGCCGAGATATTGGCTGCAGCGGGGTATGAGGTGATTAAATCTAATTTGGTGAATGACAGAGGTATACATATTTGTAAATCAATGTTGGCCTGGCAGAAGTTTGGGAACGGAGAAACACCCGAAAGCAGTGGCCTGAAAGGTGATAAATTAGTAGGGAATTATTACGTACTGTTTGACAAGGAATATAAGAAACAGGTTGAGGCATTAAAACAAAACGGGAAAAGTGAAGAGGAGGCGAAAAGAGAAGCTTCCTTGATGCAGGAGGCTCAACAGATGCTCCGTTTATGGGAGGCTGGAGATGAAGCCACAGTAGCCCTATGGAATAAAATGAACGCCTGGGTATATGCTGGTTTTGAGGAAACGTACGCCAAGATGGGTGTAACCTTCGACAAGATTTACTATGAATCCAATACTTATCTTTTAGGTAAAGATTTGATTCAGGAAGGATTGGATAAGGGGGTGTTTTTCAAAAAAGAAGATCATTCAGTTTGGATTGATTTGACAGCGGAAGGATTGGATCAAAAGTTGGTTTTAAGAGGAGATGGCACGTCGGTATATATTACTCAGGATCTCGGGACCGCGCAATTGAAATTTGACGATTATCATATGGATCAGTCGATCTATGTAGTGGGCAATGAACAGGACTATCATTTTAAGGTTTTGTTTTTGATTCTTGAAAAGCTGGGTAAACCATGGGCAAAAGGCCTTCATCATTTATCGTATGGTATGGTCGACTTGCCTTCCGGTAAAATGAAATCGCGCGAAGGTACCGTAGTGGATGCGGATGATCTGATTGCAGATATGGTTTCTACTGCGCAAAATAGAACAGAAGAATTAGGTAAGATAGATGGATTTAATGAACAGGAAAAGAATTCGTTGTATGAAATGATCGGTCTTGGTGCGTTAAAATATTTTCTGCTGAAAGTCGAACCTAAAAAACGCTTATTGTTTGATCCGAATGAATCGATCGATTTCCAAGGGCATACCGGGCCATTTATTCAATATACCATGCCCGTATTAAATCGGTATTGAGCAAGGGGGCCTATTCAGCTGATCTATTGCTCGAAATGCCCGTACAGTTGCAAAATGCCGAGCGTGACCTGATCAAAGAAATTGCCAAGTTTCCGGAAATTTTGGTAGCCGCAGCCAGAGACTATAGTCCCTCAACGATTGCCAACTATTGTTATGAGTTGGCAAAGCTCTATAATAAGTTTTATCATGAAGTATCCATTCTAAAAGCGGAAGAAGAAATGGTTAAATATTTTAGATTACATCTTTCTGCCGTTACGGCCAAAGTGATCGCCAGGGGTATGGCCTTATTAGGCATTGCGGTACCCGAGCGAATGTAAAATATATTTAAAGTGCTTCGCCTAATTGGAAAGTACGATCAAGGCGAATGCCTTTTTCCGTTTGTTTGAGTGTACAGCATTCATTCAATGGGTCGTGTTCTAAGAACAAAATATATTCATTATCCAATGCTTCTTGTAAAAACCTCGTTTTCTCTTTCATTGTTTCGAGTGGTAATACATCATAAGAAGCCACATAAGGAATAGGAATATGGCCGACCGATGGAAGCAGGTCTGCTACATAGAGAAAAGTTTTGTCTTTATAGCGGATTTGCGGCAACATCATTGCTTGGGTATGTCCATTGACAAATCGAACAGCAATATCTTCGGTAAAAGGGAGTCCGTCTTTTTCTTCCAGAAACCGAAGCTGGCCGCTCTCTTGTATTGGTAGGATGTTTTCGGTTAAGAAAGAGGCCTTTTCACGGGGATTGGGATGAATAGCCCATTCCCAATGGCTTTTGTTGCTCCAATAAGTGGCATTTTTAAAGGTGGGCACATATCGATCGTTTTCTTTGACAATCGCGCCGCCAACATGATCAAAATGAAGATGTGTTAAAAACACGTCGGTAATATCTTCCCGACGGAAGCCATATTTTGCTAAAGATGTATCCAACGTATCGTCCCCACTTCGGTAATAGTAGCTGAAAAACTTTTCATTTTGTTTATCACCAATACCTGTATCAATCAGGACTAGGCGAGACCCCGCTTCGATTAGCAGTAAGCGGGTTGCCCAGGTACAAAGGTTATGCTCATCAGCCGGATTAGTGCGTTGCCAAATTGTTTTTGGCACCACGCCAAACATAGCCCCGCCATCAAGCTTAAAAAAACCGGTGTCGATAGTATATAAGTTCATTTGCTGTTATTGTTTTGAAGAAATTGGTCAAAATAAGGAATTTTTAAACAACCGCAGCGATAAAAAAGCGACAAAAGCGTCAAAAGCGTCAAAAAATGCCAAAAGCGACACGACTATTTTTTGGTTTTTGGATGTTTGCATAGTCAAAGGGTAAGGCGCCACCCGCGACTGGTTTTTTGTTTAACGGTTTTAAATTTTAAAGATTATGGCAATTCAATTCAACATTGTAGAAAAAGGGAACCCCAGCGATATCACGGCTCCCAAAAAGTTTTACGTTAGTCCGGTTTCAGCGGGAGAGATCACCCTGGATGATCTGGTAGACGATATCTCCCATGCTTCCTCGGTAACGGAGTCTGATGTTTATGCTGTTCTGCAGAGCTTGGTAAGGGAAATACCCAAGAATATAGCCCGCGGCTACATCGTTCGTTTAGGAAACCTAGGCTCTTTCCGTTTGGGCAGTAACAGCACGGGCAGCACCACGGCAGAAGAGGTGAGCGGACAGAACATCGTCCGGACACGGCTGCTGTTCCATCCTGGAACTAAAATAAGGAAGGAGATGAGTGATTTAACTTTTAAGAAAAGTTAGTTTTCAGAAAGCTTTAGCCTCTTTTGCGATAGTCGGTATCCTTTTGGGTGCCGGCTTTTTTTATGCCTCAAAAAAGCCTGAAAAACGTTTAAATGTTTTAAAAAATGGGTTAGGAGAGTTTCAAAAACTTGTTAGAAGAGTTCTGAAAGCCGAATAGGAGAGTTGAAAAAAGGGTTAGACGTTTTTTTGAAATCGGTTCTTAGGGGTATTTTTTATTTATCGTTTTCTTTATAGTTAAATTTGCTCAAACTAGACATAGTCGTTTCATAGCGCAAAAAAACAACCTACACAGAATAAGGATTCTTACGGTATCCCTTCAAAATACGTAAAATGATTTGCTTAAAAATTGTAAAGTAAATCGCTATAAAAATGTAAAATGATTTTTTTTGTACTCAAAAGCACAGTATTGGAATAAAAAAAGCGCATATCAGATAGTGAGTTGAGACGAAAGCTTGATGCCTCGGGAGCCGTGCTTATCAGAGACGCAAAAGCTTGTCGTATGTAATACTTACACCCGACGCATGTATTGGGGTAATGTTGGCATGCACCGGGTGCTTTATCTGAAAATAGAGTTAATTAACCAAATCAAATCCCCAATCAATTCCTTTTAAAGTAGCCGGAACGCCTTTTGCTAACCATACTGGGGCAGGTTTGCCTTTTAGGAAGTGATCAAAGAATTGTTGTTCGCGGATTTGTATGTCTTTTCTGTTTTGTCTCTTCACTAAATTATGTTCTTCCCCATTATAATTTAGTAACCAAACGGGTTTTTCCAAGCGTCGTAATGCCGTAAACATCTCGATGCCCTGATACCAAGGCACAGCCCCATCGCCATCGTTTGCCATAATCACTACCGGGGTATTCACAGCGCGAAGATGGAATAAAGGTGAATTTTCGATAAATAAATCGTAACCATCCCATAAATTCGTTCCGATACGGCTTTGGGTTTTCTCATATTGGAATTGCCGGTTTAAACCGGTCTGCCAACGTATTCCGCCATAAGCAGAGGTCATGTTAACTACCGGTGCGCCAGCCCAGGCCGCAGCATACATGTTGGTGCGGGTAATGAGATGAGCCACTTGATAACCGCCCCAACTTTGTCCTTGTATTCCCATATGTTTACCATCTACCCACGGTAATTTGGCAAGCTCCTGCATGCCCGAATTTACATATTCTTCGGCCGACTTGCCCGGATGTCCGATTTGATATTTAATATCGGGGGCAAAAACAAGATAGCCATTGCTAACAAAATAGCTGATATTCAGTCGGGATGGTGTAGGAGCCGGTGGAATGTAGCTGTAAAGTCCATCAGAAAGCGTTTCGTAAAAATAAGCAATAAGGGGATATTGTTTGTGCTCATCAAAGTCTTCGGGTTTATACAGAATTCCCGTAGCTGCGTGCCCACCTGGCGTGGTCCACTTAACTAATTCGGCCGTTCCCCAATTGTACTGGGTTTGTTGTGGATTGATGTTGCTGAGCTTAAGTTCATTCTTAAAATTTTTAGAAAGGTATAAATCAGGGGATTCCTGATAGTTTTCTTTTGTATAAAGAAAGTATTTTAAGTCCCGGCTAGCGTTGATATGCCTATAGCTATACGGAGCCATAATCACTTCCTTCGGATCTTTTTTGCTTTTGGGATTGATGTAAAACCAGCCGTGTTCTTTGTTGATATGGTTAAAAGCACTGACCAGAAATGGCTTTTTTGTTTCTATGATGGTTGATCTGTGGAGTTTTTCCATGCCGGTTTTGGGTTGCAGATCTTCGTATCGAAAAGAGATTTGCTGACTTCGGCCTGCACCATTGGTCAGTAACTGCCGATCAGTTCCGTTAGCATCAAAGCTCCAGATATCATATTTGTCGTAAATAAACACTTCCTCATCGTTGGTTGTCCAGCCCGCAACACCATAAGGAGAAGGAAAGGAGGGAACATCATTGTCCTCATCACCAAAGCCCACCGGTAGATCGAGGTTTAAAATCTTTAAGCTGTTTTGGGCTATATTATAGCAGTTCCACTGTTGCTTTTCCAGATCGTACCAAATCACATATTTCCCTGTTGGTGAAATGTCTGCCCTACCATATACATTTTCGGCTATTTTTCTTTTACTTCCATCGATCGTATTGATCAGGTAAAAGTCTTCCGGACTATGTCCTTCCCATTGCGATTGTATTCGCCTACCGTAGTTTGTCATTCCCAATGCATAGCTATTTTCGGCATCATCGCTTAATTTAACATTAGGTAATTCTGGCGAAGCTAAAGGAATAATCTTTGTGCCTTTTTTAGGATAAATAACACTTAAATATGTTCTTTTCAATTCTTTTTCCAGATTCACCAATTGTTGCGGCTGTAGGTAATCATCTTTCCAGTTCCAGATATCAACTTTTGCCGTTTCAAAGTCAACCAATGTCGTGTCTTTTACCTTAGGAATGGGAGCAATACCGAAGAAGAGTTTTTCGCCATTTTTACTGAACCGAAGTTCTCCGTTTCCGCTGACATTCCAATTGCGAGGCATGCCTGCATTACTGATGCTGACCAAAATGTTGGCTGTATCGCTTTCAGGTGTGTAGTAATATAGTTTGTAGGGTTTTTGTAAGGCTTTCTCTTTGTTCTTTTCTGCCGTAAAAGCGAGTTGATTACCGCTTTGATCGAAAGTAATGTTTTTATAGGTGCCCTTGCCCAAGCTGATTTGTTTAAGCAACTTATTTTGAATGGAAAACAAATAAAGACCTGCTTGGGTGTCAACACTATCCTTTTGTTTTTTTGCCTTGCGCACAAAAGCTAATTGGTTGCCGGCATAATCAAATTCATAATCGTCAACATCAAAGAAGGCGGTGTCTAAACCACTCCGGAGATTGCGAAGGTGAAGTGTACTGAATACCTTATTGGTGCTATCTTTTTTTTGTTTTGGATTTTGTACAAGATAGGCCAAGTAATCGGATGCTTCGAGCGGCAATTTATAGTTTTTGACATTAGCTATTTTGACCAGCTCTTTGGTTGATAATGAGATGACGGCCAAAGAATCTTTCGGCATTTCTTCAGGCTTCTTTTTCTTGATCCTGGCTTGCCTAATTTCGGCATATGGGGCGCTAATGGTTACCACAGCATAGGCTGAATTATCGGTAATTACGCCATCTTTACCTCGTGGGATATCCCAAAGTGTTTTTCCTTCCGAATCAGTTATCAATAGACGAGCATCTCCTTCCTGAGGCGTGATGTTGTATAAGATATATTGGGCATCTAGGCTGATTTGCACAGTTTTTATACTTTTCCAGTCGTCGTATACGCTATGGTCTAAAGGTTTTTTTTGAGCAAGCGCAGTTGTACAAATTAAACTGAGCAACAAATTCAAACAATACTTATACGTCATAGTAGATCGATTAATGGATAAATATCCTAAAAATATAAAATATTACCACATATGTCGTCATTTCTTTTACAAAGCAGCCTTATTGTACAGTAAGGAAATAGCGGTAATATTTTATTATGAAATTAGACTATACCCTGATGAAAGACCATTTTAACACCAGATATTACTACAGAATGACTATAAGAAAACGATGGAAGCAATTAAACGAAAGGACTTCAAACGGACTTTAGCGTGACTTGCTATTACACAGCAAAGCTTTCTCCGCAAGCACAGGTACGAGAAGCATTTGGATTGATGAAATTAAAGCCTTTACCGGTTAAACCATCGCTATAGTCTAACGTCGTACCAGCTAGATATAGAAAAGATTTAATATCTAAAACTACCTTAATGCCTTTGTCTTCAAAGACCTGATCGCCTTGACGTTCTTGATTATCAAAGTCAAGTTTATAGGTAAGCCCCGAACACCCACCACTTTCTACAGCTACCCGAACAAAATACGAACCGGTGTTATATTGTTCTTCCTGTAGAATTTCCTCAATGCGGGTCTTTGCTTTCTCCGTTATCGTAATCATATTGCTTCCCTTTGGCAATCAAATATCGGTATTATCATTAAAAAATAAAATTGCCATAGGATGGCTTTTGCAAATATGACAAGAATTCAACGGAGCTTACAGCAAACCCGCTTCGTGCATTTGCCATATTGGCGAATCCGATCGTAGTTTTTCTACCGCTTGTCGAATTAGCTGACTGGCTTCTATAAGCTCTTGCTTAGTCGTTGGATTGCCTAAGCTAATTCGAATGCACGAATGTGCATCATTTGTTTCCATACCCATGGCAAGTAATACGTGCGACGGATCCAACGACCCGGTAGCACAAGCTGATCCCGAGGAAAGGGCCAGTCTCGGCAGGCAGCCCATCAGTTCTGCACTTTTAACATATTTGAAACCGATATTACTAACATGTGGCAATCGGCTCGCTTGAATGCCATTAACAAAGCTTTCCGGAATAGTGAGGAGTTGGCCTTCTAAATCGTTTCTTAGTTTCTCAATTTCTCTGGCTTTTTCAACTAATAGCTGCTGAGTTAAGTGAATGGCAGTTCCGAAACCGACTATGGCAGGGACGTTAAGTGTGCCGGCGCGCAATTTATTTTCCTGCTTGCCTCCGTTGAGCAAACTTCCTACCTGGATAGGCGTACTTCGCCTCCGAATATATAAGGCGCCGATTCCCTTGGGACCATAACATTTGTGAGCGCTTATAGCCATCAAATCGATATTTAATTCTTCCACATTTACCGGTATTTTACCGATAGCTTGTGTGGCATCACAGAAAAACAAGATACGGTGTTTCCGGGCCAGTTCGCCAACGGCTTTGACCGGGTGAATGACCCCTGTTTCATTATTGGCCAACATCAGCGCAATTAAAATCGTATCGGCCCGAATTGCGTTTTCCAGATCATCCAAGCTAATATTACCCTGTTGATCGACAGGTAAATAAGTAATGGTTGCCCCTTGATTTTCCAGATATTTGCACGTATCTAAAACAGCAGGATGTTCTGTGGTGCAGGTTATGATGTGCTTGCCCAGCGTATGGTAATGGGTCCATATTCCTTTTAATGCCTGATTAATAGCTTCAGTGGCACCTGAAGTAAAAATAATTTCCTTGGTGCTGGCGTGAATAGCATCTGCTACCTGATTTCGCGCATCATCGATGGCTTCGGCGGCCTTTCTTCCCCATTTATGATAAATGCTCGATGCATTACCGAAATGTTCATTAAAGAATGGAAGCATATCTTGTAAAGCCTGGGGATGAACGGGCGTAGTGGCACAGTAGTCTAAATATATCAACTCGTTTTCCATCCTTTCATTTATTTTTTTTGATGATCAAGAAAAAGGAATCCGTTTTAAAGGAATCTTAAAACAAACTTAACTAAAATGATAGGATTTGGAAAGCTGTTGCATACCGGTGTTTAAACAAAATAATATTGATTGTCGTTAATATTTGTATTAGGTTTGCAGCAAATTAATTTCTGCTGGATCTGTGTTAATAAGGCTTTTCAGGTTTTAGGTCTTTTGTTGGTCATATAGTCAAAAATGAAGATACCTAATCGGTTTGCTCACTTTTTGTTATTTCTTTTAACTATTGTCTTGGCACTCCATTCAATGACGGCGATAAAATTTTCTGTATGGAAACTTTGGGTTTTGTTTGCTGTCGACACGACTTATACTGAAATTGCCTTGTGATACATAGATTAAGACAGTGAAATCGAAACGCTTGTATTCAATTATCTTAGATTAAAAATAAAATAGCATTGAAAAGTAGAAAGCGATTACTATTTGAATTAAACCATTGGAGAACACGTAAAATTTCCAATAGGAATTTTTTGGTTATCATGGCCATTGTAGTTGGGATAATAGGTGGGCTGGCTGCTTCTATGCTTAAAAAACTTACCCATGGTATTGCGGCTTTTCTGCAAGATGACGTCAAAACCGATTATAAATATTACTTATACCTTATTTTTCCGTTAATAGGAATATTGCTGACAGTGGTCTACGTACGACGCTTTATTCGGAAAGGAAAATTTGAACACGGTTTAGCACCGATTATGTATGCAATTTCCCGAAAATCCAGTCATATCGAAACCCATAATATTTATTCGCAGATCATTACTTCAGCACTTACAGTGGGTTTTGGAGGATCTGCGGGGCTCGAAGCACCTATTGCTTACAGCGGCTCGGCAATAGGCTCTACGATAGGTCGTTTTTTAGGGCTAAACTACCGTGAAGTAACCATGCTTTTGGCCTGTGGGGCCGCGGCCGGCATTGCAGGCGCATTCAACAGTCCGGTAGCCGGAATGGTATTCGCTATTGAGCTTTTATTGCCTGAGTTCTCTATTCCTGCCTTTATTCCATTATTGATGGCCGCGGCAACGGCCTCCGTTATATCACGGGTGTTATACAGCGAACCCTTGTTTTATTTAGTTTCTGACGATTGGGTGTTAAAAGCGCTGTTTTTTTACATTATTCTCGGAACGATTGTCGGCCTTTTTTCTGTCTATTTTGCTAAAGTTAACGGTTGGGTGAAAAATTGGTTTGGCAAAATAAATAATCCGTATAACCGAATCTGGGTAGGAGGGTTGAGTTTGGGAATGTTGATTTTGGTGTTTCCCGCATTATACGGAGAAGGATATATTACCATACAGCAGCTTTTGGAAGGAAAGTCGACCGCCTTATTGTCGAATAGTATTTTTGCCGAATATAGTCATTTTGGATTTTTGGTTGTCATTTACGCTGTTATTACCGTTTTTGCAAAATCTTTCGCCGCCTTGATTACGTTGAACAGTGGAGGTAACGGAGGTACTTTCGGGCCAAGTTTAGTGATGGGAGGGCTATTGGGTTTTGCATTTGCCCATGGTATTAATTTAACCGGGCTTACTTATTTGAGCGAAGCAAATTTTATCGTAGCAGGTATGGCTGCGGCCCTAAGCGGTATTATGCATACACCGCTTACTGCCATATTCTTGATTGCCGAAATTACCGGAGGCTATACCTTAATGGTGCCTTTGATGATTGTTTCGGCAATTTCTTACTTTATCAATAGGGCCACCATGAAATACTCTATTTATACTAAAAATTTGGCCGAACACGGTGATTTGCTGTCTCATGAAGATAAGGATAAGACCGTGTTGCGCATGATGAAATTACGCTATGTACTGGAAACTAATTTTACGGTTTTAAGACCCGGCGAGCGGCCAACGGATAGGAGGCATGATATCATTCATACGAAAAGGAATATTTTCCCGGTAGTAGACGAACAACAAAAGTTACTTGGCGTAATTTATAGCGAGCGTTTGTTCAGCATCCTCATGGGTGAAGAGGTTACAGATAAGACAATGAAAGAATTGGCGCAGCCGCCTATCGACGTTGTCAGAATGGATGCCAATATGTATGAAGTGATGATGAAGATGGACCGTGAGGATATCTGGATTCTTCCGGTATTGGACCAAAATGACCATTATAAAGGCTTCGTTTCTAAGTCAGCCATTTTCAATAAATACCGGGCGTTATTAATTAGACAGGGTGCTTATCTCGATTAGTTTTGTACCTCTTCACAGCGGTTTTTAACATATATTAACCGAAATATCCAAAATCTTATAGTAGCTTTGTGGCTTACTGATCGAAAGGAAGATTTGTGATTTATGAAAAAATGGATGCTCTTAGCGAGTTTGATCTGGTTTTCCAGTTGTGGAATCAATCAACAAGCTAAACAGATTAAAGCCTTAGAACAATGTCAGTTTAAGGTACAGCAGGTAGACCGCGTTTTTTTAGCGGGGGTTGATGTGTTAAAACTGGCTAAAGCTGGCCATGTGGATTTAGGAAGTGTTGGTGGAATTAGTTTAGCGATGTTACGAAAAAATGTACCTCTTGATGCGGTGGTGCACATTCATATTAACAATCCAACAAACAATTTGGCTGGAATTAACCAATTTCAATACCAGATCGTAATGAAAGATCAAGAAATTGCCACCGGCACGATTGACCAACAAGTTCGGGTTGGACCAGGTGAATCCATAGATCTCCCACTCGGATTCCAATCTAATATATATGGTTTACTATCCAATCAGTCTGTTATGGAAGATTTGCTGAATTTTATTTCTGGAAAAGATCCAAAACAAGAGACACTATTAAGCATTAAGTTAAAACCTACGCTTTCCATCGGAAATAAGCTGATTAATTACCCCGGCTGGATTACCTTTGATCGTAAACTCAGTCGCAGTGCCTTAATTTTATAAAAAATCTACCCAAGGATGAAAAGAAAAGCCAAAGATGTCATTTCCCATCATCTTTCCGAAGATGATTCGAAAGAATTTATGGTTTTTCATATCAACAAACGCGTATTAAATTCTAAGGAATTTAAGCCCTATAATATTTTTAATCCATTTCGATCCGATTTTTTTGCCATTATTATGGTACATGAAGGGGCTATTGACGTCAGTGTTAATTTGCAGCAGTTTAAATTAGAGAAGAACAATCTGTTGGCTTTCTCGCCTAATATGATTAAGCATCTTACCGCAATGACTGACGATTGTAAGTTTTATGCCTTACTTTATAAGTCGTCTTTTCTTATGAATGCCAATATTAAAGCCCTTCACCAAGACGTTTATGATTTATTGATGTCGGGAATGCCGCTGTTTAATTTGGCCTCCAATGAGGTAAAAATATTGAGTAATTTATTGGAAACCATGTTTTTACAGAGTTATGCTCCCGATTATCAAGGGGCGAACGACTATCTCGTAAAACATGCTTTTTTGGCATTTATGCACGAATATTCGCGGTTATATCGAAAATATAACAAACCCACCGTGCATAAAAACTCAAGGAGAGAAGATATTATGCTTCGTTTCCTTCATTTAGTGGCTGATCATTTTAAGCAGGAGCGTAGTGTCGACTTTTATGCCAAAAAACTATTCATCACACCTAAATATCTATCTGAAATTACCAAGGAGGTTAGCGGAAAGACAGCTAGCGCCATTATTGCAGAAATGGTGATTATGGAAGCAAAAAGCCTGTTAAACAGTTCTTCTTTATCTGTTGTAGAAATTGCCGATTTTCTCAATTTTAGCGATATGTCTTTCTTTGGGAAGTATTTTAAGCGTTATACCAATCATAGCCCTTCTTCGTATCGCAAAGTAAATTTACAACATTAAAATACTCATTTTAATGTCAAATTTGTTGTGAGTGCAACTATTTTATTGGTTGATAACCTTTATTCAGGTAGATACTTTTTATATTAGGCAGATTTTAAGGTGCCGTTTTGTAGTTTTTTACGGGTAAAATCGGCCTTTAAAAGGTTTTAAACGTCTTTTTTTGGGGTTTTTAGTTCTTGATCGGATTTCTTTGTAAAGAAATTGTTATTTTTATTTTACTTTTTGTATTCCTGGCGATCGGACGGTTTAAATCGAACAAAAACTGGTAACGGAATTTTAGACGGTTATTGTTGTGTACTATTTATAAGTTTGGATCTGTTTTGATTGTTTTTTTAGGCTTTAACGGCATGTAAGGCGTAGTGTACACGATTTATTAGCTGTGAGAAAAGGTAAAGTAACCGAAAAATAGACCAATTTTGACGAAATATAAACCTTTTTTAAATTTAATATTGAGTTGATATTTGTGGCGATATTAGTTGATATATAAACGATTTTATTAATTAAATGAATCAGGTAAACCATAGTGAAGATCTTGCGATATTCCATCTAGACAATCTGAGTAAGCTATTGCGGAATAAGGCGAATCAGTATCTGTCTGCTCAGGGTATTGAAGTTAGGATAGAACAGCTGCCTGTTTTATTTAGCATACCGGATGAAGGACTTCCACAGCAACAAATAGCTGATGAAATAGGAAGGGATAAATCTTCCGTTTTGCGGACCATCTCCAATTTAGAAAAAGAGGATTTGGTGCGTGTAACAACCGATGCAGCAGATAAACGGAAAAATTGTGTCATGTTAACGCCAAAAGGCAGGGTTTTGGCTGGTATCATCAAAGACAAAATCATTAATTTGGAAAAAGTTTTGTTTAACAGCTTGAAAACACCTGATCACGACCGGTTTATGCAGGTGGTGAAATCGATTGGAACAAACTTGCAGAATATACATATTATATAGAATTATTTCTGAAAATAGACAAGTAAACCTTCAATGGTTTTAAATTTTAATTAAATGAGTAGAAATTTTGACAAGCGTATTGCTGATTTTAGAGATGCGGCGGTGATAAAGGAAAAAGGTCTTTATCCTTATTTTAGACCTATTGAATCCGGTCAAGATACTGAAGTGATCATCAATGGGAAAAAGGTGCTCATGTTTGGCTCGAATTCTTATTTGGGTTTAACCAATCACCCCAAAATTATTGAAGCTGCTCAAAATGCTACGGCAAAATACGGTACTGGATGTGCAGGTTCCCGATTTTTAAACGGAACCTTGGACATACATGAAGAATTGGAAGCAAAGCTTGCTCAATATGTAGGTAAAGAAGGGGCGGTTTTGTTTAGTACAGGTTTTCAAGCAAATCTTGGCGCATTATCCTGTTTAACAGGTAGAAACGATTATTTGATTCTGGATGAAAGTAATCATGCTTCCATTATTGATGGAAGCCGTTTGTCTTTCTCCAAGGTGATTAAATACAAGCATAATAATATGGAAGACCTTCGGCAAAAGTTGAGTCAATTGCCCGAAGAAGCTGTAAAATTAATCGCGGTTGATGGTGTTTTTAGTATGGAAGGCGATTTTGTTAAATTGCCTGAGCTGGTTAACATCGCTAGAGATTTTGATGCTGCAGTGATGGTCGATGATGCGCATGGTTTGGGTGTAATAGGTCGTAAAGGAGCGGGAACAGCTTCTCATTTTGGGCTGACCAACGATGTGGATGTCATTATGGGTACATTTAGCAAGTCTTTAGCTTCCTTAGGTGGATTCCTGGCCAGTGATGCCAATACTATCGAGTATCTGAAACATCGCGCACGCTCTTTAATGTTCAGTGCCAGCATGACCCCGGCATCGGCTGCCAGTGTTTTGGCTGCACTTGAAATTATCCAGTCGGAACCGGAACATATTGAAAATTTATGGCGTAACACCGCGCATGCAAAAAAATTATTGACCGAATGTGGTTTTGATCTGGGAAAAACAGAGAGTCCTATTCTTCCGGTATATATTCGGGATAATGATGCAACTTTTTTAATTACTAAACAACTGCAGGAAGAAGGTGTTTTTGTTAATCCAGTAGTGTCTCCGGCCGTTGCTTCGCAGGATTCCTTAATTCGTTTTTCTTTAATGGCAACACATACGTTTGCGCAGATTGAAGAAGCGGTCGGTAAATTGGCCAAAGCTTATCAAAGAACGGTTGGCAATGAATTGGCAGTAAGAATTGCGTAAATTTTAAATTTATTATAGCGAATTTCAACTTATTTATTTATCAACCTATAGCAGAAAGAATTCCTTATGAAAGTAGTTAAGGTGTCGTCAAGTAAATTGCTGAAAGCATTTATTGACTTTCCGCATGATTTATATCGGGGCGATAGAAATTATGTGCCAGAATTGTTTATGGCCCAACATGATTTATTAAGTCCGGGAAAGCACCCCTTTTTTAAGCATTCTTTCATTCAATTGTTTCTTGCTTATAATGATCAGGAAAAACTAGTAGGTCGTATCGCTGCTATTTATAATACCAATCATAATGCCTTTACAGATGGAAACGACGGGTTTTTTGGTTTTTTTGATGCGATTGAAAATCAAGAAGTGGTTGATGCACTGATGGAACAGGTTGTGATTTGGCTAAGAGAAAAAAATGCAAAACGAATAATTGGTCCGATTAATCTATCTACCAACGATACTTGCGGTCTCTTGGTGGATGGTTTTGATCGACCGCCGGTGGCCATGATGCCTTATAATGCACCATATTATGAAAAGTTGCTTGTGCATACCGGTTTAAAAAAACAAACCGATTTATTGGCTTATTTGGTTGAAAGAACCAGTCTAAATGATCGGTCTGTTCGATTACTTGGAGCGCTGGAAAAGCGTCTCGAGCGGAATAATATCCGTATCCGGCAGATTGATAAAAAAAACCTTAAAAAGGAAATCCCTAAAGTGAAGGCCTTATACAATAGCGCTTGGGATAAAAATTTAGGATTTGTTCCGATGACAGATGAGGAATTTGATTATATGGCCAAAGACCTGGCCATGATCCTCGATCCTAAATACTGTATTGTAGCAGAGCAAGGTGATAAGATGGTCGGTTTCGCATTGGGTATTCCTGATATCAATCAAATTCTGATCAAAATCAAGCGTGGACGACTCCTTCCAACCGGGATTTTTAAGTTGTTATTTGGCCTTAAGAAGGTAACCGGCTTACGGGTTTTACTTTTAGGTGTTTCAGAAGGATACCGGAAATTGGGCATAGAAGCCTGCTTATATGGACATTTGATTAAAAATGCAGAAGGCAGTAAGATTGAATATGCTGAGTGTTCATGGATGCTGGAAGATAACTACCTCATGAATCATGCTATTGAACAAATAAATGGACGTTTATACAAACGGTACCGTTTATTTGAGAAAAACATATAAGCTCGTTTTCAAGTGTTTAGATGGTCAAAGGGTCAATACCATCTATCGCTAGCTTTTTCGCTTATGCCGAGCCGTAACGGTTCTGTTTGCTCCATTTACGAGGAGTATTATCTACACTTTTTGATTTTTGACTTTTTGACCACAATAGTCTTATCTAAACTTATTTATTTTGCATCCTATCGGCGGAATACAAGACGATTTTTAATAAGTTATAGAGCTCAAATAATTAATATAAAAAGTGAAAGTAACGAACGTACCATCCTATCATATTTCTTTTAGAACCATTTTTTTTCTTTTTTTTACGTTCCTCACGCAAATTGTTTTTGCGCAATCTATCTTGGTTCGTGGTGTAGTAACGGATAAAGCAACCAAGGAGACCCTTCCTTATGTGAGTGTGTTGATTCCGGGAACAACGATCGGGACAACAACAGATGACGAAGGACATTACAGTATAAAAATAGAAGGAAACCATACCAAATTACGGTTTGGTTATATTGGCTACATTACGGTAGAAAAAGAGGTTTCTTTAGGTGAAGATCAGATTATTAATGTTCAAATGGAAGTGGATGCGAAGATGTTGGATGAAGTGGTAGTAACCAGTAAAAAAGGACGGTATCGAAATAAAGATAATCCTGCTGTTCAGCTGATCAGGAAGGTTATTGCACATAAGAAAGAAAACCAAATGGAGCATTATGACTATGTGCAGTACGAAGAATATGATAAGCTTTCTATGGCTTTAAGCAATCTTTCCAATAGATTTAAGGAAAAACGTATTTTTAGAAATTACCAATTCCTATTTATGGAGCAGGATTCTAATGCTATTGGTGGTAAAAACGTTTTACCGGCGTATATGGAGGAGAAACTTTCGCATATTTATTATCGCAAAAATCCGTATACAAAAAAGACGTATATTTTGGCGAACAGGAAGGCAGAATATGATCCGCATTTTATTGATAATGATGGTGTGAGTAATTATTTTAATCGTTTGTATGAAGATATTAATATCTATGATAACGACATTTCCATAGTAACCAATTTGTTGTTGAGCCCAATAGCCAATAATTCGCCAACATTTTATAAATTCTTTATTAGCGATACCGTAAAGACATCCCAGCCTTGGTTGGTGGAGTTAAGTTTCGTGCCACGTAATAAAGCGGATTTGCTATTTGAAGGGAAGCTTTATATTACGCTTGACGGAAATTATGCCGTTCAGAATGCCTATTTAACGGTGAATAAGGATATCAACCTGAATTTCATGCGGGATTTACAGGCAAAATTGGAATATGAAAAAAATCCGGACGGTCGATACCACCTCAGTAAGAGTACGTTAACCATGGAGTTTGCCTTAGGGGATAAGGGAGGTGGGATATTGGGCGAGCGAACGGTGTCGTTTAAGGATTATACCATTGGCAAGGAGCAGCCCGATAGTATTTATCGTGGCCCTGCGGAGGAAATTGCCTACGATGTTAATACGCAAAAAACAGAGGACTATTGGAAAACTGTGCGGCATATGCCCTTGGAATTGAAAGAAGTTGATATTTATAAAAATGTAGATACACTTCAAACCATTAAGTCGTTCAGGCGGGTAATGGACTGGGGGACAGTATTCCTTGCGGGATATAAGTCGTTTGGAAAATTTGAAATGGGGCCGGCCAGTACGTTTTACAGCTGGAACCCTGTGGAAGGTTTCCGTTTACGTTTAGGGGGCAGAACGACTCCTGACTTAAGTAAACGGATGTATTTTGAAACTTATGGGGCTTATGGTTTTGGAGACCAAAAATGGAAATATTTTTTTAGTACCACCTATTCTTTAAACAATAAATCCGTTTATAAGTTCCCGCTGCATTATATCCGTGCCAGCTATCAACACGATACTAAAATTCCCGGACAGGAATTGCAATTTGTACAGGAAGACAACTTTTTGCTTTCCTTTAAAAGGGGAAACAACGAAAGGTGGCTTTACAACGATATTTTTAAATTAGAGTACGTCCATGAATTCCAAAACCAATTTTCTTACAAAGTGGGATTCCAGAACTGGAGGCAACGCCCGGCTGGGATATTACTTTACCAAACGGCAGATCCGGCGGGAAATGTGAATACGATTCGTGAGTTAACAACCTCGGAGCTTAATGTCGAGCTCCGCTATGCTCCGCATGAGCAGTATTACCAGGGTAAGTTATATCGAACCCCTATTTTTAACAAGTACCCCATTTTTACGCTGCGCTATAATCTAGGGTTAAAAGACGTATTCAATAGTACCAATGAATACCATAATTTTACCGCTAACATCTTTAAAAGGGTTTATTTATCCCAATTTGGCTACGCAGATGTTACCTTGGAAGGCGGTTATGTACTGGGTGAAAATATTCCTTATCCATTGTTGGATATTCACCGGGCAAACCAAACGTATGCTTATCAGCTTAATTCGTATAACTTAATGAACTTTTTAGAGTTTGTAAGTGACCATTATGCTGCGGTAAATGTACAATATTACCTGAACGGCTTTATTTTCAATAAAATCCCATTGTTCAAAAAATTAAAATGGCGTGAAGTAGTCAGCTTTAAGGGACTATGGGGAGGCCTTCGGGATGAGAACAATCCGAATTATAATGATGCTGTTTATCAATTTTCAAGAGATGAAACTGGTTTACCCATCACTTATACTTTGGGTAGCACCCCTTATGTAGAAGGAAGTGTGGGGATCGCCAACATTTTCAAGCTGGTTCGGGTCGACCTGATCAAACGGTTTAATTATCTGGATAATCCAGATGTCTCTGAATGGGGAGTTAGGGCACGTGTTAAATTTGATTTTTAATCGTCACTATTATCAATGTTGTGGCCTGCTGTGTCGTTATCTGTCAAATAAGCTGAGCCGCAGCTAAATATAAATAAATTGCTTTGGGATGGCATTTAAGTATTTGCCATCTAAAAGCAATTTCTCTAAGTTTGTGTTATATTTTAACGAGTTATTGTCATGGCAAAGAACTATGTTTCGAACTCGCAGGAGTCGGTGAGAATGTTTAAAAGTTCCTTCTTGGAACCCTTAACCAAAGTTCACTTTACGGTGCCTCTATTCCTGTATGTGCCGGTAGTCATCTATTTCAGCTGGCAAGCTTTTGCCGTTCATCAAGTATCGATTCTGTTTTATTTGGGATATTTTTTTGTTGGTTTATTTGTATGGTCGTTTACAGAATATTTCATGCACCGTTTTGTTTTTCACTTTACGCCAAAAGGGCGGTTCATGGAACGGGTGCATTTTATTTTCCATGGTGTACACCACGATTATCCCCAAGATAAGCTGAGACTGGTTATGCCCCCTTCTGTGAGTATTCCCCTGGCCCTATTGCTTTATTTTCTTTTCCAATTATTTTTTAGCGATACGCAAATGTCGGCTTTTTTCCCGGGCTTTATCGTGGGTTACTTAATTTATGATATTGGTCATTATGCCATGCATCATTTCAATTTTAAAAGCGGATTAATGAAGAAAGTGAAGCAACACCATATGTTACACCATTATCAAAATGCAGATAAGGGGTATGGCGTAAGTTCCCCTTTTTGGGATATTATCTTCGGTTCTGATTTTGAAAAAAAGAAGAAATAGGCAAATCCTTTAGGAGGAGCATACCGACGAACGCGTGACGCCACCAAGATAGAAGATGAGGACAACATTTGTCAGGGAACAGGACAGCCATAAAAAGGGACTTTTTGGCGACCGAAAAAGAACGAACTTGCTAAAAGAAGGAGAACAATGTTTTATTCGCTTTCTTCTCCCTAAAATTCCAGCATGGATAACGCCAAACAGACTAACGGGCATTGGTGTATTGGGCGGTCTAATTGTGTTGATCGGTTTTTTATTGGCACATTACATGGATCGATATTACCTTCTTTTCGGCGTACTTGGCCTTTTTGTTAATTGGTTTGGCGACTCGCTCGACGGCCGGATTGCGTATTATAGGAATATCCCGAGAAAATGGTATGGCTTTTCTTTGGATATTATCATGGACTGGATCAATACGGTAATTATGGGGCTGGGATTTATCGTCTATTTGGGTGAGGGATATGAGTTGCTCTCTTACTTTTTTGTGGCTTTGTATGGTTGGGCAATGATTATAACTCAATTGCGGTATAAAATTACGAATAAGTACACGATTGATGCTGGTGCTATAGGACCTACTGAAATCCGCGTTATTATTAGCGTTATCTTTATTTTAGAGGTCGTTTTTAAAGGCACAGTCAATCTCTTTTCGGCGCTTGTTGTGGTTATTTTATTTGTGGTTAACTTGGTTGATACGCAAAAATTACTGCGACTAGGGGATGCCAGAGATGTTGCCGAGCGTGCACCGGAGTATGCTATGTCTGAAAACGAGCAGCAATAAAAACAAAATATACATTAGTACACAATAGCCATGAATCATAAAATATGCTCTTTCCTTTTACATTGCTGTGCAAGCATCGTTATTTTTATTGTTGCCTTTGTGTTAGATCCCACTATTTGTGCTACGGGGCTAAATAATAGATCCCTCTTAATCCAAGAATCGTTTGTCGATTCGTTCCCCGTGCCTACTAACGTCGATCGTCTTCTCTTTTACATACAGCGAGACCCGAATACCAATACGATTTGTTACCAATTGAATTTGGATAGAAATGGGAAACTTGATGAGTCTAATCCAATTCACCCTTTTTGGATCCGTTTTCCTGAGGGAGGGATAAGAAAGGAGCTCAATTTTATTCAACGTAAATTTGCTTATGGTATTAATTCCAAGAAATTGGGAATAGATCACTTTGATATCCGTTCGGTAGCTTACAATAAACTTCCGATGCGTTTAAAGAAAGATGTTAGAGGCAAATTTCATGTTTATGCGAGCATCAATAACCAGGAAGCAATATTGGAAAGGATCTTTATCCGGATCGGAGATGGCGGTACGTTTTGGTCGCCAGACGTGAAATATATTGAGTTAAGGGGAGTAGAAGTGGAATCGGGTAAAAAAGTATTGCAACGATTTAAACCCTAATGATTTATACAGAAAAAGGCATCGTTAAGATGCCTTTTTCTGTATAAATCAAAATTAAATTCCATTAGTTATTTCTTGTTGACCTGCCCGACCGAGCTGAGCCGTTTCGAGCTGGAGCTGCTGCACGACTGGAGTTCGTTGTACTGCTTCGTTGTACCGTGCTTCTTGACGGCGTACTTGGTCGTTGTACGCTTGTCTGCGGTTGTATGTTTGACCGCTTGGATGATGCCGGTCTGGTAGCAGCCGGTCTGGTTGTCGAACCGGTATTACTCCGCGTTGCGGGGCGTGTAACTTCTTTATTGTTGGTATTCGTGCGAGCAGGGCTAGTTCTCGTCGTATTGGCCGGTCTTGTAGAAGGTGTCGTAGTTTGTTGCCGGGTAGAGGAGGTGGTACCTGAAGTGCCCCTGGTTGCGTTTGTTCTACCTGCGGATGGCCTGATGTTATCAGCCGTATTTACTCGTGCCGGTCTGGCCTGTGTGTTTCTTGTTACATTTGGCCGGTATATTTCGACAGATCTACTGCTCACTCTAGCTGTACCTGGGCGCGTCGTTGTCGCAATTTTTCGTACAGGCACAGAAGTACGCGTTACCCGTTGAATTTCAGTACGACGGGGGCCTGTTATATAGGTGCGGCTATTATGTCTGTACGTATTGTTGATGATCGTCGTGTGTTGATACACGTTTACTATTGTCGTCCTTGGCGCATAATACCGATTTATACGGGAATTCAGTATGTAGCGTTGCGGTACAAATACCCAAAAGTTGACAGGCAGATTAATGCTTACGCCGATGCTTACTCCAGGAGTTAGGGGTGCCCATCCATAGTAACCACCTCCACTTCTCCAGCTTACCCATGCAGGTCCCCATTCATAATCCGGAACCCAATACCAACCATAACGGTTATGATGATTCCATCGTCCATAATGGAATGGAGCCCATCCCCATTGATAATTGGAAACCCAAGTATTACCATAGTCGGTCATCACCCAATAACCATTAGTGGCATACGGTTGGAAGCCTGGCTCTACATCTGGAATCCAGATGTAACCGTAGTCAGGATCATCTACCCATTGACCATATGGCGACAATTCATCATAGAATTGTTGAAAAGATATACTGATGCCGGGTTGGGCATATGATTCTTTAGGAACGCTTAATATTATTAGGGTAGTAACCGATAATAATAAAGTTTTTATATAATTATTTAACGTTTTCATGGCCTTGTGATTATAGGTCCTTTATTCTGTTATCTATTGGTTTGACGACTGCAGTGTCATAAAGTTTAATGGGCACAATAGGAGAGAAAGTAGTGGTAGGCTACCATTCCCCCTATTTATCCAAAAAAAATAGAATGAACTAATATTTTCGGATAAATAGGGGGAATGGCAGAATAAGTTATAAATTGTTCTTCCTTAATTCTTTAACGGCATAATCTACCGCTCTGGCAGAAAATGCCATATAGGTCAACGAAGGGTTTTGTGTAGAAGTGGAAGTCATACACGCTCCATCTGTAACAAATACATTGGGGCAATGGTGCAACTGATTCCATTTGTTGAGCAAGGAGGTTTTGGGATCTTTTCCCATCCGGACACCTCCCATTTCGTGAATATCCAGGCCCGGCGCTTGGCTGGCCGTATTCGGTTTAATATTAGTAAAGCCCGCTTCCGTAAACATTTCTGTTAACTGTTCAATATAGTCGGCTTTCATTTTAACATCATTATCATCGTAGTCGATATTGATTTTTAAAAGTGGAATACCCCATTCATCTTTTTGGTTTTCATCTAAGGTAAGGGTACTTGCTGCTTTCGGTATTGTTTCTCCCATCATATGCGACCCTACTCGCCAAGGACCCAGTTTTGGATTCAGGAGCTGTTCCTTAAGCTCGAGTCCGGTGGCCGACATATCACTATCACTACCTCGATATGCGGAAAAGCCTGCAGCGTAGCCGCGTAGAAAATCCGTTTCCTGTTTGAAAACATTTCTGAAACGAGGAATATAACCGCCGCCAGCAGGGTTACGGCCATCTGTTTTAAATTCTTTTAAACCATCATATTCGGCGCTGATCCGTGCGCTGTAATTATGAAAGGCCACATATTTACCTAAAAGGCCACTATCATTTCCTAAGCCATTTGGAAAGCGATTGGATTTAGAATTCAACAAAATGAGATTGCTGTTGAATGCAGCGGCATTGACAAAGATCACTTTAGCATAAAATTCGATCTCTTCTTTTTTTTGCGTATCAATTACTTTTACACCGATTGCTTTTCCCTTGCTCTCATCATATAAAATGGAATGTACAACGGAATGCGGTCTCAAAGTAAGGTTTCCCGTTTTTTGTGCCCACGGAATGGTTGATGCATTACTGCTAAAATAGCCGCCGAAAGGACAACCCCGTTGGCAAAGCGTTCTGTTTTGACATTGCACCCGTCCCTGTTCCATGTGGATAGCGTTCGGTTTTGACAAATGTGCACATCGTGCACTGATTACATGTCGCGTGCCATTGTACTTTTTCTTCATCACACCTTTGAAATAGTCCTCAACAGCGTTCAATGGATAGGCGGGTAGAAATTCACCATCCGGAAGTTCTTTTAAACCATCTGCATGGCCTGAAATTCCGGCAAATTTTTCTACATAGCTGTACCATGGTGCGATATCTTGATAACGGATCGGCCAATCTACGGCAAAGCCATCACGTGCCGGTCCTTCAAAGTCGTAATCCGACCAACGCTGGGTTTGACGTGCCCATAACAATGATTTGCCACCCACTTGATATCCTCGGATCCAGTCGAACGGTTTTTCTTGTACATAGGGGTGTTCATTATCCTTTACAAAGAAATGCATCGCATCTTCATGGAAAGCATAACAGCGATTTACAATTGGGTTTTCGTTCTGGATTTTTAGTGGGATTTCGCCACGATGCGTAAATTCGTAAGGATAAAGATTGGTAGTGGGATAGTCTACAATATGTTTAACATCTCTGCCCCGTTCTAGTAACAGGGTTTTTAAACCTTTTTCTGTAAATTCTTTAGCGGCCCAGCCTCCACTTATCCCTGACCCGATGACAATAGCATCAAAAGTTCTATCTTTGACACTGTCTATATTTAAATTTGGCATTTTATCTTTCTTTTTAACTAAGGTCTTTAGTAACCGGAAAATATCCATTATATCGGCCAGGAACTAATTCGTATTTCTTTAGATCAGTCATGACATATTTGGAATTCATAAAGCCCTGTATTGTCCGACGCTTGGTTAATCGGTAAAATTCAGCTACTTTCGCCGTGTCTTGATCCTCTGATTGGATGGCATGAAGCAATTCTTGTTTTTCCTCAGGAGCGGTCGAAACAAAAATTGTATTATAGCGCTTCTGACTGAGTACATCCATTTCTTTTAGCCCTTCCATAAATTTTTTCTGTTCCTCTTCCGGATGACAATCGTCAATCATTTTTAAAACAAATAAGTGCAGGTTTAGATCTTTTGCCCCCTTTGAATCTCCTTTCGGGATGATGGCTTCGACCAATTCAGCTAATAACATTTCTTGGTCTGCATCGATATTTAAATACTGAAGCGCAATGGAGGCCTTTTTTGCATCATTTGAACAGGCCGGTAAAATGGCTATTCCACCCGCAATGATCAAGAATTGTTTAATTGCTGTTCTTCTTTTCATGTTGTTTAGTATCGTTTTCACTGTTTCTGTTCCATGAGAATAGCTTAGATGAAGCTTTTAGCCAAGAGAAGCATGTTAAATTGCTATCCAATGCATTACAAAACAGGTTTTCTGGTAACCAATTATAAGCATAATTATTAAAAAAATAAAATTTATAAAGGTAAAGACGCATTAGGCTTGTTATCTTTAAATGATTTATTATATCGTTATTATGTTGAAAAAATCGATTTTAAAGTTTCTTATATTTATTTTTTTTATCGCTTTGCTGACCATCGGATGGTTAGGGTACAATAAATTTTATGGACAAGCTGAAAAAATAAGTATTCGGGAAGACGTTATGGTAGAGCGAATTACCAATATTGGTAAATTGGAACTTCTGAAATACGCCATGAAAGATGTGATTGAACGAAAAGAACTTCGCTATTTTTTACCCGATCAGCGGATATTATTTATTGCTGTCGGCGAAGTGACCGGTTGTATTGACCTGACTAAAGTGAAAGAAGAGGATATCGTTAAATATGCTGACGACTCCATTACGCTCTATTTGCCCGAACCTGAAGTTTGTTACGTTAAGATAGACCATAAACGCTCGAAAGTTTACGACATTTCGGGAGCTTGGCTACCCAGCGATACGCAGCAGTTAGTAGAAGGAATTTATAAATTGGCGGAAGAAAAACTTTTGCGTAATGCTAAGGAAATGGATATTTTGGGTAAAACTAAAGAAAACGCCCGTATCTTGTTTAAACCTATGATTGAGCAAATTACCGGCGTTAAGGTAAATATTGCTTTTAAATAACCGAAATTTTATTCGGAATAATTAAGTTTGTTCATCTAGTTGCGTGCAACCTATGGCAGAAGATTTGATTATAGCAAAAGGGACAAAAGAGGAACAATACCGATCACTCATTCAGCAAGTTAAAGCCTTATTGACAGGGGAAACCGATCGGATTGCGGCGTTGGCTAATTTATCCGCTGCATTAAAAAGTCAATTCAATTTCTTTTGGGTTGGGTTTTATCTGGTAAAAAATGACGAGTTGGTTTTAGGTCCATTTCAAGGGCCGGTAGCTTGTACGAGGATACAGAAAGGTAAGGGCGTCTGTGGAACGGCCTGGAAGGAAGAAAAGACGCTGATCGTGCCGGATGTTAACTTATTCCCTGGACATATTGCTTGTAGCGCAGCATCTCAATCGGAAATTGTTGTTCCCTTTCAAAAGAACGGAAAAATTTTAGGTGTACTGGATGTGGATAGTGATCGGTTGAATACCTTTGATGATGTTGACGCAGACTATTTGTCTCAATTGTTGACCTTATTACCATAAAAATAGTATAGCATAAACGTTGCTTAAGATTGCTTTTGACCCCATTTATTGCCATCCTCTACCTGCCGGGCATCGTTTTCCGATGGCGAAATACGAGCTAATTCCCGAACAGCTGTTGCACGAAGGAGTAGTGCTTCCCGATCATTTTTTTAAACCCGGTGTATTAAATGAGCGATATGTACTTTTAACACACGATTGGGCATACTGGGCGCGCTTAAAAGAACAATCGCTGTCGGCCAAAGAAATTCGGCGTATTGGCTTTCCTTTAACTTCCCAGCTGGTTCAGCGTGAAGTATGTATTGTACAAGGAACAATTGAAGCGAGTGTTTTTGCTTTGTCGGAAGGGGTCGCCTTCAATGTGGCAGGCGGAACACATCATGCGGGAAGCAGCTGGGGCGAAGGTTTTTGCCTCTTAAATGATCAGGCAGTTGCTGCCCATTATCTGTTAGACAAGAAACTAGCCAAGCAAATTTTAATCATCGATCTGGATGTACATCAAGGTAATGGTACTGCCGAGATATTCGAAAAAAATGAACAGGTATTTACCTTTTCAATGCATTGCGAAAAGAATTTTCCTTTTCGGAAAGAGCGTTCGGATCTGGATATCGGTTTGGATTCAGGTGTGGGCGATGAGCAATATTTAGAAACGTTAGCCGATACGCTGCCCTCACTGATCGACCGCGTACAGCCGGATTTTATCTTTTATCTAGCCGGCGTGGATGTGTTGGCTACCGATAAGTTAGGCTGGTTAAAGTTGAGCAGGCAGGCGTGCAAACAGCGCGATCAGCTTGTTTTTGATCACTGTAAACGTTCTGGTATTCCCGTGCAGGTCAGTATGGGAGGAGGTTACTCGTCGAGAATCGGAGATATTGTTGATGCGCACTGCAATACGTTTAAAGTAGCGTTGGCGCTTTTTAATTAATTAAAAGGACAAAAGAATTTGAGTGACAAGGTATCAGACTTTTAAAGCGAAAAGCTGTAAAGTTTAAAGTGGAAAGCTGCTCTTTTAATATACGCGGCGTCTAACTGCCTATCGCAGGCAGGCTTGTGTCTAGAAAAATTCTGATACTAAACGAAAATAACTAAAAGCTAATGGCGAACAGCTGTCATCAAAAAATTCCTAAGTTTGCCAGACTATTGATTTTAATTGACTGTTATGCTTTCTTATTTCGAAGCCTCCCTGACGGAGCTTTCCGTTCATCGTGTAGGAAATAAATTATTGGATGAACATTTCATCCTATCGGAGTCGCCATTAACTTTGAATGACGAGGTGCTGCCCAAGTTGCTGATGCAGTTTTTTTTGGTGCCTTTTGAAAAGGTACAGGAAGTCTATCATTTTATGCATAGTAGCGACGACCTATTGCTGAATGAATTGTTTAATTATGCCAAGTCGTATTTTGATGGTGACTTACACTTTCACGAAATGAGCAAAAGGATGACGAAACACCTTTATGAATCCAGTAATCATCCTAAGATCAAGGCGGGAGAAGTGTATATAGCCCATTTCGATCGGGTTCAATTGGAAGGGGAAGTGACGGATGCAGTTGGTATCTTTAAGTCGGAGAACAAAGAAACTTACTTGAAAGTTTATCCCGAGCAGGGGGCATTTAAATTGGATTATGAGGAGGAAGCCATCAACATTCATAAGTTGGATAAAGGATGCTTGATTGTCAATACGGCTACTGAATTGGGATACAAAGTCTTGGCGATTGATCAAACGAATAAAAGCAGTGAGGCCGTTTATTGGAAAGATCACTTTTTGCAGATTAAAATCAGAAATGATAACCATCAGCAAACGGGTAACCTGATGCAATTGTGTAAGCATTTTGTCGACGATAAGTTAGAAGAAACTTTTGAAATGGAACGGACAGATAAGATTGACCTCTTGAATCGCACCATGACTTATTTCAAAGAAAAGGAAACCTTTGAACTGGATGCTTTCACGGAAGAGGTACTCGGAAATGAACGGGCAGCTTCCTTATTCAAGGAATATAAATCCGACTTTCAAAATGAGTTTGATCTGGATATCGCGGATCATTTTGAACTTTCCGGGCAAGTCGTTAAGAAGCAAGCCAAGAATTTTAAGTCGGTTTTGAAACTCGACAAGAACTTCCACATTTATATACATGGAAAAAGAGAACTCATCGAGAAAGGTTATGATGAGGAAAAAGGAATGCACTATTATACCTTGTATTTTGAAAAAGAACAATAATGCAACCGCAAAATAAAAAGAAGCTGCGGCAAGAAATGAGCTTTATTGTAGGCCTGATCTTATTTCTTATTGTTTTTTATGTTATTTCTAGATCGCCCCACTGGGTAGAGCACATTTACAGCCATCATCTATTTCCGTTAATGGCGATAACCGGACATTTTTTATGGGCTTGGGTTCCTTTCAGTATCGGCGACCTGCTGTATATATTGTTGGGGCTGTTGCTGTTGATTCAGTTTTATCGCGGTTTCAAAGCATTGTTCAAGCGACGGTATCTTTTAACTTTGTTTACCATGCTAAAAACGGTACGCGTTCTGCTGTGCTTATTGGTGTTGTTTTATTTGTTTTGGGGTTTGAATTATTTTCGTTTGCCATTGGAACAGCGCATGGGTTTAGACCTTAGGATGCCTGAACCTTGCGAACTATGGGAAGTTACTGCTTTGTGCATTGACAAAGCCAATACATACAGAGTGTCGCTGGAGGATACCGCTTTGCGGGATGATGGCGTTGTTTTTGATCGGGCAGCCTTTCTCATGACACATAATCGAGAGATGAAGCCGTACCTATTTTCGTATCGGCCACTATTAAAAAAACCACTGACCAACTTCTTCGGCAATTATATGATGGTATCGGGTTATTTTAACCCTTTTACGCAAGAAAGCCAGATGAATACTGCAATGCCGTGGTTTACGAAGCCTTTTACCGCTTGCCACGAACTCGCCCATCAAGCAGGTATAGCCTTTGAAGACGAAGCGAATTTGGTTGGTTTTATATTGTGTGTCGATAGCCAGGATACTTTATTCCGGTATTCGGCCTACTATAATGCCTTATTCATGCTCATGCGGGAAATCTATGTGCATTATCCGGGCCGCTATGCCGCTTTTGTAAACATGATCAGTCCGGCGGTGAAGGCAGATATGCAAAGGGAATATCAGTATTGGCACCGTTTCGCTGGCCCAATTAATGATGCACAAACATTGTTTTACGATCAGTACTTACAACTGAACAATCAGCCAGAAGGCATAAACCGTTATAATCGAATGACCAAATTGCTTATCGCCTGGAGGAAAAACAACGCTACGCGTTATTAGTTAAACGTAACGAGTTGCCGGTTATGCGTTGTGTTATTGCTTTGAGTAGATTGCCGCCGTTCGAAAGCCGACGGTTGTTAAAAAAATTTGTGCCATCGAATTTTATTATCTATCTTTGCAGCCTTAAAAGGAATTAACAATAAAAATATAGCGTCTTATCCGGATATCAAGCGTAGGATCTCAAGGCGTATAGCATAATTTACAAAGGAAATGAAAAAAGATTTGCATCCATCAAATTACAGGTTAGTGGTGTTTAAGGATATGTCTAATGACTATGCTTTTTTAACCAAATCATGCATTGATACCAAAGAAACCATCCAATGGGAAGATGGTCAGGAATATCCATTGGTTAAATTAGAAATTTCCCATACTTCACATCCTTTCTATACCGGTAAGATGAAGTTGGTGGATACAGCTGGACGTATCGACAAATTCCGTAGTCGTTACAATAAGAAATAAAGAAAAGGTATTGTTTTAAAAAAGTCTCGGTAATTTTTTGCCGGGACTTTTTTATTTTTAAGCGGTAACCTATATTCGTTGGTTTCCTTTTCCGCATTTAAAGTAAATGTTCTATGCATCTTGTATTATACGATACCGACCCATGGCGAATAAATTTATATCCCTTGAGTTTAACCCGACCGGTTTCTGATTTGCGAATTGGCATTTTAACCATCGCAGAAAAATGGGAGAAATGGTTGAAGCTGCCGATATCTTATTTAACGGTTTCTTATTTGAATAAAAAGTATCCGCTGCGATTAACAGATCAGCGTGATGCACTGATCATAAGTGGAAATATCTGTCCAGATGAGGCGTTCTGCGAACAGGTAATGGCATTGAAAATAGGAGAAAAGTTGGTCGATATCAATGGCAATTTTTTAGCGGCAAGAACCGATGAAGCCGATTTTATCCAATTTTTCGATATAGTTTTGTCTCGCTATAAGGCTATATCGTATGATCTTAATTTTTTGGCTATTCGATACCCCGAAGATATTTTTTTAAACAATGGCACTGAAATTAAAAAGGACTTTGAGCTAATAACAAAGGGGAGAAGCTCTGCGAAAATAAGCGGTACCAATACCATTTTAGGTGATCATATTTTTGTAGAAGAAGGGGCCTCTGCCGAATGCAGTGTTTTTAATACCTTAAAGGGTCCGATTTATCTAGGAGCAAACAGTGAGGTATGGGAAGGGGCCCTGATCCGTGGAGCTTTCGCTCTAGGTAAGGGGTCGCAGGTAAAGATGGGTACAAAGATTTATAGCAATGTAACGGTTGGTCCTGGCTGCCGGGTAGGGGGAGAGTTAAATACCTGTGTGTTGTGGGGAAATTCATCAAAAGGACATGAAGGTTATTTTGGGAGCGGTGTGATAGGTGAATGGTGCAATTGGGGGGCAGATAGTAACAATTCAAACTTAAAAAACAACTATAAGTCCGTAAAATTATATCATTATGGCACGAAACGTCATCGGGATACCGGATTACAATTCTGCGGCGTTATTATGGGCGATCACGCTAAATGCGCAATTAATACCAGTTTCAATACCGGTACGGTGGTGGGTGTCTCTGCCAGTATATTTGGAGATGGCATCCCGCCAACATTCATACCGGATTTTTCTTGGGGCTTTGGCAAAGATGCAAGCCGTTATGACTTAAAGAAAATGTTTGAGACGGCAGAGTTGGTTTTTGCTAGACGTAATTGTAACTTTGACCGCGTAGAACAGGAGATTTTAGAAGCAGTACATCGCTTAACAAGCGAATAGTTTATCAAATTTAGTTTAAATCATGCGAAAAAAAATTGTTGCAGGTAACTGGAAAATGAATTTGGATTACCAAGAAGGCCTGAGCCTATTTTCCGAGATCGTTAATATGGTAAAAGACGAAGTACGAGGCGAACAAAAAGTAGTGGTTTGCAGCCCGTTTATCCATATTCACTCCTTAGTTGGTCTTTCAAAAGATGCATATAATGTGTCCGTCGGCGCGCAAAATATTTATCAAGAGGAAGTAGGGGCTTATACCGGCGAGGTTTCGGCCAAACAAGTTGCGTCGGTAGAAGCAGAATATGTTATTTTAGGCCATTCGGAACGTAGGGCATACTTTCACGAATCGGATGCACAATTGGCGAGAAAGGTAGATATCGCGTTGAAGCATCAGTTGACTCCAATTTTTTGTATTGGTGAAACAAAATCAGAACGAGAATCGGGCAACTTTTTTGAAGTAATCAAGGAGCAACTTCAAAAAGGTCTGTTTCATTTATCTGCCGCTGATTTTTCAAAAATAGTCCTCGCTTATGAGCCGGTTTGGGCCATTGGAACTGGATTGACAGCCACACCAGAACAGGCACAGGAAGTTCATGCCTTCATTCGTCAGGTTATTGCAGAACAATATGGCCAGGAAACCGCCAATGAAAGCAGCATCTTGTACGGAGGAAGCTGTAATCCCAAAAATGCATCCGATTTATTTTCGCAAGCGGATATCGATGGCGGCCTCATTGGAGGAGCTTCATTGAAGTCGAGAGATTTTGTGGATATTATAAAAGTTTTTAATCCTTAGGGTAAATAAGATAAGGCACGTCGTAGCATGTGCCTTTCATTTTTATAACATGGAATATACGGAAGTCCGCTTTACCTGTCCGGCTGGAGAAGATTGGCGTCGTGATCTCTTAATCAATGATCTTGCTGCGATTGGCTTTGATACTTTTGAGGATACGGAGGAAGGTTTTAATGCCTATATCGCAAGCCAAGGTCTGGATATAGCTAGCATTGAATATATTTTACTTCGATTACCATCCCAGTTTCCGGTTGGTTATACGGTGCACCCCATTACCCCTAAAAATTGGAATCAGGTATGGGAAAGTAATTTTGAACCTATCTTGGTATCCGATCGTTGTTATGTGCGTGCCACTTTTCACCAACCTAGACCCAATACGGAATACGAGATTATCATCGACCCAAAAATGGCTTTTGGCACCGGGCATCACCAAACTACCGCGTTGATGATGACTTATATGCTGGAAAGTGATCTGCGGGGTAAAAGAATATTGGACATGGGGTGCGGTACGGGTATATTGGCTATTTTGGCTGCTAAGTTGGAAGCTTCGTCCATAACTGCTATTGATAACGATCAGGTATGTTGTGATAGTATGCGGGAAAATGCAGAACTGAATCAGGTAAAATCGATTCAAATTTATTGTGGATCAAAAGAAGTTATTCCTGCTCAGGAGGTTTATGATTTGATTCTGGCCAACATAAACCGGAATATTTTGTTAGAGCATTTGGACAAGTATGCAGAAGTGATGAAACCCAAAGGCTTACTGTTAATGAGCGGTTTTTATGATGGAAAGGATTTACAGCTCGTTAAGGAGAAAGCAAATGCTTTAGGTTTGGTTTACTTGGATAAGAAAAGCAAGGACAACTGGGTTGCTGCGCGATTTAAAAAAATGGGTAATTAATACTAAAATGTAACTTATGCGTGTCCATTTTATTGCCATTGGCGGAAGTATTATGCACAATTTAGCCATAGCCTTATCTAACAAAGGCTTTTTAGTTAGCGGGTCAGACGATTTTATTTATGAGCCTTCGCGTTCCAATTTGGCTAAATATAACCTGCTTCCCGATCAATTGGGCTGGTACCCGGAGAAGATTACAGAAGAAATTAACGCCGTGGTATTAGGGATGCATGCAAAAGCCGATAACCCTGAACTCTTGAAAGCCCAAGAATTGGATATCCCGATTTATTCCTATCCTGCTTATATCTATGAACAAGCGAGAGATAAAGTAAGGGTTGTTATAGCTGGAAGTCATGGAAAAACGACCATTACTTCCATGATGATGCATGTGCTTAAAGAAGTGGGTAAGGAATTCGACTATGTTGTAGGGGCCAAAATCGATGGATTTGATGCCATGGTGCGGATTACTAAAGATGCGCCGCTCATCATTATCGAGGGCGATGAATACTTGGCCTCAGCTATAGATAGACAGCCCAAGTTTTTGCTATATCATGCAAATATTGCCCTGATCAGCGGAATTGCCTGGGATCATATTAACGTTTTTCCAACCTATGATGATTACGTCGAGCAATTTAGGCTATTTATAGAAAGTGTAGAAGATAAGGGGACGCTGGTTTACAATAAAGAGGATAAAGAAGTACAACGCTTGGTGTCAGCCAATAATTCTAATATTAATAAACACGGTTATAAAAGCCCCGAATTTTCCATAAACAAAGGCGTAAGTTATTTAAATACACCGAAGGGCGAGATTCCCCTACAGGTATTTGGCAAGCATAACCTATCTAATCTCGCCGGAGCTCTAGCCGTCTGCGAATGGTTAGGGGTAAGTAGAGACGCTTTTTATGACGTCATAGGTAAGTTTAAAGGGGCGGCAAGACGCTTAGAATATGTGGCAGATCATGATGGGAGTGTAGTCTATAAAGATTTTGCGCATTCTCCATCAAAAGTGAGGGCTTCGATCAGCGCAGTAAAAGAACAATATCCGCAAAGCGAGTTAATCGCTATCGTCGAACTCCATACGTTTAGCAGCCTCAATGAAGCCTTTTTAAAAGAATATCAGGATACCATGCAGCAAGCAGACCAAGCTATTGTATTTATTGATCAAAATTCTTTTAAACAGAAAAATATTAAACCAATTGAAGCGTTAACGATAAAGAAAGCTTTTAACAGACAAGATTTATTCTATTTTAACGACATTGATGCTTTGCAATTATATATAGAAAAGTTGGATCACCACGGTAAAAACCTATTATTTATGAGTTCGGGTAATTTTGGTGGAATGAACCTAGTTAACCTATCTGATAAATTTTTTAGTATGTAATTTTATTCATATCTTTGATATAGTAAAGGTTACTATTTTATAATGATAGTTTATGAAATCTTTAGGGAAAAAAATTAGATTATTGCGGCATCAGAATGGTTGGAGTCAAGAAGATGTTGCAAAACGATTAGATATATCCATTCCTGCTTTTTCAAAAATCGAAACGGGCATTACTGATGTCAATCTTTCCAGGTTGCAGCAGATTGCAAAGTTATTTGATATGACAGTGGTGCAATTATTAAACTTTAATGATGCAGACGAAGAGAAGAAGTACACTTCTGAGTTGGAACTAGCTAACAAAAAGTTGCAGGAACGTAATAATGAAGTCATAGAGCTTCAAAAAAAAGTAATTGAATTGTATGAGGAACTAAGAAAAACGTACAATTCTTAGTTTTTATTTCGCCGCATTAATTAGCTATTCATCAAAATAAATACCTTAATGTGGCATGTTTTTTAGCAAATTCCGCCCCGGTTGCTTTATGTATAGAAAGCATTTCCTTGTTAAAGTCGCCTACCCAGGATAATTCCAATTGTTGATATTTATTTAACGGAAGAACATATTCTTTCAATTTAATAAACAATGCCGACTCTAATCCGTGTTTTTGGTAAGCCCTTTTTGTGCCCATAACTATTGCCCGCATTTTATTGACCTTTTTGCGGCGATTGACCATAAATCGGATTCCATTCCACCAGGTTAGTTTACCGTTAAAGTTTTTAATAAGTTGGTTCGCATCTGGCAGAATCAGGATAAATGATGCTGGATCGCCATTCACATAAGCAAACCAGATTAAATTTTCATCCATGATGAGTTTCATTTTTTTGAACGACTCTAAAATGGTTTCCATCTTTATGGGTTTGAAACTGTCGAAATCTTTCCAAGCGTCATTATAAATAGCCATGAAATCGTCTGCGAATTGCGCCAATTTCTTTTTTTCAAAATGCCTGAATTCGTAGCCGGCCTTTTTGCTTACCCATTCGGCTATTCGCGTAAAGCGGTCGGGAAAGGGTTTGTTTACATCTAAGTAATTGGTAATCTGTTCGTAAACAACCTGGAAACCAAAAGCCTTGAAGAGATCAAAATAATAAGGTTTGTGGTAGTTCATACCATAGGAAGGGGCAGAAAAGCCCTCTATGAGTAAGCCCCAAAAATTGTCGTTCTCCCCGAAGTTAATTGGGCCGTCCATACCTCCCATTCCTTTTTCCTGTAACCAACTTTTCGCGGTATTAAACAACTGTGATGCAGCATCTTGACAATTAATGCACTCAAAAAAACCTATACCTCCTAAGGGCGGATCGTGTAGATAAGCTTTGTCGTAATCAATAAATGCAGCAATCCTTCCGATGATTTCATTATCATCGACCAATAACCAGCGGATACATTCCCCATGATTATGGAAATTGTTTTTTTGGGGATCAAATACCTGATTGATATCCGTATCTAAAGGGCAAATCCAGTTCGCGTCATGCCGGTATAGTTTTTTGGGTAAATCTAGAAATTGTTGCCTTTGCCTTTTTGTTTTTACTTGGACGATCATTTTACCTTTTCATCTTAATAAAAAAGCACTCGATAAAAACCAAGTGCTTTAATATCCTATAGTATATTGATTAAAGGACTAATAGTCATCATCATCATCGATATATTCATCGAAACCATCGAAGTTGTCTAAATCATTATAGTCAAAGTCATCATCTTCATCATCATCAAAACGTTTTTTTGGTTTTGAATCTGTGGCTTTAAAGCCAGACTTGCCCGTTCTTTTCGCTGGATTATTTGAACCAATTTTCTTGTCTGATTTTTTTGGCGCTTTCATTTCCGATTTTACTAGTTTCCCTTGTTTTTGTATTGTATTTGGTTTTTGCTGTTAAAATTACGAAGAATTTAAAACAGTTAATAAATTTTATACAAAATAAGATAAAGTTGGTTTGATATGCAAGCACTAGGCGTTTATGAAAAAAATTAATCTGTTATTTCGCCTATTGATTGCTCGTCTTTTACCAGATCCTTTAGCCGAGGCAGATCAGCTGTAGAACGGATGCCAAAATAATCCATAAAGAGCTTGCTCGTTCCATATAATAAGGGCTTTCCAACCGACTCTGCTTTTCCATTGATCTGTATCAACTCTTTCTCCAGCAGTTTTTGTATTGAATAATCACAGCTTACGCCCCGAATTTGTTCAACTTCCAATTTGGTAATTGGCTGTCGGTAAGCAATGATAGCCAACGTTTCCAGAGCAGCTTGGCTTAGCTTTTTCTTTGATCGGTGAACCTGTAATAAATTGATAATTTTGTTATATGCCTTTTTTGTAAGAAATTGGTAGCCATTGTTGATATGATAGAGTTGGATGGCAAACGCTTCACTTTCATATTTTACCTCAATTTCTTTTAGGGCTGATTCTACTTCTTCATTAGAAATTTCGTAATCCAGTGCTTCCCGTATCACTTGTTTGATATCGTATATTTCCACACCTTGCTCAGAAGAAAAGATAAGTGCCTCAATATACTGAACGATATGTTCCATTAATCAGTTTTGCGTTAATAGTTGATTACTTGCTCTTCCATGTGCGCAGGAATCTCCCTAAACTCATATTTTTGCGTACGCAATTGAGGTTGAAAACCAGCTTCCAAAATAGCTTCCTGTATGGATCGCGATGTAAAACGGTGTGGAGCTCCGGCGGCAGAAACGACATTTTCTTCAATCATGATCGAACCAAAATCGTTTGCTCCCGCATGTAAGCAAAGTTGTGCCACCTTTTTTCCTACCGTTAACCAGGAAGCCTGTATATTTTTAATGTTGGGCAACATAATCCTACTTAAAGCAATCATTCGGATATATTCTTCACCACTTATCTGATTGGTAATGCCCCTTACTTTTTTTAATAAAGTACCATCATCTTGAAAAGGCCATGGAATAAAGGCTAAAAACCCATAACTCCCTTCTGGCTTTTCTTCTTGTACTTCCCTGATCCAAACCAAATGTTCAAATCGCTCTTCAATGGTTTCTACGTGACCGAACATCATCGTAGCAGAAGTAGCTAAGTTGACGCGATGAGCTGCTCGCATGATATCCAACCATTCTTTCCCTCCGCATTTTCCTTTTGATATTAAGCGTCGTACCCGATCATTTAATATTTCCGCACCGGCCCCCGGAAGAGAATCTAAACCTGCCTCTTTTAAGGCTCGTAAAACGTCAATGTGGGACATGTTTTCCAATTTGGAAACATGGGCCACTTCGGGCGGACCTAAAGCATGCAGTTTGATGGTTGGGTAGAGCTCTTTTAATTGCCGGAACAGGTTGGTGTAAAAGCTCAGGCCCAGATCAGGGTGATGTCCTCCCTGAAGCAATAATTGGTCTCCGCCATACTTGATGGTTTCATCGATCTTACGTTTATACGTTTCAATGTCGGTGATATAGCTATCGGGATGGCCCGGTCTCCTAAAAAAATTACAAAATTTACAGTTAGCGACGCAGACATTCGTTGTATTGACATTGCGGTCTATTTGCCAGGTTACCTTTCCATGCGGCACCTGTATTTTTCTGAGCTCATTCGCTACGTAACTCAATTCGGCAGTCGCCGCATGGCGATATAAATACACACCCTCTTCTTGGGTTAAACGTTCGAATTGGAGTGCCCGTTGTAGTAATGTAGTTGTATCCATGGGGTTCATTTACGTAAAGAACTTCGGGTGATTTGCATCTACAAACTTAGCTAAAATAGTTTTATATGCAATAATCAGCAATTGGATAAATACTCATGCTTGTCATGTCAGCATAAAAACTCGAAAAATTCTGACCTAAAGCCTAAATAAAACCGTACTTTTGCAAAAAAAATATGAAAAAAACTCTGATTCCCAAAGAACTAGGGTGAAATCATGATGAATAAAAGAGTAGCATTTTATACCTTGGGCTGTAAGCTCAATTTCTCTGAAACCTCTTCCATTGGGAGATTGTTTGAAAAAGCCGGTTATCAATCGGTTGCATTTAATGAGGGGGCAGATGTTTATGTAATTAACACCTGTTCGGTAACTGATAATGCGGACAAAAAATGCAAAAAAGTAGTTAAAGAGGCGCTTCGATATTCGCCTAATGCCTATATTACTATAGTAGGCTGTTATGCTCAGCTAAAACCTAAAGAAATTGCCGAAATACCAGGTGTAGACATGGTTTTGGGTGCAGCAGAGAAGTTCAATATTATTGCACATATCGATGATTTAACCAAGCAAAAAAAAGCGGTTATCCACCAATCGCCGATAACGGAAACTTCATCATTCGTATCCGCTTTTTCTGTTGGCGATCGTACCCGTACTTTTTTAAAAGTGCAAGATGGCTGCGATTATTCCTGCACATTTTGTACAATTCCGCTCGCTAGGGGCGCTAGTAGGAGCGGAAGAATCGAAGATATTGTCTTGCAAGCAAAAGAAATAGCGGCTTCTGGGGTAAAGGAGATCGTGCTGACCGGTGTAAACATTGGAGATTTCGGAATAAGAAATGGCCAACGGGAAGATCGTTTTTTTGATTTAATCCAAGCGTTAGACCTGGTTGATGGAATTGACCGCTTCCGGATTTCCTCTATAGAACCGAATTTATTGACCGACGAAATTATCGGGTTTGTAGCTAAATCCAAGCGATTTGTGCCACATTTTCATATGCCTTTGCAATCGGGTTCGAATAAGATTTTAGGGTTAATGCGCCGACGTTATCGTCGTGAACTATATGCCGAACGTGTACGTCAAATTAAAGCGCTCATGCCCGATTGCTGTATTGGTGTAGATGTGATAGTGGGCTTTCCCGGAGAAACCAGAGCTGATTTTTTGGATACATACGAATTTTTAAATGCGTTGCCCATTTCCTATTTACATGTTTTTACCTATTCAGAAAGAGAAAATACGATCGCGGCGCAAATGGAAGGAGGGGTGCCTGGATCTACCCGCTCGGATAGGAGTAAAATGTTGCATATACTTTCTGATAAGAAAAGAAGGGCTTTTTATGAAGAACATTTGGGCAAAGAAATGGATGTGTTATTCGAAAGTGATATAAAAGATGGGTATATGCATGGATTTTCAAAAAATTATGTCAAAACGAAGATTCAGTACGACCCACTGCTTGTTAATGAAATCAAGCGGGTTAAGTTAACTGATATTGGTGCAAATGGCGAAGTGAACGTAGAGGAGGTAATCGATGATGCGATATATAACCATTAATTGGTCTTTTGCTTTATGAGAATAGCGCCCCGTATTGTTTTTTGGCTTCTTTGTTTTACTTCAGTTATGTCTTTGTCGGGCTGTTTGAGCAGGCGTAGGCCAGCAGTGTCTGTAAACCGTTCTACAAGTAATGAATTTACGACAGGACATATTATTTTGACCGATATAGCTGATAAGGCTGGTTTTGTAGGGCATGCCGAAAATCGGTTGGCCGATTATGCCGAGCTGATGGGTGTACCTATTGGGCAGTTGAAAAATGAGTACCTTTATCTTTTACTCGATGAATGGATGGGCGCGCCATATGCTTTGGGTGGAAATAGTAAAAGAGGGATTGATTGCTCTGGTTTTGCAGCTATGGTTCAATCGGAAATCTATGGTAAATCTATCCCGCGTATTTCGGACGAGCAGGCGAAAATGATCAAGCGTAAGTACGAAAATCAATTAGAAGAAGGCGATTTGGTATTCTTTTCTTTTGGAAAATCAAAAATCGACCATGTTGGAATTTATCTGCATAATCATAAATTTGCTCATGCTTCTACAACGAAAGGAGTTATTATCAGCAATCTAAGAGATCCTTGGTACTATAAAGCATTCAAACGTGCTGGAACGGTTAAATAAAAAGGTATGGAAAATAACAAAAACAAAGAAGATTATAGTTTTTGGACGAGATATAAGCATTTCGCCGGTGCTGAAATTCTACTGTACGTAATTATGGTTGTGGGAATTCTGCTGGGAATTATTATTTTTGGCTAAAGTAACTTTTTCTTTAATTGGCCTAAACTACTGCTGTTATATTCACTTATTCAATCAATTAATACATAATAAAATGCTTTTGAACCTTAAGCGCCCTTTGGCTTTCTTTGACTTAGAAACGACAGGAGTAAATGTATCGTCGGACCGGATTGTGGAGATTTCTATTCTCAAAGCGATGCCTGACGGAACGGAACAGGTTAAAACGTTGCGGATCAATCCAGAAATGCCCATACCATTAACGTCTTCCTTGATTCACGGAATATATGATGAAGATGTAAAAGATGCACCTACTTTCAAAGAAGTTGGGGATGAGATAGCCGCTTTCTTAGCGGATACTGATTTGGCAGGATACAATTCGAATAAATTTGATATTCCGGTGCTAATGGAAGAATTCCTTCGGGCAGGAATTGAATTTGATATTGAGAACAGGCATTTGGTAGATGTGCAAAATATTTTTCATCAGATGGAACAACGTACCCTTAAAGCAGCTTATCAGTTTTATTGCAATAAGGTATTGGTAAATGCGCATAGTGCTGAAGCGGATGTACGGGCGACTTATGAGGTATTGCTCGGTCAGCTGGCTAAATATGATGGCGTAGAGTGGGAAGATAAACAGGGTAACGTGCTCGTACCCGTGAAAAATGATGTATTGGCCTTACATCAATTTACCAACCTAAACAGACCGGTTGATTTCGCTGGCCGGATTGTTTTTGATGAGCATGGCGTTGAGGTATTTGGGTTTGGTAAACATAAAGGGAAGTCGGTCGAAGAGATTTTTAGACAAGAACCCAGCTATTATTCATGGATGATGCAGGGCGATTTCCCGCTCTATACCAAGCGATGTATTGAAAAAATATGGGCTAGAGGGCGTAACAAGGCTTCTACACAAGGAGCCAAGGCCGCTGTACAGGTAGAAATAAAAGAAACGGTTAAAACGGAAATTAAGATTAGCCGCAATCCAATTGGAAATAGCGAAGAAAAAAGAAAAGGGAATAAACCGCCACATTACCGTGAGGAAAGAAAAGAGAAGAAAGGTGGTCCTATAACGGATGATATGCTAAAGAGCTTACAGGATAAGTTTAAGAAATAGGCGTTAGCTTTTAGGTTTTGATTATAATCCACTAAAGCCTAAAAGCTAACGCTTAAAAAGGTGCTTCATCATCCATATCGTTCATTCTTGATGGTCGGGTGATGATACCGCCGATATTACCAAATTCTGAGGAGGGCATGATGCCGGCAGAAAATGGATTGTCGCCACCCAGTCCGGGTGCCACACCGAAACCTGTATCTCCGAAATCTTCGTCGAGATCTTGAAATTTTACGTATTTACCCACAAACTTAAGTGGTACAATGCTGGTTTCTCCATGTCTGTTTTTGGCAATGATAACTTCACCTACACCGGCTGTTGATCTTCCTTCCTCATCTTCTGTCATGCCATAATATTCGGGACGATAAAGGAAGAGTACCATGTCGGCGTCCTGTTCAATTGAGCCGGATTCCCGAAGATCAGAGAGCATAGGCCGTTTAGACGCACCAGGCCTACTTTCTACAGCGCGACTTAATTGTGACAGCGCCAATACGGGAATATTTAATTCCTTGGCTACTGATTTCAGAGCACGGGAAATGCTGCCAATCTCTTGTTCCCGATTGCCTCCTTTTCCATCTGCTTTACCCTGCATCAGCTGAAGGTAATCGACAATAACCATTTGGATGTCGTATTGTGCTTTTAGTCTTCGACATTTCGCCCTAAATTCAAAAACGTTTAGGGCTGGTGTGTCATCGATGAGCAGCGGTGCTTCAGTCAGCCGGCCTATCCTGGAGTGCAATTGAGTCCACTCGTGATCTGCTAGTGCGCCCTTCTTTAATTTTTCTTGTTCAATTTCGGTTTCTCCGGAAATTAAACGATTTACTAATTGCACCGACGACATTTCCAGTGAAAAGACTGCAACAGGTTTATCGTGTAAAACAGCTGCGTTCCGAGCACAGGTTAATACGAAGGCCGTCTTCCCCATAGCCGGACGAGCAGCGATAATTACCAAATCTGAAGGTTGCCAACCCGAAGTAATTCGATCAAGTGCTGTAAAACCGGAAGGCACGCCCGTTAGTGAATCGGTTCGGTCTCTTAGTTGCTCTAAATTGACAATGGCTTCGCGCATGATATCATCCATCTTACGGGTATCGCGCCTAAGGTTGTTTTGAGCAATATCGAACAAGCTTTTCTCTGCCGAGTCCAGCAAATCGAAGATATCAGCCGTGTCTTCGTAAGCATTATTGATAATTTCCGTGGAAATTTTAATGAGCTCCCTTTGAATATATTTCTGTGAAATGATGCGGGCATGATACTCAATATTTGCTGCCGAAACCACGCGATCAGTCAATTGCGTAATATAATACGCACCGCCAACCATTTCCAAGGCCCCCATTTTCCTCAATTCTGCGGTAACCGTTAAAAGATCTATGGGAGAGGATTTCTGGAATAAGTTGAAAATAGCTTCAAATATTTTTTGATGAGCATCTTTATAGAAAGTATCGGCTTTCAAAATATCAATAACTGTTGATAACGCATCTTTTTCTACCATAAGTGCACCCAACACCGCCTCTTCCAAATCAATGGCCTGAGGAGGAAGTTTTCCCAGTCCACTCACTAAGTTGCCCAAGCGCGTCTTGCGGTCGGCCGAAAACCCTCTTCTGTTCGTATTTTTGGATTGATTATCGTTATCAAGGCTCATGGCACAAATTTAAATTAATTTCCATTTTATACCATTTAATATTGCCAACAATTGATTTTAAAGATTTTTATTGTCGGCTAAAATAATCCCTGCGATGCCTTTTTTAATCCACATTCACTGTGGAAAAACTGTTTATAACTGTATATATTGCTGATATTCTGTATGTTTGTGTCTTTGTTAATAACTTTTGAACAGTGTGTTTCAATCGTCGAGTTTTCATCTCTTGGCATAGATCGCGAAATATATTGGTATCTTGCGCCAAATTTGGATTATGCAGGAATATAACAACAACTTCAAACGTGAAACCAATCAAATGGTATTTGGTATCCGGGCCGTTATGGAAGCTATTGACAGTGGAAAGGAAATCGAATCGCTGTTTATTCAACGTGGTATTCATGGAGAACTTATTCAGGAATTGAAAAAACTGATCAAAGCAAGAGACATTTCCTACCAGCAAGTTCCGATAGAAAAGCTGAACCGCATTACCCGTAAGAATCATCAGGGTGTTATTGCGGTAATTTCTCCGATTATTTACCAAAAAATTGAAGATATCATTCCGCAGCTTTACGAGGCAGGAAAAGTTCCTTTAATATTAGTGTTAGATGGTGTTACCGACGTGCGGAATTTGGGTGCCATCGCACGGACAGCGCTTGGCGCAGGTGTAGATGCATTGGTAGTACCGGCAAAAGGATCGGCAGAAATTAATCCTGATGCCATTAAAACCTCAGCTGGAGCCCTTTATAAGCTGCCGGTATGCAGGCACAGCAACTTAACGGTTATGCTTCGATTTATGCAAGAGAGTGGTTTGCAAGTTATTGCTTGTACGGAAAAAGCCGATAAAACGATATATCAACCCGATTTTAAATTGCCTACAGCGATTGTTATGGGTGCTGAAGATATGGGGATTTCCGATCAACTCATCAGGCATGCCGACTACCTTACCAAAATTCCGATGTTTGGTGATATCGCATCGTTGAATGTCAGCGTAAGCGCAGGTATCGTGATTTACGAAGCGATTCGGCAGCGTTTAACCTAGTTAACCTTTTGGAGGACATATTCTCCCATGTGGTATCTGTTAATTCTCCTGCAATGCAGCCGGATCGTGTTTGTGCTTAAAAAGGAAGGAGAATAGGAAGGCGATAACTAGGGCATAAGCAGCGAAACAAATCCAGATTTGTTGCCACAACATCCTTCCATCAGCATGCGTAAAATAATGTTCAATAATATAACCGCTTATTGCGCTGCCCAGTATAGCGCCGATTCCATTGGTCATCATCATAAATAAGCCTTGGGCAGAGGCGCGGATATTCGCATTCGTGTTTGTTTCAACAAAAAGCGACCCCGAAATGTTGAAAAAATCGAAAGCCATTCCATAAACGATACAAGACAGTATAATCATCCATAAACCGTGGATAGGGTCGGCATAGGCTAGCAGCCCAAACCGTAAAACCCAAGCCAACATGCTGATCAGCATGACCTGCTTAATACCAAAACGTCTTAGAAAAAAAGGGATCGCCAAGATGAATATCGTTTCCGATATTTGGGAAATCGATAAAATTATGGTTGAATGCCTAACAACGAACGAATCGACATAGGCGGGAATACGGCCAAAATCAGAAAGGTAGGTATCCCCGTACATATTGGTTAGTTGAAGTGCGCCACCTAAAAAAATAGAAAAGGTAAAGAATAAAGCCATTTTAGGATTTCGGAACAAAGTAAATGCATTGAGCCCTAAACGGCCGGCTAAAGACGAATTTTCAGATTTGGATTTTAAGGGAGGGCAGGGAGGTAAGAAAAAAGAATAAATGCCAAGTCCGATGGCAGCGATAGCAGAAATATAAAATTGTCCAACCGAAGCTTTGTTTCCGGTAAGATCGGTAATCCACATTGCTACGATAAAGCCGATGGTTCCCCAAACGCGAATAGAAGGGAAGTCTTTGATTATATCATATCCATGTTTTTTTAACAAAATGTAGGCGATCGAGTTAGATAGGGAGATAGTAGGCATATAAAACAGCATAGCCAGTAAAATCACCCAAAAGAAAGTCTGTGGATCCTGCACATAGGGTAGGCAAAGAAAGGTACAGCCAAAAAGAAGGTGCAATAATCCATAGAGAAACTCCACATTAATCCATTTATCTGCAATAATGCCCGTTAATGCCGGCATAAATAAGGCAGAAATGCCCAAAGTGGAAAATATGGCGCCAAACTCGGTTCCAGACCAATGTTTGTTTTGAAACCAATAAACGCCAATTGTAATCATCCAAGCTCCCCATACAAAGAATTGTAGAAAGCTCATGAGGGTCAACCTAATTTTTATAGACATATGGTGCAACACTTCAATTTGTTACCTATTGATGCCGCATTTATGACGATTTTCTTCTTGAAATTTCGTCGCGGATTTTTGCTGCTTTTTCATAAGCTTCTTCTTGTAAAGCCTGTTGTAGGGCGCTTTTTAACTCGTCATCTGTAAGAGAAGCATACGTTTTCCTGGTGGTATCGCTTGGCGTTGGTTGATCTTCTTTTGAAGGGTCGAGGTTCTCCAGAAAAATAAAGTCATTACCTTCAATCACAATACCCGCAGAAGCGAGAATGAATTCATAGGTATAGATAGGACATTCAAAACGGATGGCCAAGGCTATCGCATCTGATGTTCGGGCATCGATTTCCATGTCCTTCTTACCATTATTGCAAATTAATTTGGCGTAAAAAATTCCATCTACCAAATTATAAATGATGATTTCTTTAATGGTGATATTGAACGTAGAGGCAAAGGTTTTGAAAAGATCATGGGTCAAAGGTCTGCTCGGTGTTAACTTTTCGATCTCAATAGCAATGGCCTGCGCTTCAAAACCGCCGATAATGATCGGCAGTCTTCTTCGTCCATTCACTTCTCCTAACACCAAAGCGTAAGCTCCGGATTGCGTCTGACTATAGGACAGTCCCACTATTTCTAATTTGATCTTATTCATTTTTCGGAAGCAAATATGCAAAAAAGCAATGGAAAATAGGGTTCATTTTTTAAATTGCTGCAGCTCATCGTAAGCATTTAATACAAATTGGACACCCTGGTATCAAAAAAGGTATCACCATGAATAAAATTAATTGTTGCGTATCCGGGCACATTATTTATACAAACCAGTCATTTCATTGGCATACATGTTTCCTTTATTTATTTATTTATTTGGTATCCAACCCCTAATTCTAAACAACCCTTTAACCATTCGACATCTTTTCAATTTTTGTGAAATGAAAACATACTTTTATATCTTTGGCCTATAGAGAACTTAAAGATATAAAAATTCACGAAGTTACTAAATTTTTACTGCGGAATATATGAATAACGAAAGATTGGAAAAGCTTTTTAGCTTTTTGCAAGCCAATCCTGATGATCCCTTTGTTATCTATGCTATTGCTACTGAATACGTTAAATTAAATGATCTGGAAAAAGCAGCATCTTATTATGCGGATTTGATGAAGCGCTTTCCGGATTATGTGGGTACCTATTATCATTTTGGCAAATTATATGAAGCGCTGAATCGGCTAGAGGAAGCCAAAGAAATTTATGAATTAGGAATGACTGCTGCCAAGAATGCGCACGATACCCATGCCTTGTCGGAATTGCAGGCCGTTTATCAAGCATTGACCGCTGCCGATGACGATTGGAACTGAATACCGTTGCTTGCAATAGATAGAAATAAAATTTTACTCATTATATAAAGAACAGGAATTTTGGCAAAAACAGCAGAGAAGAAAGAAACGCCTTTAATGCAACAGTATAATAGTATTAAAGTAAAATATCCTGGTGCATTGTTGTTGTTTAGGGTAGGTGATTTTTACGAGACATTTGGAGAAGATGCAATAAAGGCTTCTGAAATTTTAGGAATCGTTTTGACAAAAAGGGGAAATGGAAGTGCGTCGGAAACAGCATTGGCCGGTTTTCCTCACCATTCTTTAGAAACGTATCTACCCAAGCTCGTTAGGGCCGGGCAACGTGTTGCAATCTGCGATCAGCTAGAGGATCCCAAGTCGGTTAAAACAATTGTGAAAAGAGGCGTTACCGAATTGGTGACACCCGGCGTTTCTTATAACGATCACATCGTTCAGCAAAAGTCGAATAACTACTTGGCTTCCTTGTATTTTGATAAACAGCAGGTAGGTATTGCTTTTCTCGACATATCAACAGGAGAATTTTTGGTTGCTCAGGGGACACTGGAATACATTGATAAACTTTTGCAAGGTTTTAAGCCCAGCGAAGTGATCATGTCGAAGCAGAGTTATCGCGAGTTTATCACCAAATTTGGCGATCGTTTTTATACGTATACGTTAGATGAATGGCCTTATACCGGCGATTATGCCCGGGAGCTGTTGCTCAAGCATTTTGAAGTAAGTTCGATGAAAGGATTTGGCATCGAGCGCATGACTTTAGCCATTATTGCGGCGGGCGTAGCATTGCATTATTTGAATGAGACGGAACACCGGAATTTACAACATATATCGCATATATCCCGGATCGAGGAAGATCGTTATATGTGGCTTGACCGCTTTACTGTCCGTAATTTGGAATTGATTGGTTCTACCAATGAAAACGCCATGACTTTAGTTGATGTACTGGATCAAACGGCCTCGCCAATGGGGGCCCGCTTATTAAAACGGTGGATGGTGATGCCGCTAAAAGATAAAAAGCCTATTGACGAGCGATTGGAGGTGGTAAACTATTTGCTGAAGGACGAGGTATTGAGGGAACAGTTAATTGGTGAAATCAAACAGATCGGCGACCTTGAACGCCTGATTAGTAAAATAGGCCTACTGAAAGCTAATCCCCGCGAACTGGCGCAATTGAAGCGCGCCTTATATGCAGTGGAAAAATTACAGGAACTGACTGCTTCTGTTGATACGCATGCCCTTCAACGTATCGCCGAGCAGCTTAATCCCTGTAAATTGATCCGAGAACGTATTGAAAAAGAACTGCAGGCCGATCCTCCTGTTGCTTTGGCGAAAGGTAATGTCATTGCCGACGGTATTGACGATGAATTAGACAGACTACGGAAAGTAGCTTTTGGTGGAAAAGATTATCTACTGGAGATTCAAAAACGGGAGTCTGAAGCAACGGGCATACCCTCGTTAAAGATCGCTTTTAACAATGTTTTCGGCTACTATTTAGAAGTAACCAATGCCCATAAAGATAAGGTGCCGACAGATTGGATCAGGAAGCAGACGCTGGTTAACGCCGAACGTTATATCACCAACGAACTGAAAGAATATGAAGAGCAGATATTAGGGGCAGAGGATAAAATCCAAACGCTGGAGAACCGTTTATATACTGAACTGTTGTCGGCCGTCACAGAATACATCAAACCAGTGCAACTGAATGCATCTTTGATTGCCCAATTGGATGTGCTGCTCAATTTTGCTTGTATTGCTAAACGCAATCATTATGTTCGACCGGTAATTAATGAGAAGCGGTTAATTGATATAAAAGGAGGGCGTCATCCGGTTATTGAGAAAACCCTGCCCGTGGGTGAGGAATACATTACCAATGATGTCTATCTAGATAGTGATAACCAACAGATTATCATCATCACTGGCCCGAATATGGCGGGTAAGTCTGCCTTGTTAAGGCAAACAGGCCTTATTGTGTTAATGGCGCAGATGGGGTGTTTCGTGCCCGCTAAGCACGCAGAAATTGGTTTGGTAGATAAGATTTTTACTCGGGTAGGCGCTTCTGATAATCTTTCATCAGGAGAATCCACTTTTATGGTCGAAATGAATGAGACGGCTAGCATTTTGAATAACTTATCAGACCGCAGTTTGATTTTATTGGATGAAATTGGCCGCGGCACCAGTACTTACGATGGAATATCGATTGCCTGGGCTATTGCCGAATATTTACATAACCATCCTTCTGCAAGGGCAAAAACACTCTTTGCCACCCATTATCATGAGCTAAATGAATTGACGAATACCTTTAGTCGGATTAAAAATTTCAATGTATCGGTAAAGGAAGTCAATAATAAAGTGATCTTTTTACGAAAACTAGTTCCCGGAGGCAGTGAGCATAGTTTTGGTATCCACGTAGCCAAGATGGCTGGTATGCCGGCTAAACTAATTGTGCGGGCGAATGACATCCTGAAACGGCTAGAACAGGAACGTACAGGTGGAGAGCAGATTAAGGATAGCATGAAGAAAATCCAGAAGCAAGCCTATCAGTTGCAAATGTTCTCTATTGACGATCCGGTTTTAATTAAGATACGAGATATGCTAAATAATTTGGATGTTAATGCGTTAACGCCTGTTGAAGCGCTAATGAAATTGGATGAAATCCAGCGTTTGATCAAAAATTAATGAGGTAAGGACATACGTACCAGGTACTGGTCGTCATCTTCTTCATAAAGAATCTGAACAATCCAACCCAATTGATGGCCGAGGGAAATCAATGTTTCCTGATCAATATATAACCAACTGAAAGGCGCACCCTTGTTACCATCGTATTCATATTGGAAATGTATTTCGCCAAAATAATAATCGGGCATATTTAATCCTTCTTCGTACAAATAGCGGATATCAGACGAATCGAAGAGTAACTGGCCGCCTTTTTTGAGCAGCAATTTACAATGTTCAAGTAATTGTTTAAGTCCCGCTAATGTTTGGGCTATACCGATTCCGTTCATCAGAAAAAGTAGCGTATCAAACTGTTTACCTTTAAAAGCGAAAATATCTGCACGAACAATTTGCTGAACCCCTCTGGCTTTCATTAAGGTACAGGCTTTTTGGGAAAGCTCTAGGGCTGTTACATTAAAGCCGCGTTCTTGCAAATATAAGCAATGGCTTCCAGCACCGGCACCAACATCCAGTACGGTACCATCACATAAGGATAAAGCGATGAATTCTAGTTCTGGAAAATCCTGGGGTGTTCGAAAGAAGATGCCAATAGGCATCTCTTCTTTTTCACCATAATTGTTATGTAACCAGAGCGTTTTTCCTCTTTTCCCTTGATAATAGTCTACTAAAGCTTCTCCAAAAACGTCTTTTTCCATAATCGGATTTAATCCTTTTTAATACCCAAAATGGTTTTGCTAAGTTCAATCATTTCCGGGATACCGGTATATTTTCCCTTTACGTCCGACAGTTTAACTACCGGTGTCCAATAGGCATCATCAGGGTGAGCCTCAGTCATTTTAATAACCATATTCATCGGAGGGTGCCCCACATCGTTAGTGAAATTTGTACCAATTCCAAAGGAAACCCCTATTTTGTCCTTACAGTGTTTTGCAATCCGTTCGACCTTGTCATAATCCAATGCATCAGAAAAGATAATTGTTTTGGATAGGGGATTTATCCCTTTTTTACGATAGTGTGCAACGGTTTTATCGGCAAACAAAAGCGGATCACCACTGTCATGTCGCACACCATCAAATAGTTTGGTAAACATCTTATCAAATTGATCAAAAAAAACATCGGAAGTGTAGGTGTCAGATAAAGCGATTCCCAAATCTCCCCGATAAACCTGCACCCAATGTTCAAGCCCCAAGCGATTGGCCATTTTAAAACCATATTTAGCCGCATGGAACATAAACCATTCGTGTGCATGTGTGCCGATAGGTTTTGTTTGATTCAGCATGGCCATATGTACATTACTCGTGCCGATAAAACTTGTGGCACTGAATTGTTTGAGTGCTTGCACCACCAGACGATGCGTATGATAGGCATGTCTTCTTCGGGTACCAAATTCGGCGATGGTTACACCGAGCTTATCATATTTTTCAATCTTATTTTTCGCGGTTTGAATAACCATTTCATCACTGTGAGGCGATAAACGTTTCAACTTATAAAACAGTTCGGAAATCAATGCCATAATCGGTACTTCCCATAAGATTGTCCGATACCAATAGCCTTCGATTTTAACGGTCAATTTATCGCCGACTTGTTGAATCTGAACTTCTTCAGGATCATAACGGTAACCTTGCAGTAGGTCTAAATAAGTGGGGTCTAAATAAGGACAGGTAATTTGAAGATATTTTTTTTCCTCTTTACTTAGCTGCAGATGGGCCATTTGGTTAATAGACGCGCGAAGCTCTTCGGCAAAACCATTCGGAAAAGCATGGTTTCCGCGGTTGATAAATTCATAGCGGGCCTTTGCCTTAGGGAATAGCTTAAAAACAGCATGCTGCATCGTGAATTTATAAAAGTCGTTATCGAGTATGGAATTCAGTACCGCTTGGTTTGGCGTCATTTTATTGTAAATTGGATTCCCCGCTAAAACTTATGTGTTGATGGTATGCTTTACCCATTTAGAGGTTAACTGCTTTCATCCAGGCCTGAGCCATTAAGGCTGCCCCGGCCAATGAAGGATGGACGCCATCACCGGTCCAATAGTTTGCAGGAGCGTGTTTTATTGCTTCATCAAAAATTTGTTGATAAGGAATAAAAATGGCATTGAATGTTGCCGCTAGTTCTTTTGCGGCAAAGCGATAGCTGTCAAAAGTAGGAAACCATTCATCAGTAACTGCTTTTACTCCTTTTATGGCGAAGGGCTCACCAATAACGAGTTGAATGTCGGGAAATTTTTGTACAGTTTCCGATAAAAGCTTTTTAAGATCATTTCGATAGGTATCGATGGTCCCCTGATATGGATTTTCTTTAGCCAAGGTATGCCAATAATCGTTCACACCGATAAGAATGCTTAATAGATTTGGTTTTAAGCGGATGCAATCCTGTTCCCAGCGTTCGGCCAGTTGGTACACTTTGTTGCCACTGATTCCTTTGTTATATACGTTTAAGCTCAAAGGAGCTTGATTCAAGAGAATTTGCGATGCAGCTAAGAAGGCATAGCCGCTACCTAAGCTTTGAGAATTGTTTGGGTTGTCATTTTGCTTATCACGCCCGGCGTCCGTAATGGAGTCGCCCTGGAACAAAACCACATCGTTCTTTTTTAATTTAAGGGCGATTTTGTTGGCCTTGGTAGTAGCAGAAACGATTTGAGGGATATAAGCAGCTGCACTACCGACAACCAATTTTTGAATAAATTTTCTTCTGTTTGACATGTTTATTATTTAAGTAAATAACGGATAATATAAACTCCTTTTTTAACCGCCTGTTATTCCCTAAAGTAATACCTTATATTGGTGAACAGGCAAAAAGAGTGTTTAAAAGTAACGGTTTTAGGTGGAAGTTCGAAATAAAACAAACACAAATTATGGCCTCATGTTCTTGTTGGTAGTTCACTGATAGGGTAAATTTATGGGGTAAAATCCGAATTTTATTCAATTAAAACTATACTTTTGCAAAAAAAAATGGAATGGCCTTAGTGTACAAGGTGTGTTTCCCGCTGATTAAACGAACAAATGATTTCCAAGAAAATAGACGAAAAACTTATCCAGCTAAGTAATGTACATTACTTTATTATGCGGTTTTTTAAGGAGCTTTTTATGCCTCCTTATGAATTCAAGGAAATAATCAATCAATGTTACGACGTTGGTGTACGATCGTTGCCGCTTATTTCTTTAACAGGTTTCATTACCGGTATCGTTTTTACTAATCAATCTAGGCCTTCCTTACAAGACTTTGGCGCTACGGCTATGCTCCCTTCTTTAATTGCTATCGCCATTGTGCGTGCTTTAGCCCCCCTGGTAACGGCCTTAATCGGTGCAGGTAAAATTGGTTCAAATATTGGTGCTGAATTAGGTTCCATGAAGGTCACCGAACAGATTGATGCCATGGAAGTATCTGGCACCAATCCCTTCAAATTTCTAGTGGTAAGTAGGGTTCTGGCCACTACGATTATGATTCCTATCCTAAGTTGTTATACGGCTTTTGTTGGTTTAATGGGATCTTTTTTAAATGTTTATCAGCACGAATCGGTAAGTTATACAAGTTTTTTTGAAGATGTTTTTAATACGGTCACTTTTTTAGATATTTTTCAGGCTATCATTAAGGCTGCCGTTTTTGGTTTCACCATCGGTATTGTCGGCTGTTATCAGGGATACCATTCTTCCAAAGGAACAGAAGGTGTAGGAAAGGCGGCTAACTCTGCCGTAGTAGCCTCCATGTTCCTCATTTTTATTGAAGAACAATTGGTGGTTATGATCGTTCAAAGCATACGGGGATAACATGGAAAAACAGTTAGCAAGAATAAATTACGATAATGCGGTAATTGATATTAAGGGATTGTATAAGTCCTTTGGTGATTTACATGTGTTACAGGGTGTCGATTTAAAGCTTTATGAAGGAGAGAACCTGGTTGTCCTCGGGCGCTCGGGTACCGGTAAATCGGTACTGATTAAAATCATTTCGGGTTTATTGAGTCCGGATGCCGGGTCTGTTAATGTATTGGGACAGGAAGTTGACGAGCTGGATAGCAAGGCGTTAACTGCATTGAGGCTGCGGATTGGCTTTTCTTTTCAGAGCAGTGCACTATATGATAGTATGACGGTAAGGGAAAATCTGGAATTTCCGTTGGTTAGGAATAAGCGTTCATTAACACGAAGTGAAATTGATAAGGAAGTAGAAGAGGTGTTAGATTCTGTAGGATTACTCCAAGCGCTGAATCAGATGCCTTCCGAGCTTTCTGGAGGACAGCGAAAACGGATAGGCATTGCACGAACATTGATTTTGCGTCCAGACATTATGTTGTACGACGAACCTACTGCAGGCTTAGATCCGATCACCTGTACAGAAATAAATAACTTAATCAATGAGGTACAGCAACTTTACAAAACATCCTCCATCATCATTACGCATGATTTAACCTGTGCTAAAGAAGTGGGCGACCGGATTGTGATGTTATTGGATGGCAAATTTGAACGTCAGGGAAGATTTGATGATATTTTTAACTCGGAAGACGAACGGGTTAAAGCTTTTTATGATTATAATTTTATTGCATAAGTTTTATGAGCAACAATTCAGAAAGTAACAAAAAATCAATTATAGTAGGTTTATTTACCTTTTTAGGTTTGGTGTTTTTTGTCGCTGCAATATTTGTATTAGGAGGCAATCAAAAGCGTTTCACCAAAACGATTGGTTTAAAAGCTGAATTTAATGATGCCGGAGGGTTAAAAGCAGGTAATAATGTTTATTTTTCCGGAGTAAAAATCGGAACCATTAAAAGTATTAAGTTGGTTGAGAACTCTCATGTGGAAGTGGATTTTACCGTTGAGGAGAAATCAAAAGAATATATCCGTAAAAATGCTGAAGTAAGGATCAGTTCCGAAGGTTTTATTGGGAATAAGACCATTGTGATTCAAGGTGGTACTACGGATGTAGCCGAAGTAGAAGATGGTGACCTGCTACAGTCTGTAAAAAGCGTCGATACGGAAGAAAGGATGGCTACCTTACAGGTAAATAACCAGAATTTAGTTGCGATTACCAATGACATTAAGAAACTAAGCGAAAAGATTGCCAATGGCGAAGGAACAATCGGTGCCGTGCTTACCGATTCAACTATGGCGCTTCAAGTTAGGGCTATCATGGCCAGTTTATCACAAACTGCAACAAATACGGTGAAGGTTTCTAATGCCCTACATGCATTTACGGCTAAATTAAATACAGAAGGTTCGCTTGCAAATGAAATTTTAACCGATACAACCGTTTACCATAGTTTACGCGCCTCGGCAGCACAGCTGGAAGGTATCACGCAAACGGCTTCGGCGCTGACCTCCAATTTGGAGCAGGTATCTGCTAAAATGAATAACGAAGACAATACCCTGGGTGCCTTGCTAAACGATGAGGAGATGGCTTCCCATATGAAACAAACCATATTTAATCTTGAGCAAGGAACAGAAAAGCTGGATCAAAATATGGAAGCTTTACAACATAATTTCCTTTTCAGGGGTTTCTTTAAAAAACAGGCAAAAGAAAAAGAGCAAGCTGCAAAAGAGGCGGCAGAGCAGTAGCAATTGAAATATAAAGAATCTTTATTTGATCAGCGGCGGTGTATCTGCTCTTCTTTTTCGTCCGATTTCGTTTTAAAACTATTAAAACGCCGCGGTTTTACAATTTTAATGCTTTGCTTAGACAAAGCAATACTGGCATTTAATTCAAAGCCGATTAAGATAATTAAGGAATTGAGGTAAAGCCAGATCATAATGACGATCAAGGTACCAATTGATCCGTATAATTTATTATAGGTGTTGAAATGGTTGATATAAAAGGCAAAGCCCCAAAAGGTAAAAGCCGCAAGTATAGTAGCTAAAGAAGCCCCTGGACTAAAAAAACTCCAAGTCTTGGATGATGCAGGCCCGTACTTATAAAGGATGCTGAGTGTGAAAAAGTAAATTCCCAGAAGTATAATCCAGCGCGTAAGATCGATCAGCCAAGTCCAAAAGCTATTGGTAATAGCCAACGTATCTCGGATATGGTTAATCACAAAAGACGCCGCAGTAATAATCCCCATCCCGACGGTTAAAGCCATAATCATCATAATAGCTAAACCCAAAGCTACTAATCGCTGTTTCACAAAACTTCGATTTTCCAGGACTAAGGATGATTTGTTAAAAGCCCGCATTAAACTGTGGATTCCATTGGTTGCAAAGATCATAGCCATTAAAAAGCCAACAGAAAGTAAACGGCTGTTTTGATTGGTTACGATATCCAATAAGGTTGATTCAATGGTGTCGTAGGCATTTATGGGTAAAATCATTTGCATAAACTCAAGTAATTGCTCTTGGAAATCATCCACAAAAAACTTAATGTAGGGAATAAGCGTAAACAAAAAGATAATACCCGGAAAGATGGCCAACATGAACGAGTAGGCGAGGGATGAGGCTTTGTTTAATAGCGATTCACGAGCAATTTCCTGAAAGAAAAATAATGCCACAGTATATAAAGGCAGTTTTCCAAAACCGGGTAATACGACGACTTTTGTCCATTCTATAAACAAATGATAAAGCTTGATCTTTAGTAATTTCCGATGTAACCAACTCATTATTCTTTAAAGTAGGGCGATAATCTATTTAAAAAATCCTGGGGAGCGGGGCATGGCTTATTTTTGTCCATATCGATAAAAACTAACGTAGTTTCGCCAATATTAATTAACTCACCTCGCTCATTAAATAACTCATAATGGAAGAGGATACGCAATTTAGGCAAACTTGGAATCGATACCTTAACGGTAATTAATTCATCATAAAAAGCAGGCTTAATGTATTTGCATTTCAGTTCGAGCACAGGTAGCATAATCCGCCCTTCTTCCATTTTTTTGTATGAAGTGCCCAGGCTTCTGAGCATTTCAACTCTAGCCACCTCATAGTACTGCGCATAGTTACCATAATATACATAGCCCATTTGATCTGTTTCGGCGTATCGAACCCGTATTTGCGTTTCAAAGGTAAACATGGTTATTTTTTTATGTTTCGTTCGTTAAGCGCCTGCTGAAACTTCCGGGCATTTTGCAGGTGTTCTGCCATGGTTTTCGAATAGTTATGATAGCCGGAGAAATCCTCTTTCGCCACCATATAGAGAAAATCATGTTGCTGATAGTTTAATACGGCATCAATGGCCGCTATGCTTGGCATCATGATTGGCCCTGGCGGTAGTCCTTTATAAATATAGGTATTATAAGGTGAATTAACCAATAGATGTTTATTTAACACGCGCCTGATGGTAAAATCATTTACCGCAAAAATTACGGTGGGATCGGCTTGCAACAGCATGCCACGTCTCAAACGGTTCAAATAGAGGCCAGCAATTTTTGGCATTTCGTCGGTATGTAACGCTTCGCCCTTCACGATAGAGGCCAATACCGACACCTGAATAGGTGTTAGTTGTATGGAATCGGCTTTGGCTTTCCGTTCTGGAGTCCAGAACTTGTCATACTCTTCATGCATGCGTTCGAAAAAACGATCTGCCGAAGTATTCCAATAGAACTCATAAGTATTGGGAATGAACATACAGAAAAAATTATCCCGGTTAAAGCCATACTTGGCAGCCAAAGTATCACTGTTTAATAGCTGAATGAGCGATAACGAATCGGGTTCCAGTTGTGTGGAAATATAGTTGGCGAATTGCTCTTTCAGTCGGATATCCTGAAAACGCAACTTAACAGGCTCCTGGAATCCACCGCCCAATGTGTTGATTAAGGTTCGGTTATTCATACGTTCTTCCAGGCGATATTTACCCGGCTTTACCCGCGATGGATATCCCATTTGTTTGGCAGCCCAGCGGAAGCTGGCAGTATCTTTGAGCAGTTCTTTTTCTCCCAGGTTTTGCATAACATCCTCAAAAGTAGAACCGGTACGAATATAAAGATAAGGTTCAACACCGCTAACGTTTGGCGTAAAATAGCGCTGATAAACCGTATAAGTAATAACAGCACCTGCAAACAGGATACATAAAAGGATGCCAAAGCCAATTTTTTTAAATAAAGATTTCTTTTTGGGATGTTGTTGTTCCATGATTCAAGAATGGCTGCTGGTTCGAATTAATTACTTAACGCCAAATTAACCGGCGTACCGATACTCACTTTTTTAAGTCCTTCGGGATCGGGTTCGGGGGTTTGGCTGATTACTTTTGCGTTTGCGGTATCTATTATAGGCCCCATATAATTAACCGTACCCAATGTTAACGATGCTCCCTTAATGGAAAACATGGCCTCGTCTAAGGTGTAACCAACTACATTGGGAACCGTTACTTCACTTTCGCCCATGCCATTGCCAAGTACTAAGTCTATTTTGCTTCCTTTAGGGATCGATTCGCCGGCATTGATTTTTTGACCGGCATATTTCATGTCTAATACCCGATCCCGTGCGATATCGGGTATGTAAATGGTATCTCCGAGTTTTAAGCCATAATTGTTTAAAGTAGAGAGCGCTTCTAAGAAAGCCATTTCGGTTAAATTAGGTAGCTGTACCTCAGGGGCATTTTTCGTGATGATGGTCAGATACAACGTCCGGTTTTGCTTGACTTTCGTTCCTGCGTCGGGATCCTGTTCAATAACCAAGCCGGGAGTTTTATCGGCTTGGTAAACAGAGTCGACCTGGTAGCGGAAACCCTGGTTTTCCAAACGTTCGATGGCCTGATCAACGGATATTCCTTTTAAAGCAGGTACTTCCAAGGCCTCACCATGACGGGTATAAAAGCGAAGACTATAAAACAGCAGTAGGAGAATAACAATTGTTGAAATTAAAGCGACAATAAGGTTTTTCCGAAAAGTCTGTGTCCTTAAATATTGAAATAGTCTGTTCATTAAATGCTTCTCTTTTTTTTGTACATACTATGATTCGTAAAAAGTGTGCCAATCGAATGAATAAATTGATAAAAATATCGATATTCAATTATCTTTGCACACCATACTCTTTATATGAAGGCAAAAATAGCATTAATTACCGGTGGATTTACAGGTGAAGCCGAAGTTTCGTTAAAAAGTGCAGCATTTGTAGCACAGCAGTTAGATCATAAACGTTTTGACGTTTATCAAATTGTAATGACTCCACAGAGTTGGTACTACCAAGATCTTTCGGGCGTAGCTCATGAGATAAATCGAAAAGATTTTTCCCTACTGTTGGATGAGCAGGTGATCCGCTTTGATTTAGCTTTTATTATGTTGCATGGTTCGCCCGGCGAGGACGGTAAACTACAGGGTTATTTAGATATGGTGGGCTTGAGATATACATCCTGTGATACCCTTACCTCGGCTTTAACGATGAATAAGGAATATACCAAAGCCTTATTGCAGGATGGCATTGCCGATCTGTATCTCGCCCCTTCGGTGCTATTGAATACCTATCAAAAGGAGGAGGCATTTGATCAGATTACGGCCCGATTGCATTTACCGTATTTTGTTAAACCAAATGGGGGGGGGAGCAGTATTGGGATGACTAAAGTTAAGCAGGTGGAAGAATTGCCCGAAGCGATCGACAAGGCGTTTAATACCGCGAATGCAGGACAACAGGTTTTGGTGGAAGAATTTATCGAGGGCAGGGAGTTTTCGGTCGGCGTTTATCCGAGCACTGAAGGCCTTCAGGTGTTACCGGCCACAGAGGTTATTACGTCGAGGGAATTCTTTGATTTTGAAGCCAAATATATCCCTGGCTTAACGCAAGAGATTACACCGGCTGATTTATCGGAGGAACAGCGATTGAGAATAGAGCGAATTGTCAAATCCATTTATCTACGTTTAAACTGTAAAGGACTTGTCCGTATTGATTTTTTCCTGGAAAAAGGCACCGACCATTTTTACTTTATTGAAATCAATACCATACCCGGACAAACCGAAACCAGTTTTATTCCACAGCAAATTCGCGCCGCTGGATTTTCCGAAACAGACTTTTATTCGGGTTTGATCGAACAGGCACTGAAGGATTAAAAAATCAATATAAATTTTGTGGATAAGCGGAAATGAACTACCTTTGCGCCTAATTAACAAAAAATTGATAACGCTTTAATATTATTCCAGTAATGTATTTAAGTAAAGAGTACAAGGCAGGTATTTTTGCCGAATTTGCGGGAGACGCGAAAAACACAGGTTCAGCGGAAGGGCAGGTAGCTTTATTCACTAAGCGTATTGCACACTTAACAGAACACCTAAAACAGAATCGTAAAGATTTTGGAACACAATTAGCTTTACAGAAATTGGTTGGTAAACGCCGTTCATTATTGGCGTATCTTTATAAAAAAGATGTAGAAAGATACCGTGCCATCATTAAAGCACTTCAACTAAGAGATATTATTAAATAACTTTTAGCAAAAAAAACTCAAAGCCATCTTTAAAAAGAGATGGCTTTTTTTATTTACCTTTGTTCGAAATAAGAGTATTTATATAAAAGCGATATGCCATAAAGATGTCGGGCATATCATGGAAAACAACATGAGTTATAACGCAATTAAAAAAACATTCGATCTGGGCGATGGACGTCTGATTGAAATTGAAACGGGTAAATTAGCAAAACAAGCAGATGGTGCGGTAGTGGTGAAGATGGGCAAGACAATGCTGTTGGCTACCGTGGTTTCCGCTCAAGAAGCTAAACCTGGAACTGACTTTTTACCTTTATCTGTTGATTACCAGGAAAAATATGCGGCAACTGGTCGTATTCCGGGAGGATTTCTTCGCAGAGAAGCGAGGTTGTCTGATTATGAAATTTTAATTTCCCGTTTAGTAGATCGGGCATTGCGCCCCTTATTCCCGGATGATTATCATGCCGATACACAGGTTATGATTACCTTAATTTCTGCTGACAAAGATATTATGCCCGATTCGTTAGCAGGTTTGGCTGCATCAGCTGCATTGGCTGTTTCCGATATACCTTTTAATGGTCCGATATCAGAAGTACGCGTGGCTAAAATTGATGGTAAATTGATCATTAATCCGTTGTTGAGCGAGTTGGAGAAAGCTACGTTGGAATTTATTGTTGCCGGTTCTGCCAAAGATATTGTCATGGTAGAGGGTGAAAGTAAGGAGATTTCTGAAGAAGAAATGATAGAAGCGATTGCCTTTGCACATGAAGCGATTAAAGTGCAGGTGCAAGCTCAAGTTGAACTTGCCGAAATGGTAGGTAAAACCGAAAAGCGCGCTTACAACCATGAGCCAAGTAACCCCGAGTTACGGGAAAAAGTGTACGCTGCTACATATGATGCAGTATATGAAGTAGCTAAGTCTGGCCTTTCTAAGCAAGAACGATCAGCTAAATTTGCGGATATTGCCGAAGCATTTGCCCTAACCTTAGGTGAAGATGCCGATGAGGATACGGTGTTTTTAGCGAGCAAATATTTTCATGATGTACAGTATGATGCTGTGCGGAATTTGATTTTAAACGAAGGAATTCGATTGGATGGCCGTGATGTGCGGACAGTAAGACCGATATGGAGCGAAGTGGATTATCTTCCTGCTGCTCATGGCTCTGCTATTTTCACTCGCGGAGAAACACAGTCGCTCACATCGGTGACGCTGGGCGCCAAAGACGACGAGCAGATGATCGACGGTGCCTTTATCAATGGCTATAGCCGTTTCATTTTGCACTATAACTTTCCTGGGTTTTCAACAGGCGAGGTAAGGCCGAACCGTGGGCCGGGCAGGCGGGAGGTAGGGCATGGAAATTTGGCTATGCGTTCCTTGAAGCAGGTATTGCCCGGTCAGGATGAAAATCCGTACACCATTCGTGTAGTTTCCGATATTTTAGAATCTAACGGATCATCTTCTATGGCTACCGTTTGTGCCGGTACTTTGGCGCTTATGGATGCCGGGGTGAAGATAACGGCTCCTGTTTCTGGGATTGCCATGGGGTTGATAACCGATGAAAAGACAGGGCGATACGCTGTATTAAGTGATATTTTAGGTGATGAAGATCATCTAGGCGATATGGATTTTAAAGTAACAGGAACAAGCAAAGGGATTGTCGCCTGTCAGATGGACTTGAAGATCAACGGACTAAAATGGGAAGTATTGAAAGAAGCTTTGGAACAAGCAAAAGAAGCTCGCTTACATATCCTAAATGAAATGTTAAAAACCATTGATGCCCCTCGCGAGGACTATAAGCCCCATGCTCCCCGTATCATCAGCTTCAGTATTGATAAAGAGTTCATCGGAGCGATTATCGGACCTGGTGGTAAGATTATTCAGGAAATGCAACGGGAAACCGGTTCGACGATTTCCATTGAAGAAGTAGAAGGAAAGGGCATCGTACAGGTGTTTGCAGACGACAAAGCATCCATTGATGCAGCGGTAAGTCGTATAAAAGCCATTGTGGCTAAACCAGAAGTAGGCGAAATCTACGAAGGTAAAGTAAAATCAATTATGCCCTTCGGCGCATTTATTGAGATTTTACCAGGAAAAGATGGCTTGCTCCATATATCAGAAATCGACTGGAAACGTTATGAAACCATGGAAGGTATTTTCCAGGTGGGAGAAATCGTTAAAGTTAAATTACTGGATATTGATAAGCAAGGTAAATTAAAACTTTCCCGTAAGATATTATTGCCTCGCCCAGAAAAGAAAACAGAAGCTTAATCGGCTGAGTAATACATCTTTTTAGCAAAGCCAGTCTATTCACTGGCTTTGCTTCTTTTAAGACTGACTAAAAAGGATTAGTTATGCATCATCTTGTAGCACCTTCTATCTTATCGGCTGATTTTGCCAATTTGCAGGCTGATATTGAAATGATTAACCAGAGTGAGGCCGATTGGTTTCATGTGGATATTATGGATGGGGTATTTGTTCCCAATATTTCTTTTGGTTTTCCCGTGTTATCGGCCTTAAAGCGTTATGCCCAGAAGCCATTAGATGTACACTTGATGATTATCGATCCAGATCGCTATTTGGAACAATTCAGTGCAGCAGGAGCCAGTAACATAACGGTGCACTATGAAGCTTGTACGCATTTGCACCGCACCGTACACAAAATTAAGGAATTAGGTTGCCGTGCGAGTGTGGCTCTTAACCCGCACAGTCCTGTAAGCCAGCTTCACGATATCATTGACGACCTGGATATGGTTTTGATCATGTCGGTGAATCCCGGTTTTGGTGGTCAGACCTTTATTGAACGGACATATACGAAAATTCAGGAGCTTCGCTTGATGGCTAGTGGACGAAATGATGGCTTGCTGATTGAAATTGATGGTGGAGTAAACCATCAAAATGCGCAAGCCCTGCTGCGGTCGGGAGCTAATGTGCTTGTCGCAGGCAATACGGTATTTGCTGCAAGTTCTCCCACACAATCCATTAGCCAGTTAAAACATGTAAGCGCCAATTCTTTTTTTGCCTAAAATTATTATCTGTTTAAGTTAAGTAAAAAATTGTAAATATTTTTGTAATAAAATCTGGAAAATTTTGAATTTTTTTCAGGAAACATTTACATTTGCCTCGTAAAGTAATTCCGTAATGCTATACCATTTATAGGGCAATTTTACAAAACTAGAGGCTTTTGTACACAATTAAATCTATATATTATCAATAAAGTAATCCGCAAAAACTGAACGAAAAGGAAATAATTTTTTGCAGATTGTTAAAGACCATTAAACAAATTAAGGCTAATGAAACATAATTTTGGTGCCGGACCTTGCATCCTTCCTCAAGAGGTATTTAAAGAAGCATCCCAAGCAATTGTCGATTTTAATCATTCAGGTTTATCCATTTTAGAAATATCCCATCGATCTAAGGCATTTGAAGCTGTTATTGAAGAGACGGAAGCTTTAGTTCGTGAGTTACTGGCCGTTCCGAGTGGTTATTCCGTCTTGTTTCTTCAAGGCGGAGCAAGTCAGCAATTTGCTATGGTGCCAATGAATTTGCTGCCGCAGAATGGAAAGGCTGCTTATTTGGATTCGGGCACCTGGGCATCAAAGGCCTATAAAGAAGGGCAGAAATTTGGCGCCGTGCAGGTGGTCGCTTCTTCTAAAGAAGCAAATTATACCTATGTGCCAAAAGTGTATGATGTGCCTGCTGATGCTGCTTATTTCCATTATACGTCGAATAATACGATCTATGGTACTGAATTGTTTGAGGCACCCAAGTCGCCCGTTCCCTTAGTATGCGACATGTCTTCGGATATTCTGAGTAGGAAGATCAATGTGGCTGACTATGGCTTGATTTACGCTGGTGCACAGAAGAACATGGGGCCGGCAGGGGTAGCCGTAGTTATTGTGAACAATGATCTTTTAGGTAAAACTGGTCGCGATATCCCATCTATCTTTGATTATCGCAAACATGCGGAGGCCGGTTCTTTGTATAATACACCGCCGGTTTACGCCATTTACGTATCGATGTTAAATCTCCGTTGGTTAAAAGCCAAAGGTGGCGTAGAAGAAATTGAACGAGAGAATATAATCAAGGCCCGTGCGCTTTATGAAGAAATCGATCGTAACCCTTTGTTTAGAGGTACCGCTCAAGTGGAAGATCGTTCCAGAATGAATGTAACCTTCGTGATGGAAGATCCGGCATTGGAAAAAGCTTTTCTGGCCTTAACAGAAGAGCGGGGTATGATCGGACTAAAGGGGCACCGTAGTGTTGGTGGCTTCAGAGCTTCAATCTATAATGCGCTTACGATCACGAGCATCAATGCTTTGGTTGACTTGATGCAAGAATTTGCTGAAAAAAATGCTTAAATTTTAAACTCACCTAATCGATAAAGAATTTTATGAAGTTACTTGCGAATGATGGTATAGATCCACTTGGTAAAGATTTGTTGGAAAAAGCTGGATTTACCGTTGATACAACACATATTCCACAAGACGAATTAAAAGAGAAGTTACCTTATTACGATGCTATAACAGTAAGAAGTGCTACGAAGGTGCGCAAGGAGCTCATTGACGCTTGCCCCAACTTAAAACTTATCGGTAGGGGCGGTGTAGGTATGGATAATATTGACGTGGAATATGCTCGTTCTAAAAATATTACGGTAGTTAATACTCCTGCAGCATCTTCACAGTCCGTTGCCGAGTTGGTTTTTGCCCATCTTTATAATGGTGTACGCTTTTTGTATGATTCGAACCGTAAAATGCCTGTGGAGGGGAACACCAATTTTGCGGATTTGAAAAAAGCCTATGCTAAAGGTGTGGAGTTGAGAGGTAAAACCCTAGGCATTATTGGTTTTGGCCGTATTGGTCAAGAAACAGCTAAAATTGCTTTAGGCGTAGGCATGGACGTCATTGCCAGCGACTTTGTGGACATACCGAAAGCATTAACACTGAACCTTTCTGGCGGTATAACAGTAGATGTTCCTGTTAAACAGGTAGCTGCCGAGGAATTGTTTAAAACAGCCGATTTTATTAGCGTACACGTACCTTTCTTGGATAAACCGGTTATTGATCAAGCCGCATTTGATTTGATGAAACCAGGTGTAGCTATTGTTAATGCATCTCGAGGAGGCGTTATTGACGAATTGGCTTTAATCGATGCATTGAATAGTGGAAAAGTTGCTTTTGCCGGATTGGACGTATTTGAAAACGAACCTACTCCAAGGGCCGAGTTGTTGAAACATCCGAAGGTTTCATTAACTCCACATATTGGAGCGGCTACCAACGAAGCACAAGAACGCATAGGAGAGGAGTTGGCCAATTTGATTATCAACTACTTTAATAGCTAAGCTTTCGTTTTAGCTTAAGGAAAGAGGAAGCCTTCTGTTTAACCTTTATTTTTTAACAGAAGGCTTCCTCTTTTTTATATATGTGAGGTTTAAACATGTAATGAACTGCTAATTATACCGGTTCTAAATTAGCTATAAAGCCCAATAATCGCGTAAAAGTTACCAATTCACTGAAAAGCTTTTCTTAGATTAGTGCTTTAATCATAAACCTTATGATGATGAATAAAAAGATCTTATTCTTGTTCTGTTCTCTTGGTTTTGTCGTATTGTTGAGTGCCTTTATGCCTCAACAGCAAAGCCGTCGGCCCAAAAACCTGAAAGTGCTCCCTAAAGATATCAGCGGAGAAGAACTTCATAAAGTAATGGAAGACTTTAACGCAGCATTAGGGGTAAAATGTGGCTTTTGCCACGCTTCACAGCAAGACAACCCAAAACGTCTGGACTTTGCGAAGGATGAAAAGCCGGAAAAGGAAATGGCCAGAAAAATGATAAAAATGACGGCCCGTATTAATAAGAAATACTTTCATAAAGAAGGAGCAATGAACAGTATTTCTTGTATGACCTGTCATAATGGTAAAGAACATCCAAAAGGAGTTTAGCCGATTAGATTCGTTTATTTTTTTGTTTACGGTTTTTTTAAGGAAATAACAATCTCGTTTCAGGGTGAATGCTCATGTCTGTGCATATGTGTTTTCGGAATGAAATTGTCGTGAGAAATTACTGTTTCAGATAGCGACCACGAAGTGACTGTATTTCAAGATGTTTTAACTCCTTTGCCGTTTTTGACATCTTCCCGGCCCTCGAGAATTTTCTTGACGAAATCAGGATCATATGGAGTTTCTGAACTCCTAGTTTCAAAATCCATTTTCAATGCCTTGGCAAAAGCTTTAATAGCCTCGAGACTTTAAACAACAGCAAGCCTTCGCTAGGCAGACTATTCAAACTGTTGAGTCTTTGGGTAACCTGCAAAAATATTTGGATATTGTTATCTTTTAAGATAACTTTGTGCCAATGATCAGGGAAATTAAATTTTATCAGAATCACTTCACTGACTTTTATCAGAAGCAGGACGAGAAAGTGAAGTCTAAGATTAAATATACCCTGGATCTGATAAGGCAGGTTGAGCGGGTGCCGGAGAAATTTCTGAAGCATATGACCGGGTATGATGGACTTTACGAGGTAAGGGTAGAGGTCGAGTCCAATATTTATCGAATATTCTGCTGCTTTGACGACAGCAAATTGGTGATACTGTTTAATGCATTCCAGAAGAAAACGCAGAAAACACCACAACAAGAAATTAACAAGGCCGTTAGATTACAAGGAGAGTATTTTAAAAACAAGAGATGAAAAGCTACGATCAAGTAACCAGTTTTGAGGAACTACTGGAATTAGAACACGGCAAGGTGGGTACCACATCCCGAAATGAGTATGAGGAAAATGCCCAGATGTTTATCATCAGTGAAATGCTAAAGGCGGCCAGACGGGAGGCCAATCTTACCCAGGAACAGTTGGCTGAACGTTCCGGAACCAAAAAGAGCTATATTTCCAAACTGGAAAATGCTAAGGGCAACATTCAACTCTCAACACTGATCCGGATTTTTGAGAAAGGTTTGAATAAAAGGATCGGCCTTACATTTCTGTAAAAAAACCAAGCCCGATCGGCAGGCCTCCTGAGTTTTGCCACCACACCATATAGTTTGATCAAGTATACCGGCAAACTGGTTGTATACAGCAGGCTATTCGCTAGGCTCATTCCTTTTTTCGTTTACAGCTTATCTTTTCAAGCAAGCTTGACCGATAAGCTGTAAACGAAAAAACCCGACTATCGTCGGGCTTGCTGTTGTTTGGCGGAAAGTGAGGGTCTTGAACTCGCTTCCTAACTCCTTGATTTAATATCTTTTATAAGTGATGGTTTTTCGAGGTCTCGCTAGGGTCTCGTTGAACCATTTCCTTATTATCCCTATTCCATTTTGCTATACAAAGATACGAAATGAACAGGTTTAAACCTTATACTTTGTGCAGTTTATAGTATTTTCAGGAATGGCGGTTAATCAGCTGACATATATAAATAACAATCTCGTTTCAGGAGGAATACTTATGGCCGGGCATATGAGTTTTCGGAAGGAATTGTCGTGAAATTTTATTCGCGACAAATTTCTGTCGCGAAACGTTATTTGCGGCAGAAAGCAAATCTTAATTGTCGTGAAAAATTATTATTTCAGATAGTGGCCACGAAGTGACTGGATTTCAAGGATCACTACGGTTTGATCATTGTAAACTTCATAAACGATACGATGTTCCCGATTGATCCGTCTTGACTAGGAACCGGACAGCTGGTGTTTCAAAGGTTCAGGTTTACCAATACCCTCAAATGGATTTTCTATAATAGCTAGGATAAGTTGCTGTATTTTCTTTTGGATAGCTTTATTTCCAGACTTTTTCCAGTAGTTCAAATCCTCAACCACCTGTGACGTATAGATTACTTCCATAAGTCTTCCACTGCTATTTTAACTCCTTTGCCATTTTTGACATCTTCCCGGCCCTCGAGAATTTTCTTCACGAAGTCCGGATCATATGGACTTTCTGAATTAGTTTCAAAATCCATTTTCAATGCCTTGGCAAAAGCTTTAATAGCCTCCAGCTGTGATTTGTTCTTTGGACGAATAAGTATGGTATCCATGATGCAAAAATACTAAATTTTCTGTAAAATGTAATGGTTATTGCTTAATGTGAAGTCATTTGTGTGGTCATTTTCAAACAATTATACATGATTGAATAGGTTCCGTACTCCGGTTATTTATCATGGCTGAAACTAAACGCCATTCAATAATTCCAAATCCTGTAATTTTCTTCCTAAAACATCGTCTGCCGCTAATTTTAACACATCATCTTGGAGACCTAATACACGAAGTACATTAAAATACGCACCAAAGGCCACTCCTGTATCCCCTTTTTCAATGAGATAAGCTTGACCGGTAAGCTGTAAACGAAAAAACCCGACTATCGTCGGGCTTACTGTTGTTTGGCGGAAAGTGAGGGATTCGAACCCCCGGTCCTGTTACAGACAACGGTTTTCAAGACCGCCGCATTCGACCACTCTGCCAACTTTCCGGCACAAAAGTACAAACTCAATCGATTTTAGCAAACTAAAATATGCTTTTTTTGCCTTTACGGCATTAACCGATTCATTTCGTGTTAATTAATTTTAATTTTACGATTCCGAAATAAGATCATCTTTCCGAGTTTGAAAATCAATGTTCCCGGATAAGCAAATCTTTTGCGAAAGTGCGTAAAACAGCTTTACGATCATCTGGTACCGCGATGGCTGTCAAGGCATGAAAGGCTTTGGCGGCAAAGGCTTCCTTTGCGTGTTCAGCAAGCACTCGAATGCCTAATTTATCATAGAGTGCTTTCACTTGAGCTACTTTATCCTGAGGTGTTAGCTTATTCGTCAAACAATCGTTCATAATCGATGCGTCCTCTCCCTTGGCCAAACGTAAAGCATGAATTAGTAAAAAGGTTTTTTTATTTTCAATGATATCTCCGCCTACTTGCTTGCCAAATTTATATGGGTCGCCATATACGTCCAATATGTCATCCTGTAGCTGAAAAGCGATACCCATATTAACGCCGAATTCATACATCAGTTTTCGGTTTTCGGTATCTGCTCCGGCCAATATCGCCCCAATTTCTAATGCTGCACCCAATAGAACGGAAGTTTTCAATCGGATCATTTCAATATATTGCATTTCGTCTACTTCCATCAAGTTTTCGAAATCCATGTCCATTTGCTGCCCTTCGCAAACTTCAAAGGCCATTTTATTGAATGTGCGAAAAAGTTCACTTAACCGAGCTGGATCGCTTTGTGCAAGCAGATCGTAAGCTTTAATTAATAGCGCATCTCCTGATAAAATGGCGATATTGGTGTTCCACTTTTCATGAACAGTTTGTTTTCCTCTCCGTAAAGGGGCTTGGTCCATAATATCGTCGTGCATCAGGGTGAAATTATGGAACAGTTCAATAGCCAGTGCCGCGGGCAAACTCGCATGAGGCTCGGCATCGAAAAGATCACTGGATAATAATACCAACAGTGGGCGTAATCTTTTGCCTCCTAGGCTTAAGAAATAGTGGATAGGGTCGTATAAATGCTGAGGTTCTTTTGGAAATGTACTTTTTGATAAAGCCTCAACAAAGATCGCTTGTAACTCAGATACAGTGTACATCCGGCGAAGATAAAGAATTAAAATTATCCTTACGCATTAACTTAATAAAGTAAAGTCGATTTGGCGTTTAGCAAGATTTACGGTTTTCACCCTGACTTTAACTTCATCGCCTAATTGATAGCGTTTCTTTTTTCGCTGACCGATAATGGCATAGTTCTTTTCATCCAAAGCATAAAAGTCGTCGGTAATATCTCGAAGCCGAACCATACCTTCACATTTGTTTTCCTCGATTTCTACATACATTCCCCATTCGGTAACACCTGAAATAATGCCTAAATAACTATTGCCAATTTGATTCTGAAGGTATTCGGCCTGTTTGTATTTAATGGAAGTGCGTTCGGCGTCAGCCGCTTTCTTTTCCATTTGTGAAGCATGTACACATTTTTTTTCGTAAACTTCGTCATCAATCCCTTTGCCTCCCGATAAGTAAAATTCCAGCAGGCGGTGTACCATCATATCGGGATAACGGCGGATGGGTGAGGTGAAGTGGGTGTAATAATCAAATGCTAAGCCATAGTGGCTATGTTTTTTTGTGGTGTAAATAGCCTTGGCCATCGACCGGATGGCTAAGGTGGTCAGTACATTCTGTTCTTTGGTGCCTTCAACATCGTGCATTAACGTGTTGAGTGATCTTGCCGTCTCCTTTTCGCTCTTCAGGTTTAGCTTGTAACCAAAACGTGCTGCAAATTGAGCGAAAGAAGCTAAGTTCTGCTCGTCGGGAGCGTCGTGACTACGGTAAACAAAAGGTAATTTTTTCTTTCCCTTGCCCTGTTTGCCAATATATTCTGCTACTTTCCGATTAGCCAACAGCATAAAATCTTCAATGAGCTTATGAGCATCTTTCCGTTCCTTGGTGTACACACCAAGTGGTTTTCCTTGTTCATCAAGCTTAAATTTTACTTCGGTAGATTCGAAGTTGATCGCACCCTGTTTAAATTTTCTGTCACGCAAGATATAGGCAAGTTGATTTAGGGCTAATAATTCCTGGCTAAATTGTCCTTCCTTTGTTTCGATAATTTCCTGCGCTTCTTCATAGGTGAAGCGCCGGTCTGAATGGATAATGGTCTTGCCAAACCATTCGGCTTTTACCCGTGCATGCTTATCTAAAACAAATACGGCTGAAAAACAAAGTTTATCTTCATTGGGGCGTAAGGAGCATAAGTTGTTCGATAGCCTTTCCGGTAACATCGGAATTACCCGATCGACCAAATAAACAGATGTTCCTCTTTCATACGCTTCTTTGTCTAAGGCACTTTCTGGTTTTACATAATGTGTTACATCTGCAATATGTATACCTACTTCGTAACCCTCTTCTCCCAGATCGCGAAACGAAATTGCATCATCAAAATCTTTGGCATCAAACGGGTCGATCGTGAACGTCAAAACATCCCTAAAGTCACGCCGTTTGCCAATTTCCTCAGCAGAGATACGATCTGAAATGGTTTCTGCTTCTCGCTCTACTTCATTCGGAAAAGCCAGAGGGAAACCGTAATCTGCCAAGATAGCATTCATTTCGGTATTGTTTTCCCCTTGCTTACCTAAAATATGTTTTACTTTACCTACAGGATTCTTGCTTCCTTGTGGCCAATCGGTTATGGTAACAACTACCTTTTCCTGATTCTTTGCACCGTTCAGATCGGCCAATGGTACAAAAATATCATGAAGCATTTTTCGATCGTCTGTGATGAGGAAGGCAAAACGTTCAGAAACGGTAATAATGCCGGTAAAATCATTCCGGAAACGTTCCAGGATTTCAACCACTTCACCCTCTTTTCTCCGTCCTCTACTTTTTTCGTAGGCATATACTTTAACACGGTCTCCGTGTAATGCATTTCTTAATTTTCTGGGTGCTATATAAATGTCTTCTTCAAACTCATCTTCCGGTATAATAAAAGCAGAACCATCAGCAGTCATGTCTACCTTACCTACAATAAAGGTTTTTAGTTCACGAAGCGTGAATTTCCCTTTTTCAACTTCTTTGAATTGGCCTGATTTGAGCTTGGATTCTTCCTCGAGGATATCCAGAATCGTATTTTTAGATGCAGGATCGTGAATTTTTAACTTAGCCGAAATCTGTTTATAATTGAGTGGTTTATTGCCCGATCTTTCAAAGATATCAGCAATAAGTTGAGCCAAAACATGTTTAATTGCGTTCGTTTTCTTTGTAGACATAATTTATGCTTGTATAACTGCACATCTTGCTTACTTGTATAATCCGTTTATTGTAACGCGTAAGTACTGGTTTTTTTCTGTAAGTTTTGGCATTTATTACAAATGCCTATGGCATTAATGGTTACCTGATTTATGGTGAAACCCAAAGGTGTATTGATTTTGGGCATTTTTATCTCTTGTAAGCAATAAATACTATTGCAAGAGGAACAGGTAAAATGCGCATGTTCATCATGATGTTCATGCGTTTTACAGGCGGTTGAACATAAAGCGTAGGTAGCTGTGCCATGTAAATCGAATACTTTATGTATAATCCCCTTTTCATCAAATACGTTTAACACCCGATAGAGCGTGACCCGATCAATTTCTTTGCCGATCGCTTTTTCGAGTTCGGGCTGCGAGGTTGCCGTATCTTTTTGGAAAATCTTTTCTAATACTTTTAACCTCGGATGCGTAACCTTTAATTCATGGTTTCTCAGAATATCTTCAAAAATTTTGGTTTTATCTCCCTTCATCACCATAAGCTTTTCCTTCTTTTATTTAATCCCTTGTTTTGCTTTTCCTAAGTCTGCTTGATTCGCTTTGTTCCTAAATATCAGGTAAAGCCCGATTAGCACAAAAGGAATACTTAGCAATTGTCCCATATTAAATGTCATACTATTCTCGAAGCTTTCTTGGTTTTCCTTAAGGAACTCAACAATGAACCGAAGCCCGAAAACAGTTACCAAAAAAACGCCAAATAACAAAGCTGGTTTTTGATGTTTTCCTTGTTTATATAAAGTTAATAATAAAATAAATATCAAAAGGTAGCCAATTGCTTCATAAAGTTGTGCAGGATGCCTCGAGACATTATCTACACGGGCAAACACCACGGCCCAGGGTAAGTCGCTTGGCCTCCCTATAATTTCTGAATTGAAAAAGTTTCCGGTACGGATGAGCGCGCCGGTGAGTGCTGTTACAATAACCAGCCGATCACCTACCCACCAGAAATTAATTTTGTTTTTGCGGCAATACAAGCTTAATGCGATGATATTACCAATAGCTCCACCATGACTGGCTAAACCTTGGTAGCCGGTAAACGTTAAATGGCCGTTTATATACCTGATCGGTAAGATCATTTCTAAAAGGTGATCTTTATAATAACTGAACTCATAGAAAAGACAATGACCTAGGCGGGCTCCTAGGACCGTTCCTATAAAAATGTAAATCGTCAGCTTATCCAATAAATCCTGTGATTTTCCTTCCTTGGTAAATATTTTTAAGAGGATGATATAACTTAAGAAAAAGCCGAACATGAAGCATAAGGTGTAATACCGTAAACCAAATCCTCCGATATGAAAAATCTCTGGGTCTATATTCCAAAAAATGCTGGATAAAAGATTGGACATGTAAGTAGTATTAAAGTAAGATTACATTACAAATATAGGTTATTTATTGCAATAGGATTGCATACGTAGCCCCGGTTAGAAATTTGGTTTCAACAGATATTTATCATAGAATTTAAAAATATGACCCACGGCTTCTTCAGCAGTATCAACTAAACGGTAGAGATTGAGATCCTCCTTGCTGATTTTACCTTCCTCCAGCATATTGTTTTTTACCCACTCGAATAATCCTCCATAATAGCGTTTTCCTACCAATACGATAGGAAAGCGGGCAATTTTGCCGGTCTGGATTAAAGTGATAGCCTCAAATAGTTCGTCCATAGTGCCAAAGCCGCCGGGAAGTACAATATAACCTTGAGAATATTTCATAAACATCACTTTTCGTACAAAAAAGTAATTGAATTCCATGAGCTTGTCACGATCGATGTATTTATTGTGAAACTGTTCGAAAGGTAATTCGATGTTCAGGCCAACTGATTTACCACCGGCTTCATAAGCACCTTTGTTTGCCGCTTCCATAATGCCTGGCCCCCCTCCGGAAATCACACCAAATCCCTTCTCGCTTAGTAAACGTGCACATTCTTCGGCTATTTTATAATCGCCATGTGCTCTATCCGTCCGGGCAGAACCAAATATAGAAACACAGGGGCCGATTTTAGCCAGTTTCTCGAAACCTTCCACAAATTCGGCCATTATTTTAAAAATTTGCCATGAATCTTTGACTTTTATTTCTTGCCAGGTTTTATTCTCAAAAGCTTTGCGGATTCTATCTTCACTCGTAATCATAAATCATTTTAAGTAATAAAAGAGACACCAAGGTCCTTTTGATATAGGTAAGCCTTTATTATAGGCTGTTTTCTTATTTTGGGCTAATGTAATGAAATTTTTTCCCTTTTTCGATTACCTTTGCCTTATGAATTTTTCTTCTAAGCTTTTGGAAACAGCCGTGAACGAATTTAACCGATTACCGGGAATAGGGCAGAAAACGGCTTTACGCTTAGTGTTGCATTTGCTTAATCAGCCGGAAGGAGAGGTGAGCCGATTTGGTGAGACATTGATTAAACTGAAGTCGGAAATCTGCTATTGCAAGGTTTGCCATAATATTTCTGATCGGGAAGTTTGTGAAATATGTAGTTCTCCCAAACGGGATAGGGGACTGATTTGTGTGGTGGAAGATATTCGGGATATTATGGCCATTGAAAACACGAACCAATATCAGGGTATTTACCATGTATTAGGGGGGCTTATTTCTCCTATCGATGGTATCGGACCTTCTGATTTACATATTGAAAAACTAGTGGAACGCTTGCGTACCGAGGAAGTGAAGGAAGTCATACTCGCCTTAAGCGCAACAATGGAGGGCGATACAACGATTTTTTATCTCTATAAAAAGCTGAAAGATTTTAATATACAAATAAGTACCATTGCCAGAGGTATTGCTTTTGGTGGGGAGCTGGAATATGTGGATGAGGTAACTTTAGGTCGATCTATTGCAACGAGAATACCTTATGAAAGAACAATGGTATGAATCTAACCTGATTTATCGAAGTTTAAAATTAAAGACTTGAAATCCTTTTCCAATAAATGTGTGATTATAACCGGAGCCTCGTCGGGCATCGGATTGGCACTTGCCCATGAACTGGCAAAAAACGGGGCGAACCTGGTTTTAGGTGCCCGCCAATTTGTACGTCTATGCGAAATCGCGCACGATTTGGAGAAGCAATATGGCATCGAGGCGGTGGCTGTGCAGTGTGATGTGAGTAGGGAAGACGATTGCAAACATTTGGTAGATCAGGCCATACTTACTTTTAAACGCATTGATGTGTTGATCAATAATGCGGGTATCAGCATGCGGGCGTTGTTTCGGGATCTTGACCTCGCTGTGTTAAAGCAGCTGATGGATGTTAATTTTTGGGGCGCTATATATTGTACCAAATATGCCTTGCCCCAATTGATCCATAACGGTGGATCGGTTGTTGGTATTTCATCGATAGCTGGATATCGAGGATTGCCCGGTCGTACGGGCTACTCCGCCTCGAAATTCGCTTTGAACGGTTTTATGGAATCGTTGCGGGTGGAAAATCTGAAGAATAAACTCCATGTGCTGGTGGCCTGTCCAGGTTTTACTGCTTCCAATATACGCAATACAGCGCTTAATAAGGAAGGGCAGCAGTTCGGTGAAACCAGTATGGAAGAAGAAAAGATGATGACGGCAGAGCAGGTGGCAGAAGAAGTGGTAAAAGCTATCTTGAAACGGAAGCGGACACTCATTTTAACCGCTCAGGGTAAATTAGCGGTTTGGATGAATAAGTTGCTGCCCGCTTGGGTGGACAAACAAGTGTTTAAGCTGTTTGCCAAAGAAAAAAATCCGTTGATTAAGTAGGGAGTTTAAAGTAAAAAAGGGAGTAGGAAATAAGTAATTGTTAGGTTGTTGGTTAGCTGTTGAAGCTGATGGGCCATTGGGTAGACAGGTTGCTGATCGCTGATTTCCAATGGCCCATTTGATAAAATGGGACGGGTATCTCCGTAACGATTTTGCAAAACAACGAAATGGGCTTGCTTTTATTGATTATAATTTTCATCTTTGCTTGAGAGAGATGAAAGTAATATATACACATATGAATTGGTGGTGGCACAAAGGTTAACTTTGTGGCATTCCATTTTGTAGTGATATCTAAATATAAACAAAAGGCTTGCCGTAACGCAAGCCTTTTGTTGTAATTTACCGAAGGACTAGTACCATATAAGCCCTTTACAGCAAAAAACAAAAATCAGATGAAAGAAATTTTAGCTCATTTGTTTGATAATAAAACCTTTTCTAAACAGGAAGCTTATGAGATATTGACCAATATTGCGCTGGGCAAATACAACAATTCTCAGATGGCAGCCTTTATGACGGCATATTGCATGCGGAATATTACAGTCGACGAATTGGGCGGATTTCGGGATGCGATGATCGACCTGTGTTTAAAGGTGGATTTTACACCCTATAAGCTTATCGATTTATGCGGTACGGGAGGCGATGGAAAAAATACATTTAATATCTCTACGTTAGCTTCTTTTGTTGTGGCCGGGGCTGGTTATCAGGTGGCTAAACACGGAAATTATGGTGTTTCCTCTGGTTGCGGGTCATCGAATGTGATGGAATATTTGGGATACCGCTTTTCTAATGAGGAGGAAGAAGTTCATCGAAGTCTTAACGAGGCTGGGATCTGTTTTTTGCATGCACCCTTATTTCATCCTGCTATGAAGAATGTGGCACCTATTCGAAAGGAACTTGGGGTGAAAACGTTCTTTAATATGTTGGGACCCCTGGTGAATCCTGCTGAACCCGTTTATCAATCGGTTGGGGTTTTTAGCTTAGAATTGGCCCGCCTTTATGGTTACCTTTATCAGAAAACAAATAAGCAGTATACGATACTGCATGCTTTAGATGGTTATGATGAGATTTCGCTCACGGGCGACTTCAAGCTCATTACCAACAATGGCGAATATTACATGACCTTGGATGAACTAGGGTTTACAAAAATCGATCCTGCTGAAATTCATGGGGGGGAAACGGTAGAAGATGCTGCGCGTATTTTTGTTCGGGTGTTACATGGCAAGGGAACCGATGCACAAAATCAAGTGATGTTATCCAATGCGGCAGTAGCGATTCGTACCATTTGTCCGGAAAAATCTTTTGCCGATTGTTTTTATGAGGCCGAAGAATCCCTTTTGTCGAAAAAAGCGTTACGGAGCTTCCAAAAATTGGTTAAACAAACGCAAGCAATTTATTGATGATGCCTAAGTTGAAAATATGTGGGATGAAAGATCCACAGAATATTCAGGAGGTGTTAGATATAAAACCTGATTTTTTAGGTTTTATATTTTATGCTCCGTCTCCTCGTTATATAGGTAACTTATCTCCCGGCTGGTTGAAACAGTTAAAAGCTGTTCAGAAAGTCGGCGTCTTTGTCAATGAAGAGTTGTGGATTATTCGTCAACAGGTTGAGGCTTACGGCTTAGACTTCGTCCAACTCCATGGCGATGAATCGCCTGATTTTGCCCATGAACTTAAGCAAATGGGCATACCCCTTATCAAAGCTTTTGGTATCGATACTTCTTTTGATTGGAAACAGGTGGAAGATTTCGATCAGTCAGCAGACTATTTCCTTTTTGATACAAAAAGCAACGCATATGGTGGTACAGGTCGTTCTTTTGATTGGCAATTATTGTCTTATTATCAATTGGATAAGCCTTATTTTTTAAGCGGAGGAATAACTAAGGCTGACATTCCTGCTATTGAGCAGTTGAATGATCAACGCCTTTTTGCAGTAGATGTGAATTCTAAATTTGAAGTGGCTCCTGGGCTGAAAGACAAATCATTATTGCAAGCAGCATTTGGCCATAAATTACCTATAAAATGAGCAAATACCAAGTTAATGAGAAGGGGTATTACGGAAATTTTGGTGGTGCTTTTATCCCCGAAATGATGTACCCTAATGTAGAAGAATTACGATTGAACTATCTTGAAATTATTCAACACCCTGATTTTAAACAAGAATTTGATCAATTGATGCGCGATTATGTAGGTCGGCCTTCCCCTTTATATTTAGCCAAACGATTATCGGAACGATATGGCGCACGGATTTACTTAAAAAGAGAAGACTTGAATCATACGGGCGCCCATAAAATTAACAATACGATAGGACAGATCTTATTAGCTAAGCGTTTGGGGAAAAAGCGGATTATTGCGGAGACCGGAGCCGGTCAGCATGGGGTGGCCACAGCTACCGTTTGCGCATTGATGGGACTCGAATGTGTGGTCTATATGGGAGAGATCGATATCAAACGGCAAGCACCTAATGTGGCACGCATGAAGATGATGGGAGCAGAAGTACGACCCGCCTTATCGGGAAGTAGAACTTTGAAAGATGCAACGAATGAGGCCTTGCGCGATTGGATCAATAATCCGGTAGATACACATTATATTATTGGGTCAGTTGTAGGTCCACACCCTTATCCCGATATGGTTGCCCGTTTTCAATCCATTATTTCGGAAGAAACGAAAAAGCAATTGGTTGAAAAGATTGGGCGGGAAACACCCGATTATGCCTTGGCTTGTGTAGGAGGGGGAAGTAATGCAGCAGGCATGTTTTATCATTTTCTGGATGACGAACAGGTTAAACTGATAGCCGCCGAAGCCGCCGGAAAAGGTGTGCATAGCGGGCATTCTGCAGCCACCTCTGTTTTGGGAAAAGAAGGGGTGCTGCACGGCAGCCATACTATCTTAATGCAAACCGAAGATGGGCAGGTTGTAGAGCCTTATTCGATCTCAGCCGGATTGGATTATCCTGGGATAGGTCCACAGCACGCTTTCCTGCATCGCAACGGGCGAGTACAATATGTAAGTATAACGGATGATGAGGCTATGGAGGCCGGTTTGCTACTCACTCGGTTAGAAGGGATCATCCCGGCTATTGAGAGTGCTCATGCTTTGGCACAATTGGAAAAAATGTCTTTTAAATCTGGTGAAGTGGCTGTTGTTTGTCTTTCCGGAAGAGGCGATAAGGATTTGGATAATTATACCCAATATTTTGATTTTTAGTAAGTGTGATGCTATGAATAGAATTAATCAACTATTTGAAAATAAAGGAAATAGAAAGTTGCTTTCCTTGTATTTTACGGCAGGATATCCTACTTTAGACGATACCTTATCGATTGCCAAAAGCTGTGAAGAAGCAGGTGTTGATTTTCTGGAAATCGGCTTTCCTTATTCCGACCCTGTGGCCGACGGGCCCGTTATCCAGCATAGTTCGGAAGAGGCGCTGAAAAACGGCATGTCGTTAAGCTATCTTTTTAAACAACTTCAGGATCTCCGCAAACATATTAAAATTCCGGTTTTATTAATGGGGTACGTCAATCCCATGTTGCAATATGGCGTGGAACGCTTTTGTGCCGATTGCGCCGCTGTGGGCATAGATGGAGTAATTGTGCCGGATTTACCCATTACTGAATATGAAGCGCATTATCAAGCTATCTTCGACAAATATGAACTTCGGAATATCTTTTTAATTACACCGCAAACTACCGAAGACCGGATCAGAAAAATTGATCAATTGAGTACCGGTTTTGTCTATATGGTTTCCTCTTATGCTACCACGGGGAAAAATTTATCGATTTCCGATCAGACAGCGGCCTATTTTGCACGTGTTAAGGCCCTAAATTTACGTAGTCCATTGGTAGTAGGCTTCGGTATTTCTGATCGACAAAGTTTCGACCTCGCATTAAAATATGCAGATGCAGCCATCGTGGGTAGTGCTTTCGTACGTTTATTGGGACAAGCGGCATACCAGGAAAAGATCGCCGACTTTGTGGCGGGGATTAAAGGTGTTAGCGAGGAAGTGGTAAAATAAGTTCCCAATTTTATGTAGGTTTGCATCAAACTCAAGGAGCTATGTCAAACTTTAAAGATTATATTGAAGCGAATAAACAGCGTTTTTTAGATGAGCTGTTCGAATTGTTACGTTTCCCTTCGGTGAGTGCCGATTCCAAATATAAAGGTGATGTATTGAAGGCGGCCGATTATTTGGCCGAAAAGTTAAAGGCGGCTGGAGCAGACCGGGTGGAAATTTGCCCCACTGCAGGCAATCCGATTGTGTATGGAGAAAAGATTGTCGACCCCTCAAAACCTACGGTACTTGTATACGGTCATTATGATGTACAACCTCCAGAACCTTTGGAATTATGGGATACTCCACCTTTTGAACCTACTGTGCGCGACGGAAAGATCTTTGCCCGTGGAGCCTGCGACGATAAAGGGCAGATGTATATGCACGTAAAGGCCTTTGAAGTTATGCAAGCCAGTGGTGCTTTGCCATGTAACATTAAGTTTATGATCGAAGGGGAAGAAGAAGTGGGGTCTGAAAACCTGGGCATTTATGTAAAGGCTAATAAAGAACGACTGAAAGCAGATGTGGTACTGATTTCGGATACGGCAATGATTAGCTTGGAAAATCCCTCGTTAGAAACGGGTTTGAGAGGTCTTTCTTATTTGGAAGTGGAAGTTACTGGGCCGAATCGCGATCTGCATTCTGGTGTTTACGGTGGAGCGGTGGCAAACCCGGCGACGGTATTGGCAAAAATGATAGCCTCCTTACACGATGAGCAAAACAGGGTAACGATTCCCGGCTTTTACGATCAGGTAGTGGAATTGAGCAGCGAAGAACGTGAAGCCCTGAACGCTGCACCTTTTGATGAAGAAGAATATAAAACCGATTTGGGTATTGATGAACTTTGGGGCGAAGCAGGTTATACGACAATTGAGCGAACGGGTATCCGGCCGACTTTGGAGGTGAACGGTATCTGGGGAGGCTATATCGGCGAAGGGGCCAAAACGGTATTGCCATCGAAAGCCCATGCGAAAATTTCCATGCGTTTGGTACCTAACCAAAAATCGGCAGATATTACCAACCTGTTTCAAGAACATTTCGAGCGTATTGCTCCAAAATATGTCAAAGTGAAAGTCACTCCGCATCATGGAGGGGAACCTGCTGTAACACCTACGGATAGCTTGGCTTATAAAGCTGCCCAATTAGCAATCAAAGAATCTTTTGGAAAAGATCCCATCCCTTGCAGAGGGGGTGGAAGTATTCCCATTGTCTCCCTGTTTGAAGCGGAATTAGGTTTAAAAACGGTATTAATGGGCTTTGGTTTGGATAGTGATAATTTACATTCGCCCAATGAAAAATATGATATTGCCAATTATTTTAAAGGTATAGAAACTATTCCATTATTCCACCACTATTTTGCCGAACTAAGTAAATAAGTTATATACCTGAAATACACTAACTTTGTTGCATGTTAAACGATAATGGCCAAATGACGGGCAAAGAAATTCGACGGGCATTTTTAGATTTTTTTAAAAGCAAGGGGCATCAAATCGTATCATCTGCACCTATCGTGGTTAAGAATGATCCGACACTGATGTTTACCAATGCAGGAATGAACCAATTTAAGGATATTTTCTTAGGTGAGGCGCCTATAAAATATCCCAGAGTAGCCGATACACAAAAATGTTTACGGGTTTCCGGTAAGCATAATGATTTGGAAGAGGTGGGGATCGATACTTATCACCATACCATGTTTGAAATGCTTGGCAATTGGAGCTTTGGCGATTATTTTAAGCAAGAAGCAATTGCGTGGAGCTGGGAATTATTGACAAAAGTGTATGGTATCGATCAAGATCGCTTATATGTTACCGTTTTTGAAGGAGATGAAAAGGAGGGCTTGCCTGCAGACCTGGAGGCGCTCGGCTATTGGAAAATCCATATTGACCCCTCCCGGATTTTAATGGGAAATAAAAAGGATAATTTTTGGGAGATGGGAGAAACAGGCCCTTGTGGGCCTTGTTCGGAGATTCATGTGGATTGCCGATCAGATGAAGAACGGAAATTGATTGATGGGGCTACTTTGGTGAACGGCGATCATCCACAAGTGATTGAAATATGGAACAATGTGTTTATGCAGTTTAATCGCTTGAAGGATGGTAGCCTGAAGGCTTTACCGGCTAAACATGTGGATACCGGAATGGGATTCGAACGTCTTGTGCGCGTATTACAAGGAAAAAACTCCAATTATGATACCGATGTTTTTCAACCCTTAATTTCCGTTATCGCCCAGGCTGCGCAGGTGGAATACGGTCAAAATGAACAGAAGGACATTGCCATGCGGGTCATGGCAGACCATATTAGAGCGATTGCTTTTGCTATTGCAGACGGACAATTACCGGCTAATAACAAAGCTGGTTATGTTATTCGACGTATATTGCGGAGAGCGGTGCGTTATGCTTATACTTTTTTGGGATTTAAAGAACCTTTTCTACACCAGCTAGTACCCGTATTGGCTGAACAATTTGATGGCGTATTCCCAGAACTTTTTCAGCAGCAAGATTTTGTGCAAAAGGTTGTTCTGGAAGAAGAAACAGCCTTTTTAAGAACCTTGGTGACCGGAATACAGCGTTTTGAAACTTACCAATCCGAAGCAGGATCGGTAGAAGGGAACTTTGCTTTTGAATTGTATGATACGTATGGCTTTCCCATCGATCTAACCAGTTTAATAGCACGGGAAAAGGGCTGGACCGTGGATATGGCCGGATTTGAAAAGGCATTGTCGATACAAAAAGAACGGTCGAAAGCCGCTACCCATATCGATACCGGCGACTGGGTTGAACTTCTTCCCGATGAAGAATCTGATTTTATCGGCTATGATTATGCCGTAGCGGAAACGCAAATTATTAAATATCGAAAAGTGTCTGCCAAAGGAAAGGATCAGTATCAACTGGTACTTAGCCTTACCCCTTTTTATGCAGAAGGAGGAGGACAGGTGGGTGACACAGGTATACTGACAGATGAGGAGAATGGCGAACAAATTGCGGTTGTAGATACCAAAAAAGAAAACGGTTTGTTTATTCATTTTACCGATCGTTTGCCGATTCATCCTGAACATCGGTTTAAAGCACAAATCAATCAGGAGAGAAGGAACGCGATTGAAAGAAACCATTCGGCAACCCATTTGCTCCATGCGGCCTTGAAACAGGTATTAGGAGATCATGTAAACCAAAAAGGTTCTTTAGTGAATGCCGATTTGCTGCGTTTTGATTTTTCGCATTTTTCAAAAGTAAGTCCGAAGGAATTGGAAGACATTGAACAACTGGTTAACCAAAAAATAAGGGCCAATATTGCCTTAGATGAAAAACGTGCTGTGCCTTATCAAGAAGCAATAGCAAGCGGAGTGACTGCCTTGTTTGGAGAAAAATACGGAGATAATGTCCGCGTGATTACATTTGACTCCCAGTTTTCGAAAGAACTTTGCGGTGGTACACATGTATCCTATACAGGTAATATCGGATTTTTCAAAATTGTTTCAGAATCTGCCGTGGCTGCCGGTGTCCGAAGGATTGAGGCAATTACCGGTACGGTAGCAGAAAACTTTATCAGTGAACAGCTCTCATTGGTACAGGAAATGAGAGAATTGCTTAAAAACCCGAAGGATATTACGGAGTCTATTCGCAACATATTGCAGGAAAACAGCAAATTAAAGAAGGAAATCGATAGATTTGTTCAAGAGAAAACATTAAATTTAAAAAATGAGCTATTAGACAAAATTGCGGAGGTGAACGGCATAAAATACCTTATTGAACAAGTGGAACTGCCCAATACGGAAGCAGTGAAAAGTTTAGCTTTTGCTATAAAGCAAGCGGTTCCAGAAAACCTGTATATGGTTTTGGCTACAGCTATTGAAGGGAAACCCCATTTGTTGGTTATGATTTCAGAAAATTTGGTAAAATCAACCGGTTTGGACGCTGGAAAAATTATTCGCGAATTAGCGAAGAATATCAAAGGCGGAGGAGGGGGACAGCCTTTTTTTGCTACTGCAGGTGGGAAAGAAATAACGGGTTTAGCCAGGGCTTTGACACAAGCGAGGGTATTGGTGAATAGCTGAGTTGGTATGTACATAGTATAGAAAATAAATTTCATGAATAAAATACTATTGGGGCTTTCGTTGATTTTATTGATTGCATGTGGCAATCCTGATCAATTTGTAATTAATGGAAAGCTGAGCAATATCCATAAGGATATTAAAAAAGTTTTTTTGTACGAAGGCGGAGAACTGGTCGATTCTGCTTTTTTAAACGAAGACGCTGAGTTCCGTTTCAAGAGAAGCACCCCCAGCGCTCAGTTTTATAGCTTAATGGTAAGCGATCGTAATTACTTCTTGGTTCTCCAAAACGGAGAAAAGGTTGATTTTTCAGCCAATTTAGAAGATCCAAAGGGTGATTATCAGATTGAAGGATCTGCAACTTCGGGTAAGATCAAGGCCTTCAGTGAAATTAATGCGCATTATGGAGCCATTTTTAAGGAAATTGAAGGTGAATTTCAAATGCAAATGGCTAAAAGGCCTGCGGATGAGGATAGCATAAGGAAAGCGTTGTTAGGGAAGTATCAAACCAATATGGATGCTTTTTCCAAAGCGGTTTTAGATTTTGCAAATAAAAATAAAGATAACCTAGCCGGATTTTATGCAATTAATTCATTAGATCCTACAAATTATGAACGAGAAATGATGGCCTATGCTGAGGCTATCAAAGATAAATTTCCTGGAAACCAGGCTGTTAATGAATTTGTAGCGCATATGGCCGAATTAAAACCTTTAAGTATTGGTCATAAAGCACCTGATTTTGAGCTGATGGATCCGAAAGGGAAAACAGTTAAATTGTCGGATTTTAGAGGAAAATACCTTTTGGTGGACTTTTGGGCTTCCTGGTGTGTGCCCTGCCGCGAGGAAAATCCTAACGTCGTAGAGCAATATCAACACTATAAAGATAAAAATTTCACTATTCTTGGGGTATCATTAGATAATGACCAGGCCGCTTGGATAAAGGCCATTCAGGATGATCATTTAGATTGGACGCAGGTTTCTGACCTGCAAGCTTGGAATAGTAAAGCAGTTGAACTCTATAAAGTTTCGGCCATTCCGGCCTCCTTTTTACTTGATCCGGACGGGGTTATTATTGCAAAAAACTTACGGGGAACGGCGTTAGCAGACTTTTTGAAAGAAAAGCTTTAGTTTTAAGTATAGATCAAGTTAGCGTTGATAGTTAACAATTTGTTAATATATGCTTAACTTTTATTTGTAATTAAGTACATAATTTAGCCTAAAATTACTACTATGAGCAGTTCAAAGTACAAAGTGTTGGTAGTTGATGATGAACCTGATATTTTAGAGCTTATCGAATATAACTTAAAACGTGAGGGTTACACCGTTTACACCGCTACCAACGGTCAAGATGCCGTTTCCACCGCCCGAAAGATTAATCCCGATCTTATTATTTTAGATATCATGATGCCTAAAATGGATGGGATAGAAGCCTGTAGGATTATGAGGAGTATGCCGGAGTTTAAGAATACATTTATGGTGTTTTTAACTGCTCGTAGTGAGGAATATTCTGAAATCGCTGGTTTTAATGTTGGTGCAGATGACTATATAGCAAAACCTATAAAACCTAGAGCGTTAATCAGCCGGATTAACGCAATTTTGCGAAGAAATAACAAAGGCGAAGAAACGTTGGAAAATAAGGTCGAAATTGCTGATTTGGTGATTGATCGGGAAACGTTTTTGGTTTATAAAAATGATGAAAAGATTGTATTAGCTAAGAAAGAATTTGAGTTGTTGTATTTGCTTGCCTCTAAACCGGGGAAAGTATATACCAGAGAGACCATTCTAAAAAGCATTTGGGAGGATTCTGTGGTGGTTACGAATCGGACTATTGATGTACATATCCGGAAATTGAGGGAGAAAATTGGTGATGACTATGTCTCCACGGTAAAAGGTGTTGGATATAAATTTGATGCTTAACTAATCCATTTAGAAAGAAAGATGTTAGTAAAGGGAATCATCGTTGATTCCTTTTTTTTATCCTCTTCATTTATTTTACTTCAGGTGTTTCCCTTAAATTTCTTCTATAAAATAAGTTCCTGACGGCAGGGGAGAGACCGATAACGGCTTTAGCCCTCATGAATGCCTTATTGAGCATACTCGCATGAATAAATTGCTTTTTTATATTGGATACCTCCGCTATAAAATGGCGGAAGCTTGAACGCCAAAAATAAACACTTGTGAAAAAAAGGCAATTTATCTAAGTTTGAAAAATTTCAAATCGTTAGGGGGCATGGGAATATTTCGCGCTAACATAAACCTTATTCCTGCAAATGATAAGGACCGCTTAAGGAAGTTATATCGCTATGATATTTTGGATACGCCTCAAGAAGATGCTTTTGATAAGATTGCCCGATTGGCCATGTCGATATTTGATGTGCCAAAGGTTGATATCTCCTTTGTGGATAAAGAGCGTGTTTTTTTTAAATCAATCATTGGTGAGGTGAAGACGCAACGGTCTGTACCTCGGGAAGATAGCCTTTCGTCTTGGGCTATTTTACAGGAAGAGCCCTTGGTTTTATCAGCAGATCTGCTCTCCTCTTTAATTGTGAATTCCGAAATGTTTATACAGCAGGGGATCGGGTTCTACGCTGCAGCGCCTATTCAAACAGCTGATGGATATCGTTTGGGTACTTTGAGCGTAGCTGCACCTGATGCGCGTTATCCGGAAGGAAAACAGATCAAGATGTTAAGTGCATTAGCGTCGGTAATCATGGATGAACTCGAATTTAGGCTCACCACACGAAAAGCGATCCGGGTGCAAACCGACTTAATGAATATTGCTGTTCACGATTTAAAGAACCCTTTGACATCCATTCGCCTATATGCGCAAATGATTCAACGTGAAAGTACAGACAACGATACCCTACGTGGTATGGCCGAACGGATATCGAAATCCACAACATTTATATTGCAGAGTTTAAACGACCTGCTCAATCTTTCGCAGATCGAAGACGGTGCCATGCGACTAAAAATAGAACCTTGCGCATTGGATGAAATATTTAGGAATTTACTGACCGACTTCGAAATGCTTATCAGCCAAAAGGGACAAAGGGTTGTTTATGAGAATAAGGTTTTTAAGCCCATTGCAGCCGATAAGATGCGGTTAAAGGAAATTTTTGAAAATCTATTGAGCAATGCTTCTAAATATGCTTATCCAAATACGCTGATCTCCATTTCTATTCAAGCATTGGATAACCATGCTTTGATTGCCATAACAGATCAAGGCCAAGGCTTATCCGATCAGGATAAGGAGAAATTATTTAAGAAATTTGCTCGGCTAAGTGCCATTCCCACAGGAAAAGAAGGAAGCAATGGTTTAGGGCTCTCCATTGTAAAAACACTGGTTGAATTGCATAATGGCAAAATTTGGGCAGAAAGCGAAGGGAAAGAGAAGGGAACGACTTTTTATGTTTCGCTTCCTTTTACTTATCAGGAAAAGGAAAAATCGTTTAAGTAAACTTGCTTACTGATCGAGAATAGCGCACTTTTTTGTAATTTTGCGACTTATGGACGAGCAGAAGGTAAAAATTAAAATCCCTAAATTCAGCGATCTGATTTTGTACGAAGACGAAAATCTGATTACTGTAAATAAACCACCGTTTATAGCTACTTTGGATGAAAGAGAAGGAGAGGGGCCAAGTATTATCCGATTAGCCAAACAATATTGGGCAGACGCACAGGTATGTCATCGAATCGATAAAGAAACTTCCGGTTTATTGCTAATTGCTAAAAATCCAGAAACCTATCGAGCTGTTTCCATAGCATTTGAAAAAAGACGGATTACAAAGATCTATCACGCCATTATTGCCGGGCATCATATTTTTGAAAATTTGAAAGTTGATCTTCCGATACTCAATTTAGGAAATAAAAATGTAACGATAGACCGTGCAAATGGAAAGGTGGCAGAGACCTGGTTTAATTCGTTGACCTACTTTAATCATTTTACATTGGTTGAATGCCGCCCTGTTACCGGCAGAATGCACCAAATTAGGATTCACCTCGCTACGCAGCATGCTGCTATTGTGGGCGATGAATTGTATAAAGGGAAACCGGTCTACCTCTCGCAAATCAAGAGAAAATATAGCCGGGGTAAAGATCAAGAGGAATTGCCCATTATGCGGCGTTTTGCCTTGCATGCCCGTAAATTGGAGTTTGAGTTAGAAGGGAACCCTTTTGTTTTTGAAGCACCCTATCCAAAAGATTTCGCTACCCTTTTGAAACAGTTGGAGAAATTTGATAGCTAATAGCTGTCAGGCTTCAGCTGTCAGTGATCGGTTTTACTCCATTTTTATCAGCTATTATTTCGCTATAAATTTAAATTACTAGAATTCTGCTGACTTTTTCGTTTTGTGCGTTATGGCTTTTCGCTATCAGCAATCAGCTTTCTTTGTATGTTATCTACATAAAGCTGAAAGCCGATAGCTGATCTCTGATAGTCTAGTCGGCCTTCATTCCACTGATTGTCTTTTGCATTTGGGCCATCATAGAGGAAAGCGATTCTAAAGTTGGTTCAACCGAAGGTTCCGGAAATTCGGTGCTGATATAAGCTTTAGCTTTCCATACCTCTAATATGTCGTCTGCCTCTATCCAGTAAGGAGAATAGGTTTTATTATCAGATAGTAATTTTAATCCTTTATCTTCTTTAAACTTGTGGGCAATCCGTTTGTAAACAATTCCTTCCGACCGGGAAATAACAATATAGGTTTGTCCTGGTTTAATATCGAACCAATTTTCTACATATTCGCCTATGATAACCGTACCCGGCTGCAGAGGGAGCATAGAATCCCCTTTCAGTTCAAAAGCACGATAAGTTCCTTGCTTAAACATTGGAAGCCTGAATTTAGGGAGTTCGCTGATATAATCCGGATCTGCATAACCATTTAAATATCCCGCACTGGCTTTGACCGGCACCAATTCAATGTTCTCACGCTCTTGCTGGTCAACGGTTATACTGAGTACCCGCATATTAGAAGCATCTCCCTTCGGTTTCGGTTTCCACTTATCATCTATCTTTTCGTTAGCTAACTCATCCATCGTTAACTCGAAGTAAGATGCGAATTTTTTTAGTAATTCGTATTTGGGTTCTGCCCGGTCTTCCTCATATGCGCCAACGAGTGAACGCTTAATTTCCATAATATCAGCGAATTGCTGCTGCGTATGGCCCTTTTTTTTTCGAAGGTATTTGAGATTTGATGCAATATTGCTCATTTCAAAATTTATTTTGCTTTTGCTATTTTTATTAGTAATATTGTGCCAATAAAGTTAGTAAAAAAAAATGAATAGCGAAGAATATTAGTTCAGAAATATGATGAAGCATTTTGTATATATTTTGACAGACTGTAACCGTAAATGTTTACACGTAGGTTTAACCGATGATTTGCTGGCTACAATAGCATTCTATAAAGAGCATAGTCGATTATTTTTTGACACGGCCTCACAAATTTCCCGTTTGGTTTACTTTGAGGAGTTTAAATCGGAGGAAATGAGTATGAAGCGGTTTAATATATTACGCCTATTTACCCGAAGCCAAAAAGAGCGGTTAATTCGGTCAGTAAACAAGGATTGGATCGACCTCAGTTTGGGTTTGGATTTAGAAAATGTGTTATTAGGGCATGCTGCCCCGTTAAAGCCTACCAGACCCATTTACCTATCCTAATCAACACCTTTGACTGTTGGCTAAGTTTGGAAATTAATTTAAACATGATCATGTTTTAAATGATATGGCTTCTCATGCAAGGGAAACGCCTTAAACTTTGTACAGAGGAAAGGAAAGCGTTCTACTTTTCGCTTTATAGCTTTCCCTTCTGATACTACCAACCCGGTGCAAAATTTAATCCGAAAGTACCGAATTTAACATCTTTTCTGTTAAATGGAAAAGCGTAGTAAGGTTCTAACACAAAATAGCCAAATATATTTACGCGCAGAGAGAGACCGGCGCTCATCGCGGGGACACGCTCGTACACAGTTGTAGTGGTTCCATCGGAATTGGTAACAGTGCCTATTGCATCGGGTTGTGTTTTGAAGGTAATTTGATCTCCAGCATTCCAAGCTAAGCCCATATCAAAGAACAGGTTCAGATCTGAAAAGAGAATGCCAGATTTAATAGCTGCCAGTCTTTCGGGGCCGGTAAAAGGTAAACGGGCTTCGAGGTTGACTACGGCAATGCGCGATCCCATTAATTGGTCTAGATTGAAACCCTCACTATAATTGCTATTGCTGTTATAAAAAGATGCCGATTCAAAACCCCTTACCAAGAAAGGATAACCAATATATAGTGGATATAGGCGGTCTTCGCCGCTGCCTACACGCATATAGGTATAAGCACGTGCAGCCAGGGTTATCGGTTTTATGCGCTGATATTTGCGGAGATCTACAGTATAAGCTGTGAAGTTGAAATCGCCAAAATATTTTTCGGCTGATAAGCGGTAACGATAACCACTTAATGGTGCTGCAACACCAAAATAGGAGTTGTCGCCTACAAACGCAGCGTTGACTTGTTGCAAGGTGAACGGATCAAAGCTTCCCCCATATGTTTCACTCGCCTCTTCACTGGAAATTTTTCTTCTATCACTTCCCAGATAATAGTAGGTGTCTGGATCATAGTAGTTGGAATATCGGTCTACCCGATAACTATAATGAGCCAGCGCACCGCCGAGCTCAAAGCGCGATACCTTGGAAAAGGGGTAAGATACAAAGGCATCAATTTGATCCTGGAAGGTGCGAATAATATCCGTGTTTTCTGTGAAATAAGTAACACCGTCAATTTCTCTGGTTCCATAGCTGAGTAAGCCAGACATAAATGGAATATGGGAAATAGATAAACCCCAATTGATCCGGCTTTTTTGGTTAATGTAGGCGAACTGACCGCCAAAGTCATAAACCTCGCCGTTGATTGCCAGTCCGGCAAATAATTGGTTCCTACCTAATATATCGGAAAAAATACCTTGAATACCGCTAGACAGACCGGCACCATATCGACTTCCCACTGCCACACCTACGCCACTTCCCTGTAAATAATCCAATTGAAATTTAGGTTTGTATGGAACGGATTGAATACTGGATGTGTCTAAGCGCCGGAACAGATTATAGTTCCCCAAATTGGTGTTGATGATATTTACACCCAATGTTTGGGGTGGGGGTAACATGGCCGCATCGAAATTAACATCGGTTGCTGCTACCTCTTCGGGTGTGAAATCAGCGGGTTTGGCCTTATAAATTGTATATTTCTGCGCCCTGTAATAGGAATATAAAATATCATTATTTGCGGAGACGCTTAAAGCAGGTGAGTATTCGGTAATACCGCTGATTCCGGTAAAGTAATTGGTTAATTTCTCTGTTTTCTGAGTGGCTAAGGTATAACGGTACATATTCCGGAAACCATCCCGATTAGAAAGGAAGTATAGTTGACTGTCATCTGCGGAGAACTGCGGATTTAGGTTGTTGGCTCCGGGAAAAACAGGAATTTCTTCAATAGCTTTCGTTTCTATGTTGATGATCGCCAATCCCATTGGAATATCCACACCCTCATGATCACTTTGCCAACTTAAACGATCCGTACTAAAGACAATCTTTTTTCCATCTCTCGAAAAACTGGGATGATAATCCGAGTAACTATCATGAGTGAGCTGGGTCAAGGTTTTTGTTTTTAAATCATATAGATAGATATCACTGTAACCATTTTTCAGGCCTGAGAAGGCAATATGTTCACCATCGGGCGACCAGGTGACATTGGCAAATTCGCCTACTTCTCCCATACCTTCCAGGCTCAATGTTTTTCCATTACTGACGTCAACGATCAATAATTTAGTCATTCCCCCACTGAATACGCTGAAAGCAAATTTTTTGCTATCATCTGAAAAAGAACCGGCACTCTCGATATAACTGAATTCATCAATATGTGAATTACTCTGTCGACTACTGAGTTTTCTGATAAGTTTCCCGGTTTGTGCGTCTGCAAGAAAAAGATCGATACTAAATAAATCGCGCTCAGATAAAAAGGCTACGTATTTTCCGTCGGGTGAAATAGTGGGCGATACGTTCATATTTCCCCCATTTTTATTATCGATAATCATTTGTCCGATTGGAATTTGCGCGGTATCGGTTAGCAAGGGTTTATAGGCATTCTCAATGCTGGTTCTCCATAGATTAGATAACGTTTGCTCATCATATCCAAAGGTATATTTTATGGCTGCCTGATAACCGTATTTGGCTGTATTTTTAAAAAAAGGTACGATAACGGTATCCCCATACGTAGATCCGATATAAGCCCAGAAAGCTTCTCCATAGCGATAAGGGAAGTATTTGTTGCTTTCAGTTAAATCTTTAAGACTTGGAATATCTTTATTCAGATACGCGTCGCGCATCCACATCGCAGTAAACGCATCCTTTTTTCCGATAGACAAATATTCGGCCATTCCTTCAACCATCCAGAGGGGTAAGTTGCCAATATTTTCCAGTCGCGTAGAGTCGCCTTCAATAAGGGAGTGGTATTGGAAAGCATGCACTAATTCGTGACCAAGAACGTGCCTGGTTTGGCTGTTAATCTGCATAATGGGCATAACCACTCGGTTTTTTAAGGCTTCGGTAACTCCGCCCGTACCGATACTGATTTCACCACCGATGGCTGTTGTCTGTTGAAAATCGGGATGATTATTATAAAGAATTAAGGGATTCTTTCGTAAGAAAGTATCCCTAAAAACCTGTTGATGCAGTTCATACCACAGTTCACTTTCCTGTGCAAACCGCTTTAAGAGACTGTCATTGTGTAAGTAGGTATAAAAATCGAAATGTGGTGTTTCTTTGACTTTAAAATCCAATGTTTTATAACGCATTTTATTCTGGCCAAAATACTGCGCAAAGGCTGGATTGAAAGAGCAAAGTGCGGAGATGAAAATCAGCGCAATAGCATAATAAAATAACTTGGGCTTAGCGTAAGGCTGTATCATAGTTTATTGGGTACCGTTTTATGCGACTAATTTAAGGTTATTGTATCATTTTTTACGCTATATTGATGTATTTTGCTGCAAATTTTACGGATTTCTTTGCATCAGTTGCTCATTTATGCTGTTTATCATATCACTATCGTTTGGCAGGGGCTGGAGCAACTGTGGACGCCTAATTATACTATCCGTCTTTGTGCTATCGGGTAGGCTAATCCTAGGACTCGGACAGTTGTATTTCCGGGTTATGGTTACGGTGGGTTGGGGTAGTGGGCCATAGGTATAACCGCTATTTGGATCGTGGTACAGTTTTTCCATAAAGCGGGCAAAAATGGGAAGTGCAGTATGTGAGCCTTCTCCCGTTGCTGAATTTCTAAAATGGATACTGCGTTCGTCGTTACCAACCCAAACGCCAGTCACCAAGTCTTTGGTCAGCCCCATATACCAGCCATCAACATAGTCTGAAGAAGTACCTGTTTTCCCTCCGATCTGATTGCCATTTTTCCATAAATCCCATTCCCAAAGTGCTTGAGAAGTTCCTCCTGGTTCCTCCATTGTACCCCTTAACATATAGGTCATCAACCAAGCTATCTCTTTGGATAATACACGTTCGGGTTTCGCCTGGAATGTGGCCAATACATGGCCGTCATGATCCGTGACCTTTTTGATCAGGATAGGGTCAGCGTGTTTGCCTTGATTTAGAAAAGTAGCATAGGCGCTAACCATTTCATATACGGTTACGTCGTTGGAACCTAAACTTACAGAAGGAACCGATTCGAGATGACTGGTAATGCCACAGCGATGAGCGGTCTTCACCACATTATCCCAACCCACTTTTTCGGTTACCTGCGCTGTAACTGAGTTGACCGATCTACCCATGGCCCAACGTAGCGACATATCAATACCTGTGAAGCGCCAATCGGCATTTTTTGGCTCCCAAACTTTATGCTCGCCTTTTTCTACATATTCAATTCTAACCGCTTTGTCAGTAAATTTATCACATGGCGACATACCTTGTTCTAAGGCTGTAAGATAAGCAAAAGGCTTAAAGGTTGAGCCGGCCTGCCGCTTGGCCTGATTAACGTGGTCGTATTGAAAATAATCGAAATTGATACCACCAACCCAGGCTTTAATTTCGGCTGTAAACGGATCCATTGCCATCATGCCGGTATTGAGTAACTTTGCATAATGAGCCAAAGAATCCATTGTAGAAAAATGTACGTCTTTCATGCCGTCCCAAGTAAAAATTTTCATGTCTTTAGGCTGGTTTAAATACCAGTTAATACTGTCTGGCTGATCGTTATACTTTTTTTTCAGGAAACGATAGTACTTGGTCTTTTGAGCCAAACTCTCTAGGAAATTGGGAATAACTTGTCCTTTTGAGTCGCGCCAAGGTAATTCTTCTCCCCAGGCTTCTTCCAATCGGGCTTGTAAGACTTTCATCTGCTCATAAGCCGCTTCTTCAGCATGTTGTTGCATGCGGGAATCGATTGTCGTATAAATCTTGAGTCCATCTTCATACAAGTCGTAATCGTTTTCCTCACACCATTGTTCCAAGTACTTTTCAGCGGCAGAACGTAAATAAGAATCACCTTTTCCTATTTCCCCCACTGTGCCAATACTTAAATTCAATGGTGTTCTTTGATAACTTTCGTATTGCTCTTTTGGAATATAACCCGCTTTATACATTTGGGAAATAACGACGTTTCTACGGGCAATGGAACGCTCCGGATTCCTGACCGGATTGTACAGGGTAGTGCCTTTCAACATACCAATAAGTAAAGCCGATTCGGGAACGGTTAACGAACTGGTACTTTTGTTAAAATAGCGCTGTGCCGCTGTTTTTATACCATAGGTGTTGTTTCCAAAGGATACCGTATTCAAATACATCGTAAGGATATCTTCCTTGCTATACTCACGCTCCAATTTCAAGGCAGTGAACCATTCTTTGATCTTAACAATAAGTAATCTCAGGCCTGGAATTTTACCCACTAAGCCGGTAGATTGATTATACCTGGTGCGGTATAGATTTTTGGCCAATTGTTGCGTAATCGTGCTTCCACCACGTTTGTCTCCTTGAGCGGTCGACACTAAACTGGAGAATAAAGCGAAGAAATCAACGCCATGGTGTCGATAAAAACGAATATCCTCTGTTGCCACTAAAGCATTGGTAACATTTCTCGAGATACTGTCAAATGGAACAGGCGATCGATTTTCTTTATAGTATCTACCGATCAGTTTTCCATCTTGAGTATATAATTCGGAAGCAATTTGTTGTATCGGGCTTTTAATATCTTTTACGGTAGGTGAATAGCCGAATAGACCTAAAAAATTTATTTCAATCGCACACAAAAAAATGACGATGAAGTAAATACCGATGAAAGCATAACGTAAAAATTTATTTTTGATGCTTTTGAACATGCAGTAAATATCTAAAAATGTACCTTTCTAAAAGTGTAAAAAAATGTTAAATTAGTATAATTGGTTTTCGCTGCAAAAGCAACCCTTTATCATTGGCAAACGAATATACTTGGAATAACGGAAAAAGTGACAAAAAATGATTGGCTACTTCTTCTAAAATTAAATTTGATCGATCCGAATCCAATCCATTCCAGCGGCTACGGCGGCAGTTACCCCAGGATCCCCGTCTTCAAATACCAGACATTCTTCAGGAGCAACAGCGAGCAATTTTGCTGCAGCTAAAAAAGGGTCAGGAAAAGGTTTGCCATTTGGTGTTTCTCCGGCACATACCAATATTTCGATATAGGGTGTCAGGCCCAATACAGATAAAGTTTTCTCCACTGTCCTTCGAGATCCACCGGATACTACACCAATTCGCATAAGGCCGGTGTGTTTTTTTAAGTGCTCGGTGACGTATCTAATGGGCTGAGTATGCTCGATATACTTTTCAAAAAAAAGCGCAGATTTCTCCTGGGAAAATGTTTCGGGGAGATTAACCTGGTAGCGCCGGCTGATTTCGTCAGCTACAAGCTTTGTAGGCCATCCTGCCAGCTCATCGATGATTTGTGTATCCAAGTCAACTCCGTATCGCACAGCTACTTCTTTGTAGGCCAATTTGTGGGCGATCATATTGTCGGCTAAAGTGCCGTCGCAATCGTATAATAATGCTTTGTATTTTCCAGTTGTTTTATTGGTTAAAAGGGCTAATTTCTCTTCAATCGCTTTGCTCATAGATAAATAGAAAATGTTCGTTGCAAAAATGACTTATTTCGCTGGATATTCGTAATACTATTTCTCAAAATGAGCCTGATCTGACTATCCCTTATAATTAAACCATTTGATAATTTCTTTATAGCTTGCTTTTTTTCCATACATTAAGATGCCCACACGATATACTCTTGCCGCAATATAGGTAGTACATAGGAATCCTAATATGAGTAAGGTGATCGACAGGATTAATTGCCATGCCGGTACGCCAAAGGGAATTCTGACTAACATGCCGATTGGGGAGGTAAACGGAATCATACTCAACCAAAAAGCCAGAGAACCGTGCGGATTATTGATTAGTACGGAAAATGACAGCATATAGGTAAACAACAAGGGCATGATGATAGGCAGCATAAATTGTTGTGTTTCCGTTTCGCTATCAACGGCCGACCCAACAATGGCGAATAAAGCACTGTAAGTTAGGTAACCGCCTATGAAATAAACCAGAAAGAAAGTAATGATGCTTTTATAGTCCAAGGTTTTGATATGCTTAATGATATCTGCAGTTTTTGGTGCCGTTTCTTCTACTTCCTGAACTTGCTCTTGATTGGGAAAAGCCGTCGTTTGCTGAACATGGCCGGCTTTGGGTGTTAATAGGGTCGTAGCAGTTACCATAAAACCTAAGGATAAAATAATCCATAAGATAAATTGTGTTAGCCCAACCAAACCAATGCCGACGATTTTTCCCATCATCAATTGAAAAGGTTTCACCGAGGAGATAATGACTTCAATAATCCGATTGCTTTTTTCTTCAATAATACCCCGCATAACCTGGCTGCCATATAAAAAGAGCGAAATATAAATCAATATAGATAACACAAAACTAATACCTACAGCTGCTCCCACACTGCTTTCTTTTTCACCCTCTAGTGTAAGCTCTTTCGAATTTACATGAATATTCGGTTTAATATTGTCGATTACCTGTATGTCGACGCCAGCTTCTTTTAGAGCTTTAGATTTTAAGATATTGTTGAGCTGTTCTTCAATATGATTCAAGGTCCCTATACCTTTCTTTTCCGTATCGTACAGTTCTACTTCTTGTTTCGTTGCGACGTCTTTCGGTATAACCAATAGTACAGATCGGTGTTCGGCCTTTGAACTGGTGATATTTTGCTTTATTTTCGCTACGGGATCATTGCTGCTGATGAAGGTTAATTGTTCGGTGTTTTTTAACTCATTGGCCATGAAACCCGACTCATCCACTACGAAAACTTGCGTGACGGGTTCCGTGTTGTTCAACGCCATATAAAAAATTAAGGCGTACATGCCTATAAATAATAAGGGAACGAGAATAGTTGCAATGAGAAACGATTTTTTTCTCACCCTGCTCAAGTATTCTCTCTGTATAATGAGTAATATCTTATTCATATTAGCGATTTTAAAACGCAGTTAAAGTGCTAAACTACTGACTTGTTTGGTAACTTCCCGCACAAAAATATCGTGGATAGAGGGGATGATTTCTTTTAACCCCTGAATCGGTACGAGAGGAATCAGAAAAGAAAGCACATCATTTATTGTAATGCCCTCGCGGATCCGGATAGTTAACGTTGTCGTTCCCTGATTGACCTTTTCATTTTCGACAATAAATAAGTTGTTTTCAGGTAAGTTTTGCTGGCCAAAATAAGTGACACTGAATTTGTTTTCCCTATAATTGTTTTTTATCTGATCTAACTTACCATCCAGTATCTTTCTTGATTTGTTAATTAGCGCTATATGATCGCATAATTCTTCTACCGATTCCATGCGATGTGTCGAAAAGATGATCGTCGTTCCGCTTTGATTTAGCTCTAGAATTTCTCTCTTAATGGTATCCACATTGACTGGATCGAAGCCCGAAAACGGTTCATCTAGGATTAAAAGCACAGGCTGATGGATAACAGTAGCCACAAATTGTACCTTTTGCTGCATGCCTTTACTTAAGTCTTCTACTTTTTTATCCCACCAAGATCGCATGTCCATCTTTTCAAACCAATGCCTAATTTGCCGTTTGGCTTCTTCTTTCTCTAGCCCTTTTAATTGAGCAAGATACAGCAATTGATCGCCAACCTTCATTTTTTTGTATAGACCACGTTCTTCGGGTAAGTAACCAATCTGACCGATGTGTTTCGGTGCAAGCGGCTCACTGTTGAACTCAATATGCCCCGTATCAGGAGCAGTTATTTGGGTGATGATTCGGATTAAGGAAGTTTTGCCGGCACCATTTGGACCCAAAAGGCCAAAAATGGAACCCTTTTCGATCTGAATGCTAACATCGTCTAATGCCTTATGTTGAGCATATTGTTTAGTAATATGGTTTACTGTAAGCATATACGTTGATCTATTTATGTTTAGACAACTAATGAGGTCTTTTGTTACAGGGTTAGCTAGGGATATACATTTTTTGGTTATTTCGATTACCCATGATAAAAATAAAGAGCGCATTTAGCGCTCTTTATTTTTATTAAACTATACTGAAATTTCACTAAACTACACCGAACATTCTTATTCAAAAAACTCTTTTACCCGTTCAAAGAAACTCTTTTCATTTCTGCCGGGTTGCGGTTTGAAATTGGGGGATTCCCTTAATTTTTCCAACTGCTCGCGCTCAGTTTGCGATAAGGCTTTTGGTGTCCAAACATTCACGTAAACTAGCTGGTCTCCTTTATGGTAAGAATTTACTTCAGGGATACCTTTTCCCTTGAGCCTCAAAATTTTGCCGCCCTGTGTACCGGGATCAATTTTTATTTTGGCTTTTCCATCTATGGTTGGAATTTCGGCGCTAGCACCTAAAGCCGCATCTACAAAACTGATATAAAGATCATAAATGACATTGATACCATCTCTTTTCAATACTTCATGAGGGATTTCTTCGATGAGGATAATTAAATCTCCAGGAATACCCCCGCGTGGTGCCGCGTTCCCTTTTCCACTCATGGATAACTGCATACCTTCGCTTACCCCTGCCGGTATATTGATACTGATAGTTTCTTCACCGCGCACCAACCCTTCTCCGTGACAAGTGGTACATTTTGCGGTAATTTCCACCCCTTCTCCATTACAGGTAGGGCAGGTGCTCGTTGTTTGCATCTGACCTAAAATGGTATTGGTTACCCTTCTTACACTGCCCGTTCCACCGCAAGTTCGACAGGTGGATGTTGATGTTCTGTCTTTCGCTCCAGTGCCATCGCAGGTTTTGCAGACAACCTGTTTGTTTACTTTGATTTTTTTCTCAACGCCTTTTGCAATTTCTTCTAGTGTAAGTTTTACCTTAATACGCAGGTTTGTTCCCTTAACTACCCGTCTTCCACTTCTTGATTGACCTCCGCCTCCAAAAAAGCTTTCAAAAGGATTTCCTCCACCAAAGATATCACCAAAGTTGCTGAATATATCTTCCATATTCATGCCGCCCCCACCATATCCACCACTAGCACTGTTCCCCGCGTGTCCGAAACGGTCGTAACGTTGCCGTTTTTCGGGATTGCTTAATACTTCATAAGCTTCGGCAGCTTCCTTGAATTTTTCTTCCGCCTCTTTGTTGTTGGGATTCTTATCAGGATGGTATTTTATAGCAAGCTTCCGATAAGCAGATTTAATTTCTGCTTGTTCAGCATTCTTGGATACACCTAATACGTCGTAATAATCTCTTTTTGCCATCGTTATATTGATTCACTGCCTACAACTACTTTTGCGTAACGCAAAACTTTGTCATTCAGCAAATACCCTTTTTCTACTTCATCAATAACTTTACCTACCATTTCTTCTGACGGCGCCGGAATCCTGGTGATTGCTTCGTGTACGTCCGGATTAAACTCTTTTCCTATAGATTCCATCTCTTTTAATCCTTTTTTGGTTAGAATTGATTTCAATTTATGATAAACCAATTCGATGCCTTCCTTAATTGCGGGTAATTCCTGCGCTGACGCCATCGCCTTTTGCGCCCGTTCAAAATCATCTAATACCGTTAATAGATCGCCAATCACCTCTTTTCCAGCAGTTTGTAATAAATCAACACGTTCTTTAGAGGTGCGGCGTTTATAATTGTCGAACTCAGCATACAAACGAAGATATTTATTGTTGGCTTCTGCTAATTCTTGTTGAAGTTGTTCTTCTTTGCTTACCTGTTCATCTTCTTCCTCTTCTTCGGTATCTTTTAAGCCTACTTTTGCATGTAAACGCGCTTCATTTACAGATTCCAATTCTTCCGCAATATCCTTTTTCTCTAGATTTTGGTTCTCCTCTAGATTTTCGTTTTTCTTTTGTTCTTCCATAATTCAAATAAAGCAATCCAAAATATGAGCTACCTGAACAAATCTTTTGCCAAGGTATAAATGGCAGCCAGTATGTCAGTATTTAATCACAACAACTAACATTATGGCGTATCTTCGAATAATTGACAGTAAAGCCCAATTTAGGCAATAACTACATTATCGACGAGTATCCCTGATTCTGTTTTGACGATGCGTGAAGGCATATTCTTGATGATTTGATAATCATGCGTAGCCATCAATACCGCTGTTCCAGCTCGGCTGATTTCTTTGAGTAATAAAACAATTTCTTCTGAAGTGTTAGGGTCTAAATTCCCTGTGGGTTCATCTGCCAAGATAATTTCCGGATCATTTAATAGGGCTCGAGCAATAACTACACGTTGCTGTTCTCCGCCCGACAATTCATGGGGCATTTTCTTTAGCTTCGAACGAAGGCCTACTTTATCGAGCACATCAAACATTTTTTCCTGTATGAGGCCCTTATCTTTCCAGCCAGTTGCGCGCATGACGAATTCCAGGTTTTTTTCGACAGTACGATCGGTCAGCAAGTGAAAATCCTGAAAAACAATTCCCAATTTTCTTCTGAGAAACGGAATGTCGCGATCGTGTAACCTTCCTAAATCGAAACCAGCTACAAGGCCATCGCCGGTAGAAATCGGTAAGTCCCCATAAAGAACCTTCAGTAAACTACTTTTTCCAGAGCCGGTCTGACCAATCATAAAAACGAATTCACCCGAGTCGATCTGTAGGTTGACATTAGCCAACACCAAATGTTTTTGTTGATAGATATCGATATTTCTAAGCTTAATAACTGTATTTCCGACCATACTTAAAGCACTATTTTTTTTATTTGACCGAATGGTAATTCCTTGATAACTTGCATGATGTCATTCATTTTGTCTCCTAAACCAATTTTCTCCAGGGATTTATCTGGTCGATCAACCCTAAAATAGGCGAGAAGCGTGAAATTTTCATCGCGTAGCTGGACATAATCGGGAATTTTTGCAATCCCTTTTACCTTGATAACGTACATGATTGTTCAAAGTTAGTACATTATTATCAATAATAGGTAGTTTTAATTATAAAAGGGAAGGGTTAAAAATTACAGATCTGCTACAGATTTTCCAAAACATCAGATAGGATGCTAAGCCCTTTATCTATATCTGTTTTCTGCATGAGGAGCGCTGGGCGAAACCGGACGCTGTGTTCACCACAACCCAAAAGCAAAACGTTTTTTGCCAGGGTCCTTTTTAAAAAGTGATCACGACTTTCTTTATTGGGAAAGTCAAATGCAACCATCATTCCTCTTCCGCGTATATTAGAAAGAATAGGAAAACGCTGGGCAATTTCAGCTAACTGCTGCTGCAAATAGCTGCCTACTTCTGCAGCGTTGAGCACCAATTGATCTTCTTCAATAATTTCCAAGATACGTGTAGCACGTACCATGTCGACCAGGCTTCCGCCCCATGTGGAATTGATACGGGACGGGATTTTGAAAACATTGGTTGCAATTTCATCTAACTTCGTTCCAGCTAAAATTCCACAAACTTGCATTTTTTTGCCAAAGGCCAAGATATCCGGGCGAGCTTTTGGTCCGAAATGTTCATGACACCAAAATTTACCTGTTAGCCCAACGCCTGTTTGTACTTCATCATAAATTAACAAAGCACCATGCTCATCAGCCAACACACGCAGTTGTTCTAAGAATTCTTTACGAACATGGTTATCACCGCCTTCTCCTTGTATAGGTTCTATTATAATAGCACAAATATCATCTTTATGATCCAGAAATGCCTGCTTAATCTGTTTGATTGCTTCCTGTTCGCGCTGTAACAACAATTCATAGCCCTCATCGGTAAAAGGGAAGTCGATATAAGGCGTAGTTATTCTAGGCCAGTTGAATTTAGCGTACCATTTGGTTTTATCTGGCAAGGTGTTGGTTAGGCTCATGGTATACCCTGTGCGGCCATGGAAAGCTTTTTCAAAATGGATAACCTGATGACCACGTTCTTTGATATAACCCTTTTGAAAGTTTTTTTGGACTTTCCAGTCCATTGCAGCTTTCAACGCGTTTTCAACCGCTAAGCCTCCCCCCGAAATAAAAAAAGCATGGGGAAGATAAGAAGGAATACCTATTCGGCTAAAGGTATCGATAAATTTAGCATATTGGACGGTATAAATATCAGAATTGGATGGATTGGTCAATGCAGCCAATAATAAATCTTTCTTAAACACTTCGTTGTTTACCATTTTAGGATGGTTATACCCTAAAGGTAAAGAAGCAAAACAGGTGAAGAAATCTAAAATTTCTCTCTTGTATTTGGCATCATGTAAGTAAACACCCTGACTTTTTTCGAGATCTAATGTAAGATCATAACCATCTGTAAGTAAGTGCTTGCCAATAACCGACTGAACATGTTCAGGATTTATTGATTTTTTTTGCATAAAGGCTTCCTTTTGTGGTTTAGGTCAAACTTAATATATTATTTTGTAATTCCAAATTGTGTAAGAACAACCTGCTTACTCCAATCAAAATTCGTCTAACTTCCCTAAAATACCCGTTAATCCACCGGTATGTAAAACCAATATTTTACTATTGGGTTCGAAGTATTGCTGTGTGATAAGCTGATGTAAAGCATAAAACAATTTACCCGTATAAACCGGCTCAATGAGTATTCCGGTTTGTGCAACAAAGTGCTGGATAAAAGTCAACAGTTCCGGTTTGGTTTTGGCATATCCGCCAAAATGGAATTCGGTATGTAAAATAACCCTCGCTTGCGGGGCTAACTGCGCTATTTCCGCATGAAGAAAGTCGCCACCAGCCAATACCGGCACGCCATGCAGCTGCGTAGGTAATCGATGCTTTTTAAGCCCTAAGCTCAGTCCGGCTATCGTTGTTCCGGTACCACAGGCACAAAAAATATGGTCGTAAGTCTCCTGTAATATCTCATCGATAATCTCCGCGCATCCTTTCACCGCTTCAGGGCCAAATCCTCCCTCATCTATAAAATAAGCCTGGGTATCTGAACCATGATATGCTTGAAAAAGATGAGGTTTATCCCGATAAGCCATACGGTTTATAAATATGCAAGACATGCCGAAAAGTTTGCAAAGCTGTAAATTGGGGTTATTAACCGCTTCACCTCTAACATAGGCTGTGCTTTTAAACCCAAATTTAGCTGCCGCACAAGCTGTAGCCAATAAATGGTTCGACCACGGACCACCAAACGTGACAAGATGTGTTTTTTGCTTCTTTTGCGCATCCATTAAGGTGTATTTTAATTTTCGCCATTTGTTGCCCGAAATAAAAGGGTGAATACAATCGTCGCGCTTGAGATGTACCGTAAGCTGTTTATCCGCATAATGGGCTAAATGAATAGGTTCAATGGGGCTAAAGAAATCAAAAGATAACATGATGGACATGAATTGACGGTGTAAAAGTATGACTTAATTTTTTATAATACCGATAAATGTACTTTCACTTGGCGAGCTATTTAATTTATTCTAAAAATTATAGTAGGTTTGTGCCTCCTGTAAAAATCATCATCACATATGATAAGCTATCAACGTTTTGTTTTGGGTAATGGTCTTAAAGTGTTAGTACAAGAAGATGAAACTACTCCCATGGCAGTTGTCAATATTCTGTATGATGTTGGCGCAAGAGATGAAGACCCGGATAAAACTGGTTTTGCCCATCTTTTTGAGCATCTTATGTTCGGCGGTTCTGTTCATATCCCTCAATTTGATACACCACTTCAATTGGTTGGGGGGGAAAGCAACGCGTTTACTAACAACGATATTACGAATTATTATATTACATTACCCGCCGTTAATATAGAGACGGCTTTCTGGTTGGAAAGCGACCGGATGTTGAGTCTTGCTTTTACAGAAAAGAGTTTAGAAACGCAGCGTCAGGTAGTTAGCGAAGAGTTTAAACAACGTTACCTTAATCAGCCATATGGTGATGTTTGGCTTAGACTCCGTCCTTTAGCATACCAGGTTCACCCTTATCAATGGGCAACAATCGGTAAGACCTTGTCGCATATTGAAGAGGCTGAAATGGAAGATGTAAAAGCCTTTTTTAAGCAGCACTATAGCCCGGATAAGGCGATTATGACTGTATCTGGAAATGTCAAAACAGCTGAAATTAAGAAGCTTGTAGAAAAATGGTTTGGCGATATTCCTGCGGGCATGAAATATCAACGCAACTTACCTGTTGAACCCGAGCAGCAGGAAATGAGAAGAGCGGTTGTACATGCCGACGTTCCCTTATCGAGTATTTATATGGCATTCCACATGTCTAATCGCCTTTCTCCCGAATATTATGTGGCTGATCTGATCTCCGACATTCTTTCGCGCGGACATTCTTCCAGGCTTTATCGTCGTCTGCTGAAAGACCGCGAAATGTTCAGCGAAATTAATGCTTATGTATTGGGCAGTATCGATCACGGTTTATTTGTGATAGAAGGGAAACCATTGCCCAACATCGCTATTGAAAATGCAGAAAAGGCCATTTGGGAGGAGTTGATTGTTCTTCAGGAAGAGCCGGTAAAAGACGATGAACTGGAGAAAGTAAAAAATAAGATCGAATCGACTATGGCTTTTGCGGAAATGTCTATTTTGGACAAAGCCATGAATTTAGCCTATTTTGAATTGTTGGGAAATGCCGACCTACTCAATGAAGAAATAAGCCGTTATCGGGAAGTTTCTGCAACCGCTATTTTATGCGAGTCAAAGAAAATTTTTAGAAAAGAAAATTCGTCTACTTTAATTTATCTAGCCAATAAACATGATCAATAGAAGTGTTGCACCAACCTTTAAATCCCTTGAAACTTTTCATCTGTTGCGTCCTGAAGAGATCAAGTTAGACAATGGCATTCAGTTATTTTCTTTTAACGGGGGCGAACAAGAATTAGTGCGGATAGAGTGGGTTTTTAATAACATTGCATGGAAAGACCGTGTTCCTTTGTTAAATGTAGCCTTATCCGGTATGCTATTGGAGGGAACAACGCATTTATCCGGAGCTGAACTCGCCGAACAGGTCGATTTTTACGGCGCCTTTTTACAGCCTGAATATGCCTTCGATCATTTATCACTCACACTCTATACACTGAATAAACATATCGGTAAGCTCTTGCCTCTCATAAAAGATGTATTGCAAAACAGTATTTTTCCAGAGAAGGAATTCCAGACTTATTGCCGAAACAACAAACAAACATTATCGGTATCCTTGAAAAAAAACGATTTTGTAGCAAGGCGCTTGTTCAACCAAGCCATTTTTTCATCAACAAGATACGGATACAGTCCGGAAATAGCTGATTATGACGCCATTGAACGAGCTGATCTTCAAGGTTTGTATCAGCAACAAATCCGCCCGGAAAATTGCCTTATTTTTATTGGAGGAAGAGTTGACACCACGGTCATAGAAGCGATTAATCATGAATTTGGACAAGATAGTTGGGGGCGCAATGCAGCGGATATAGCGAAAAATAAGGTAGAGCCCTATTCTTTTGATGCGATTTCTACCGCTTTGATCTATGAGCCAAAGGAAGCATCGTTGCAGTCTGCCATCCGTATAGGAACCCGAACAATCGATAGGAAACATCCTGATTTTTCTTATCTATGGATAGCCAACACCCTGCTTGGCGGCTATTTTGGTTCACGACTCATGAGCAATATCAGGGAAGATAAGGGATACACTTATGGCATAGGGTCGGGAATAGGCACGTTAAAGCATAGTGCTTTCTTTACTATTGCTACAGAAGTAGGGGCAGATGTCACATCGGCTACATTGGATGAGATCGCTAAGGAAATGAAGCGCCTGCGTGAAGAAATGGTCTCTGTCGAAGAACTGGAAGTGGTGAAGAACTATCTACGTGGCACTTTTGTAGGGTCTTTGGAGAACGTGTTTTCGCATGTCGATAAATTCAAGCGACTCTATTTGGCTGATGTGGATGTAAACTACTATCAACGTCATTTCGAAATCATCAAAAAATGTACCCCAAGTGATGTTTTGGAGACCGCGAATAAATACTTAAACGATGAGGACATGGCAAAAGTTGTTGTAGGAAAGGGGATATCTTCTAAAAAGGGGCAAGGATAGCACTTTTTTGCAGATCCTTCGCTGCCCCGAGTATTCAGAGGGACAGTGCTCTTTATCGTTTAATCCGCCAATTGGTGAATCAAAACTAACTTATTAGAAGATATCCCTGAAACTAAAATATAAAATTAGTGCTCAGGAAATTGGAGTCGTGATGTTGTACAATTTCATTGATCAGTTGTTTGTTGGTTTTATTCATTTTAGCGGCGACTAACGATCGGATGGAAAAGGAACGTAAGGCATCTACAACTGATAAAGTACCTTCTGCACTGTCTTTACGACCGGTGAACGGGAATTTATCCGGTCCCCTTTGGCATTGACTATTGATGTTGACCCGACTAACCAGATTAACAAAGGGATCGATTAGCGATGCAATTTCACTCGCATTGTTGCTGAATATACTAACCTGCATGCCATGAGGTGAATCGATTTGATATTGAATGGGTTCTTCGATCGACTCAAACGGGACAACGGGAATAATCGGACCGAATTGTTCCTCCCGATATAATTTCATCCCTTCACTTACCGGGTAAACAACTGCGGGATAAACAAAAGAAGCTAGATTTTCTCCACCGTTTTCATTGATTACTTTTGCGCCTTTGTTCCGAGCATCCTCAATACAGGCTTTTAAGTAAGCCGGTTTATCTGGTTCAGGAAGTGGAGTTAAACTTACTCCGTCTTCCCAAGGCATCCCGAATTTTAGCTGACTGATGGCTTCGTTCAGTTGTTGCAGAAAATCGTTGGCAACTTGCTTATGGACAAACACAATTTTAATGGCTGTGCAACGCTGGCCATTAAAGGATAATGCGCCGAGAATAATTTCTTTTACGGCCAATTTCAGATCGGCATATCGAGTTACAATCGCCGCGTTTTTGGCATCTAAGCTTAATACGGCCCTTAAGCGGTTGATCTTTGGGTGTCGTTTCTTTAAATCGTTTGCCACTTTACTTGAGCCAATGAACGCCAATACATTGATCTTTCCGGTTTGCATTAGTCCGGGTGTTACCGTAGCGCCACGTCCGTAAATGGTATTTACTACCCCCTTGGGAAAAGATTCCTGGAAAGCCTTTAAGAGTGGGTAATGTAGTAGCGTGCCGTGTTTAGGGGGTTTGAACAATAAGGTGTTTCCCATAATGATGGCCGGGATGAGCGTGGTGAATGTCTCGTTTAAGGGATAATTAAACGGGCCCATACAAAGAACCACGCCAATGGGTGATCTCCTGATTTGGGCAACTACCCCTTCTTCGATTTCAAAGCGCGACGATTGCCGATCAGTATCCTTCAGCGCATCTATGGTTGCATTGATATAATCGACTGTTCGATCGAATTCTTTGGTTGCATCGGCAAGTGATTTTCCAATTTCCCACATAATCAATTTGATAACCAGACCGCGCTGTTCGTTCATCTTATAAACAAACTTTTGCATGCAGGCAATCCGTTCGGCAATGCTCATCGTAGGCCATTCACCTCTTCCATTAGCATAAGCTGCCACCGCTGCATCGAGAGCTTCCAAAGCCTCTTTTTCCGTACAGACGGGATAAGTACCAATAAATTTGGGCTGCAAATTACCTTCTGGATCCGGAAGGTATACCGGAGAGTAGACTTCATTGCTCGGGCCATCCCATTTTCGCATTTCGCCATCGCACAAATACTCCATTTGATGTATTGCCTCTGTCAGGCGAAAAGCTTCCGGAATGTCCTGTTCTGGAATAAACAGATGATTTAGCCGTTCTTTAAAAATCATATAAGTAGATATTTGATCGAAGTTACAAAGGTGAAGTTACACTTTTGATACTAACTTTATATGAAGTTTTAAAAAAATAAGCAGTTTATAGTATCGAACAATTATTAAGCCGCTGGGTGATGGAATATCTGGTTAAGCATAGCAAACAATTGCGGATGTCTCACTTGTAAATGCTTAGGATCAGTAAAAAAGTATTCTGCTGCGACCGCAAAAAATTCAGCAGTATTCGTTGAGGCATAGGGGTCTATATCCGATTTTCCTTGTTCGATGGCTCTCATTTCATGATGAATAAGATGAATCCAGGGCGAAATATTGGCTTTCCCCAATAGCAATTCAGGAACGCCGTCTATACTTCCATCGCTTTTATCGAGTAGGTGCACAAATTCATGGATCGCGGTATTGCTTTGCTGTTTTTGTTTAGAAAAACCTGCTCTAAGCGCTTTTTTTGATAGGATCATTTGTCCATTCATGAATCCGTCGCCTACCATACCCAAGGTATTTCTTCTGTTGCCCTGGTACTGAAATGCCTCATTAAATGTTTCCGGATATAAAATGACATTGGATAAATGAGGGTAATGCCATCCATCAAAAGCGAATATAGGAATGATGGCACTGGCCGCAATCAGTATCCGATCAATATCTTCCACTCTTGTTCCAACTCCTTCGATATGGGTCCGCTCCAGAAAAGCCAAAACTGCTTTTAAAAAACGATCTTTTTGTTTATCGTTAAGGTGCTGATAGAAAAAAACTTCCTTTTCCAATAGCGAACGATATAACGCAGATTTGTTATCGGAAACCTTCCTTCTCTTCGATAAATAAGAAATAAACGATAAGATGAGTATTCCAACTGTAATCAGCAGAAAGAAAAACAGTAGCCAATTATTCATCGAATTGGAGCTATTTGAGTTTGTATAAATCGCAATCTAGAACGCGGCATGCCGATGAGGCCAATAAGGCATTCAATGAATGCTTTGTAACACGTTGTACCTCACCCGCTCGCAGGTAGGCAGGGAACGGCAAAGAAGTACTATTCTTGCCCCCTTTCTAGAAAGCACCCTGTTTGGGGCAATTATGAGAACCCTATAAAAAAGTGATAAATTCTTCTTTTGGCTTACGTACTTTTTTCAGATTGACTAACCAATCGTTCTCCTCATCGCGATAGCCCAAAGGTAAAAGCGTAACGCTTTTTAACCCTTTTTCATTTAATTTTAAAAATTCGTCCAACGCTTGATTATTGAAGCCTTCCATGGGAGTTGCATCAACTTTTAGCATGGCAGCTGCTGTAATAGCCAATCCAAATCCAATATAAGCTTGTCTTGCTGCATGCTCGAAATTTTCATGGGCAGAGCGGTTTGTATAAATCGTTTTAAGTCTATTTTTATAGTCGTCCATCGCATTTAAAGGCAAGCCACGCTGACTCACGGTATGTGCGAAAATTTTGTCTATTCTTTCTGCCGTATAATTATCCCAGGCTACGAATATAAGGAGGTGCGAGCAGTCGACAATCTGGCTTTGATTGTTGGCAATCGGCTGGATTTGGGCTTTTAAAGCTGGGTCGGTTACGACAATGATTTCATAAGGCTGTAAGCCCGAGGAAGTAGGCGCAAAATAAGCCGCTTCCAAAATCTGTTCTACTTTTTCTGAGGATACCACTTTGCCGTTCATTTTTTTAGTGGCATAACGCCACTTCAATGCATCTAATAATTCCATTTTATTTTTGCTAATATTTTTTATCCAAACGCTTAAAAAAGCAATGGGTTAAAGATATTAGATGTTTAAACGGTAATTGTTTGAGATAAGTAAAAAAAGAATTTGTACTTGGGAACAACGGCCGACTAAACAGGCCTTACATTACTTTGGTAGATCACATAAAAGGCTTGTGGCATTTGAGATAAGATTTCGTTCCACTCTGAGGGTGTACAATTTCGCTGAAGGCCAGGAAAAGAAAGAACATATATTTTTTCTATGGCTCGTTTAATTTGTTTATTCCCTTCTTGATAGATTTCGGCAATTAAAGCCATGCAGGTTTCTACAGCCGACAAATTATGCTTAGCTAACATGCGTTTGCTAAAACGCACAATAGCGCGCATCGTATTGTAAATATTATCCATGATGGGATATGGTCGTTCATCTTTCAGAATATCGGGCAATGCTGCTGTTACGATTGCAGGTACTTCATGCTGTTCCATATGCATTCACTTTGGCATTAGTTGTTTTTTTCTAACGCTTAAGAATGAAGGATAGTATATCGTTTTTATTTTTTGTTTGTCAGTTTGTCCTTTAACTTCCATCTTTTGGCGACGACCATTGTCGAGTATTTTTTTAAGTGGTATTTTTCGGGTTCGCCAATTAAGAATCCGAATGCCCTCATGGAAGGTATCGCATCAAACAATACTTTTATTACAGCCGTTAAGGGTAAGGCCAATATTAGACCAGCAAAGCCAAATAACATTCCCCCGAGAAGGATGGCGATAACAGCCATTAGCGGATTGATACTCACTTTACCACCAACGATATTGGGAGTTATAAAATTGGCTTCCAGAAATTGCACGATCTGAAACCAGACGATGACGCCTATAGCATACCAATAGCTGTCTTTTGTAGCTAAAGCAAATAAGGCCGGAAGTAGCGAACCGATCGCGATACCAATGTATGGTAATAACATGAGCAAAGAAGCTAGCGTGCCAAAAAACCACGCGTATGGAATTCCCATAACAATTAGACCTATGGTATTTAGGATGGCGATGATCGCCATTACACTGATCAAGCCCAATAAATAACTTTGTACTACGTCATAAATCTTATTGAGGGTTTCGTCTACTTTTTCTTGCGATGTGTTTTTAAAGGCATGGAAGAAAAATTCACGGAAAAAATCGCGATAATAGAGTAAGAAGAAGGTAAAAAGCGGAACAATCACTGCACTAGCTAAGATTCCTCCAACAGATCCGAAAGCGGCAGAAAGATAAGTGCCAGCGTGCGAAAGGGCTTCATTGGAAAGCTCTTGTATTTTTTTTGTCATTTCCCCGGGCTCTACTCCAAATCTTAACGTTACCCATTTTTGTATCGTATTAAAAATGGTCATAAACTTGTGTTGTAGATCCGTTCCGTTTTTGCCTATCACAATAACTTGGTGGATGATAAACCAAATTAGGCCGGAAATGATAATAATAGCAAGTATAACAGACAAGATAGCTGATAAGGCACGATGCATGTTTAACCTTTCCAAAAATCGGGTGACGGGAAAGAGGGATATCGCAATGAGAATGGAGAACATAAGCGGAACCAAAACACTTTGCAGAAAATATAAAAGGATAATAATTAGCACTAATGCAAAAAGGCTAGATGCCAATTCGTAAGAATAAGGTCGTTTGTTTATGGAATTGTTCATGTTGTCGATTGTTTGCTAAGCATTATTAGATAAACAAAAAATACATCATTTGGCTTAAATTAAGCAATATCTTCATCTGTTCTGTACGCTATTTATTTATACTTAAACTTAGCTAATTTGTTTTATACTACAAACTATTATGCCGTGTATAAAAACAAATTTATATCAAAAAGGCGAATAATCTTACCTTTGCAAAGTACACTGAAGCTTTTCCTTTTTATTCCTTGGATACATGGATAACTATATTTCGCCAACATTAATTGCGCATTTACGATCGGAAGCCGCGGAAGCTGAAAAAATAGGACGATTAACAAACAATCAGCTGGCGACGATATATAGGGAAAAATGGTTTAATATATTTGTTCCCAAAACTTACGGCGGTTTAGCACTTGATTTACTTGAAGGATTAAAACTTGAAGAATGTTTAGCTTGGATAGATGGTAGCTTAGGTTGGACTGTTACCTTGTGTGCCGGAGCTAATCTATTTGTTGGTTATCTCGATCCGAAGTTGGCCCAGGCCTTATTTAAGGCCGGAGATGTATGCCTTGGAGGAAGTGGTAAAACCAGTGGCATAGCGAAGGTCATTCCAGGTGGATTTCTGCTTAATGGTGAATGGTCTTATGCTACCGGAGCTCCACATAATACGGCTTTTACCGCAAATTGTGTAATAGCCGAAAATGGAACAATGAAACGTGATGCCTACGGCGAACCGATAATAAAATCCTTTTTATTCTTAAGAGATGAGGTTTCTGTTTTGAATGATTGGGACGCAATGGGCTTAAAAGCCACGGCGAGCCATACATTTAAAGTAAACGACCTTATCTTAACGGGAGATCGGTCTTTTGTTATTGATAATCGTTTTCCGCTGATCGATGAGACCATTTATCAGTATCCGTTTCTTCAATTTGCAGAAACGACCTTGGCGGTTAATGTGCTCGGTATGGCCAAACGATTCTTAGCGTTATGTGCTGAACAATTTGCGGAGATAAAAGAACAGGGTAGATTGCCCGAGACAACGCGATACCTACTTGATGAAGCATGGATAAAAACAAATGCGATCAGCGCCTTATTCTACGAATCTGTTGGGCGATCATGGGCAGACTTTCGTGGCGGAAATAGAACGGAAACTTTATTGCAGGAAGTGTCTTCCGTAAGTAAAAGGATGGTTAAAACATTACAAAGCCAAGTATGTCTTTTATATCCTCATTGTGGAATGTTGGCGGCTAAACAGACGACCGAAATAAATAGGGTCTGGCGAAACATTTTCACCGCCAGTCAACATAATCTGCTTATTTGATTGGCCTGAATAGCAAGAAATCACTTAATAAGTTGCATCGTTTAAATGCAACTTATTAAGTTCAAGTAATTATTCCTCATCTTCTTCAACAACGGCATCAGGGGCATTCTTTTTAACGGAAGCGATTCCGTTGTCCCTACCTGCGGCCGATTCATACATTTCACTGGTTCCGATAATCTGGCCATTTTTCGCTTTTAGGTTAAAATAGAATTGTCCGTTTTTTGCTTGCCCCCGTTCAAAACGATCATCCGACTTTGCATTTTCCTTTACAGAATTTATGCCATTGTTACATGCCGCTTTAGTCGTATACTGTTCACTGGAAAGAATAATTTGACCATTGTTTGCTTTTAAATTAAAACGAAACTGACCGTTTTTGGTGCTGTTAATAACAAATTTTCCCATAAAAGTAAGTTTAAATGATAGCAAACATACTCATAATGTTGGTTTTAGTCAAACTTTTTAACGAATCCTTTTTTATTTATGGATAAAATTAAATGATGGATTCTTGAATTTTGAACGAATAGCGTAACTTTGGGTTAAATTAATGTTAAAGCAAGCATAAGGTTTCGCCTATTCAAGATCAGGGATGATACGTGAGATTCGCACTTAGATCGCTTAAAAGATAATTTAACTTAAAATGATGAAGAAATGTTATATACTATTGGTAAGTTTTCTAATCAGTAGCTGTACATCTTTGGATCTAGAGAAAGACACCGTAAAAAAATTGTTAGAACAGACGGGAAAATATCCTCATACCCATACCTATGAGATTTATTTTAAAGATTCTGAAGACGGTAGGCGTGCAGTAGATGCCGGTTTAGAAAAAGAAGGTTACGTGAATGTGCAACGCAATCGAAAATCAGGAGATAATACGAGGCCTGTGATAACTTTTACGGAAAAAGCGAAGCCGTATCTTCTTGAACCAGATAAAGGGCAACTCAGTTCAGTACAGAAGGTAAGTATTGCCAAAGAAGTTTTAGGCGAAATAGTCGATTTACAGGTGGATAAGGAAAAAAAGCAAGCTAAAACAATTTATACAACGCAATTTACTGATATTAGTCCCTTTGCTAGACTGACGAAGAAGGATTTTACAGAAAAAAAACGTCATGAAGCGGTACTTGTTTTAGATCAGGGCACTTGGAAAATACAATAAAAAGAATCTACAGAAATAATACGGAATATTTTTCAAATAATGAAGACTTTGTGCTATCTTTGTAATCCTATGTCTAAGGCCATCTTGGCCGCTTTTTTAATAATAATTAAGGCCTCCATCCTCCACGGAGGCCTTTAGTTTAATCGTTCACCTGTATCAGATCTCGGATAGCTACTGAAGCTACAGCTGCGCCAAAGGTGGCAGGTATATAGGACATCGTGCCATAAGCCGATTTTTTAAAGTTACTGCCGTCCGTATAAATCAGCGCGTTCTTATCCGGTAATTCTGTCGAGAACACAACTTTTATTCCAGTATAAATCTGATGTTTTTTAAGTTTTTTTCGAATGTGCTGGGCAAGCGGGCAGTTATAAGTTTTGGAAATGTCCACCACCTGCAGCTTAGTAGGGTCGGTTTTTCCACCCGCTCCCATAGAACTTACAAAATTAATTTTCTGAGCAAGAGCCTGTCGGATAAAAGAGAGTTTAGGCGTTATACTGTCGATCGCATCAATGGCGTAGTCGGGATTGAGGTTTAATAATTCACTTACTCTTTCAGGAGTAATGAATGCGTTAATTACGTGTAATTTTAGCTCTGGATTAATGGCTTTTAATCGCTCTGCCATGAGATGGGCTTTCGGTTGACCGTGCGTGGTGGCCAAGGCGGGCAATTGTCGGTTTCGGTTACTCGGATCTACGGTATCTCCATCAATAATAGTCATTTCCCCAATACCACTTCGACAAATAAATTCAGCGGCAAAAGAACCTACTCCCCCTAAACCCAAAATCAATACATGGCTTTTTGTTAACTTTTCCAGTTGTTTTTTTCCAATCAATGCTTCTGTTCTGGATAACCAAATGGTGTCTTGCATCTATATATTATCAATAAATTAAATGGCGATTTTTATTTTTTTCAGATTAATTTCAATCTGAGCTGCGAGCACAGTAAGCGGCATGTTTAGCAAGCTGGCCGCTTTTTCATATACCTGGTGAATTTCGTTTGGGCTATCATCTGTTTCAAAAAAAAGTTTTTCGAAAGGACAATGAAGAAAGGCGTCTATATTTTTGTCCTGCAATAAAGATGCTCCAAATGAAAGGTAATGGCCCGCCTTAACTAATTTATCAGCAATGGCAGCCTTTTTATTGAATCCATGAAAAATAACCGGCACCTTGTTTTTGTATAGTTTTAATAAATGTACTACTTCTTCGAAAGCTTTTACACAATGGATAATAAGCGGCTTCTTTAACGCGTTTGCGAGTTGTATCTGAGCAATGAATGCTTTTGCCTGTAATTGCCAATCTGTTTTACAGTTTTTATCTAAACCACATTCGCCGATGGCAAGCACGTTACGTGATGCCGTCCAATGGTTTAAAAAACTTAACTCCGTTTCTAAACGTTCTGCAGAGAGGAACCATGGGTGCAAACCTATAGAGCAATGCAATGGGAATGGCGCGGTGGACTGAAATTGCCGTTGATCAATATTAATAACACGAACGGAAGCTGGGCATTCCGTTTTATGTGTGTGAATATCAATGAATCTATACAAAGGTGCGATAATTTGCGGCAAACTTAGGAATTCTTGTTCTGAAGTGCAAATAGCCCAAATGTTTGTTTTAGCTTTAACCAGTTCGAATAATAAAATAAGCCGAAGTCAGCCTCAACGGCTTTCTAATCAAATAGCCGCGGGTTATCGATATCAAACCAGTGTGTCCTGTTTTATGGATCGATTTGACTGACACGGGTTAATTACAATGCTCCGGTTTCTTCGTCGTCTGTCGCTTCTATACTTTGATTAGATGCAGTAAGCGTGTGATGATCTTTAACAGCTAAAGCAGCGAACTGTTCTTGTTTTGATGTAATACTTGCTTTGAAAGCTGCTAAATATTTTTTGTCCAGAGGGATCGCTTCATGAAAGTTCTGTCTTAATGGGTCAACCTGTCTGCCATTTTTCCAGAATCGATAGCAAACATGAGGACCGGTTGCTAATCCTGTGCTGCCGACATAACCAATTACCTGACCCTGTTCAACCCTTTGCCCGTTTCGAACAGCTCTTCTGCTCATGTGAAGATATTGGGTGGTATACGTGTTGTTATGTTTGATTTTTACATAATTTCCATTGCCGCTTGTGTAAGAGGATGCGATTACGACGCCACTGCCTGTGGCGATGATTGGTGTTCCCCTGGGGGCAGCATAATCAGTGCCTAAATGAGCTTTCCATATTTTCTGTACAGGATGTAGACGCCTTTTGGTATAACGGGAAGTGATTCGACTAAATTTCAGCGGAGCCTTCAAAAAGGTTCTTTTCATGCTATTGCCATTTTCGTCATAATAAAAACCTTTTTCCGCATGGTCTGGTTGAAAATAATAGGCTTGTAATTCTTTGCCTTTATGAGAAAGTATAGCCGCCTTTATTTGACCCGCTCCGATAGGCTTGTGATCGACATATTGTCTTTCATATTGTATTTTAAACCAATCTCCTTTTCCAATAGCATAAAAATCAACTGCCCATCCATAGATCTCTGCCAACTTGATAGCCAAAACTGGATCTGCACCTTGTTCCTGTAGTGCATCATAAAGTGAAGAACTGATTTCACCAGCAACTGATTCTGTTTTCGTTACGACATCTTTTTTTCCTGTATATACCTGGAGCGTATCGCGTAAATCATATACAACGTAATCAATGGGAGTGTCTTCGTAAATCAGATAAGCAACTTTTGTAGGATCCTCTTTATAGGTGAATAGGGTATAAGGTTTACCGGCAGCCATTTTTCTTACATTGAAAACTGGTTTGGATTTCTGAACAAGTTTAGCAATACGCAGCGGATCAATTTGGTAGCTTCCTAAAATATTGGATAAAAATTCATTGTGTTGGATGACCTTTTTTTCAACCGTAAACGAGTCGACTTGTATACCGAAAAGTTTTGGTAGGGATACCTTTTTTTTAGCCACTACTGGTTTAACTACTGGCGTTTCTGCAGATTTGTTCATTTCGAAAGCAGAAAAGAAAACGAAACCGACCCCTAAAACGATTAATAAGATACAGACGATTTTGAGGGTGTGATTGTTAATCTTCATTGTTTGCAGGTTTAGGTAATGTATTATACAATTACCATAATGAAAAAAAATTATTGTTAATTGAAATAATCTATTGTCGCTAAAATACTTAATATCTTAATAAAAGAACAAGAAAAATGTAGATTTATTGTGAACGACCAAATTTTTTGTTGAAAAAATGGGCATCTCCGATAGACGAGAGAGAAAACTATTCAGTTTGAAGTTTACGGATTTAATAAATAAACCACTGTTAATTAATAGTTTAACAAATAACGGTGCAGCTATTGTATTGCCACTTTAGGTGCCGGAATCTTGATGAGGATATTTTTAATAAGGAAACGATGGAAATACTGAAGTAGTACGGTATTTGGGGTCAAACGAATTTTTTAGGGAGGATAGATTTAAATTAGTCTGTAAAAAACGTCGATACCCGTTAAAAAAAGATATCATCTTCTTCGGACCATCTCTAGGTCGTGGTTGGTGTCGCGCCGACTCTCTCCCGGGTCTCTCCCGGGTTTCTCCCAAGGTAGGCCCGGGATTGGATACGGCTAACCCGGTGGTAATCCGGCCCAGACCCGGATCGGATATGTAGGCGATCCAAAGATGGTCCGAACAAGGCCCTACGGAGGTATCCATTTTTAATGACTTCTTACCTTTTGGTCTGTTTTTCTAGAATGGTGTTGAGTTTTCTAAACAGGGAAAAGAATGATCTTTATCCCCCAACTTTTACGCCTGACCCAATAATTCGGTATGATCCATACCGACCAGCTTGGCGTCATACATTAAAGCAGGAAGATGACATATTGATTAAAATAATAGAAGAACTAAAGAATAGTTGCGCAGAAATTTTATCGGCATAGTGCCTAGTACACAGAAGTAATTTAACAATTTAAAATAAAAGTGATCATGAGCTTACCACAACGAAATCAGCTTAAACTCATGACCACATATATAAAAATGGTTAGTTTTATAATTGATTAGTGAGGCAAATATAGAGGGAGAAAACGGGAAACAAAAATATATTTTAAAAATAAGTAAGTAAACACTCACCATGAAGAAACCCTAATACCTGATCCAGTAAATTGTAGACCAGTTGCCTGACTTAAGTTAGGTTATATTTTTCTTTGACAAGCTGAGCAATTTCTTCAGCTTTATCCAATTCGCCGGAGGCTTCTTTTTTCCAGAGCATGTCAATAATCAGTAGCAAAAATTGCGTTTCCAACTCTGGTTTTTCCAACCCCAATTCCTGAAAAGCTTTATTAACGATAATATGGACTGGTTTCATGAAAAGAAGGTGTTGCTGTTTAGAAAATTCATGATGTGCTAAACGTTCCTGAAGTTTCCAGAAAAGTGGTTCTTCACCGACTAATTTGCTAGGCAAGTCAATCATGTTTTTTAAAAAGGTGTTCGGGTTGTGATAGCTTAACATTCCTTTGTTCTTCTCCAACACGCGTCTATAGCCTGATTTAATCAGATGAAAAAGTAATTTATCTTTATTTTCAAAATGTTTGAAAATTAATGCTTCCGAAACATTTGCTTCTTTGGCGATCAACTTTGTAGATGTATCGGCATATCCTTTTTCGGCAAATAGAGCGAGCGCCGTTTCCATTATTTTTTCCCGACGGTTGACATTATTCTTTTTCATCCACAACAATTATTGGCCAAGTTATTTTTATATATGATGCCGCTCATCGGCCTTTATATTCTATCAAATGAGTGTCTTTATTTGACCCTGCCTTTCTCTTGCCTTGAAAATGGGATTTAAAACTGTGTATCCAATTTTTGCACATCAGTGAATCTTTGCAAAGATATTATTCTTTTAAAACATTAACGGTCTTGGCCCATACAACAGTATACACTTATCTGGTTGCGTGTTTTATTGCGATATTTTTATTTTATTTCAGTTTTATTGTCCAGTTGTTGTTCGTTTTCTTGAAAATGTTGTTAATTTGTTAGGTTTTTGGGGAATCTCTTAAAAACCTATTTAGGTATACTAGTAAACATGAAGGGTCAATATAAGCGTATCGTCATAAAAATCGGCTCAAATGTCATAACTCAGGACAATGGCTTGCCTGATGATATCCGCATAAAACATTTGGTAGCGCAGCTAGCAGCGCTTAAACAAGAAGGCTTAGAAATTATATTGGTTTCCTCAGGAGCTGTTGCGTCTGGAAGGAGTCTTATTACCTTAAAGGAAAACAAACAATTAATATCTACGAGGCAATTACTTTCTTCTGTGGGACAAGTAAAGTTGATTAATACTTATTCAGAATTGTTTCGTCAGCATCAATTAATATGTGCCCAGGTGCTGGTTACTAAAGAGGATTTTAGGGATCGGGTTCATTATCTGAATATGAAAAACTGTTTTGCTTCATTGCTGCAACACCATATTATTCCTGTTATCAATGAAAATGATGTGGTATCGGTTACCGAGCTGATGTTTACCGACAACGATGAACTGGCTGGTTTGATCGCTTCGATGCTGAATGCCGATGCGTTAATTATTTTATCGAATATCGATGGGATTTATAATGGAAACCCTAAACTGGCCGGCTCGCAAATTATTGAAGAGATAAGGGGAAGCGAATACAACTTTTCTGCTATCATCCAATCGGAAAAGTCGACCTTTGGGAGAGGAGGGATGCTTACAAAAGCAACTATGGCTAAGAAAATTGCCAAATTGGGAATAGGCGTACATATTGCCAATGGAAAGCGGGATGACGTATTGATTGAACTCCTTTCCGGACAGTTACGCCATACCTATTTTGTGCCTGAAAAACGAAAATCAGGGAAGAAGAAATGGATAGCCCATGCAGAAAATGCAGCGGTTGGAAAGGTTAGATTGAACGAAGGTGCCCGAGTAGCTTTAACTTCAGGGAAAGTGCGTAGTTTACTACCTGTTGGTATTATCGACGTGATCGGTACGTTTGAGAAGGGCGATATTATCAGGATAACCGACGAAAATGATCAACTGATTGGTTTGGGCATTGCGCAATATGGGGTAGAAAAGGCTAGGGAACGTTTGGGTATGAAAAAACAAAAACCTTTGGTCCATTACGATTACTTTTATTCAATATATTAAATGGATTATACTACTTACTTTGAAGCTGCAAGTAAGGCGCAAGAAGCGATGCTTACATTGACTTCTAAGACAGTCGACCATGTTTTGCTGGATTTGGCGAAAACGGTGCGCGAACATAGTGATTTTTTGCTGGCTGAAAACAAAAAAGACTTATTGCGAATGGATGAAAAAGATCCGAAATACGATCGCCTTAAATTAACCGTCGGACGAATTGAGTCTATTGCGTCAGACATGATCAATATTGCGCACTTAACAAGCCCGATCGATACGGTGATGGAAGAAAAGCAATTGGATAATGGCCTTTCCTTAAAAAAGGTACGCGTGCCTCTAGGAGTGGTGAGTGTAATTTATGAAGCGAGACCTAATGTAACTTTGGATGTGTTTGCACTCTGCTTTAAGACTAAAAATGTCGCTGTTTTAAAAGGGGGAAGCGATGCTTTTTTTTCTAATCAGGCCATTATGCAAGTTGTTAACCAAGTTTTGGATAAGCATCATATTAGTCGCAACATCGTTGTGCTTTTACCTGTAGAGCGGGCAGCAACAGAGGCTTTATTGAATGCCGTGGGCTATGTTGATGTACTCATTCCCCGAGGAAGCCAACAGTTAATTCACTTTATACGCGCAAACAGTCGGGTTCCGGTAATCGAAACTGGAGCTGGAATTGTGCATACCTATTTTGATCAGTCTGGCGATGTAAAAAAGGCAAGCTTGATAATAGATAATGCCAAAACTAGAAAAGTGAGCGCTTGTAATGCTTTAGACTGCCTTTTGGTGCACGAAGAACGTATAAGGGATTTGCCGCAGTTGACGGCTGGTATTGCTCAAAAAAAGGTGGAAGTTTATGCTGATCCGCAGGCATATGATCAATTAGCGGCTATTTATCCTACTGGGCTTTTGCATCACGCCGATGTCGAACATTTCGGAACGGAGTTTTTGTCCATGAAAATGGCGATTAAAACGGTTAGCAGCTTTGAGGAAGCTGTTGAGCATATTCGTCGCTATGGTTCGAGGCATAGTGAAGCCATCATTGCCGAAGAAGCGGATACGATTGCCGCCTTTATGAACAAAATTGATGCTTCAGCAGTTTATGCCAATGCTTCTCCTGCTTTCACTGATGGAGCACAATTTGGTTTAGGGGCCGAGATCGGCATCAGCACGCAGAAATTACATGCAAGAGGACCTATGGGCTTGGTAGAGTTGACTTCCTATAAATGGTTGATCAGCGGAAATGGGCAGATTAGGCTGAGTTGATAATCAGAACACACTATCAGTAGCTCTACCATTCTGATGTTTCGTGAAACGTAATGGCCGGATAATCTCTTGCTGTTGCATCAATATCCCATTTAGAGTTAGAAAGATATACCGGTCGGTTTTCTTTATCGTATGCTATTCGATTGGCTTGCGACCGTTTTAGTCGTTCAAGTTGTTCAGGGGCGGTAGTTGTAATCCAACTGGCTTTGGTAAAACTGATCGCCCTGAAATTGCAGGAAGCACCATATTCATGCAAAAGCCTGAATTTAATAACCTCAAATTGCAATTCGCCAACAGTTCCTACAAATTTGCGACTACCCAAGTGCTGAACAAATAATTGAGCCACGCCTTCGTCCACCAATTGGCTGATGCCTTTTTCCAATTGCTTGGTTTTCATGGGGTCGGTATTTTCCAACTCTTTGAATATTTCTGGCGAAAAACTGGGAATACCCATAAACTTAAATTGTTCCCCTTCGCTGAGCGAGTCGCCAATTTTGAAGTTGCCGGCATCATACAAGCCAATTACATCGCCGGGCCAGGCCTCTTCGACCAGGCTCTTTGTGTCGGCCATAAAGCTGGTAGGTGAGGCGAACTTGAGTTTTTTCCCTAGGCGGGTATGCTGATAAAACTTATTACGCTCAAATTTACCCGAGCAGATCCGGCAAAAAGCAATACGGTCGCGATGATTAGGGTCAAGATTGGCGTGTATTTTGAAAATAAAACCGCTAAATTTATCTTCTTCAGGTTTCACTATCCGTATATCCGTTTCCCTTGGTTGGGGAGGAGGCGCTATTTCGATAAACGTGTTTAATAGCTCCTCGATACCAAAATTATTGATGGCACTTCCGAAGAAAACGGGAGCCAAATATCCTGAACGGTAAAGCGACAGTTCAAAGGGTTCATAAACGCCTTCTATCAATTCTACTTCTTCCCGTAATTTTACGGCGGGTTTTTCTCCAATATATGTTACAAGTTCAGGGTTTGAAATATCCCCTAGCTGTATATATTCTTCTGCAATCTTTGATTTGCTGTCGGCACTAAAAAGTTTAAGTTGCTGATTATATAAATGATAAACTCCGGCAAAAGTGCTTCCAATACCAATGGGCCAAGTTAGCGGTCTAGTGGAAATATGGAGTTCTTTTTCTATTTCTTCTAGCAAATCGAAAGGATCTTTTCCCTCCCGGTCCATTTTATTAATAAATACCATTACCGGAATATGGCGCATCCGGCATACCTGCATTAATTTGCGGGTTTGTTCTTCTACGCCTTTCACACAGTCGACAACCAGAATAACAGAATCCACGGCGGTAAGCGTTCGGTAGGTGTCTTCGGCAAAATCCTTATGTCCAGGCGTATCTAGAATATTGATTTTTCTGTCTTTATATTGGAAACCCATAACAGACGTTGCTACCGATATTCCCCGCTGCTTTTCAATTTCCATAAAATCGGAAGTAGCTGTCTTCTCCGCTTTATTCCGTTTAACAGTTCCCGCTTTTTGGATCGCTCCCCCAAATAGCAATAATTTTTCCGTTAAGGTTGTTTTTCCGGCGTCGGGGTGACTAATAATACCGAATATCCGTCGTTTTTCGATCTCTGCTTTTAGATGACTCATGTAGTGATGTCTGTCGTATTAAAGGGGGCAAAGATAGGGATAAAATTAGCTTTCAGCAATCAGCAGTCGGCGATCAGCTTTTTAGGGCCGAAAGCTGAATGCCGGAAACTGATAGCTGGTCAAAATTACTTTAACCTTACAAAAAGCTTTGTTGTTTTCTGTTTTTCATTCGTGAAATCCAGAATTAATCGTATCATTGCCTGGCAAATAGTAATCCCAACACATATTTGCCATGCAATTAGATCCAGAAAAATTCGTAGCAGAAGGTCTCACCTACGATGATGTATTATTAATTCCCGCTTATTCTGAAGTGCTTCCAAAAGATGTAGATACAGGAACATATTTGACGAAGAAAATACGTTTGAATATACCGCTTATTTCTGCTGCTATGGATACGGTCACTGAAGCAGAATTAGCTATTGCTTTAGCTCAAGCAGGAGGAATCGGTATCCTTCACAAAAACATGACAATAAGTGCACAGGCCAATGAAGTTCGGAAAGTGAAGCGTTCTGAAAGTGGAATGATCCAAGACCCTGTGACGCTTCATGAGCAAGCTTTGGTAAAGGATGCTTTTGATATCATGAGGGAGAATAAAATTGGCGGAATTCCGGTTGTCGACTCGACAAATAAGTTGGTAGGTATTGTTACCAATCGCGATCTACGCTTTCAAAAAGAGATGTCACGGCCAATTACAGAAGTGATGACCAAAGAAAATTTAGTTGTTGCCCCAGTGGGAACCGATCTGGTTGAAGCCGAAGAGATTCTGCAGAATTATAAAATTGAAAAACTTCCTGTTGTAGATAACCAAGGTATTCTAGTAGGTTTAATCACGTTCAAAGATATTCAGAAATTCAGGTATTTTCCTAATGCAGCCAAAGATCAACATGGGCGATTGTTAGTAGGTGCAGCAGTTGGTGTTGCCGGCGACAATTTGGAGCGTGTAGCCGAATTGGTGAAAGCTGGTGTAGACATTGTTACCGTAGATACTGCCCATGGCCATTCTAAAGGAGTGGTTGAAATGGTGAAAAAAGTAAAACAGTTGTATCCCGATTTGCAGGTAATTGCCGGTAATGTAGCCACGGCTGCGGGTGCCATTGCTTTGGCTGATGCCGGGGCAGATGCTGTTAAAGTGGGTATCGGACCTGGATCTATTTGCACGACGCGCATCGTTGCCGGAGTTGGCGTTCCTCAATTATATGCCGTATTTGAGTGTGCAAAAGCTTTGAAAAGTCGAGGGATCCCCGTTATAGCCGATGGTGGAATCAAACAAACCGGCGATATTGTAAAAGCGATTGCCGCAGGGGCCAGCACCATTATGGCAGGTTCTCTTTTTGCAGGAGTGGAAGAGTCACCAGGGGAAACCATTATTTATGAAGGTCGAAAATTCAAATCGTATCGGGGAATGGGATCGGTTGATGCTATGGCAAAAGGTTCAAAAGACCGGTACTTTCAGGATGAAACGGATATTGTGACCAAATTAGTTCCAGAAGGTATTGTGGGAAGAGTACCCTATAAAGGCACCTTGGCGGAGATTGTATTTCAATATATAGGTGGGTTGAGAGCAGGGATGCATTATTGCGGAGCAGCTACTATCGAACAGTTACAAGAGGCCAAATTTGTAAAGATCAGTGCGGCAAGCATGCGGGAAAGTCATCCTCACGATATCACAATTACTAAGGAAGCACCCAACTATAGCAGCAGAATATAAAAGTAAAAACGATTTAGCGGAAATATTAACCAGTAAATAGCGAGCTGTTTACTGGTTTTTTGTTTTATAACTAAAATGTTATCTATTTTTTGTAAAACTTTTTTTATCTGAAATGTTAAGCTAAGTGCCGATTACCCATGGTTTTATGGTTTACAACTGAATTTTATGCATGATATTTTTTCTGTCGAATTTTGGTTTTTTTAAAAAATCGATTACATTTAGTCGATTTTAATACTAAAAAATGAATGATCAATAAGCGGGCAAAGACTTATTGAGGCTAACTAGTTTATATGTTTAAACCAATATTTATCAGCAAAAAATAAACAAGTACTAAACCTTATATGAATACAGCAACGCGAGTAAAACTCTCCTTTATGATGTTCCTTGAATTTTTTGTTTGGGGAGCATGGTTCGTTACATTAGGAACCTTTCTGACCATCAATCTTAGCGCTACCGGACTGGAAAGTGCCAATGTTTTTTCCACCCAGTCTTTAGGTGCTATCATAGCTCCGTTTATTGTTGGTTTAATTGCGGATAGGTACTTTAATGCAGAACGTATTTTAGGTGTATTGCACCTAATCGGTGCGGTGTTCTTATATCAAATGTACAAAGCAACCGATGTCAGTGTATTTTATCCTTATACGCTGGCCTATATGATCGGTTATATGCCTACGCTGGCTTTGGCCAATTCCGTTTCTTTCAGACAAATGAAGAACCCCGAAAAAGAATTTTCGTCTATCCGGATTTGGGGGACGATTGGATGGATCGTAGCCGGTTTGGTAATCAGTTACGTTTTCCATTGGGATTCTGGAGACAACTTAAAGGCCGGTGCTCTAAAAAACACGTTTGCCATGGCCGCAATCGCGTCGTTGATTTTGGGTCTATATAGTTTTGTATTGCCTAAAACAACTCCTGTTGCCAAAGGATCGACTGAAAAAAGTAGTATTGGGGAAATACTCGGTTTAGATGCTCTGAAACTACTTAACAAAAAAGATTTTCTTATCTTTTTTATCTCTGCTATCCTGATCTGTATTCCATTGGCTTTTTATTATCAAAATGCGAATCCCTTTTTGTCGGATATTGGGTTGCCTAATCCGACAGGAAAGATGGCTATAGGTCAGGTATCGGAAGCATTTTTTATCTTATTGATTCCGTTCTTTTTTAGCCGGTTCGGTTTTAAAACAACCATCTTACTGGGAATGTTGGCATGGGCCCTTCGCTATGCATTTTTTGCCTATGGTAATGCGGGCGATTTGTCCTTTATGTTGATTATCGGTATTGCATTACACGGTATCTGTTATGATTTCTTTTTTGTGTCGGGGCAAATTTATACCGATGGCCGAGCAGGAGAGAAATATAAGTCGGCTGCGCAAGGCCTTATTACATTGGCCACTTATGGCGTAGGAATGCTTATCGGATTTTGGGTAGCTGGATTTATTACTGACTATTATAAAGCTACGGGAAGTGAAGATTTTTGGCGTAGTGTCTGGATTGTGCCAGCTTCTATTGCGGCTGTCATCTTTCTATTGTTTGCACTTCTTTTTAGGGAAAACAAGGAAGCTGAAACCCAGATGTATTAATAGGGATAACCAAGGAGAAACGGTATACAAAATTCAACTTTAGCACGTTATTGATTTAGGTAAACCCGAAATGACTAACTGAATACTAAAACAACTACAAATAAACTACATCAGATTATGGCAGATAATGTATATGATGCGATTGTTATCGGATCAGGAATTAGTGGGGGATGGGCCGCTAAGGAATTGACCGAGAAAGGTCTGAAGACAATTATGTTGGAACGTGGCGAAAACATCGAACACGTAAAAGACTACAAAAGTGCAAACAAAAATCCTTGGGATTTTCCGCATCGCGGGGGTCGGACGCAGAAGATGATCCAAGACTACCCGGTACTAAAGAGAGATTACCCATTGAATGAAATGAACTTAAATTACTGGGTCAATGAGAAAGAAAGCCCTTATGTAGAGACCAAACGTTTCGATTGGTATAGAGGCTATCACGTAGGAGGAAGATCTTTGATGTGGGGACGCCAAAGCTATCGGTGGAGTGATTTGGACTTTGAAGCCAATTTAAAGGATGGGCATGGTGTTGATTGGCCCATTCGGTATAAAGATATTGCCCCATGGTATAGCTATGCGGAGAAATTTGCCGGTATCAGCGGTAACCGAGATGGTTTAGCGGTATTACCGGATGGGGAGTTTATGCCTCCAATGGAAATGAACGTAGTGGAAAAAGATGTTGCCGCACGAGTAAAAGAACATTATAAAGGGCTACGTAATATTATTATTGGCCGTACGGCAAATATTACAGTACCGCATAATGGCCGCGTAAATTGTCAATATCAGAATAAATGCTGGCTGGGCTGTAATTTCGGAGCTTATTTCAGCACGCAATCCGCTACTTTGCCCGCTGCTGTGAAAACAGGCAATTTAACCTTAAGACCGTGGTCGATCGTCACTAAAATTATTTACGATAAAGACACGAAAAAAGCCAAAGGGGTTGAGGTGTTAGACGCACAGAATAACCAAACCTATGAATTTTTTGCCAAGGTTGTTTTCGTTTGTGCTTCAGCCTTAAATTCCGCTTGGATCTTAATGAATTCGGCTACCGATGTTTGGGAAGGTGGGTTAGGGAGCAGTAGTGGCGAATTGGGCCATAATGTAATCGATCACCACTTCCGTTGTGGAGCCAGTGGCCGGGTGGAAGGCTATGATGATAAATACTATTATGGCCGCCGGGCTAATGGTATCTATGTTCCACGCTTCCGGAATGTGGGAGACGACAAACGCGACTATGTGCGCGGTTTCGGTTATCAGGGTAGCGCAAGTCGCCAAGGTTGGAACCGGGAAATTGCTGAGCTAAGTATAGGTGCCGATTTTAAAGACCAACTTTGCGAGCCAGGCGAATGGACGATAGGGCTCGGGGCTTTTGGAGAGACCCTGCCTTATCATGAAAATAAAATTACCTTAGACAAAAATGTCAAAGATAAATGGGGATTGCCGGTGCTTAATATGGACTGCGAAATCAAGGAGAATGAAATCAAGATGCGGAAAGATATGATGGAAGACGCCAAAGAAATGTTGGAGGCAGCAGGAGTTAAAGATGTTTATACCTATGATAACACTTATGGTTTCGGTCAGGGTATACATGAAATGGGATCGGCCCGTATGGGTAGGGATCCAAAAACCTCGGTTTTGAATGGCAACAACCAAGTATGGGATGCATTGAATGTGTTTGTTACTGATGGAGCTTGTATGGCTTCCGCGTCCTGTGTGAATCCATCGTTAACCTATATGGCGTTAACCGCGAGGGCAGTTGATTTTGCCGTGAATGAATTGAAGAAACAGAATATTTAATTTAAAATCATTATAACCATGTCTGATACTAATAATCACCAACCCAAAAAAGTAAATGAATCAAGAAGAAGCTTCATTAAAACAGGTGCATTAGCAGCTGCAGGTTTCATGATCGTGCCACGTCATGTATTGGGTAAGGGATTTATCGCACCAAGTGATAAGCTTCAAGTAGCGGGTATCGGTGCGGGAGGAAAAGGAGCTAGCGACATCAATAATTTTTTCAAAAGTGGTAAGGCCGATATTGCTTTCTTATGTGATGTGGACGATAGGCGTGCAGCGGATACAGTAAAACGTTTCCCCAAGGCGAAATACTATAAAAATTATAGAGAGCTTTTAGAAAAAGAAGCGAAAAATATTGATGCGGTTTCTGTTTCCACACCAGATCATAACCATGCGATTATTGCCTTAGCTGCAATGGAACTTGGAAAGCATGTTTATGTACAAAAACCACTTACCCACGATGTTTGGGAAGCACGGGTACTGACAGATGCCGCAAAAAAATATAAAGTAGTTACCCAAATGGGAAACCAAGGAGCTTCTAACGACGGACCTCGTTTAGCCCGTGAATGGTATGAAGCAGGCCTTATCGGCGATGTCCATACGGTATATTGCTGGACCGACCGGCCCGTATGGCCTTCAGGTATTCCATGGCCAACGCAGAAAGCAGAAATCCCTAAGGAGTTAGATTGGGATCTATGGTTAGGTACTGCACCTCAAAAAGATTATGTGGATAAATTAGTTCCCTTTAACTGGCGTGGATGGTGGGATTACGGTACTGGAGCTTTAGGGGATATGGGGTGTCATTTGTTGGAACTGCCCTTTAGTGTATTAGGTTTGAAATATGTACAGGACGTACAAGCTAGCGTTGGAACAGTTTATGTTGACGAATTTAAACGTGGTTATTTTCCAGAAAGTTGCCCGCCTTCGAGCCATGCTACATTAACTTTCCCTAAGGGTGAAAGAACACAAGGAGCGGTAACCTTACACTGGATGGACGGCGGAATTCAGCCAGAGCGACCAGAGGAGCTGGCACCTAACGAAATTTATGGAGATGGAGGTAATGGAATTTTACTGATTGGAACAAAAGGCAAAATTTTGGCAGATACCTATGGTGCTAATGCACGGTTGTTACCAACTTCTAAGATGTCTTCAGTAAACGTTCCACAGAAATACGAACGCGTTCCTGAACAGGAAAACGGACACTATGCGCAGTGGGTAGAAGCTTGTATTGCAGGATACGGTAATAAAGCGGTAAGCTCACCTTTTGAGATTGCCGGTCCGCTTACCGAAGCCTTGTTAATGGCTAACTTAGCAATAAGGGGTGCAGATCTTAGAATTGACGGTAAATACCCTGGACGGAATATCAAGCTGGTTTGGGACAACAATGCGATGAAGGTGACCAATTTCGACGAGGTTAATCAGTTTGTGAAACGTAACTATCGTTCAGGTTGGGATATTAATTATAGCATCTAGTAAACATAAAAGAATTGAGTATTATGAATAGAAGAGAAGCTTTAAGTCGGGTAGCATGGTTAATGGGAGGTACTGTAATCGGTGCCAACCTTTTCCTTGAAGGCTGTACCCGTACGGCATCCAAAGATGTAGCCAGTTTATTTGAACCAGACCAAATGGACTACCTTGGCGATATTGCGGAAACTATTCTGCCTAAAACTTCTTCTCCTGGTGCTAAAGAGGCAGGAGTAGGGGAATTTATGCCAGTAATGGTGAGAGATTGTTATACCGAGGACGATCAAAAAGTCTTTTTGGAAGGGCTGGGTAAGCTAGAAGATGCATCTAAAAAGAAATATAACAAAAAATTTCAGGAGTTAAGCCCGGAAGAACGCACAGCCTTATTAACTGAAATTGATAAAGAAGCTAAGACGTATAAAAGTAGCAAAAAGGATGAAGATCCTGAGCATTATTTCAGTATGCTCAAACAATTGACACTTTTAGGTTTCTTTACTTCAGAGCTTGGCGCAACAAAAGCATTACGTTATGTTTTGATTCCCGGTCGGTACGATGGCAATTTGCCGTATAAAAAAGGGGATAAAGCATGGGCAACATAATTTGCTTATGTTTTTTACATGTAGAAAGGAGCCGTTCATAGAGCGGCTCTTTTTTTATAATCTACTTTTATTTTCTATATGTATCTTCGTCCTGTTTTAAACGGGTGTAGATAAAAGCAGCTAGAAATGTCCCTATTTAAATTTAAGCAATTTGAAGTTGATCAGACCGGGAGCACGATGAGAATAAATACGGATGGTGTTTTACTAGGTGCTTTGAGTCAATATGATCATCCGCAAAACATATTGGATATCGGTACCGGTACCGGTGTAATTGCGTTAATGCTCGCGCAACGATACAGTCAGGCGATGATCGATGCCGTGGAAATTGATGAACAAGCCTATTTATTGGCGAGTAAGAATTTTGCTCAATCAAAATTTGCATCCAGAATAGAGGCTCATCATGCCAGTTTTGAAAAATTGGAGCCAAAAAACCGGTACCATCTAATGGTAAGCAACCCTCCTTACTTTTTAAATGCGTTAAAAAGTAAGGATATGCGCAAAACAAAAGCACGTCATGCTTCTTTTGATTTTTTTGAGGAGCTGTTAGCTTTTGCCGTAAAATGGTTGCATGAAGAAGGGCGCTTGCAGCTTATATTACCTGTTGATATTGTTGAGCGTATTACGAAATTAGCACGGGAAACTTTTGGCCTTTTTCATATCGCCAGTACCTTTGTGAAGTCGTTCGACGATGATTCTCCAATTCGGCAAATCGCCGTACTTTCTAAACAATATATGTGTTGTAAGGTTGACTATTTTACGATATACAAGGCAAAAGGTGTTTATACCGATGCGTATAAAATGCTTTTAAAACCCTTTTTTCTGAACTATTAATCGTGTAATAGCTAAATGGCGCATAGATGCAAAAGAAGATGAACGTATGGGTGATGTGATATTAGTAAATGAGTTTGATGAGCCTATTGGAAAAATGGAAAAGCTAGAGGCTCATCGCCAAGGTCTTTTACATCGGGCTTTTAGTATTTTTCTATTTAATAAACGGGGAGAATTATTACTCCAACGACGTGCAGCACACAAGTACCATAGCGGTGGCTTGTGGACCAATACCTGTTGCAGCCATCCTGAACCAGGGGAAGATTTGAACAGTGCGGCTAAACGACGGTTGATGGAAGAACTGGGGGTCGAGACGGGCATTAGGTTTGATCGGTCGTTTATTTATCAAGCCGGCTTTGATAATGGATTAATCGAGCATGAGTACGATCATATCGCGATAGGCGAGTATGACGGATTGGTACGTCCTAACCCGGATGAAGTAATGGATTATCAATGGACAACAGGAGAGGAGTTGAAGAAATGGATGTCAGAGCGGCCGGACGATTTTACAGTCTGGTTCTTGAAAATATACGAAGATAGATTGATTGATAATTTAAGTGGGTTATAAGTCGATATCAGCTTGCCCAAGCAAGCTTAGCTGGCCCTCTAAAACAAGAAAATGGAAGAGCAGATTGGGGCTACGTCCCGCTGTCTCGCACGCGATGGCCGTAGCCATCTGTGGTAGGGGAGGCTTACAGTCAGTATAGCACGGCACTTTGTGCCTATGTTTTTTCATTAAAAAGACACGCTCAAGCGAACTCGGCGTGCCTTTTTAATGAAAAAACCCTTGCGAATGCAAGGGTGCTATATTAGCTGTGCGGAAGAGCAGATTCGAACTGCCACGCCCTTAGGGCGCCACCCCCTCAAGATGGTGCGTCTACCAATTTCGCCACTTCCGCATTAAAAGCCTGTCTTTCAAGACTTCTGTGCCCGAGGAGGGACTCGAACCCTCAAGGGACAATTCCCAACGGCTTCTGAGACCGCAACGTTTACCAATTTCGCCACCCGGGCGCGGATGCAAACATAGATATTTTTACTTTATATACAAAATAAATATAGGTGTATATAAAGGTAAAATTATCCGTCTCTCCTTCGCTATTAAAGGCTTATTTATGGAGGAAATATACAGCAATTATATTTGCTTAGTAAAATAATAATCTTTACTGAATTTTTCGGTTAATGATGGCAATGGTAGCGCATGCAATCCGATAAAATACATACCGTCTTAAAAGAAAAAGGGGCTTAAAAATAAAGCCCCCTTTCATGGATATTTGGATAAGAGCTATTAATCTTCCGAATGCAGCATATCTTTATGGTCGTCTGGGTTATAGTTGGCTTGTAGTTCGGCCAATTTCTTTTTACCATAAGCCAATCGCGTAATTAAAACAAATAATACGGGTACAAAGAAGATGGCTAGTAACGTTGCTGCTAACATCCCACCGAACACCGTCCAACCAATGGTTTGCCGAGACATCGCGCCTGCTCCACTGGATAACATCAATGGGATGATTCCAAGTATGAAAGCCATGGAGGTCATGACAATAGGCCTTAACCGTAACTTCACGGCATCAATGGTCGCCGCGAGTAACTCCATGCCCATATCTACCCGTTCTTTGGCAAATTCTACAATCAGGATCGCGTTCTTGGCAGCTAATCCGATTAAAGTGACCAAACCAATCTGCGCGTAGATGTTGTTATCCAATTTCGGTAAGAAAGTCAATGCCAAGATTGCCCCAAATACACCGACCGGAACGGACATCAAGATGGAGAATGGAACCGACCAACTTTCGTATAATGCCGCTAAGAGTAAGAATACGAAGATAATACAGAGCGCAAATATCGTGACGATCTTATTACCCGACTCTTTTTCCTGTAAACTTAATCCAGCAAAACTATAGGTGTAGCCGTTTGGCAGTTGTTCCGCAGCCACCTCTTCCAGTGCTCTCAGCGCATCGCCACTACTGTAACCCGGAGCGGCATTACCGCTTACTTCGATTGAGCGGAAGATGTTAAAATGGTTGATAATGGATGGATTTTCTACTACACGGTATTTAACTAAGGTTCCCAATGGTACTGCCGTTCCACGTGTATTAGTGACATATAAATTATTGATATTCTCAATATGTTGTCGGTAATTGGTGTCTGCTTGTGTTACTACCCGGAAAGTACGTCCATAAAGTACAAAATCGTTAATATAACTACTTCCAAAATAACTCGATATCGTACTATAAATGGAGTTGATAGGAACACCCATTTTCTTGGCTTGTTCACGATTTACTTCTACACGGTAGTTTGGTGTTTTCGTATTAAACAGGGTGTAAGCCATCGCAATTTCCGGACGTTGATTAGCAGCCATGAGGAATTTGCCCACCGCACCTTCGAAAGCCTTGATATCGCCTGCCTGCTGTTCTTGGATTTCTATGGTAAAGCCTCCTGTAGTTCCTAAACCAGGGATAGCTGGAGGTTGGGCGGCAATCAGGCTTCCTTTGGAGTTGGCCATATATTTGCCCATTAACTGTTGCGTAATCTGTTCTGCTGAGCGATGGCGTTCTTCCCAAGGTTTCAATTGCACGAAACAGGTCGCAGCACTCGATTTGAAAGCTCTGTTTAAGATATTAATACCCGAAATAGAAGTTACATTTTTTACTTCAGGTATTTCTTCTCGTACGTATTTAATGATCTCGTCCAAATATGCGTTGGTACGGGCAGCTGAAGATCCCTCGGGCAAAGAAATTCCCATAAAGAATGCTCCTGCATCCTCTTGTGGGATGAATCCGCTTGGTTTGGCCGTAAACAAACCGTATGTTCCTACAAAAATACAGATCAGGAAAATCATGACTAACGGCGTCTTCTTAATACACCATTGCACTCCTTTTGAATATTTCTGAGTAACTCGATGGAACCAGGTGTTGAATAGGTAGAACAATCGATCAAGTCCCTTAGAATCTTTGTCCAACTTCATCGGTTTTAGCAGTAGGGAACATAAAGCCGGAGTAAGCGAAAGTGCAACAAAAGCCGACAACAATACCGATACGGCGATTGTAATAGCAAATTGTTGGTATAATTTACCCACCATGCCCGGAATAAAGCCTACCGGAACAAATACCGCAGCAAGAATAAGTGCTATAGCAATAACGGGAGCCGTAATATCGGCCATTGCTTTTTTTGTGGCTTCTTTTGCAGAAAGGTGTTCATTGTCTATATAGTGCTGCACCGCTTCCACTACCACAATCGCATCATCCACCACGATACCGATAGCCAATACAAAGGCAAGCATCGTTAAGGTATTGATGGAAAAACCTAAGGCGACAAAGAAGATAAAGGTGCCCACTATAGATACAGGAATCGCCAATACCGGAATTAGCGTAGCGCGCCAGCTTTGAAGGAAAATAAATACAACTACCGTTACCAACACCAAAGCCTCTACCAAGGTATGGATTACAGAGCTGATCGAAGCTTTTACCATCGACACCGTTTCATAGCTGATGACGTAATCTACATCGTCAGGGAAAGACTTTTTCAATGTTTCAAAAGCCTGCGCAATTCCTTCCGCGGTTTCAACTGCATTACCTCCGGGCATTTGGTTAATCATCATCATTGATGATACCTGCCCATTTACTTTAGTTGACGTAGTATAAGCAAACTCACCCAATTCAATACGGGCCACATCTTTTAAATAAACCAAAGAACCATCAGTATTGGTTTTAACAATAATGTTTTCAAATTGCTCAGGTGTGATGAGATCACCATCCAGAATAACATTAAATTCAAAAGCTTGTGAATTGGCCTGAGGTTTTGCACCAACAGTACCGCCAGGGATACGTAAATTCTGCTCTTGAATGGCAGCACTAATATCAGTTGGTGTCAAATTTAAACGAGACAATTTATTAGCATCCAACCAAACCCGCATACTGAAAGGTTGTCCGAATGCGGTAACGTCACCCACACCTGGAACACGTAAAAGAGCATCTTTTACATAGATTTGGATATAATTGGATAAGAATTTTTCGTCGTGTGTGCCTTTTGGCGATACCAGCCCCGCTACCATTAAGATATCATTGTTGGCTTTACGCGTAACGATACCTAAACGTCTAACCGCTTCAGGAAGCGCTGGCTCTGCAATGCCTACGCGGTTTTGAACATCCAAGGTAGCAATGTCGACATCGGTGCCAACATCAAATGTTACCGTAATGGATGAACGACCATCCGAAGTACTGTTCGATTGCAGATAAGTCATTCCCGGCGTACCGTTGATCTGACTTTCGATAGGTGTTGTTACGGTTTGTTCTACGGTTGCAGCATCCGCTCCTGTATAGGTACCTGTAACCGTTACAGTAGGAGGGGCAATGTCTGGGTACTGGCTAATAGGAAGGGTGGTAATTGAAATTGCTCCTACAATAACAATTATTATAGAAATGACAATTGCAGTTACTGGCCTTTTTATGAATACTTCAGATATCATGTTTCGCTTATTATAACTATTTCTTACTTGAACCTTGTTGTTGTGCCGGTGCTTCCATTTTGCTTTGATCCACTACTTTCGCACCGGGTTGTACATTTTGTGTACCTTCTACAATAATTTGTTGACCAGCTTTCAAGCCCTCGTTGATTACCACTTTATCAGCGATTTTTATGCCTAATTTAACCGGTTGGGCTATGGCGGTACTACTATCAGACACGACATATACTTTGAATTCACCCAATTGTTCGATAACGGCTTGATAAGGGATGATTGGCATTTTTGTGCTCGAATTGGTTGCTACTTGTACATTGGTATTCATACCAACCCGTAAAACATTATCCGGATTGTCAAATGACGCCCTTACCGTAATTGTGCCGGTAGACGGATCAACCGCCCGATCGATTGCTGTAATCTTTCCTGGTTTATCATAGGTTTCATTTCCAGATAATTGAAGCGTAATCACAGAATCTCTCAGCGTGCTAGCTCCGTCTTTTTGCAAGTCAACAAATTGTTTTATTTCCCGTTCATTAACGGCAAAATCAACAGCGATAGGATTGGTTGAGGATATGGTATTGATTAATGTGCTACCAGCTGTTACTAATGCTCCAGTGCGGACTTGCGAAATTCCGATCGTTCCACTAAACGGTGCGCGGATAATGGAGCGTTCCAAATCTGTTGATGCCGAAGTAAGCGCCGCTTGCGCTGAAGCTACTTGTGCCTTTGCATTGTCCAAATCGGTTAAAGCATAGTCTAAGGTTTGTTTGGCAATAGCGTCTTGTTCTGCAAGCGTTTTGTAACGTTCAACATCACGGCTAACTTTATTAAAATTGGCCTGCGCTATCGCTAAGTTTGCTTTAGCTTGTTCTTGCGCCGCCTGATAGCGTATGCGGTCTATCTCGTACAGTTTTTGCCCCTTTGCCACCGCGGCCCCATCGGGCACTAGGATCGCTGTGATGTAACCGTTTACTTCAGCCCTGAGCTCTGTCTGATTGAGTGCCACAACGGTACCCGGAAAATTATTTACTCCTTTTACAATATCTTCAGAAACGGGTGCAATCGATACTGGAATAGGGCCACCTGCACCCGGACGTTGCTGACTTTGTTGTTTGTTGCCACAGGAAGATAATACTAAACTTCCAGATAAAACGGCTAAAAAAAGTATTGAATTTCTATTCATGTTTTCTCAATTTATTGCTGCTGGTTAAAAGTAATATCGCCTAATGCTTGCTGTACGTCTAATTTTCCGGATAATACCGAGTACATGGCATTTAAATAATTAAGTTGCGTAGTCCTTAAATCGGTTTCGGCAGTCATTAGATCCAGATAGGTCTTAATGCCTGCGTCGTATTGCAGTTTTATGGTATTATAAACGTCTTTCGACAGTTCCACATTTTCTTTTGCTATTCTCCAATCGTTTAGATTGGATTTATAAGTGGCCAATGCCTGTTGATATTGTGTGTTGATTTGATTTTTCACATTGACGATATCCCAATCAATACGGGTTTCCTGTAACTTTGATTTTCTAATTTCCTGTATACGCTTGGTTCCCTGAAAAATCGGAAGAGACAGGGTAAGACCAAAAACGGAACGTGGATAGCCCATATCATACAGACTGGATAAGCCGTTATTTGTACGGTAATCCCAAGCATAATTATAAAAAGCAGAAAGATTTGGTAAAAATGTCCATTTATTATACTGCGTATTCAGTTGCTGTAATGATTTTTGTGTTTGCAACTGTTGATATTCTATCCGCCTTTCATACTGAAGCTGTTCTGTGGTATCGATCAGCATTTCTCCCTCCATGGCGTTCGCATTATAGGAAAGTGTTAATGGATGATCCATGCCCAGGCCAATCAATTCTTTAAGATAGGCGTATTTGTATTTTATCGATTCTACAGCCCGTTTCTTTTCCGCCTCAGTGGTGCTTAGGGTAATCTGTGCGCGTTTATAGTCTGTTTTATCCACTAACCCCGTTTTGTATCGAGCGGTTGCATCATTTAACTGCTTTTTCAAACGCGCAATATTTTCATCAATGATTTTGACCTGTTCTTCTGTAGTCAATACATCGTAGAATGCCTTGCTTACAGCCACGGTCATATTAATTTTGCTATTTTCGGTGTTTTGCGCGTTCTGCAAGCGTACATATTTAGCCGCTTTGGACGCTTGCAACAAACTGGGGTCTAATATTTTTTGGTCGGCCTGAAATACCACCGCCGACGTGTGTTTTTGTCCGAATTGGATAATCTGATCGCCAATGACGTTGGTAGGAATTTTTATATTATAATTATACGACGCATCGGCACTGATTTGTGGAAACCAACCGGAAAGTGCCGAAGCGATATCGCGCTTTCCAATTTCTTCATCGATCAATGCTTGCTGAATACTCGCTTGGTTCTTGAGTGCAAAATCAATACACTCCTGTAAAGTGGCATTTTCAGAAATATAAGCCGTTTGCAGGGAATCTTGTGCCTGCCCGTGCATTATAGTAAATAGGAAAAGTAATAAACTTAAATAGGTACGCCTCATATGATTTTATAAAAAATGTTCCGTTATCTGTTTTATTCCGCTTTTAGACCATCCCAGACAATGGAGGCCATAAGGGCTAGTTTTTTTTCATCCATTATATAGTGACCGCTTGTATGTTTTTTGGCAGCAATGGTCAAGCTCCCCATAAAAAGGGTATTGATCATATGGATATCGTCTATCTTGATGGTCTTTTCTTTGATGCCATTGGCAAAGAAGCTCCAAAAATTGCTCTCGTAAAATTGAGATTCGTCCGAATGAAGCATCTTGTGATAGGGCGAAGTAAAGAACTGATCCATAAAGTTTAGTACCATGGGATGATCCATAAAATACTGACATAAATTTATCCAAACCTGCCGGAATTTTGTGCCATAATCTGCCTTGGAATCGTACTTTATTTTAAAAATTTCATGATCAATTTTCGTTTTGATATCATTAAACAATTCCAGAATCAGCACATCCTTGGAATCGAAATAGTGATAAATCGTACCTGCCGCTACACCGGCTTTTTTTGCCAATAGGCTCATCGGTACACCTAATAAGCCATGTTCTTCAATAAGATTAAGCATGCTCTCCATAATGGCCTGCTTTTTTTCGGAAACCGTTTGCATGTTCAATTGAACGTTCATTCGGTGCCAAATCTAATTAAAATTTGTTAGCTGAAGGTTACGTGTCAAATTTGTGACGAAAAAAAGATAATTAATTTTCTGCCCGCCTTCTGAAAGGTGTTCAGTTTATTCTATATCCCTTCTCTAATAATAACGTTTGGTTGATTAACGATGGGATATCTTCGGCATAGTGACTTACATAGAGGATTGTTACGACGGAATGCAAGCAGAGTTCGTTAACGACCGATTTAAATAGATCACGCTGTTCAGGCGATAAGCCTTGGCATGGCTCATCCAAGATTAAAAGTACCGGTTTTTTAATCAATGCCCTGGCTAATAAGCATAAACGTTGTTCGCTTGTGGGCACTGTTTTTAAACGTTTTGCAATTATATGTTTGATCCCGAAAATTTCCATCCAACGCAATGCGATTTCATCTTGTTCTTTACTGGTCTTTCGAAATAATCCGTCTGTATCGAAAAAGCCGGATAAAATGGTTTGTAAACAGGTTTGTTCAGTAGGAAAGTATTGATGCTGTTCTGGAGAAACAAAGCCTATTTTCTTTTTAATCTCCCAAATGCTTTCCCCTGATCCTCTCCTTCTGTCGAACAAAACGATATGATTGGCATAGGCTTGCGGGTTATCTCCGTTTATTAAGCTTAATAAGGTAGATTTTCCGGCTCCATTATGTCCTTTTATTGCCCATCGTTCGCCTTGTATTACATCCCAGTTAATATCGGTTAAAATAGGTTTGTCTCCATACCGTACGTTAACGCCTTTCATTTCTATTATTTTTTGAAATGCAGGTAATGCATAGGATGCTAATTCTTGTTGCAGCATTTCAATATTTTGAAAGGTAGGTAACTGCGCCTGTAAGGGAAAGGAGGTTGACGCAATGACGGACGTTTTTTTTCCTGCTATCTTTATTTCCCCATTTGCCAAGTAAGCTACATGGGTAGCTACTGCCGGAATCTCGTTAGCAGGAGTAGTAATGATCAGATGAATTCCGGAATCGATAATTTGCTGAAGGATTTGATTAAAGCGGGCCCTGGTACCGATATCTAAACCGATTAATGGCTGATCCATCAATAGGAGTTTAGGATTGCGTAATAAGGCTAATGCGATAGTTAATCGCCTGGTTTCGCCATTGGAAAGCTTGATGATGGTTTTATTTAATAAGGATGATAAATCAAGTAAAGATACCACTTTATCTACCGTCCAATAAGCTTGAATAGGCGTTTTTACCGCTTTTAAATAATCAATTACCGTATCGGCTTCTTCGGCATCAGTACTATTGAATCGTTGCTGATAGTAGAAGCTTTGCACGTTGGATTTGTTCTTAAAGGTGTGCTGCGGACTGGTTATGGCCAAAAGATCATGGAAGGTGTGGGCTGTTCCGTTATGCGGTGCGGCCTGAAGGTATTCATCGGCAAAATAGCGCTTAATCTGACCGCTATTTATAGGCAACTTTCCTGTAATAGTATGCAGTAAAGCCGTCTTGCCGGCACCTGACGGGCCGATAATAGCCCAATGCTGGCCTTGTTGTACGATAAAGTCGATGTTTTTTAGAATAGTTGATTCATTAATTCGAACGGTTACGGCTATTAAATTCAATAATGGGGCCATCGTATATCTGTAAAGTTTTTGTACAAACATACAGAAATGAAACGGCAGAAAGCAAGAAACGATTGAAGCTTATTTTCTGCATTTTTTGTTCTTGTTTCTAACATTTCCTTTTTACTTTCTGCCGGCAAATCTTTTTGTATCGATCACTTGCTTATATTAAGGGCATCTTTATTTCTTTTCGAGCGCTCGTTTTTCCGTTTCCTTTTGATCTGATATGGATTCGTCTCGGACTTTTGTCGTTATCAGCACCACTCCGTTTTTACCTTTTTCGCCATATAGCGATGTAGCGGGTTCGTCTTTTAAGATGTCTATCCTCTCTATCGATTCCGGGTCTAAATTGTTGATATTTTCATCGTAACGAAGTCCGTCGACAATAATTAGCGGTTTCTTTTTCGTTTTGGTTAAATCGCCTTTTTTACCGTCTTTATTTTTTACCTCAATCCGAACTTTAGCTTTTGGAGTAGTATCCAAGGAAGCAATGGCAGTTTGTTCGTTTTTAGTCGCCTTTTCTTTGGCTAACGGAGAACCTGCTGTCGTAGTAATAGGCGTTGATGCAATCTTGGTCTTGCTTTTCGGCGGTTCATATGCTTTACTAATGGTAAAGACAGTAGCAAGTAGCATCATCATGGGCAAAATAAAAAGATACTTGCCCAAATTCAGATTGGAAGATTGGCGTTTGTTCATCATAACGATCCTTTTTTTTAAGGTTCGAAAATTAAAGTGAGCTCCGAGGGTAGGCGAGCTGTTTTGTGTCATAACTTGTACTAAACTATATTGGTAAGCTTGTTTGTCTACGCCGCTTCTTAGTACTTTACGATCGGTAATAAACTCAAGGTTTTCTTCAATTGCTCGACGCATAAGCCAAATGAAAGGATTAAACCAGCAAAATAGGCAAACTAACTCGGCGATTAGGATATCGGCCGTATGTAACTCGTCTATATGTACCTGCTCGTGTTTGAAAATGTCGTTTAGCTTGTTATGGGTATATAAAATAGGATTAACATAAATCGATTTCCAAAAAGAGAAAGGATCAATTGGTAGCAATACTTTTCGGTAGTGGTAATGCGCATAGCGATCAGGAACAGATTGACGACGGATCATCCATAAGCTAAATAATCGTATGATAAACCGAATCACAAATAGGAAAACAATTACCCAAAAAGCATAGGCAATCCAGTCCCAAATGCCCGTTCCTGACGATTGATCAGCAGCGAGCTCACTCCAATTGATGGCTACGGTCGATGATTGTAAATAAGTTGTAGAACTAAAGAGGCGATGGATGCCAAGGAAAGGGTAGAAGATAGAAAATAGTAAACCAAATAAAAAATAAGCTCTATTTAACGTATAAAAGGTGAGCTTCCGAAGCAATAAATAATAGCCCATATAAAAAAGGATAAGAGCTGCATTTACTTTCGCTAAATAAATAATGAATTCAGGCATGATTATTCACGTTTTTTATGTCCCTTTTCAATCATATCCACTATTTCTTTTAATTCGTTAGCAGAGATCTTGTCCTCTTTTGCAAAAAAACTAACCAACTCTTTGTAAGAATTCTGGAAATAGTTGTTTACAAAACCGTTCATGAATTTCTTTTTGTATTCTTCTTGCTTAATCAATGGCTCATAACGATAGGCATTGGCATATTTAACTGCTTTAAGAAACCCCTTGCGGGTTAAATTCTTTACTGTTGAGGCTAAGGTAGTATACGGAACTTTCGGTTCGGACATCATGTCGAGTAGTTCCTTAACAAAGCCTCCATTCCGTTCCCATACCAGTTGCATGGCTTCTTCTTCTTGTGGACTCAATTTTTGCATAAATTCGAAGTTTTTGTGAATCTACGTAAAATTCGTAAATAAACAAATTTTTCATTATATTTTTACGTTGCCAACTGTAAAGCGTTAAAAAAGACGTAGTGACTACAGGAAATCGGAAACAATACGTATATTTAAATGTTACCATTAACTGTAAATACTGAGGTCATGAAAATTCTCCTATTCTATTTGTTATTTCCTGTGCTATTATATACTTCATGCAATTCTGCCAATAAGCGAGGGCAGGAGGAGGTTGACACGGCTCGTGTTAGTTCAACAGGCATTGTGATGGACAATGATACCTTGTCTGCCGTATTTGCTGCCTATATCAATTTAAAAGATCATTTAGTAAATTCAGATGTTATGCAGTCAAAATCTGCTGCGTCGACCTTGGCGCAATCGTTAAAGGATATACACGGATGTGAACAAACTGCTGACCTGTCTGAAGACTTATCCAACATGAATAGTTTGGATTCGCAAAGAATGATTTTTTCTGCGATCAGTACCGATTTGATTGCGATGTATAAAAGCGATCCCTTAAATGCAGGTAAAATATATGTCATGCACTGTCCAATGTTCAATCAAAAGCGCGGAGCTTATTGGCTTTCAACCAGCACGGAAATCAAAAACCCTTATTACGGGGAAAAGATGTTAACCTGTGGGAATATTGCCGAGGAGATTGATTAGACTTCCTTATTATACCAGCTTAATATTAAGCTAAGGTCAATTAATTGAAATATTTATTGGCTGCTCGTTGTTTTTTGGCATTTTTTTTTAGTTTTGTTACAAACCATAGAATTATTATGTCAGAAAAAGTTTCTTTGAGTATTGGAGATAAGCAAATCGAGCTGCCTGTTGTGGTTGGCACAGAAAATGAAAAAGCAATAGATATTTCGAAAATTAGATCTGAGTCTGGTTATATTACACTCGACCCGGGATTTAAGAATACAGGGGCGACAACCAGCGCTATTACTTATTTGGATGGTGAAGAAGGGATACTTCGGTATAGAGGATATCCAATTGAAGACTTGGCTGAACAATCTTCATTTTTAGAAGTTGCTTATTTGCTGATATACGGAGAATTACCAACAGAAACACAATTTGTCGATTTTCAAAATAAAGTGAGCCGTCATACCCTTATACACGAGGATATGAAAAAATTTTTTGAAGGTTTTCCAACAAAGTCCCACCCAATGGGACAATTGTCGGCTTTAGTTGGTGCCTTATCGGCTTTTTATCCCGAGTCTTTAAATCCAGATGCGACGGAAGAAGAAGATGATTTAACCATAATTAAATTACTGGCTAAATTTCCGACCATTGTTTCGTGGATTTATAAAAAATCGTTGGGGCATCCGGTTATCTATCCAAAGAATAATCTGGATTATGTTAGTAACTACCTGAACATGACCTTTGGCCAGCTAACGGAAGACGTAGCCATCGATCCTATTGTCATTGCCGCGATGAATAAGTTGCTGATCTTGCATGCAGATCATGAACAAAACTGTTCTACGTCGACTGTGCGGATCGTCGGTTCATCCAACGCCAATTTGTTTACCTCGATATCGGCCGGGATATCGGCTTTATGGGGGCCTCTTCACGGCGGCGCCAACCAGGCGGTTATCGAAATGCTGGAGCGGATTAAAGATGATGGCGGTGATTCCGAAAAATGGTTGGCCAAGGCTAAAGATAAAAATGATCCGTTCCGTTTGATGGGATTTGGCCATCGGGTATATAAAAACTTTGATCCGAGGGCAAAAATCATCAAGAAAGCTTGTGATGATATCCTAAATAGCCTCGGTGTGCAGGATCCGGTTTTAGATATTGCCAAAAAATTGGAAGAAACAGCGCTCAATGACCCATATTTTGTGGAACGCAAGCTCTATCCTAATGTTGATTTCTATTCAGGAATTATCTACCGGGCGCTAGGCTTTCCAACCGACATGTTCACCGTATTGTTTGCTTTGGGACGTTTACCCGGTTGGATAGGCCAATGGAAAGAAATGCGCATGAATAAAGAACCGATAGGTAGGCCGCGCCAGATTTATACCGGTGCCACAAAAAGACCATATATTGCTATAAACAATAGATCATTAGATCGCTAAAAAAGAGTAAGGGCAGTGTTTCCTATAGGTCCTTCACTGCCCCGAATACTCGGGGTGGTTCTGGATGACAACGCTCATCCCCCTTACCACCGGTATTGCTTAGCTATGCGGCGTTTTTTGGACTGGCCAGGAGTGCAATGATTCCACCACCAAGAAGAATGACGCCGACATAGGGAGGCCAGTTGACATGATGCTCCTTATCCGCATTTACCTCCAAAGGGCCAACATCCACTACTTTCTCTTTTTTAGTAAAGCTAAAGCCAGTCCATATTAACATAATAATGCCCAGAACAATCAGTATAATACCTAATATTTTCATGTCGAAACGGTTTACTTTCTATATACGAACAAGTCAACTGACCTAATGTTTTGTATCTTTAGCACATGTTTCCTACATTATCATCCCTGATCGAATTTTTTACCGGTATTTATATTCCATTGCCTGTACAGACTTTTGGCCTTTTTGTCGCTATTGCTTTTTTCGTCGCTTATAAATTATTTGAACTGGAACTAAAGCGAAAGGAACAGGAAGGACTGTTGAAGTCGGTCCATTATACTGAAATGACAGGAACTGGTCCGAAAACCATTGATGTGATCATCAATGCTTGTGTTGGGTTTATTATCGGGTATAAGCTTGTATTTGCTGTTTTTCATTATACAGCCGTCGTAGACGATCCGCAATCTTTTCTTTTATCCATCTCGCAAGGATCTTTACCGGGCGGCGTAATGTTGATGGCGTTATTTGCCTATTGGAGTTATAGGGAGAAACAGCAACAAAAGTCCGACAAACCTAAAACAATAACTAAAGTCCTTCGTCCCTACGAGCTCATGGGCCAAATTTTGCTTCGAGCGGCCATTTGGGGTATTATTGGAGCGAAAGTATTCCATAACTTGGAATATTGGGATGAATTTATCCGTAATCCCTTGGATGCTTTGCTTGCTTTCAGTGGTTTAACTTTTTATGGAGGCGTAATTTGTGGAGGAACTGCAGTGCTCATTTATACTTATAAAAAAGGCATTCATCCTTTACATATGTTGGATGTTGCTGTCCCTGGAATGCTGGCGGGTTATGCTGTAGGTAGGTTAGGCTGTCAGCTTGCCGGTGATGGCGACTGGGGCATTACGAATGAAGCTGCAAAACCGGGATGGTTAGCTTGGGCACCAGATTGGATGTGGTCGTTCACTTTTCCGCATAATGTAATTAATGAAGGAGTGCCCATCCCCGGATGTGCCGGGAAATTTTGCCATGAGCTGCCCGTTCCGGTTTATCCTACATCCTTTTATGAATTTATTCTTTGCACGGGCTTATTTATAGTAATCTGGTTTTTACGAAAACACCTGCAATATGCAGGTTTGCTGTTTTCTATCTATCTCATATGTGCAGGTATAGAACGATTTTCTATCGAACTGATCCGAGTGAATTCCAAGTACCATATCGGCAATCTTGGGTTTACACAAGCAGAACTTATTTCGACCATTTTGATTGTGATTGGCCTAATTGGCGTTTTTTATACCGTTCAGCACGGAAAAGGGGAAACGATGAAGTTTGAGACGGATTACGTTTAGATGGATAGATACAAAAAAGATCGAACGGTTTAACGATCGATCTTTTTCTTTATGTCTTTATTTGCACAGCTATTACATTACATAGCTTCGGCAATGACTTCCTGAACCTCCGGAACCATACGCTTTAATAAGCCTTCAATACCAGCTTTCAGCGTAATGGTTGACGAAGGGCAACCACTGCAAGACCCGCGAAGCTCTACTGTTACGATGCCTTCATCATACGATTTATAAGCAATGGCTCCTCCATCCTGTTCAACCGCAGGACGCACATAATCATGTAAAACTTGTTGAATTTTAATTTCTGTTTCCGAACCCTCGAAATTTACATTTTCGTCGGTTTTTACTTCTTGGATCAGTAATTCGGACTCTACCGCTCCTTTTACGAAATCTTTGAGTATCGGTAAAATGTCATCCCAATCGGCATCTTCTGATTTTGTTATAGTCACGAAATTGCTGGCAAAGAATACGCCATTCACGAAGTTAAATTTGAACAGCTCGCGGGCAAAAGGAGACGCTTGTGCCTTTTCCTGGTCGGGAAAATCTAAACTGCCGTTGTATAAAAGCTTATTCACCAAAAACTTCATTGTTGCCGGATTTGGTGTGCTTTCCGTATATACATTAATATTCGCCATCTTAATTTAAATTAATTCTACAAACTTAGATAAATTGCTGTTTATATGCAATCAGCAAAAAACATATAAAAGCAATTATTCCCCTATGTTCGCTTCGTCGGGTTATAATCCGGTGTAGTTCCAAGGCGTAATATTTTTTAATTCCGCCTTCACTCGTTCGCTAACCTGGAGTGTATCCACAAAATCAGCAATGGTTTTCCTATTGATTTTTTCGTTGGTACGGGTTAATGCTTTTAACGCTTCATAAGGTTTCGGGTATCCTTCCCGTCTTAGAATGGTCTGTATGGCTTCGGCTACCACCGCCCAGTTTTTTTCCAGATCGGCCCGTATGGCATCTTCATTGAGAATTAGTTTTTTAAGTCCTCGTTGTATCGATTTAATAGCAATTTGGGTATGCCCTAAAGGAACGCCGATATTTCTTAACACCGTGGAGTCAGTAAGATCACGTTGAAGGCGTGAAATAGGGAGTTTTACAGCAAAATGTGCAAACAGTGCGTTCGCTATGCCTAGGTTGCCTTCGGCATATTCAAAATCGATAGGATTAACTTTATGTGGCATGGCAGAAGATCCAATTTGCCCGGCGATAATTTCCTGCTTGAAATAGTCTGTCGAAATATAAGTCCATATATCCCGGCACAAATCAATTAAGATAGTATTTATCCGTTTTAGGCAGTCGCAATGTGCCGCGAAATTATCGTAATGCTCAATTTGTGTTGTTTTCTGCGCGCGTGATAGTCCGAGTTGCTCATTTACGAAAGTATTAGCGAAGTGGATCCAATCTATTTCGGGATAGGCAACGTGGTGGGCATTAAAATTACCGGTTGCACCGCCAAATTTAGCGGAATAAGGGATATTTCGTAGTTGCGCCAATTGCATATATAGACGCTCTATAAAGACTTCCATTTCCTTACCCAATCGGGTAGGCGATGCAGGCTGCCCATGGGTTTTTGCCAGCATGGGCACGGCAGACCAATTGCTGGCAAGCTGCTGGAGTTGATCAATCAATGATTCCAAATTAGGAAAATACACCTTATCCAATGCTTCTTTCCACGAATAAGGGATAGCGGTATTATTTACGTCTTGAGAAGTAAGTCCGAAGTGGATAAATTCCTTTAGCGTCTCCAAACCTAATTCTTCAAATTTTTCTTTAATAAAATATTCTACTGCCTTTACATCATGATTGGTCGTTTTTTCGAGCAATTTAATTTTTTCGGCATCATCAAGCGAAAACGTTTGATAGATAGTACGTAGCTTGGCCTGATCGACAACTTCTCCGGATTTCATTTGAGGGAGATCCAACTGAATGAGCGCGATAAAATATTCAATTTCTATAAAGACCCGGTATCTAATCAACGCGGCCTCAGAAAAGTATGCAGAAAGTTCTTGCGTTGCGGTATGGTATCGGCCATCAATAGGAGAAATTGCCGTAAGTGGTGTTAATGCCATGAGAAAATGCACGTTAAAATATTAAAAAAGCAAAGGTAAAAAAATAGGTGGAATGTGGGAACACTTCCTTCATCAAAACAAAAAAGCCGTTTACCCATTGGGAAACGGCTTTTTTTATCATTTTTTGATCAATTACTGAGCAGGAGTAGTAGTCGTGTCAGTAGTAACAGTAGTGTCAGTAGTGATTACAGTAGTATCAGGCTCGCTAGGAGTTACTACAGTTGTAGTGTCAGAAGTTTCTTCTGTGCTTTCGCCAGTGTTAGAGTTACAAGCTGCTACAGAAAGAGTTAGAGCTAATCCTAAGAAACCGAATTTGAATAGATTTTTCATTGTTAATTTTCTTTTCTGATGTTAAAAATATGTTTATTTACCTCTTTATACCAATCAATGGAAAAGGTAACCCAATATTTTTAAAAAAATATTTTTTAAGGAATCGGTTAAGAAAAAGATAGGCTTAGTGAAATTAGTTACTTTTGCTACGCTTTAGCAATAAATAAGAATGGATTGCGGTTATTATTAAATGGCCTAGGCTTATATCGTATGCTATCGCTAAGCGAATAACCTGCAAAAAAGTACACCTATGATGGGTTACTATTTGCGTTTTAATGTATTAACTAGTGAACAAGGTAGAAAGACGTACACTAACTGACGATAATGATTTAGTTGAGGGACTGAGACGGGGAGACCCCTCTTTGTTAGAACGGCTGTATAAAACGTTTTTTCCAACAGTAACCCGTCTTGTCTTGAATAATGGAGGGGATATCGATGATGCCAAAGATGTCTTTCAGGAAACCGTACTGGTGCTTTATGATAAGGTTTCGATTGGAGATTTTAATTTGAGCAGTAAGCTTAAAACCTATATATATTCGGTATCGCGAAATATATGGTTAAAGAAATTGAACAAAAAAGGAATATTCAGCGACATTGCCGACTACGTAGAAAAGATAAGTACCGACGATGACATCGAGCGGAAACGTGAATTGGATCTTCAGTTTCAAATGATGGAAAGCGCTTTGCTGCGTTTGGGTGAACCTTGCCAAACTATTATACGGGATTTTTATATGCATAATTTAAGCATGCAAGATTTATGCGATAAATTTGGCTATACCAACCCGGAAAACGCAAAGACACAAAAATATAAATGTTTGCAAAGGCTAAAACGATTGTTCTTTGCTCAATAAATAAATGGACATGAAAAGTGATCAAGAATTTATGGATCTGTCGGACGCTTATATTCGAGGAGAACTGAATATAGCAGAAGCAATGGAGTTTGAAAATTACTTATCAACTCATGAAGAATCATATTCGCGATTTAAACGCCACCAGGAGTTTGTAGAAAAGCTCAAGGCCTATGATCAACGAAATAAACTTAAGGAAGAACTAGATAAGGTACATAAACAATACGATATTGCAGTACTCACGCAGATTACAAAGCGGCCTGTTATCGTGCGGTTATGGGAAAAGTACAAGATAAACGCATTGGTTGCAGCCTCTGTTGCTATTTTAGCCGTGTTTTCGACCTTATGGGTAACGGGTTTTTATAGTAAAGATGATCGATCGCAATATATGGCGTTAAGACGGGATATGAACAATATCCAACAAAATGTAAAAGCACAGAATGCGTTGATTACGAATATTAACCGAAACAAACATGGCATAGCGGCACCCAGTCATTATGGTGCAACGGGCTTTGCGCTTTCCTCCAATGGTTATGTGATGACTACCTACCATGTAATTAAAGATGCAGATTCTGTTTATGTTCAGAGTAACCAAGGCAATTCCTATAAAGTAAAGGTCGTTTTTACAGATCCAGCTTATGATATTGCAATCCTGCAAATCGTAGATCAGGAATTCAAAGATTTAGGCACATTACCTTATACCTTTAAACAAAGTCCGGCGGATGTAGGGGAAGAAGTTTATACCATAGGATTTCCTAGGGAAGAGCCCGTTTATGGCCGGGGATATTTAAGTAGCAATACCGGATATAGCGGTGACACGTTGGCCTATCAGGTTTCTATCCCGGTAAACCCGGGAAATAGTGGCGGACCTGTTTTGGACCATCGTGGCAATATTATTGGCGTAATTAATAGTAAGCAGATGGAAACCGATGGAGCAGCCTTTGCGATTAAGTCGGATTATCTATTGAAAGCTATTGCTGAAATTCCCCAAGATAGTCTGGAAAAGAAAATAGCATTGAATAAGAAAAATATGTTGGGATATCTCAGCCGAACAGAACAGATCAAGAAAGTGCAGGATTATATCTATATGATCAAAGTATATTAAGATACTTTTTTTGCAAATAATAATTTTCTTAAGGGGGTTGTATCAAAAGATGTGTCATCCTGACTCGCCAACTGGCAGATGAAGGATCTACCAATAACGAGAAGCAAATAAGTGCTACTTTTGATACAACCTCTTTTTTATGCAAAATTACGTATATTGGGAAAAACTATTTCCCAATGGATGAAAGCTAACCAAGAAAATATAGACCGTTTTAACGATCGGGCTGATAACTATAATAAATACAGACCTGGTTACCCAGATGCACTGTTAACGTTTTTATTTACCTATAATCAGATAACGAGTAGCAGCTGTGTGTTGGAGGTTGGCGCAGGAACAGGTATCTTGTCGCAGAAAATCGCCACATGGGGGTGTCGGTTGACTGCTATGGAACCCAATGACCAGATGCGTGCCAAAGCTCAAGCTGCGCTTCAGCAATTCTCTAATTGTAATGTCGTATGTGGAAGTGCCGAGAATACCGGTTTGCCGAACGAAAGTGTAGATTTAATTGTATGCGCACAAGCCTTTCATTGGTTTAATATGCAAGCCGCGAGGGCAGAGTTCCAACGCATATTGAAAAATGGAAAACAGGTAGCAATCATTTGGAACATGAGAAACACCGAAACAGCTTTTGAACAGGAGTATCAACAAGTTATTTTAAAATTTTCGATCGACTATCTCACGGTGATAAAAAGGGAGGAACGGGGGAACGATCTGGCGACTTTTTTCCATCAGGGAACTTTTGTACAAAAACAATTTGTTTATGATACTTACCTAACTTTCGAACAGTTGTTGGGTAGAACATTATCCTATTCTTATATGCCCAATACCGGACATCCTGCGTCCCATGAAATGACGAAAGCTTTGCAATTACTTTTCGATCAACATCAGTATAAGGGCTTGGTTGGACTTTCTTATCATACCAAATTATTTATAGGCACTTTGTAAAGCGATCGTTACGCGATAACATAGGTAAGGCAATCAATAAATGTAATTTTATATTAGATTTGTGCACTAAGCTTTAATTAATCTTGACCGATCATGAAGAAAAAAATTATTCTTTTTAAATCGTTTGCTTTTACCATTCTATTTGGACTAATTGCTAATTCGACTTTTGCTCAGCAACAAGAAGCGCTTTGGTTACGGTATCCGGCCATTTCACCGAATGGTAAAAGTATTGTTTTTGGCTACCAAGGCAACTTATATAAAGTAGATGCCCAAGGAGGCCATGCAACACCTTTGACCGTAGGAAATAGTCATAGCATGATGCCTGTTTGGAGTCATGATGGAAAAACGATTGCTTTTGCCAATAATCGAAATGGCAACTTCGATGTTTACCTGATGCCCGCAGAGGGAGGAAGTGCGATGCGTTTAACCTATAACAGTGCCAACGATTATCCATACGACTTTAGCGTTGATAATAAGGAAGTCATCTTTGGCAGCGCCCGACAAGCGCCAGCAGCAAGTGTACGCTTTCCAAGTCCGCGCTTATTCCAAAATTTATATCAAGTAAGTATTCAGGGTGGACGACCCTTATTGATCAGCGCTGCGGGAATAGAAAATGCACACTATGATAGCACCGGAGAACAACTTGTTTTTCAGGATAGGAAAGGCTATGAAGATCCCTGGAGAAAACATCATACTTCTGCCGTAGTTCGTGATATTTGGATTTATAATACAAAGAATGATAACTACCAGGCACTGACAAACGAGGAAATAGAGCACCGTGAACCCGTCTTTAGCCGTGATGGGCAGTTTATTTATTATCTGAGTGAAAAAGACGGAACCTTAAACGTGTTTAAGAAGGGGATTAAATTGCGTATTGCCGATCAACAGCTGACGCATTTTACAAAAAATCCGGTGCGTCATTTAAGTATTGCGGAAGACAACACCTTGGCATTTACGCAAAACGGACAAATTTATACGCTTAAAGAAGGGCAGGAACCGCAGCAATTAACGATTAATGTATCTGTCGACGGCGGACAAGCTGCTTCCCAAAATATGCCTTTGAATGGACAGGTCGGCGAATTTGAATTGAGTCCGGACGGAAAGCAGATCGCTTATGTAAGTAGAGGGGAAATATTTGTAACGAGTGTGGAGGGTAATTTTGTTAAACGGATTACGAATACGGCAGGTCAGGAACGCATGGTGAAATGGGCGGCCGATGGAAAATCACTTGTTTATTCGGCAGAACGGAATCGTAAGGGATGGGGAATTTATAAAACCACAGTTCAGGATACCAGCGAAAAATATTTCTTTAATGCTACACTATTAAAGGAAGAACCTTTAATTGTAGGCAACACCGATAATTTCCAACCTAAATATGCACCCAATGGAAAACTTATTGCCTATATAGAGGAACGTAATATATTAAAAGTTTATAATCTGGATACCAAAAAAACGGTTACGTTGCTGCCAAAGGGGCATAATCACTCCTATGCTGATGGCGATTGGAATTTTGAATGGAGTCCGGATAGCAAATGGTTGCTTGTAGATGATCAAGGAGGCGGTTTTTTTAATGCCCATACCGCTTTAATAAAAGCTGATGGTACAGGAGAAATTAAGCATCCTATTATCAGCGGATTTGGTGAAGAAGGAGCAAAATGGCAAATGAAAGGCAAGATGATCACCTGGCTAAGTAGCCGTTATGGTCGGAAATCGCTAGCTAACCAAGGCAGCCGTGAGGAAGATGTGTTCGGGGCTTTTGTAGATCAGAAAGATTATGACGACTTTCAGCTTAGTAAGGACGAATGGGAGTTACGAAAAGAGCAGAAAAAAAACGAGGAGAAATCATCGAAAGCAGAAGATAAATCGGCAACTAAAGAAAAAGAAAAAAAGAAAGACGATAAAGTAACGGATTTGGTGATCGACTTGAAAAATATCGAGGACCGAAAAGTGAGGCTTACAATCAATAGTTCGTCTATCAGCGACTATGTATTAAACAACGATGGAAGTAAATTATATTATCTAGCTGCTTTTGAAAAAGGCTTTGATCTTTGGGTAACAGAGCCGCGAACGAAAGAAACGAAGATTTTAGCCAAATTGGGCGGTTCGCCAAGTGGCATCGAGATCAGTAAAGATGAGAAGAGCTTGTTTGTAACCAATCGGGGCAACCTCGTTAAAGTGGATGCCACCAATGGAAAAATTACGCCGATCAACAGCAAAGCTGAACTGGAACTGGATGCGGCAGCCGAAAGGGCATATATCTTCGATCATGCATGGTTGCAGGTTAAGAAGAAGTTTTATGATCCCAATCTTCATGGTGTCGACTGGGATTATTATTACAGTACCTATGCGCGTTTTTTACCGCATATCAACAATAACTTTGATTTTCAGGAGCTGTTAAGCGAAATTTTAGGCGAATTGAATGGTTCGCATACAGGAGGGCGGTTTGCAGCTCGCTATGAAAATCCTGACCGTACCGCTTCTTTAGGTTTACTTTTCGACGAAACGTACGCAGGAGAAGGGCTCAAAGTTTCAGAAGTGATTGCAGGAGGGCCCTTAGACCGCGCAGATGCTAAGGTAGCAGCAGGAAGCCTAATCACAGAAATTGATGGTCATGTAATTAACGACCAGGTTGATTGGGCCAAGTTTTTAAATCGAAAGGAAGGGCAGCATGTGCTGTTAAAGGGAAAAACCGCGCAAGGCGCAAATTTCAGCGAAACGGTAAAACCAATAAGTCTGGGCGAAGAAGGTAGTTTGATGTATAAACGTTGGGTAAAAGGGCGTAAGGATTATGTGAATAAAATAAGCAACGGACGCTTGGGGTACGTGCATATCGAAGGGATGAATGATGGAAGTTTCCGAGAGGTATTTGATAAAGTGATGGGTGAAAACGCCGATAAAGAGGCGCTTATAGTCGATACACGATTTAATGGAGGTGGATGGTTACATGATGATCTGAATACTTTTCTAAGTGGGAAGGAATATTTGAAATTTGCTCCGCAAGGTGATCGCCTTAAAGGCGGCGAATCGCTTTCCCGTTGGAACAAGCCGAGCATTGTTGTGATGAGTGAGGGGAATTACAGCGATGCCTTTATTTTCCCATACATTTATAAGCAGAATGGCATCGGAAAATTGGTGGGAATGCCGGTAGCAGGGACAGGAACAGCCGTATGGTGGGAAACACAGATCGACCCTACCTTAGTGTTTGGGATACCTATGGTGGCTACAATAGGGAAAGAGGACAGGCCTACGGAAAATCTGCAGTTGGAGCCTGATATTCGGGTACCACTTCCTTATCAGGATTTTCTTAATGGAAAAGATCCGCAATTGGATGCGGCCGTTAAAAGTTTATTAGAGCAGTTGTAAATCGGCTAAAAATCAGGTTTATGTCAACAGGTAATCGTCTATTTGTTTTGCTGAGTTCTTTGGTGTTTTTAGCGTGTGGAAAATCGAAACAGCAAGCCGACCTAATCATTCACCACGCAAAGATCTATACCGTCGATTCTGCCTTCAGTACCGCTGAAGCATTGGCTATAAAAGACGGAAAATTCCTCGCCGTGGGATCAAACGATGAAATATTGGCCAATTATGAAGCCGATACCTTACAAGATCTGCAAGGTAGGCCTGTTTATCCAGGTTTTTATGACGCGCATTGTCATTTTTTTGAGTACGCGAATACATTACATCAGGTAAATTTGGTAGGTGTGTCCTCTCCGGAAGAATTGGTGGAACGTGTTGTAGCATTCCGGAAAAAATATCCTCAGGACGATTGGATTATTGGTAGCGGTTGGGATCAGAATAAGTGGCAGCATAAAGCTTTTCCTAATAATGAAGCGCTAAATAAACTATTTCCAGATGTTCCGGTCTATTTAAGAAGGATTGATGGTCATGCCGCTTTAGCGAATGCTAAGGCATTGGCCGCCGCAGGCATTACCATACATCGCAAACAACCCGTAGGCGGACTAATTGAACATCGAGGAAGCGAACTGAGCGGTATTTTAGTGGACAATGCCATGGATTTAGTTCAAAACCAGATTCCCACACCAGATGAGCGGGAAATGACCAGCAGACTGTTGGAAGCGGAACAAGCCTGTTTTGGTGTTGGCTTAACCACTATAGCCGATGCTGGTTTAGCGAGTAGGGAAATTGACCTTTTACATAAGCTCTATCAGGATAATAAACTTCGTATTCGCGAATATGCAATGGTTGCGATGTCGCCCACACAATTAGAAGAGTATCTGAAAAAGGGAATCTATACCAGCGATCAAATGGATGTGCGATCGTTCAAGATTGTAGGCGATGGTGCATTGGGTTCGAGAGGAGCCTGTTTATTAGCTCCTTATAGCGATCAAGCTAGTCAAGGTTTCCTTTTACTTCCTCCCGCTCAGCTCGATACGATAGTACGGCGTGTGGCCGAAAGTGATTTTCAGCTAAATGTGCATGCCATTGGCGATTCGACCAATAGAACGGTATTGAACCTGTTTACCAAGTACCTAAAGGGAAAAACGAATCGACGCTGGCGAATAGAACATGCGCAAGTCATTTCCCCTTCAGATTTTAACAAATTTAAGGGTACGGGCATTATCCCTTCTGTACAACCAACGCACGCTACATCAGATATGTTCTGGGCACTCGACCGCTTAGGACGCGAACGTCTGAAAGGTGCCTATGCTTATAAGCAATTATTAGAAGAAGCAGGAACAGTAGCTTTAGGGAGCGATTTTCCAGTAGAAGACATTAATCCGCTGTTCGGATTTCATGCTGCCGTTGCCCGGGTAAACAGCGAAAACAAACCGGAAGGCGGATTTCAGATGGAAAATGCATTGAGTAGGGAGGAGGCGTTGAGGGGTATGACCCAATGGGCTGCTTATGCTTGCTTTCAGGAAAGCAGCAGAGGAACGATTGAGAAAGATAAATTGGCCGATTTAGTGGTTCTCGAGCAAGATATTATGAAAGTGCCCGATACCGCCTTAAGATCGGTGAAAGTTTTCGAAACATTAGTAAACGGTAAAACGGTTTTTCCCGCAAAATAATAGAGAAATTTTTTAGCTGTTTTGTAGGAAGTTAACTAAAAACAAGGATAATTTGCGTGGATAATTTGGATTCTTATTAGAAGAGTTCTATCTTTGCAGCTCTTTCAAAAAAGGGATTAAGAAACCAATCACTTTTAGAAGAAAGGATTCCGTAGCTCAGCTGGTAGAGCAATACACTTTTAATGTATGGGTCCTGGGTTCGAATCCCAGCGGGATCACAAAGCCTCGACAAAAAGTCGGGGCTTTGTCGTTTAAGCTGGGATGAGAACAGAAGGGTTGGGATGGGTTCGAACGCCGAAGGCCTCTTGAGCGGGTAGGCGCCCGG